>Ga0315336_1000731_pt1 | contig 80155 bp, 78 predicted proteins | sample ASW5metaG_FD_204512 | JGI IMG/M metagenome (GOLD analysis project Ga0315336, IMG submission 204512) | Ammonia-oxidizing marine archaeal communities from Monterey Bay, California, United States - ASW #5 | ecosystem: Environmental > Aquatic > Marine > Intertidal zone | place: USA: California... | reverse complement strand
CGATAAATGAATCCCAAATCGCAAGAAAACAAGCTCAAAAATGCCCAATTCTTGCAAAATCTATTGCTTTGAAGTTCCGCCAACGTTCGACAAATCAACGGCTTGCGGGTTTTTCACAGGGAACTACTTATGCTTGTTTCGCATTCGCCTACGGGGCGAGGAAGCCCTGATGACACGTTGAACAAGCGGGCCAGGTCGTAGTGTTGCGGCGACGGTAAACAATGCAATGGAGCGAAGTGTTTCTCCGTCCAAATAGCGCGCACCTCCGGCTCTGACCAAGTATCGATAGGCCAAGTGCAATTTTCTTCGAAACAATTTACGTTTTTCGCGGTCACTCTTGATGAATTTGCCAAAGCTAAGCTCAGATTGACCGTCCTGACGCAAGGTGTAGCAGTTTTTGGCCCACCGGCCTTTCTCCTCCATTTCGGCGAACATCCGCCAGGTGCTAGACTTTGCGTGGAATCGATAAGCGACCAATGGAACCTCGATCATTCCAATCCTACACAATTGATGCAGTCTCAATGTCAGGTCATAGTCATCGGCCGGGTAGAATTCCGAGTGATATCCGCCAGCAGCAATAAATGATTCTTTCGCGACCATCATTGTTGAATGCAGTAAAAACCCATCGAGAAAGGGGTCATAACCCCTCACATTTCCCGTGGATATCTGCACATCGGTATTCTGCCACATGCGGTGTTTGCCAAATTTATTGTAGTGGGAGAATACGCAGTCCCAGGATTTTTGATCCTGCAGGAGTTCGAACTGTTTTTCCAAACGATCTGGCAAGCAAAGGTCATCCTGATCGCACCGAGCAATAATTGATGCGCGCGCCATAGTTACAGCACGGTTCATGGTAACGCCTACACCTGCGTTTTCTTGTCGTACTATCCGCATTCGTGGGTCATCAGTTCCACACAGATATTCCCAAGATCCATCGTCACTGCCGTCGTCGATAACAATAAGTTCGAAATTAGAAAATGATTGCATAAGGACGGAGTCAATAGTCTCCTTTATATATGGAAGTCCATTAAATACTGGAATAATTACTGAAAGTAGTGGAGTGTTTTGTTTCATGTCAAATTATACACTGGCAGAGCATTTCGATCACCTGGTCAGCTATTCATGCCTGATCGAACACATCGCGAGAGTGCCCGACAGACGCGGTCGATGTCTTCGAACGCCAGGTCGGCGAAAAACGGAAGGCTCAACATGCGCTGCGCCAAGTCTTCGGTGACCGGCAGGTTGGTCCTGGGACAATTGGCGTAGGCCGGTTTGACGTGACAGCCCTTGTGCCACCATTGCCGAGTTTCAATGCCGTTCGCCGCAAGCTCTGCCATGACTTCATCGACGTTTGGAGAATTGAGCACGACGTTAAGCGTCGAGGAGGCCACATCAGTCCCTGTTCCGGGTGCCGATCTGATATCGGGCGATGCTGCCAACCCTTTCAAATAAGCCGTCGTCCGTGCCAACAGCGCTTCGCGACGCTCGGGCCAACCGTCCAATGCGGCGAGACCAACCGCGGCCGCATATTCGCTGAGTTTGGCATTCTGTCCGGCCATCGTAACGTTGTGGCTATCGGCGAAACCGTACTGGGAAAGCGCCCGGATTTTCGCCGATAGGGCCTTGTTCCGCGTCATCACCAGTCCACCCTCGCCGGTCGACAACGGCTTGGTTGCATGCAAGCTCACCATTACCGGGACCTCGCCCGCTGTGGCCGTGTCGAATCCGGCCGCGGCATCGATAACGACGGGCAGACCGGATTCACGGGCGAAGTCGTCCCAGGCATCTGAATCGAACCTAGAGCCAAACGGTGCGACAACGATCACCGCCGAGAGTTCGCCAGGCGCAGAGGTCAAAGCCCGATGCACCATATCAGGCTTTAGCTGCCAATCGTCCGAATTGACGTCAAGGAACCACGGCTCGAGACCTGCCCAGCAAGCGGCTGCCGGTGTCGCCAAATAGGTCCAGGACGGCATGGCGCAAAGCCCTCCCGATGCGGTCAGTTGCGCCTTTAAAGCAAGGCTTAGGGCCAGGGTTCCGTTTGCGACGCACGTGAGGTCGGTGTCAGAAAGATCGAAATGCTCTGCCAATCGCGCCTCCAATCGGCAGAGCAACGGACCTCTATTGGTATACCAGCGACACTGGTCGATCTCTAGAAGATAAGGGGCGAGCGCTTCCGCCGTTGGTAGCCTTGGACGCAGTATCGGGATTGGTGGATTATTGGATACGGACACGGCAACATCGACCAATCAAAAGGCACCCATAGGATAATATAACGTGGGCTCAGCTACACCGACATTGCCCAGATGACCGCCGGTTCCAGCGGTCAGGGTAGCCATTCTGTCTCTCGGCGGCAATGCGGCTCTTGCTGTCGCAATTAACCACCGAGACCCGAGAACTGGTGGTGGCCGGCAGCATCATGCGCCTTGTCGGGCAATGATGGCCTCAGGCCGCCAAATCGACCTGATCGACCGCGACGTCGAAGCCGGTGACGTAGCGGATCCGGGTTTCATCGCCGACGTCCGACCAGTTGAGGCGGTGTTGGCTGACCAAATGGCCGGATTCCTCCAAAGCGATGAGCCCGAAGGACAGGTCGCTGTCGTAGCGGCCGTCGATGGTGAGATAAATGCGTTGGCCGGCGCAATCGACGCCGCGGCACCAATTGGGTTCGCGGCCGAGTTCGGTGTCGGCCAAGCGCACCACCTCGGACACCATGTCCCGGTTATAGAGATGGATCCGGTCGACCGCCTCGCGCGGATTGGCGCGGGCCTGTTCGGCCGGTTCGGTAATGATCAGTTTGCCGTCGATCGAGGTGAAGAAGAAGCGGCCGTCGATGCAGCGGCCATCGTGCAGCAAGACCGGCGTCTTGTGGTTGATCAGCCGGAGCTCGGCGCGCCCGGCGATCGGGTCGATCACCAGGAAACACCCGGCATTGCGACTGGTCAGCCAAATTTCCTCGCCCAGCATTTGGATGTAATTGAAATGCCAAAACCCGGTGGCGCCGCGGAACTGCTTGGAGACAAAGCGCCAATCGACGTCGTTCAAGGTCGGATCACGGTAGATCTCGAGATCGCGGCCGATGCAGAAGTGATCGATCACTTGGCCGTCGAAATCCGACAGCACCACCGCGTCCTTGCCCGTGAGCACCGTCAGCACCAGATCCTCGCCAACCCAGATGCCGTGCAAGTCGCTCATCATGGGGTTGGAGATAATGCGGTCCAGGTGGGCGTCTGACCGACGGATGCGATAGACGCCGTTCCAACTGCCGGCATAGAGATAGTCGCCGCAGAGCGCGGCACCGGTGAAGCCGAACCGCGGCAGGCGCTTGAATTCTTCCGCGTCGGCTTTCGGCATGGCCCCGGCGATCAGGGAACCGGCGTCATGGAAATCGGCGATATTGCGCGGAAACGGATAGCGGAAGGTCTCAGTGCCGGCGCCGTTGACCCGCCAGAGCGCCGGCAGGTCGTCGCGATCGATCTCGAAATCGAGGTCTTCATAACCGTGCACGAAGGTAACGAAAACGCTGTCTGCCATTTCTTAGGCCACCTTGGCTGCGGGACCGGCGCGGCCAGAGCGCCAATCCCAGTTTTTGATCAGGAAATCGTCGATTTGCCAGTGGCCGTCCCGGCGATGCCAAATGTCTCGGTCGCGGAAACGGTCTTCGATGGCGGTGAACCGTCCGTCATCGATGCCCATGAACCGGCAAATGCTGTCGATATCGTCGTCTGGCCGCTGCAGGCCTAGACGTTCGATAACCTGGATGGCTTCCGGCCGAGACATGCGGCCGTTGCGGATCTCCAGGGCGAGGTTGTCGAACAGCCGGGTGAAGCCGAATTTGTGCCACTTGAACCAGTGATGCACGGCGATGAAGTCGCAGTCGATGTCGGCATAATCGTAGAGGCCGATCTTCGGTCCCTCGGGCCGTGTTCGAAACCCATGCTGGCGGGCGACGCGGAGCGATTCCGACGGATCCCAAGGCATATAGAAGCCAAGGAAAATCGATTGAATGTTGAGCGCGCCGAAATCCTCGGGCGCGGGCAGGCAATAGGGCTCCAAGGCGGCCCGGCCGAGGTCGTCGTCGATCCAATCCTCGGCCCGGCGGCCTTGCAGGATGCCGTGCCGGTTGAGCCACGTGTGGTCCAGCCGATTGAGATCGCTGTTGCCGGGATCACCGCCATATTCCATGAACGGGCTCTCGCCCCATATCACCAACGGAATCCGCAAAGCGACGGCAAGCTTCAAGGGAATGGTATAAAGCGCCAAATGCATGGGCACGGCGGTCGAGCCGGTCGCTTCGAAGGTCTTGCGCATGAAGCGGCTCTCGACACCGGGATCGATGCTGTAGTCGATATGATCGACGCCGAGCGCGATCAGGTTGTCGAGGTTTTGCTGGCCGAGCCGGTTGCGTCCCGGGCTGCGCCAGGTCACGGCCAAAACCTTGAGGCCCCGTTCCTTGGCGGCCACGACCTGCCAGGTGCTGTCTTTGCCGCCGCTCACCGGAACGATACAGTCGTAGGGCGCACGGGCGGCCTTGGCGTTCTCCACGATCCGGTCCAGTGCCTCGGCGCGGGCCGGCCAATCGATGCTGGTTGATTTCGTAGCGTGATTGCGGCAACCGGAACAGATCCCGATGGCATCGATCTCGATGCCCGGCCGGCTGTCGGGCAAAACGCATCGGCTGCAATATCTCATGGTCACGACAAAGTCTGCTCGGTAAAGATTTTGGCGTTCAAGAAATAGAACATGAACTTGGACATGCTATTCGGGATGATCTCCTGCTCGAAAACTTGAGCGATTTTGTCGCGGTCGACGATGTCGAAGATCGGCCCGTCCGACAGAAGCTCGGCCCGCACCGCCGGGTCGCGGAAATCGACCAGTGATTCAAAGGCGGCATTGAAGCCTTTTTTGTGGCGATCGGTACGCACCTGGTCGTTCAGAATTCCCTGCATGGCGTCGCGCAGCGGCGCCTTGGCATGGCCGTCCCGGATGAGATGCTCCGAGGGGATCGCGTAGGCGAAATCAAACAAGGCTGTATCCAGATACGGACTCCGGTTCTCCAAGGAATGATACATGGAGTTCAAATCGTCCTCATGCAGGATCACCGGTATGACCTCGTGGAACATCTCGTTCATCATCCGATTCCTCAACAGGGAATCCGTATAACACTCTTCGAAAAAATTTTCTCGAAAATCGTCTTTCAGATAGCCGGCAAAAATATCGTTGTTCAGATAAATGTGATCTCGGAACCCCGGATCCTCGAAATAAAGTTCGGGCCGGCTAAGGTGGGGATTGCGGACGATCGGCGCAATATGCTTGTGCCAGTCCTCCAATTGCTGAGCGTATTGCGGCTGGCGCCGGGTCTGGTAGAGCTGAAGATTGAAATGATCGTAGTAGCCGGTCACCAGTTCATCGGCGCCGGTCCCGGATATGACCACCCGATAGCCGTCTTCCTGGATCGCTTCGGACAGCATTTCGTGGATGTAGTAGGAGATCGTGTAGATCGGCGCATCGTGATAGGCGATCAGCGCCTTCAGGCGCTCGAAAACTTGGTCGCGGCGGATCTCTATTTGCCGGTTGTGGCAGCCGAGATCGGCGACGGTGCTGTTGATGTTGTCGGCCTCGTTGTAGCGCTCGTCCTGATCGATGATCGAGTATGTCGCGATCTCACGGCCCAGTTCCTTGGCGGCAATCGATGCCAGCGCCGCGGAATCGACCCCGCCCGACAAACAGAAGGCGATCGGCACGTCGGCGCGGAGCCGGATTTCCATGGCCCGGATCAGATGCTCGCGAAAGCCGCGAACGGCTTCCGCATACCGCATGTCGCGCGGCCGGTGGCGTGGCGTCCAATAACGCCGGATGGTGATTTCACGGTTGCCGCCCAGGACCAGATTGTGGCCTGGCGCCAGTTCGGACACGCCTTCGAAAAAAGTTTCGGCCTGCTTGTAGAGCGCTTTGTAGCCGTTCACCAAATAGCGCATCAGATGGCGGCGGTTGATGGTGAAGCGCCGGCCGGTCAAGGCCGCCAGGAATTTAACTTCGGAGCCGAACCAGACGCCGTCGCCGTTCGCCACATAGTAAAGCGGTTTCTCACCGAAGCGGTCGCGCGACATCCAGACCCGGCCCTGGGCCCGATCATGGATGGCGAAGGCCCACATGCCTTCCAACCGCTCGACACAAGCCTCGCCCCAATGCAAATAGGCGCGCAACAGCACCTCGGTGTCCGAACGCGTCCGGAATACCGCGCCTTGCGCCTCTAAGGTCTGGCGCAGCTCGATGTAGTTGTAGATCGCACCGTTGAAGATGATGGTCGTATCATCGATGGTGAACGGTTGATCCGAACGCCGGTCCAGATCGATGATCGACAGCCGCGAATGCAGCAAGGCAAAGTGATTGACACCGTCATCGTTGATGACCGCTTGCTGCCGGTCGGGGCCACGGTTTCGCATCAGCCGCAGGGTGCGGTCGACGCGCTCCCGATCGGGCGCCTCGGCGCCGACATATCCGGCAATGCCGCACATGGTTCAGCCCAGCATTTCCAGTTGGATCATGTCGCCTTGGGTCAAAGGTTGATTGAGCCGGCGGCCGAGCACCGCCGCTTCGGTACCCGGGGCCAGGCCGCCGCCCGGACGGGTCCAGCCGATGTCGTCGTCGGATAGCAGGGTGCCGGCGGCGAGATCACGGCCGGCGACGATGGAGCGGCGAATAAGCGGTGCAACAGCGCGCTCGCATTCCATCATTTGCTTGTTCCCGGACCCGAGATAGAGGCGGGCGGTCTGTGCCCGTGCAACCAATTCCGCCAACTCGGCCGGATCCGCCGACATCTGATGGTCACGGAAGTCGGAAAAGTTTTTATCCAGGGTGAAATGTTTTTCGATGATTTCGGCGCCCAAGGCGACGGACAGGATGGCCGCGTCGACCCCGAGCGTATGATCGGAATAGCCGACCGTGCGCGTCGGAAAGCGCGCTTTCAAGGCGCCGATGGCGGCGAGATTGGCTTCCGCCGGCGGCACCGGGTAGGAGGCAACACAGTGCAGGAGCGCCAAATCGCCATCATGGTCGATCCGGCGCCAGGTATCGTCGACGCGTTGGACCGCCAAGTCGATGTGATCCAGGTCGGCGATGCCGGTCGACAGAACGAGCGGCTTGGCCGACGCCGCCACCCGCTCGATCAATGGATAGAAACTGTTGTCGCCGGACGCAATCTTGAAGGCGGCGACATGGCCGGTGAGGAAATCGGCGCTGGCCAGGTCGAGCGGTGTCGAGATGAACGACACGCCTTCTGCCTTGGCGACGGCGGCCAGGCGCGCGAATTCGTCCTGGGTCAGCTCGAACTGCTGCAACCGTTCGAACCGTGCCGGGTCGGCCCGGGTGACGAAACGCTCGGTCTGAAACGTTTGGAACTTCACCGCCTGGGCACCGGCACGCGCGGCTTGCCCGATCATTTCTTCGGCCGCGCCGTAGCTGCCTTCGTGATTGTTGCCGATCTCGGCGATGACGAGGATTTCGTGCCCGCTATCGATGGTATCGATCTTCATGGCCGGCTCCGGGTTCCGTGAAAGTGAAAAACATACTGGGCATCGTCGACTTGGAATCCGTCGCGTTGATACAGCGCGATCGATGCGGTGTTGGCGAGCTGGGTGCCGACGGAAAGTTGGGACGGCGCCCCACAATCGTTTTCGGCCGCCGCGATCATGGCGGTGGCGATGCCAAGCCCGCGGTGACTGGCCGCGACCGCGATTAGGTCGATCACAAGCAATCCGCCGCCAGGGGCCAGCACTTGCAGAAAGCCGACGACGACGCCGGCCGTTTCGGCCACCATCATGTGATCGCCGCGCGCGCCTTTGAAAAAGTTGCCGGCCCAGCGCGCCTTGATGTCGTCGGCCTTGTCCGACGCGATCTGGGGATCGGCGTGAAATCGCGACGACTGAAAGGATCGTCGCGCCAGGGATTCGACGCCGAAGCGGTCCGGCGGCTCGGCCGGTCGCACGGTAACGCCCGGGATGGACCGCGCCTCCTGTGGACGAGCGGGCCTTGCCAAACGCAAATTGGTGTCGATCAAGCGGAATCCGTGGACTTCCAGGTCGCCGGTCAAATCGAGGCGATTGACCGGCAGCTTGGCATCGATGAAGACGCTGTCGCTGGCCAACGCGCGCATCAGGCGGCCCGTTTGGTCATCCTCGCCGAGCGGCGTGCCGAGGCGCAGCTGGTAACAGGCGCGCCCCAACGCGGAGGCCAGCCAGGCGTTGGCATCGAGAGAATTGGCGATCGCCGCTTTGGGGGAAGCCACCGCAGGCGCTTCCGGTCCTAGGCCCAGGAACGCCGCCGGAGATAGACCACGTTTTCGGCGTGTTCCGGCTCCGCGTTCGCCTGCCAAATCGACTTGTACCAGTTGATATAGTCGACGAAGCCTTTTTCCAGTGGAAACTGAGGTTCGTAACCGATCAGGCGGCGCGCTTTGTCGACCGACAATGTGCCACGCTCGGGCATTAAGGTGTCGCGCTTCTTGTGGACCACCAGCGCGCCCGGAATATGCTCACACAAGATATCGACCATTTGCTCGATCGACCGGGCGCTGCCGTAGGTCAGGTTGAAGATCTCGTTGCGGGCGTTTGGATTTTCGATGCAGTTGATGACGCCGGCGATCAAATCCTGGATGTAGGTGAAATCGAGCTGGTCGGAGCCGTCGCCCATGACGGTCACTTCCTTGTCGCTCAAGGCGTTTTCGATGATCGCCTGACCGACCCGCCGCGATACGCAGCGTTGACCATACAATGCCGACGGGCGAACAATGGTGTAGGGCAGGTCGAACACCTGGTTATAGGCGATGACCATTTTCTCGCCGGCGAACTTAAGTGCACCGTAAATGCCAAGCGGTTCGCAGGGCGAGTCCTCGGTCGCTTCGGCACCTTCAAAATTTCCATACACCATGGAAGAGGAAAAGTAGATGAACTGCTTGATATTGATGCCGTCGGACCGGGCCGCATCGAGGGCGTTTTCCAAAGTCCGGAGCGAATGATCGAAGGTCGAGTAGGGGTCCTTGTTGGAGCGATTGGCATGGGCCACCGCCGCCAAATGAACAATCACGTCAGGTTGGATCTCGCGCAGGGTCTCCGATACGCCGTGATAGTCGCGGGCATCCAGTTCGATGAACGGCACCTGCGCCTCATGCAACAACTGCATGCGTTGCTTGACGAAACCAAGATAGGTTTCGCCCATGGGATTGGTGTAGCGCTCCCGCTCCAAGGCGTAATAATTGTTCACGCCGAGGCTATCGATGACCGACACATCGACACCCAGCGCCTTCATGCTCAGCGCCATGTTGTGGCCAATGAAACCGGCGCCGCCGATCAAGGCAACGCGCATACCCTGTAGAGAAATCAGACTATCGGACATTCCGTATGGCCTTCTTTAGTGTTTCGGCGATGATGTGCATGTCGTTCGGTTCAAGATGCGGGCCAACCGGCAAGGCGATCGACTGTTTCGACAAGGTCGTCGCGACAGGAAAGTCTTCCGGGTCAAGGCCATACTTGTTTCGGTAGTAGCTGAGCGCCGGCACCGGCCCGGGGTAATAGACGCTCGACCCGACGCCGGCCGCCTTCAATTGGGCAACAATTTCCGGTCGCTTGCCGGCCAAGGCGCCGGTCAGCACAACCGCTAAGCAATAATGGCTGCTTTCGAAGCGATCGTGGCTAGAGGTCAGCAGGCGAATGTCGTCGATGTCAGCGAGCTCGGACGATAGGGCCGCGAAATTTGTCCGGCGCTGCGCCAAGAAACCGTCGACACGCTTCAATTGCTCGATGCCGATGGCCGCCTGGATTTCGTTCATGCGGTAATTGAAGCCCAGCATGGTGACGTCATAGATGCCGGGCATGGTCCGTTCGGCCACCGTGCGGTCCAGACCAAAAGCCTTCTGGCGCCTGACCTTCTCGGCGACGGGGCCGTACTTGCTGACGAACATGCCGCCTTCGGCGGTAGTCATATGCTTGACCGGATAGAACGAAAACGTCCCGCAATCCCCCAGCAGGCCGGCGTGAACGCCGTCGAGGCGGCTGCCGATGGCCAGTGCGGCGTCTTCGACCACGAACAGGTCGTAGTCGTGGGCGAGGGCCATGATCCGGTCCATGTCGACCGGCATGCCGAGGTAATGCACAACCGATAGCGCCCGCGTGTGCGGGCCGATAGCGGCTTCGATCTGATCGATGTCGATGTTGCCGGTCGCCGGCTCGGCATCGACGAAGACCGGCCGGGCACCGATGAATTCGACGGCATGCGCCGTGGCCGCATGGGTTTGCGCCGGCACGATGACCTCATCGCCGGCGCCGAGCCCGAGCTGGAAATAAGCAAGGTGCAGGGCGGCGGTACAATTGGCGACGGAAACCGCCTGGCCGCCGCCGATATAGCCGGCGAAATCCGCCTCGAAACGGTCGGCGCGCGGGCCATGCACGAGCATCGGGCTTTCCAACACCTCGGCGACCGCGGCTTTTTCAGCCTCGCCGATCATCGGTCGCCCGAATGGGATTTCGCGACGAGCGGCCGCGTCAGATTGGGTCGACCGCGACGGCGCCGCCGTCGCGGACGGCACGCTCGATGGCGAAACAGACGGAAAGGGACTTGAAGACGTCATCCACGCTTACCTCGGGTTGCCTTCCGGTCAAGATCCCGTCGACGAAGTCCGCGAGAAGATCCCCCTTGGCGGCGCCGGGATATGCCGACGTTATTTTCGCCGGCTCCTGATCGGTATCCCGGGCAGTGTAGAAACGAGCCGTTTGCAAATCGTTAAGGAACGAAGCCTTTGTTCCGTAAAGATTTAATCCGTGAAAATGTGGATGAACGCAGCCCCCGTTGCAGGCCACTTTGCCGACCATGCCGTCATCGAATTTCAGGATGGCAACGACCATGTCTGCGTTGCCGAATGCGCTGTCGCGGGTGGCGATGCGGTTGCCGTAAGCCTGGACCTCGACGACCTCGCGACCGGTCAACCAGAGCAGCAGGTCGATCATGTGAACGCCGCCGCCCAAGACCAAGCTGTAGAAGTCGAGGCGACCGCGCCAGCCGGCCAGCAATTTATGGATTCGGCCATAATTGTAGTCGCCTTCGACGTGGAACAAGGTGCCAAAGTCTCCGGCCTCGATCCGTGCCTTCAATTCAACAAACCGGGGGCAGCGGCGCAAAATCAGGTTGGACGAAAGCTTGAGATGCGGTTTGGCTGTCAAAAGGCGGCGAATTTCCTTGGCCTCGTGTTCGTGTAGCACCATGGGCTTTTCGACGAAAACGTGCTTGTCGTGCTGCAGCGCCGCGACGATTTGCTCGAAATGAAAATTGTCCCAAGAGGCGATCGACACCACGTCGATGGCCGGATCGTCGAGAATATCACCGGCCGCGGCGGTAACCCGAATGTCCGGGTGGCGGTCGGCCACTTCTTGGCGTTTTTCATCGGCGAAATCGCACATGGCGACGACGTCGCAGGCCGGATGGGCGCGATAGCCGGCGATATGCTGCTCACCGACGCCGAGACCGATGATGCCGGCCCGAAGCGCCGTGGCACTCATGCCAGCACGCCGGTCGACAAAGCCAGCACGTCTTCGTAGCTGTAAGACCAATGGGGTTTGGTCATGCGCATCACGGTACTGACGAAGTTGGCGAAGTCTTTTTCGGAATCGACCGTCAACCGGACACTGGAAAGGTTCCGTTGCGCGGCAAAGTTGACGATCGTGTAGCGACCGGCATGGCGATAGAAATAAGGCGTGACATGCTCGCGATCGCTCGCCTCGGTCATGCGGCCAAGCCCGTCCAAGAAACTGTTTGTGCCAATGACTTCAACGGATTGACCCGCCGGAAAACTGCGCGGGTGGACATTGGTGACGATGTCTTGCTCGCCCACTCGAAACAAGTCGATCGCCCGATCGACCAGCCGGTGGTCAAGGAACGGGCTATCGCCGCAGAGCCGGACGAAGGCATCGGCCGGAAATTGTGCCAGTACCGCGGCGTATCGGCCGGCGACGTCGTTCAAGTCGCCGCGCACGCAGGCGACGCCGGTGGCCGTGCAATAATCGGCGATGGCGTCGTCTTCTGGCTCGCTCGAGGTCGCGACGACCAAATCGAACGGCTCCCGGCACTGACCGAGGCTTTCGATCATGAAACCGAGGACCGGTTTGCCCGATACCTTACGCATGACCTTACCCGGCGCTCGTGTCGAAGACAGGCGGGCTTGGATGATCGTCAGGATACACATGGTACTTGCGCCAAATTATATGCGGGCATCAGGCGGCCGCCTTGACGCTGGCGCGCTGGCGCAATTCTTCGGCGACGCGTCCGATGGGTTCTTCCGGCCATTGCGATATGTCCGGCGGCAGAAACACTTGGGTATTGGGAAACCACGGTTTTCGATCCGGCATGCCGAGCATCCATTTGGTTCGCGCGCGCTGTATGTCGGCGGTGGGGATGCCGAGGACGCCGGCGATGGCGCCCGGCGAAGAGGTGACCGACACCACATAGTCGAGCGGCGCGGTGTAGGCGAAGGCTTCATCAATCTGGTCCTTACGATCAATATCCGGCCAATCGTGGATAGTGACGCACAGTTCCGCCCGCGCCTGGTCGATATCGGCTTTGGTGTTGGTGTACATGATGTTGATAAAGTGAATGCCGTCGATGTCGAAGAACGGCGCCATGTCCTTCAGCGTTACGTAGTTCCGCTTACGGACTGGCGTGACGTAGCCGCCGGACCAGCAAAGCCCGACTTTCAGCCCCGGCCCCAAGGCATCGAAGCGGGCTTTCCAAAACTGCACGCGTTCCGGATCCGGCCTTAGATAACCCGACGGACGTTCGAAACTCTCAATCGTCGGCCTGAGATAGCGCAACAATGTACCGGCCTCGGTCGCGACATCGGGCTGCTTCTCCTGACCTTCAAGCCAACCATAGTGACGATGCACGCGGCCGTTCACCTTATAGGTGACATGCCTATTGACAGTGGCTGTCGGAAAGGACCGCCGGTACAGGTCGACCAACCGATAATCGCATTCGATATAGCAATGCGCAGCTTTCTCAATGACTTGATTGAAACAGCTCGAGAACATCAAAGCATCGCCGATGCCTTGTTCGTCGCATACCAGGACGGTTTTGTCAGTCAAATCGTCGCCGTCCCAGCGCGGCAAGCCGTGGGTGAACGCCACGGAATCGGCGCGGCCGCTATCCAAACGCCATTCGTAGTTTTCAATGCCTTCGGCCAAGCGGCCGGCACCGAGCAGTGCAGTGGCATAGCTGAAGCGTGCGTTGGGGTCAGCGGAAACCAAATTCATTGCCGTGTCGAGATGGGGCAGCGCATCCTCAAAGCGCCCTTCGGCACAAAGCGCCATGCCCAAATTCGAATGGGCGGCGCCATAATCCGGCTTCAACCGGATCGCTTCCTGGTAAAACGGTTCGGCGACTTCCAGGCCACGCTGTTCGGCAACGACGATGGCAAGGGAATGCCATAGTTGGGGACTGCTTTGATCTTTATCGATCGCGAACTGCAGCAAATCAACCGCTTCGGTATATTTGCCTTGTTCACGCAAAACATTGGACAAATGGCAATACCCGCGGTGATGGCTGGGCTCGGCCTGTAACAACAGCGAATAGATATGCTCGGCCGCCGCCGGCATGGCGAGCCTCTCCGCCAACTGCCCTATAGACGTCAGCATTCGTGAATCCAGGTTACCGACAGTCTGTTCGACCAGCTTTTCGAATACGAAGATCGCTTCCTGTGCCGCGCCTTGTTGGGCAAACAGATGCGCCAGGACAATGGAGATCTCGGTTTCTCGCGGATTTTCCACATGCGCCTGCAGCAATGCCTCTGCCGCCCGATCGGCCTGGCGCGCCCGCATCAGCTTCTGACCTTTGCCCAGCAGCCGCGCCGAAAGCCTGCGCTTGGCGTCGGGCACCGCCTTGTCGTAATCCAATGCGTGCAAGACCACCAAATGATTCCAAGACTGAAGCTGTGTGGATTCCTTCAGCACTCGGGGCGCACGCTTCTTGTTTTTGCCGTTTGCCATGCTCTCTCGTCGACCGTGTCGTGAAACTGAAGGCATTCTGAACAAGTACTGTAAACAATCCGCTAAACCGTCGGTGTTTACCGAATGTTCATCATGTCCAAACACCATGGATGGTCACGGCGCGAAACGGATCTTTAGCCAGTTGCCAAAGCATCATGAGCATTCTTAGAAGGTATGGGTAAGTCATGGCTCTGAAACTAACGCTGAAGCCGCACGAAAAATTCGTCATCAACGGCGCCGTGGTCGCCAATGGCGACCGGCGTTCCAGCGTCGTGGTTCACAACAAATCTTCAATCCTGCGCGAGCGCGACATCATGCAGGCCGACGAAATCGATACGCCGGTCAAGCGCATCTATTTCGCCATCATGTCGATGTATCTGGACGAGAAGCAATACAGCACGTTCTATGATGAATTCGCGCTGCGTATGTCGGAATTTCTCGGTGTCATCACCGATCCCACCGCCGTCGCGACCTGCCTCGCAATTAGTAAAGAAGTAATGGGCCATCAGTATTATCGCGCCTTAATGCTGTGTAAGAAACTATTGCGGTTTGAAAAAGAGAGGCTGGCCTATGAGCCTGCAGGCGTATCAAAAGACTCTGCAGACCACCGAAACGACGCGTAACACCGAATACCGGCTTTTCGCCCAAATCACCTCGGAACTGATGGAAGCGAAGGACTTGGCGCGTACCGACGGCCGTGTGGCCACTGCCCTGCACCGCAACAAGGAACTCTGGGGCATCCTGATGACCGATTGCGCGGCGGACGAGAACGGTTTGCCGGAGGCGTTACGGGCGCAGGTCATGTCGGTGGCGATATGGGTGAACAGGCATTCCAGCAGCGTGCTCCGCGAAAATGCCGCCATCGATCCTTTGATCACCGTGAACCGAACCATCATGGAAGGTCTGCTGCAGAGCGCCGGCTGATTCCGAATCCCTATTTTCTGACATTCTCAAAGGCGCCCATGCAGGCGCCTTTTTGCTTTTCCGGTGATCATCCGTACCGGGAAAAATCTGCCCTAGGCGGCAATAATTTCCCAGTGAAGAAAGCGCCTCGCGGCAATTATTGCCGGGCAAAAATTGTCTCTAATTTGATACAATTTGCCGATAGGCACTTATTTCCCTGTGCATATAGTATCTTGACGAATATCGATCGATCAGGCTCCAAAACTGGCATTGCGTTTGCTCTGGTGAGGGTCCGGACAAAACGTCCGCTAAGCAAAATGCTAGTACTCTAGAAGGAGACTTAAAGATGCTATCGATCAATACAAATGCTGGTGCCTATGCTGCGTTGCAGAGCCTCAACGCCACCAACAAACAGCTGCAAGTTGTTCAGAACAAATTGAACACGGGCCTCGAGATCGCCGGCCCGAAGGACAATGGTGCCATTTACGCCATTGCCCAAAACCAACGGTCTGAAGTCGCCGGCCTGAACGCCGTTCGTCAGTCGCTGTCACGCGGTGTCTCAGTCGCCGACGTGTCCATCGCCGCCGGCCAAGCGATTTCCGATATCTTGATCGAGATGAAGGAAAAGACCGTGGCTGCCCGTGACGCCAGTCTCGACACGTCCAGCCGGACCGCCCTGGACGCCGATTTCTCCGCCTTGCGCGACCAGATTACCACGATCGTCAACAATGCGGAATTCAACGGCATCAATTTGCTGACCGGTACCAATAGCCTGCAGGTGCTTGCCAACGACGACGGCTCGCTCCTCACGGTGAACGCGCAAAACATGCAGGTTTCAAACGGCCTCGGTTTGACGGCCTCAGCCAGTGATCTGACGTCCGTCGCCGCTGCTTCGGCCGCTTTGATTGCTGTGTCAGCGGCCATTACCGACGTCAGCGCCAAGCTGAGCGACCTTGGTACCGGCGCCAAGAGCCTGGAAATCCACGACACGTTCGTTTCCAAACTGCAGGATGCCCTAAATATCGGTATCGGCAATTTGGTAGATGCGGACTTGGCGGCGGAAAGCGCGAATTTGCAGTCGTTGCAGATCAAGCAGCAGCTTGGCATTCAAGCACTCTCGATCGCCAACGCTGCACCGCAAACAATCTTGGCGTTGTTCCGGTAATCGGAGTTTTGGATCGGGGCCGGTCATTCGGCCGGCCCCATCCGCTCCTCTCGGTTACACGTAGTGTTTACAGACCAACACCGGAACGAATGACGCGGGGAAGGAACTGGATCACAAGAGGACCCGAGCCCTCGTTCGATGATCCCCGACCGATGTGGTCGGTTTTGGCGCGGGAATTTAAGGACAACCGTCATGGAAGCTTTGACTTCTATTCATTTACCGCCGCTCGTCAGTCGGACTAAGCCGATCGACCCTAAGCCCGACGCCGGGCAAGAGGAAGCGAAGAGCGAGCCCGCCGCTGTTGAGGCGGAGCCGGCCGGCGATGACGACACCGGATCCGAGACCGCGCCGTTTGAACGGGTGGAAGAGCTACTCAACTCGGCGCTTGGCAGCCGCACGCCGGCGAATTCACGTTTGCAAATTTCGGTGCATGACGACACCGGCATGTTCATTTACCGGGCGATCCACAAGGATACCGGCGAGGTGCTACACCAGTACCCGGCCGAGGAGGTTCTTCGCGAACTCGCCTATTACCGGAATCTAGAAGGAATTGCCGTCGACGAGACGGCCTAAGGCTACACCTGAACGTAATATCGAAAGCATGACTTAAACCGGCCGCCGCGTTGAAATCGCGGCGGCCGTTTTCTTTTTGCTCCAGAGCAAATCCCCATCAAACGATCCCGTATGGTCGAAACTTGCTCTAGGCCCGAAACCGGTCCTTGTCGGTGCCGGAATAGAGCGCCTTGACCTGGCGGTTGACGGCGTCGGTGTGGGCGGTCAAGGCGGCGCTATTCATATCGGCGCTCGGCGTGGGTTCCGGCGCAAAATGACCATAATCGTCGCTGCCACGCACCAACATAGCGGAATCGTCTGCCTTGAGTTGGCGCACGTGCGGCGGAATATAGCGAATGGCGAGGCCGATCCGCCGGTCGCCGGCATGGTTCGGTACCGAGCCATGCACCAGCTTCACATGATGCAACGACATCTCGCCGGCGTTGAGCGGTGCCGAGACGCCTTCATCTTCCGGCACATCGATCGCGATCTCTTGGCCGCGGCTCAATAAATTGTGCTCGTGAAATGTGTCGCGATGGTCAAACTGCTCGCGTTTGTGGCTGCCGGGCCAGAATTTCATTGGCCCGCTGGCTTCGGGCACATCCGACAGCGCCAGCCAAGCCGTCGTGACATCGTCGGTGCTGAGGCCCCAATAGGTGGCGTCTTGATGCCAAGAGACGTAATCGTCGCTCATCGCCTCCTTGATGAAGAAATTGGTGGTCCAACAGAGAATGTCCGGGCCGATGATGTCTTCCACCGCATCCAACACGGCCGGATGCCGAACCAATTCGTTGGCCCAGGTAAACAGCAGATGCACCTTATGGCGGTGGTTGCTGGCAATCGGCCCGCCGGTCTGGGTTTCATAGTCTTCAAGGCGGCGGCGATAGCCGGCGGCCTCGTCGGCCGACAAGACCGTAACCGGAAAATGGAATCCGTCGCGGCGATAGGCAGCAACGGCATCCGCGTTCAATCGTTTCGACATCTCTAACCTCAAACACCTCATGGGTCCGGCCCGAGCAGCGGCATCTTGGCGAATGGCAGGGTCATTGGGCAAGGCCGGAACTAGGAAAATTCTGTCCCGTTTACCATGCAGCCTTTGCCTCCGTTGGCAGTTTCTACCGCGGTTGCTGGAGATAAATTCCAAAGACGGTTCTAATTTTCCCCATTACTTCAATGGTTTATGGTTTTTTCCCGAAACTGGCACGATCGTTGCGCTATTGGGTTCGTGCCCTCAGGGCGAATGGTAGAAATTAAGGTAGCCGTTAGGAGAAGACCAATGGTTATGTCCGTGAACACCAACATCGGTGCGATGGTCGCGCTTCAGAACTTGAACATGACCAATCGGGACATGGAAGAAGTTCAAAATCGGATCAACACCGGCTACAAGGTGGCCGGGCCGAAGGACGACGGCGCCATCTACGCCATTGCGCAAAACATGCGCGGCGAAGTGGGCGGCTTCCAAGCGGTGCGGACCGCGCTGAACAACTCCATTTCGATTGTCGACGTTGCAATCTCGGCCGGCCAGGCGGTCTCGGACCTGTTGATCGAGATGAAGGAAAAGTCGGTCGCGGCACTCGACCAGAGCCTGAACACCGCGAGTCGCAATGCCTTGAACGCGGATTTTGTCGCCCTGGCCGATCAAATTTCCAACATCGTCAACAATGCCGCCTTCAACGGCACCAACCTGATCGATGGCAGCAGCACCCAAATGACCGTGTTGGCCAATCCGGACGGTACCTCCTTGACGGTGACTGGGCAGGACATGTCGGCAAGCAACGGCCTCGGTATTACCGCGGCAATGGACCTGTCGACCTTCACCAGTTCCCAAGATGCTTTGGCGGCGATCAACACGGCGATGGCCCAACTCAACCAAGATCTCGGCCTGCTCGGCACCCGTAGCAAAAGTTTGGACGTTCATGGCGTCTTTGTCGGCAAGCTGATCGATAGCCTGGTAGGCGGCATCGGTAATCTGGTCGACGCCGATCTGGCGGCCGAAAGTGCCCACTTGCAATCGCTGCAGATCAAACAGCAGCTTGGTATTCAGGCACTGTCCATCGCCAACGCGGCGCCGCAAAACATCCTCAGCTTGTTCCAGTAGACTAACCAAAAAAACGACAACACGGAGCTTCGCGAATAGGGATCGGAAGGTCATCAAAGACCCGGGATCCAAAAACTGGACGGGGCCGGCTTGCCGGCCCCGTTTTCTTATTGTTTTGGCGGGTTTGGAGAAAACAACGATAATTGACAGGGTTCAGCCTGCGCTCTAGGCTCCGACTTGCGTCACAGGACCAGGGAAAAAATAACTGTGACCGAACAACGGGAGGGCAAATCTACTGTCCAATTTGCTGGAAATCACCGGTCTACGGACCGAGTTTTACACGTCTGACGGCACCGTAAACGCCGTCAACGGGATTTCCTACACGGTGGAAGCGGGCGAGACGGTCGCCATTGTCGGCGAATCCGGCTGCGGTAAATCCGTCGGCGCCTTGTCTGTGCTGCGGTTGATACCCGATCCGCCGGGCCGCATCGTCGACGGCCAAATTATTTTCGAAGGCCGCGACCTGCTGACGCTCAGCGACGACGAAATTCGCGAAGTGCGGGGCCGCGAGATCAGCATGATCTTCCAAGAGCCGATGACGTCACTGAACCCGGTCTTGACCGTCGGCCGGCAGCTCACCGAAACCATGATGCGGCATATGGACATCAGCCAAGAAGGCGCCGATGCGCGCGCCATCGAGCTGTTGTCGCTGGTCGGCATTTCAGATCCACCGCGACGTTTGAAGCAATTTCCGCATCATTTGAGCGGCGGCATGCGCCAGCGGGTCATGATCGCCATGGCGTTGAGCTGCGACCCGAAGCTGATTATCGCCGACGAACCGACGACGGCCCTCGACGTCACCATCCAGGCGCAAATTCTCGAACTGATGAAAAACCTGTCACGGCGCCTCGGCGTTGCCCAGATCATCATCACCCATAACCTCGGTGTCGTCGCCCGCTATGCCGATCGGGTCAATGTCATGTATGCAGGCAAAATCGTCGAAACCGGCGATGCCAAGCAAATCTATCACAATCCGCGTCACCCCTATACGCTCGGGCTGTTGGCCTCGGTGCCGCGGCTGGATCAACCGCGCGGCACGAAATTGATCCCGATCGAGGGCCAGCCGCCGGACTTGGCGCGGCTTGATGCCGGCTGTGCATTTCGTCCGCGCTGCCAATTCGCCAGCGATCGCTGCAGTCAATCGGTGCCCGACTTGGAGGCCGTAGAAGACGGTCATTTCTCGGCCTGTTGGCATCATGAGAGCATGCGTGAACCGGCACGGAGCGTGTCGTGAGCGATGTGGCGACACTCCAAACGACCGCACCGCAAACAGACACGGCGACCGACACGCCGTTGTTAGAGGTCGATGACTTACGGATGTATTTTCCGGTCACCGAGGGTATGTTCATCCAACGCACCGTCGCCGAAGTCAAAGCCGTCGACGGTATCAGTTTTTCCTTGCGGCGCGGCGAGACCTTAGGCTTGGTCGGTGAGTCGGGTTGCGGCAAGACAACAACAGGCCGCTGTATCTTACGCCTCGAAGAACCGACAAGCGGGACAATTCGGTTCGGCGGTGAAGACATCACCCATCTCGGTCAAAAAGCCCTTGCGCGCTTTCGCCAGCGCATTCAGGTAATCTTCCAAGATCCTTTTAGCTCGCTCAATCCGCGCATGAAGATCGGCCATATTCTGGGCGAACCATTGCGGGTCCACAACATCGAGCCGGATGCGCGTAAACGCGAGGAACGCATTCGCGAATTGCTGGAAACCTGCGGCTTGAACCCGCGTTTCGCCGATCGCTATCCCCATGAAATGAGTGGCGGCCAACGGCAAAGGGTCGGCATCGCCCGGGCGCTCGCCATGAACCCGGACTTCATCGTCTGCGACGAGGCCGTCTCGGCCTTGGACGTGTCGATCCAAGCACAGGTTATCAACCTGTTGGAGGATTTACGCGACAAGTTCAACCTGACCTATTTGTTCATAGCCCATGATTTGAGTGTCGTTCGCCATCTCTGCCACCGGGTCGCGGTAATGTATCTCGGCCACATCGTCGAGTTGGCCGAGTGCGATGAGCTGTTCGAAAACCCTGTTCACCCCTATACGCAGGCGCTTTTAAGCGCCGTGCCGGTTCCCGACCCGACAATTGAAGCCGAGCGCGCCCACCAAGTGCTGAAGGGCGAGGTGCCAAGCCCGATCGCACCGCCGAGCGGTTGTGTTTTCCATCCGCGCTGTTCGCTGGCGGTCGAGCAATGTTCGCAGCAGATTCCGGAACTGCGTGAGGTGCGGCCAGGGCATTTCGCTGCCTGTCCGATCGTTTGAGGATGATTGACATGGCATGGAACGGCAACGTAACCAAATACCGCCGGTTGGCGGTCGAAGCGAAGGGGGCAACAATTATCCAATTCACATGCCACTCAGGGAGGTAAATTGAAAATGAGCTTTACAGCAATCAAGAAAATGGGTGCCGCCGCTTTCGGCGCGACCCTGGCGCTCGGGGTCAGCATTGCGCTGGCCGCTGAAACGCCGAAGATGGGCGGGACGTTGAATTTCGTCGTGGGCTCCAAAATCCCGTCGTTTGACGGTCACTTGGAAGGCACGTTCGGCATGATCCATCCGATCCGGCCGTTCTATTCCACGCTGATCAGGGTCAATCCGGAAAACCCGCAATCGACCACAGACTTCGTTTGCGACGTCTGTAGCGAATATTCGGTGTCCGACGACGGCTTGACCTATACCTTCAAGATCCGCGACGACATCAAGTTTCATGACGGCACGCCGTTGACCGGTGCGGACGTCAAAGCGACCTATGACAAGATCGTGTTCCCGCCGGAAGGCATCTTGAGCTTGCGCAAGAAGTTCTTCGACGTGGTCGACAAAATCGAATTGACCGACAAGTACACACTCGTGTTTCGCCTGAAGAATCCCTTCGGCGCCTTCATCCCCGCGGTCGCCATGCCGTTCAATTTCATCTATGCCAAGAAGGATTTGGACACCCACGGCTATCGTTGGCATCGGGAAAACATCAACGGTACCGGCGCCTTCCAGTTCGTCGAGCATCAGCAAGGCGCTTTCGTCTCAGGCAAGCGCTATGATGGCTACCATCACAAAGGCAAACCCTATCTCGACGGCTTCAAGGCCATTGCCGCGCCGAAAATGGCAGTGCGCCTGCAAGCCATTCGCGGCGATCGTGCGGCGATCGAGTTCCGCGGCTTTCCGCCGAAGGCCCGCGACGATCTGGTCGCCGCATTGGGCGACGAGATCACTGTCCAGGAAAGCGACTGGAACTGCTCGCTGCTGATTACGCCGAACCACAAAATTAAGCCGTTCGACGATGTTCGTGTCCGCCGCGCGCTGACGCTCGCGATCGATCGGTGGGGTGGGTCCAAGTATCTGTCGAAAATTGCGATCGTGAAGACAGTCGGCGGCGTGGTGTTCCCGCAACATCCGTTGGCGGCAACCGAGGAAGAGCTTTCCAAGATTCCCGGTTACTGGAAAGACATCGACAAGAGCCGTGCCGAGGCGAAGCGCTTGCTCAAAGAAGCCGGTCAAGAAAACCTCGAGTTCACATTGCTCAATCGTGCCGTCGACCAGCCTTACAGAATCCTCGGCACCTGGGCGATCGATCAATGGAAGAAAGTCGGCCTAAAAGTCACGCAAAAAGCCGTCCCGACCGGCCCTTGGGTCGATTCACTACGCAGCAAGAAAGACTACCAAGTCGCGATCGACGCCAATTGCCAATCTGTTGTGAACCCGATTGTCGATATCACCAAGTTCCTCGGCAGTGCCAGCAACAACTACGCGCAATATAAAGATCAGAAGATGGAAGATCTGTACGCGAAGTTGAGCACCTCTAACGATGAAGCCGAACAGCGCAAGCTCATTCGGGAGTTCGAGATGCAGGCCCTGGGTGAGGGTGCGCATCTGTTCATTTCGCTGTGGTGGTACAAGATCAACCCGCACCGGTCCTATGTGAAGGGCTGGAAGATTGCGCCAAGCCACTATCTGAACCAGCATTTGGATCAGGTCTGGCTCGACAAGTAGCATTGAAGATGGGTATGGGGGCCGGACTAATCCGGCCCCCGCTCGCTTAGGCTATGGCGCGAGAGCGAAAATGGGGGGCCTGTCCGTTTCATGTATAAATACTTGGTGAAACGTATCCTATTGATGATCCCGACGGTGATCGGCGCCGGAATCATCATTTTTGGTCTTCTCCGCCTTGTACCCGGTGACATCTGTGAATTGAGAATCGGCGGTGCCGGCCTGTTCGTCGACAAAGAACAAGTCGAACTCTGCCAAAAAGAACTCGGTCTCGACAAAAATATTGCCCTGCAGTTTGTTGATTTTGCCGTTGGTTTCGTGACACTGGATTTTGGCAAGTCGGGGTGGACCGGAAAGCCGGTCATGCACGAAATCGGCTTGCGTTTTGAGCTGTCATTGCAGATCGCCCTGATGGCAACATTGACGGCGGTGATCATCGCTCTACCACTCGGTACCATTTCCGCCATCAGACAGAACACGTTAATCGATTATGTTGTTCGCATATTTTCATATGCCGGCATAGCCATGCCGTCGTTTTGGCTCGGTATAATGATCATACTCGGGTTATTGATCATTACCCAGAAGCTGTTCGGCTCACCCTGGATGATGCCGGTCAGCTACACGCCGATTTGGGTCGATCCCGCCGTCAATCTGTCGCAGACCATTTGGCCGGCGATCGCTACGGGTTACCGTTATTCCGCGGTGGTTACGCGCATGACCCGATCCGCCATGCTGGAGGTCCTGCGCGAGGATTATGTCCGCACCGCGCGGGCCAAAGGCTTATTCGAAAAGGTCATCATCAACCAGCATGCGTTGAAGAATGCGATGCTGCCGGTGGTGACTTTGGTCGGCATTGAATTCGCCTTCCTGATGGGCGGGCTTGTGGTGACCGAACAGGTGTTCAATTTGAACGGCCTCGGCCGGCTTCTGGTTGAGGCGGTCCTCAATCACGATTTCACTTTGACGCAGACCATCGTGATGCTGGCGGCGTTGATCTATGTCGTCATGAATTTGATCGTGGATTTGGTTTATGCTTGGCTCGACCCGCGCATCCGCTATGCCTAACGGTAAAGCTGCGGCGCGCGCCGATGGAGAGGGACCATGACGGTACAGGATGCTCATCCCCAAGTCTTGGATGACCTTGGCAGACAAAAGACTTGGACGGATGTTCTCTTCGATTTGGTGCGCAGCCAACCGTTGGGCACCGCCGGTGCGTTACTCGTGCTCGCCATGATCCTGTCGGCGATCTTTGCCAATGTGATCGCGCCCTATGACCCCGAAGAAAACGACTTCGTCGCCATGTTGACGGCGCCAAATATCGAACATTGGCTCGGCACCGATGAGTTCGGCCGCGATATCCTGTCGCGTCTGATCTATGGTGCCAGGACAGCGATGCTGGTCGGCTTCTGCGCCGCTTTGGCGGGATCCAGCATCGGCTTGGTGATGGGCGTGGCAAGCGCCTATTTCGGCGGCGTCGTCGATATGCTGCTGCAACGGCTTGTCGACATTTGGATTGCCATTCCCGGCATTATCCTAGCCCTGGCGGTCGTCGCCGGTCTCGGCGCCGGTACGACCAACGTGATCATTGCCATCACCGTGCCGTTCATTCCGAACTGCGCCCGCGTGGTCCGGTCGACGGCGTTGTCAATCAGAGAAATGCCCTATGTGGACGCGGCCCGCGCGCTTGGCTTCGGGCATGTGAGAATCATTCTCCGCCACATGTCGCCAAACGTCATGGCGCCTTACTTGATCATGGCGACGACATTCCTCGGTCAAGCCATCCTGGCCGAGGCCTCACTTTCCTATCTCGGCCTCGGCGTACAGGAACCGACACCGGCCTGGGGCCTGATGCTGCAGGCCGGCGCCGAGGAATACGCGGAAAGCGCTCCCTGGATCGCCATTTTCCCAGGCCTCGCCATTACGCTTGCCGTGTTTGGCTTCAACTTGCTCGGCGATGCGCTACGCGACGTGCTCGACCCAAGAATGCGGTCGCGCTAGATCAAACTGCATTAAAATGGAATCATGTTGATGCAGATAATTTGATCTATTTCAATGTGTTAGAGCAACTATCAAATAGATTGATTGACGGCGATTGAAGTCGGTCGCGGGCCGCCGTAGGCGTGCACCGGTGGCGCCATCATACCTTGCCGACCATAGCCCTGGATCGGCTGGTTCTGCTTTTCAACCTCTTCCGAGACGGCCTGTACCATGCCTTCGGTGATCGATTTGAAGGCCACAAGCTTGCGCGCGTGGGTTTCCATGATCGACCGGAAGGTGGTCATCGCGGATTTCAGTTCGGCCTTTTCCGATTCCGGCAAGGCCGAGATCAGCGCCGGATTGGCTTGCAGATCGCGCATTTCCTTGGCGTAGAGATCCGTGAGGCGGATCTTCTCGTCCTGAGTCTCCAGCAACGAGCGCGGCAAGCGCTGCGACAGCATCTCGTTTTCGCCGTCCAACAGATGTGTCAACCGTTCGACGATGTCGACCAGACGGCCGAGCCGGCCGGTGCCGGTCGTGCGACCCGCGGCCACGTCCTTGAGGACGCCGGCGATTTGTGACGGCGCCGGTGTCCCGGCCGTTGCATCGAAGATTATATCATCAACAAAAGCTTCACTCATTGTCTGGTTTCCTCTTGCATCTTCAGCATCTGTTGGTAGACGTGATCGGCAATCCCGACGCCACCGGATTGGGCGACGGCCTCGCCGACTTTTTCGTTCATCATGCCGCGCCAAGCCCCTTCCGACGGACCACCGCCAAACGGGCCATCTGTCTTCAGACCGGCCGACATGGCATTCAGGACCTGGCCGAGAAAGAACGATTCGAAGGCTTGCGCCGTGGACCAGGCCTTGGCGTCGCGCGGCGCCGTTTGCGGCCCGTCGGGGCGTGCGGCGGTCAGGGCGGGTAGGGCGGTCAGTACAGCCATGCTACATCACCACAATTTCTGCCTGCAGGGCGCCGGCGGCCTTAATTGCCTGTAGTATTGAAATCATGTCGCGGGGACCGATGCCGAGCGCGTTGAGCCCGTCGACCAAATCTTTGAGATTGATGCCTGGCTGGAGCACGGCAAGCTTGCGGTCGTCGCCTTCGTCGACATCGATATCGGTGCGATCGACGACTTTCGTTTCGCCTTGCGAGGCGAAGGCGTTGGGCTGTGACACCTGCGGCGTTTCCGTCACGCGAACTGTGAGATTACCCTGGGCAATGGCGACCGGATCGATGCGAACTTCTTGGCCCATGACAATAATGCCGGCCTTCTCATCGATCACCACGCGCGCGATCTGATCGGTCTTGACCCGTAATTGTTCGACCTTGGACAGCATCGCCACGACGTTCGGGCGCATGTCAACCGGTATTTGCAGCAGGATCGTAGTCGGGTCCAACGGATGCGACATCGGCACCCCGAACGCCCGATTGATGACTTGGGCGACCCGGCCGGCCGTGGTGAGGTCTGGATTGCGCAGCGACAAACGAAGCTGGGACAGGCTTGCCAGTTCGAAACCGGTCTCGCGCTCAATAATGCCGCCATTGGCAATGCGACCGACGGTCGGCACGTTCTTGGTGACCGCCTGACCTTCGCCGCCCGCGGAGAAGCCACCGATTGTCAACGCGCCCTGAGCCACCGCGTAGACTTCACCGTCGGCGCCGATCAACGGCGTCACCAGCAATTGCCCGCCGAACAGGCTTTCGGAATCGCCAAGGGCGGCGACATCGACATCCAGTCGATTGCCGGGTCGGGCAAACGGCTTCAGGTTCGCGGTCACGATCACGGCTGCGACATTCTCGACCCGCAGCGTACCGTCGCGGACGTTGATGCCGAAACGCTCCAGCATGGCCTTCAGGCTGCGTTCGGTGAAGGGTGAATTGTTCAACGTGTCGCCGGTACCGTTTAGGCCTACGACCAGGCCATAGCCAACAAGCTGGTTTTCGCGAATGCCTTCGAAATCGGCGATGTCTTTGATCCGCACGTCGGCGGCCACAGCTGGGTTGCCGACCCCGATCACGTCACTGACCGAGAGCAGCGCCAGCACGCCAAGAAGCATCGATATTCCGCGACCGACCGTCATCGGCGGTACCCCTCACAATTTGTTGCCTGATCGAGAATGCGATTTCCGTGCCAGGATGGCGAACGGAATTATTCCGAAAAATCAGCTAGTTACGATCGGCTTGCCAGACCTTCGGTGGCTGTGCCGGGTAGCTTCTGCCGAACCGGGCAGCTTGTGCCGGGGCCTTCAGCACTTCTTAACCAAGCCCGTCGAAACTTGCGCTCCATGCCATGAAATCGTCTGTTGACCTGCCATGAGAATTTCCGACACTCGACGGGCCCAAGGATTGGAGCGCACCAAGCGCGACAAGAAATCCATGGCGACGGACAATTCGTTTGCCGAACACTTGACGCCGGACAAAACCGAAGATTCCGGCGCGGCGTCCGGGCCGGTCGCGGCCCAGCCGCTTTCGAGCTTACTCGCTCTGCAAGAAGTCTCTGACGAAGATGCCGCTGCCGGGCGCCGTGCGGTTGATCACGGCCGCGACCTGTTGGATGACTTGGACACGATTCGTCACGGGCTGTTGCTGGGCCGGATATCCGAACAGCATCTGCGCCGCATCGCCGATCGATTGAAACGCCAACTTCCGATGGTTCATGACATGAATTTGCGCGCCATTGTAGCAGATATCGAGCTTCGCGTGGCCGTTGAATTGGCCAAATTGGGTATATAAAACAAAAGCGTTGGTGGTTTCTCTCAGACCTCAACAAAGCTTTTGCGAGATCATCTTGCGATCCCAGTCCGGCGCTCATATACTCCGCCGCCTCATGGGCCGACACCAACTGCGAGAGCTTGCGTATGGGCATCCGAATACCAAAAAACTACCGTCCGACAAAAGACGAACGATTTATGAGCCATAAGATGCTGGAATATTTCCGGCGGAAATTGATTAAATGGCGTGAATCGATTCTGGAAGAATCCAACCAAACACTGAGGAACCTTGCCAACGATACGATCAGAGAAGCAGACCTTGCCGATCGCGCGACGGCGGAAACCGACCGTGCGATCGAACTGCGGACCAGAGACCGCCAGCGCAAGTTGATTTCCAAGATCGATGCGGCGATCAACCGCATCGAGGAAAAATCCTACGGCTATTGCGATGAATCCGGCGATCCGATCTCGCTTCAACGGCTCGAAGCCCGGCCAATCGCGACCCTGAGCTTGGAAGCGCAAGAACGACACGAACGGCGGGAACGCACCTACCGCGACGATTGAACGCCGCCAATCAATTGGCGACTGAGAAATGGTTTTGGGGCCGGTCGCGCTTGACGCGGCCGGCCCCAATTTCCTGCTCTGAGGTGCGAGTTCAAGAGGAAATTTCTTTTAGAACGGCATGAGGATGTCGAATAGTTGCTGGCCGTAACGGGCTTGTTGCACATCGGTAAGCTGGCCGCGGCCACCATAGGCGATGCGCGCTTCCGCGATCTGCTGATGAGCAATCGTGTTCTGCCCGGTGATGTCCTCCGGCCGCACTACGCCGCTGACGATGAGTTCGCGCACTTCAAAATTGACCCGAACTTCCTGGCGCGCGGAGATCACCAGGTTGCCGTTCGGCAGGACCTGGGTAATCAAGGCGGCGACTTGCAAGTTAATGGTCTCCTTGCGGTCGACGCTGCCTTTGCCGGTCACGTTCGAGGTCGATCCGAGGTCGACCAGGGAGGTCGGGTCGACCGCGCTCGGAAAGATGTTGTCGAGTTTCGTTTCCAGGCCGAAGAAGTTGGTTAGGTCGGCGCCTTCGCTGTTGTCGCGCGATCGATTGGTGGTGTTGGCGACGGTCGCCTCATCTTCGATCTCGACCAGCACGGTCAGGATGTCGCCGACCCGTGACGCCCGTTGATCTTCGAAAAAGGCGCGAGCCCCTGGGCGCCACAGCGAATTGGCGTGGCGATTAGCCGGTTCGGCGCGCGGCATCGGCAAGGAAACCGGCTTGTAATCAGGTTTTTGCACCGGATTTTCGATGGCTGCTAGTTTTGGCGGTGCGCCGACGTCGGAGAGCCGCTGAAACAGACCGCAGGCAGGCAACGTCGCAGTAATCGCCGCAATCAGAAGCCAGCGCCCGAGGCGCCGCGGCGAAGGAAGGGTCGTTTCGAAATCCCGCATGATCTTCTCACTCTTGATTTTCATTTAAACTCTCCACCCTGTCGCGGCCGTCGTCATTTTGTGGGGCGGCTCAGGACCAACCGCTTGATCGCCGCCACCGTGACTTGTCCCGGCCCGGTCACGACCGCGGTCACCGTCTGGTGACTGCGAAGGTTGACCACGGTGATCTGTTCGTCCCGCCCGCCAGATTGCATGGCCCGGCCGGCGGCGTTCAATGTCAGATTGCCTTGGCGATAGGTCATGTTGACGGCACTGCCTTTGGCGACGAGCACCGGTATCTGCACGTCGCCGCGGCGGATGGCTCGGCCTGGCGCCAAAGAGCGTCGCGAACTCATGCCGATCAAGTCGCCGCTGTCGGTAATCGTGTTGCGTCCGACCCGGTCGGTCCGCAGGCGAACATAATCGACGTCGGCTTCACGGATGACATCGTTTGCCGCGACCCGGCGGCCCAGCACAGGAACCTCCGTGACGCGATAGAGCCGTCCGCGCAACGCCAAACGCACGGTCGGGTCGTCCGCCGGCGCCGTCAACACTACGGAAAACCGACCCTTGACGCGGTCGACCGAAAGGTTCTCAAGCTGTACCGACGGGTCGGCGTTGACGGCGATTTGCAAGGTCGGTTGCTGACCCACTATGTCGAATTCATGATCGATCATGTCCACGTGTTCTTCCAGCGCGACACGAATCACGTCTGTGATCTCGTCCCGGGGAACGGTTTGGCTGGCGCGTTTGACCTTGATCCGCGACAACGCGCCGACGCCTTGCCAGGTCAAGCCATGCCGACGCAACAGCCGCCGCACGGCATTGACCCGCAGGTAAGCGTTGCGGCCCGGCTCCGGCGCGGTTGCCACCGGAACGGCCGCCTTTTCGCCGGTATTGTCGAACAGGTCGCCAAGGGTGATCTCCGATCCCTCGACGCTGATGGCGCCGCGCAAGCGCAGGTCGCCGCCGGCCAGGGCTGTCGTGGCGGCCAGGCCGGCCATCAGCATGAGCATCGCAAGGAGAGGTCTAAGGAACGCCATTTTCATTATCCGTGACTATTCAAATCAGCGCAGCTGATTGACTTGTGCCATCATCTCGTCGGAGGTGGTGATCACCTTGGAGTTCATCTCGTAGGCTCGTTGCGCCGTGATCAAGGTGGTGATTTCCTGCACCGGATTGACGTTGGCCGCCTCCAGATAACCCTGCTCGATGGTGCCGAAGCCGGTCGCGCCCGGCACGCCGGTTACCGGCGTGCCTGAGGCCGGCGTCTCCAGGAACAAATTGCTGCCCCGCGCTTCCATGCCGGACGGGTTGGCGAAGTTAGCAAGTTCAAACTGCCCGACGTTCTGCGGTTGGGTTTGACCATCCAATTTGACCTGAACTTCACCGTCGGCATTGATCGTAATATCCACGGCGCCGCTCGGAATGGTGATGCCCGGCGATACGGTGAAGCCATCCTGTGTCACCAACTGACCTTCGGGGCTGACCGAGAACGAGCCGGCCCGCGAATAGGCATCCTCGCCGGTCGGCAGTTGGATCCGGAAAAAGCCCCGGCCGTTAATGGCAACGTCGAGCACGTTTTCGGTGTGCTGCAAGGTGCCTTGTTCGATCACGCGATAGACCGAAGCCGCCTTGACGCCGACGCCAAGTTGCACGCCTGAAGGGACGATGGTGCCGGATTCCGAGGAAGTGGCGCCTGCCCGGGACAGGTTTTGGTACAGCAAATCCTGAAATTCGGCGCGCTGGCGCTTGTAGCCCGTGGTGTTCATGTTGGCGATGTTGTTGGAGATGACTTCAACATTCATCTGCTGGGCCAGCATGCCGGTCGCCGCGATATTCAAACTGCGCATAGCCTGTCTCCGTCTATCAGGTCTTGGCGAGGCTTTCGATCGCCTTGCGGATTAAGTCGTGATCGGTGTCGAGCAGCTTCTGGGAACTTTGATAACTGCGCAAAACGTTGATCATGTTGGTCATTTCGACGATCGGCTCGACGTTCGAGCGTTCCAGCAGGCCTTGCCGGATTTTCACGTCGGTGGCCGGTATCGGCACCTCTTCGGTGCTATAGAGCCCGGCCGCGCCGGGCTGCAGTGCCTGGGTATCTTGGAACGTCACCACATCGAGGCGCCCTATGACGCCGAGCCTGGTCGAGATCGTACCGTCCGGAGCGACCTCGATCGCCCCGTCGGCGTCACCGATCGTCACTTCGGTGCCGTTTTGGTTCAGCACCGGATCGCCGGAACTCGCCACCAGCACGCCGTCTTCATTGAGGTGCAGCCGGCCGTTGCGGGTGTAACGCGGGCCTTCTTCGGTCTCTATCACCAGATAGCCGTTGCCGGTTAGGGCAAGGTCGAAGGGATTGTCGGTCTTCTGCAGCCGGCCTTCCGTGGCGTCACGGGCCAGGCCGAAATCGATGACGTAGGATGTCTCGCCTTCGGTCCCGGCATCGATCAGGTATTCCTGAAACAGCACGGTTTGGCGCTTGTAAGCGGTGGTGTTCATGTTCGCCAGATTGTTGGCGACCACGTCCATCTCGCGACGCAATGCCATTTGCCGCGACAAACCGACAAAGATTGTGTTTTCCATTCGGTGCCTCTCTGAACTCGCAGCACCAGCCTTGCACTCCTCATGCCAAGTTCATTTTATTCAAAATCAACGTGTTAATCACAGTGTCTGCGGACAGGCATGCCTAAACCAGGTCGAAAACGGTAGGCTTTGCCGGGCAGAATTTGCCTTGCGGGGCCTGTTTCGCTCGACGTCGACGCCGCTACCGTCACACGCTTTCTTAACCTAGCAACTCTACTTTAGGGCGGATCAATTGATCCGGCGGAGACGGCGTGAAGGAGTCGGCGGGAGATGTCCGAATCGGACGTGGAAGAAGATCAAGACGGTGAACTAGCCGAAGCGGGCAAGAAGAAGCTGAGCGGCAAGAAGCTGGTGCTTTTCATCGTCTTGCCATTGCTCCTCGTGCTCGGCGGCGGTGGCGCCGGCGCGGCCTGGTACCTAGGTGCTTTTGGCGGCGGGGAGGCAGAGCTTGCCTCGGACGGCAGCGAAGGCGGCGGCAAGGCCGATTCCGGCGATGTCGTGTTCTATGACTTGCCGGAAATGTTGGTCAATTTGAACACCGGCTCCAAGCAGAGCAGCTTTCTCAAAATCAAAGTTGCGCTGGAACTTGAAGAAGCGGAATCGCTGCCGATTCTCGAAAATCTGCTACCGCGTATCGTCGACAATTTTCAAGTCTATCTGCGGGAACTGAGGCGCGAGGATTTAAGCGGTTCGGCCGGACTCTACCGGCTAAAGGAAGAATTGATGGCCCGGGTCAATCTGGCAATTCAGCCGGCCCGGATAAACGACGTCTTATTCAAGGAAATGCTGGTTCAATAGACAGGGCAGCAGCGCGCAAACGCCATGAGTGATGAAAAAAACGACGCCGACCAGGATGCGATGGCGGCCGAATGGGAAAAGACGGCGGAAGGCGACGACGGCGGTGCTGACCAAAATGCCGTGGCCGCCGAAGCGGAAGCCATAACCGAAGGCGGCGACGCTGAAGGCGACGGCTTTACCGACGCCAGCAGCACGCGGGTCCTAGATCAAGACGAGATCGACAGCCTGTTGGGCTTTGACGGCGACGGCGATGAAGACGGCAGCCAAGGCGGTATCCGCGCCATCATCAATTCGGCATTGGTCAACTACGAACGCTTGCCGATGCTGGACGTGGTCTTCGACCGCCTGGTCCGAATGATGTCGACGTCGCTTCGCAACTTTACCTCCGACAACGTTGAAGTCTCGCTCGACAACATTACGTCGATCCGATTTGGCGACTACCTGAATTCCATCCCTCTGCCGGCGATCCTGGCCGTCTTCCGTGCCGTCGAATGGGACAATTTCGGATTGGTTACCGTCGACAGTTCTTTGATTTATTCGATCGTCGACGTCTTGCTGGGCGGTCGCCGAGGCACCGCCGCCATGCGCATCGAAGGCCGTCCCTACACCACGATCGAACGCAATCTGGTGGAACGCATGGTGCATGTGGTGTTGGCCGACATGAGCGCCGCCTTCGAGCCGCTCAGCCCGGTATCCTTCACCTTCGACCGCATCGAGACAAACCCGCGCTTCGCCACCATTGCCCGTTCGGCCAACGCCGCCATTCTGGTCAAGCTGCGGATCGACATGGAAGATCGCGGCGGCCGTATCGAGCTGCTGTTGCCCTACGCCACGCTGGAGCCGGTGCGCGAGTTGCTGCTGCAAATGTTTATGGGCGAAAAATTCGGCCGTGACTCGATTTGGGAAAATCACTTGGCGACGGAACTCTGGTCGACGGACATTGAGCTTGAAGCGGTGCTCGACGAGCAGGAAATGAATCTGCGCGACGTTATGAAATTCACCGTCGGTGATACCATGTTGCTGAACGCGACGCCGGATTCCACGGTGCGCGTCCGCTGCGGCGGTATCCCGATGGTCTCCGGCCGTATGGGCCGCATCGGTCAGCATGTCGCGGTCCGCGTCGAGCAGGCTTTGAGAAAACTCGGGGAAGCACCGTGATCGACCTTAACCTCGTGATCGACGCCGTGGTCGCGGTGCTGCTCGGCGCGACGTTGATTTACTGCGTCGTGCTCAATCGGCGGCTGTCGGCCATGCGCCACGCCCAATCGGACCTCCGCGGCTTGGTGGAGGAATTCAATCAAGCCACCGAAAAAGCACAATCCGGCGTCTTGGAATTGAAAAAGGCTTCGGGCGAGGCCGGCCAGGCCCTGCAGGCGGAAATGCGCCAGGCGCGCGGTCTGGCCGACGAACTTCGGCTCATCGCCGGATCCGCCGACCGGGTCGCCCAACGGCTGGATGCGTCAATCACGCGCGGCCGCGGCAATGGCTCGACCGCGGATAAGAACAAGCCTCAGTCGACGCGTGAACCAGCGGCCGCCAATGTTCGCTCGCACGTCGAAAAAGAGCTCTTGCACGCGCTTCGACAGGCCCGCTAGAGCAGATTCGGAGAATACGGAGCCATTTGATGGGTGCAAATCGACTTTTCGGGCAGGCGCGGTGCGCAGCGCGATGTGGGGCATCGGGCAAGCAGCGCAACGCACCCGAAAAGCCGATTTGCCCCACCGAAGGCCGGGTTCTTTTTCGCTGTGGCCGCTTCGCGCTTCTTATCCGATGCCCCACATCGCATGGCGAAGCGCTCATTGCCATAGCGAAAAATAATCCCGGTCAAATGACCCCGTATTCTCCGAATCTGCTCTAGGAGGCAATATGTTAGAAAAACTGCGATTGCTGCCGGTCACGATCATCGCTCTTGTGTTGTTGTTTTCGATCAAGGCATCCGATATTTGGCACGGCGCCTCGCAGGCCTTGGCGGAAACCAAAGGCCGAGCCGAGAGTACAGTGGAAGGCCCCGCGGCTCCCGTTCAACACGCACAGGCCGGCCAGCAGCAACCAGCCGCGACCATAAAAGCCCAAGCCAGTCAGCAGCCGACGGCAGACGCTGGCGGTTTGGCCGGCAAGGACCCGGCGCTGTTTACCCGGTCAGAACTGCAGCTGCTCGCCAACCTAGCCGAACGCCGCGATACGCTTGAAGCACGGGCGAATGATCTTGATCTGCGTGAGAACTTGCTGCAGGCGACCGAAGAGCGGATCGATGAAAAAATTGCCTCTCTAAAGCAAATAGAAGATCGCATCCAAGGTCTGCTCGCCAAATACGACCAGCAAGAAGAGAGACAGATCAAAAGCTTGGTCAAAACCTATGAAAGCATGAAGGCCAAGGATGCCGCCCGCATCTTCGATCGATTGGACATGGAAATCTTGTTGGCCGTCGTCCAGCGCATGAAGGAAGTCAAGATGGCGGCCGTTCTCGCCAAGATGAACGCAGCGAAAGCAGAAGCGCTTACCGTCGAACTCGCGACCCGCCACGAGATTCCGGACAGCCTATCAAAGAAGGCCGGAAACAAAGGCTAGAGCAAGAACTTGCCGGGCGCCGTTACCGTTTTCCAATCTTAAGCTTAACCGGTTTTTTACCGGCCGCGCCTAGGTTTATTCGACGCAATGGTCAACGTAGCTCCCGAAAAAGCGCGAATGAGGTAACGGCGATGGCCGTCGACAAAGAGATGAATGTCCTGATCGTGGACGATTACAAAACGATGCTTCGGATCATCCGAAATTTGTTGAAGCAATTGGGCTTCAGCAACGTGGAAGAAGCGACCGACGGCAGTATGGCGCTCCATATGCTGCGCCAAAAACCCTATGGCATCATCATTTCCGATTGGAATATGGAGCCCATGACCGGCTACCAACTGCTCAAGGAAGTCCGGGCCGATGGCGAACTGCAGTCGCTGCCGTTCATCATGATCACAGCGGAAAGCAAGACCGAAAACGTGATTGCCGCCAAACAAGCCGGCGTCAATAATTACATCGTCAAACCGTTCAACGCCGCGACACTGCAGAAAAAGATGGCCGCCGTCCTGGGTGAGTTCTGATTGGCCACAGCCACGGGCATTGCATGAACCGTCCTGCGCTGCCTGATTCCGCCAATTCTCAAGAAGATATTGACGCTTTGCGGGCAAACTTTGACCGAGTGTTCCCACGGCGGCAGCGAGTGCCTGTATCATGGAGTTAGTTAGACCCACCGCCCGGCCGCGCGCGACCGATCCGAGCGTCGTCGTGTTCTTGTCGGTCTATCTGCTGTTGCTGGCCTTCTTCATTCTGCTCAATACCTTATCACAACCGGTCGCCGAGCGGACCGACGCGGCATTGGGCAGCATCGACGCGACCTTCAAGTCGCCGCTCGAGACCATACTGCAATCGCGCAAAGCAACCTCGACGCCTGGCAGTGTAATCGGCTCGGATTCGCTACAGCCGAGCCTGCGAAAGCTGTTCGAGACGACGCTTCCCGTGGCCCGTTTTCGGGTCCTCGAAGACGGTAACATCATTCGCGTCACCGCGCCCGTGAGTTCGTTTTTCGAGCCGGCCAGCGACCGCTTGCGCTCGACCCGCCAGGACCTCATGGATGGCATTGCGGCCGGCCTGGTACATGCGGCTCGGGTCACGCGCTTCGAAGTGGAATTTCTCATCGGCACCGGCAAAACCCTGCCGCCGCCGCGCTGGGCGCTTGACGCCTTGCCTGTCCGCCGCGCCGCACGGCTGGCGCGCGATCTCCGCCAACGCGGCGTCGACGGCGATCTGATCGGTGTCGGCGTGTCGCCAGGCGCCCGCGATCGCATCGTGATTTTCTTTCGGGCCAGGCCTCGGACCGCGGCGGAATCGCCTCGGCTCGGGCATGAAGAGACGTAGAGCTATGGAAATGCTTGGTTCTTCATTGCCGGTTACCCGATCCGTCAGCCCTCAACCGCGCCAGAAGTCGTCTTGGATGCTCACGTTCGGCGATTTGATTGCCTTGCTGCTGACGTTTTTCGTATTGCTGGTTTCGATGTCGCAAATAAAGGTAGAGGCTTGGCAAGCCGTGGTCGAGGCTTTGAGCAAGCGTCTCAACCAGACCCAGGACGTCACGGTGCTTGGGCCAAGCGCCGACCGCAACGCCAGCCGCATCATGCGGCCGCAGGCCATCGACCTCGGTTATCTCGAAGCGGTTTTGGCCGAGAAACTGCGCGCCGACCGTGAATTTGGCCGGGTCCGGGTGAACCGTCATCACGATCGGTTGGTGCTGTCGTTTCCCGCCGATCAATTGTTTCGCGCCAACACCACTGATCTCGACGAATCCGCCATCGCCTCGATCCGGGCGCTCGGCGGATTTTTCCGATCGATCAGCAACCGCCTTTCGGTAACCGGCCACGCTGAAATCCGCGACGACGACGATGATAATGGTTGGGAGCTATCAATCGCCCGTGCCGTCGTGGTCGCCGATACGCTCCGGAAAGCCGGGCTCGATCGCCCCATCGCGGCTAACGGCCTGGGCGATAGCCGCTATTACGACACCAGCGGCGACCTATCCGCCGAGGAGCGCGACCGCCTGGCGCGGCGCGTCGACATTGTCATTCGCGACGGCCCCTATTGGGGAGATTTTTGAAGATGCACCGCTCGATCACAGCCCTTCTTGGCGCCCTATGTTTGGTGGCCGGGGCGGTTTGGCCGCAGACGCCGGCGCGGGCGCTCGGCGATTATGCGCCGATCGGCCAATTCGGGGCGTCGGCCATGGACATGGAACCGGCCGCTCAACCGGCAGCTCAACCGGCCCTGGCGCCTACACCGGCGCCGACGGCCATGCCCGACGTCCGCGTTCGCTTCGGTGACCATGCGGATTTCAGCCGCGCCGTGTTCGATTGGCCGTCGCGGACGGTGTATGCGACGAAGCAAGTTAGCAATGGCATCGTCATTACCTTTCCGGCGGCACGGCTGGACTTGAGCCGGTTTCGTGCCGATCACTCGAAGTTCATCGATGACATCACCACGCATATCGACGGCGATCGCGCGATCGTCGAATTGAAAATGCCAATAGGGGCCGACTTCAGCCATTTTCGCGACGGCCCGCGTGTCGTGATCGACATCCGGCGCTCTGAGATGGCCGCGGCGGCGGAGATCGCGGAACCGAAAACGGCCAACGAGAAAGCCGCTGCACCACAACCGCGCGAATCGAAAGAGCACACGTTGAAGCCAAGCGCGCCGGAGGCGAAAGATCCGCAATCGGCAATCGCCGATGCCGCGCCGGATAGTCCGGCCATGAAAGCGGTGCCGCAACCCGTCGTCGATATAGCCGAACTGGTGATGCCGACATCGAACATGCCGGAAATCCGGCCGATGGCGGACACCGGCGATCCACGGTTCTCGGTGTCCGCGCATCGCATCGAAAACGGCCTGCGCCTGGCCTTTGCTTGGACAGAACCAGTGACGGCCACGGTAGTCTATCGGGCACGTCACGTATGGGTGTTTTTTGGTAAGCCCGGCGTCGCCGACCTAGCGGCCTTCGAAGGCACGCGTGGCCAAGCGCTGGGCGATCAAGTTCGGATGGTTCAACAGATCCCGTCGGGCAACGGCACCGTTCTGCGATTCCGTTTCGACAAATCGCTGCGACCGTCCGTGCGCCGGGAAAAGGCGACATGGATCGTCGAGATGCGGCGCCAGCTGACCCGGCCGAAGCGCTCCGTGCCGGTAGCTGCCGAACTCACCATAGAAGACGGACCGCGTATCTTCTTGCGCGCCGTCGATTCCGGCGACGCCATCGCAGTGGACGATCCGGAGGTCGGTGATCGCATCATCGCCGTGCCGCTATTGGAACCCGGTCTGGCGATCTCCTCGAAACGGCAGTTCGTGCAGTTCGCGCTGTTGCGCTCCGCCCAGGGTATCGTGGTTCAACCCAAGACAAGCGGCTTGATCGTCCATCCGCAACGCACGGGCGTGGTTATCACAAGTCTCGAAGGCTTGATGCTATCGCGCAACGCCATGGGCGGCGGCGCGGCAAAACCGGCGGTTTCCGAAGCCAGCTTGTTCCGGTATGAAGATTGGCGCCAAGGCCCGGTGGAAGATTTCACCGACAACGAACGCAAGTTGCAATATGACGTGTCGCGCGCGCCGGAGGCGGGGCGCAACGGCGCACGCATCAAGCTGGCGCAGTTCTATTTTGCCCACGACCTGGCGCAAGAGGCGCTTGGCGTTATGGGCCGATTGGAGAAAGACGTCCCGAAGGCCGTGGCGAGCCCCGAGTATCGCGCGTTGCGCGGCGCCACCCGGTACCTGGCGCGGCGCTATGCCGACGCCCGCACCGATCTGTTCAATGCAGATCTGGACGATGATGCGGAATCGGCCCTGTGGCGTGGGCTGCTCGCCGTCCAAGATGAAGATTGGGAAGCCGCCCGTCAGCAATTTGCCGTCGGCATCGACGCGCTGCATCTGCTGCCCATGGATACGCGGGCGCGCTTTCGATTGGCCATGGCGGACGTCGACTTCGCGACAGAGAACTATGACGGCGTCGCGGCGACGGTAAAGGCCATGGACAAGGAAGTCGATAACCGGACCGACCGGTCGCGCATGCTGCTCGCCCGGGCGCGCTATAACCGATTGACCGGCGCCAACGAGGAAGCGTTGGAGGACTACAAGTCCTTGATAAACAACCGCCACCGCCCAACGCAGATCCTCGCCAAGCTCGATCACGTCAATCTGCTGTCCGACACCGGTGCCCTGAACGCGGCGGACACGATCGCCGAATATGAACGCCTGAGATTTGCCTGGCGCGGCGACGACATAGAACTCGGGCTGCTGACCAAGCTTGGACAGCGCTATATTGCCGCCGGGCGTTTCCGCGACGGTCTGTCGACGCTGCGCCAGGCGGTCGCCTTTTTCCCGGAAGACGACGGCGGGCGCGACGTTGCCCGGCGCATGAACGAAGTCTTTGCCGACCTGTTTCTGAATGGCACGTCGGACGCCCTGGCACCGATCAACGCCTTAGGGCTCTACTACGATTTTCGCGAGCTGACCCCGGTTGGCCATGATGGCGATACCATGATCAAAAAGCTGGCCGATCGCTTGGTCAGCGTCGATCTGTTGCCTAAGGCGGCCGAATTGCTGGAACATCAGATCAACTTCCGCCTGAGCGGCGCCGAGCGTGCCGAAGTCGGGACCCGGCTCGCCATCATTTATTTGCTGGACCGCGAACCGGAAGCGGCTCTGCGCAGCCTGCGCGTCAGTCGCCTGGTCGACTTGCCGGAAGACCAGGCGACGGAACGACGGCATCTGGAAGTACGCGCGCTCACCAATCTCAGCCGTTTCGACCAAGGCCTCGGGCTGCTGCGCGACGACGATAGCCACAAGGCGGACTTGCTGCGTGCCGATATATTCTGGCGTTCCCGGGAATGGACCAAGGCCGCTTCGGCTTTCGGCACGCTTCTCGGCGACCGCTGGAAGAGCGATGACGTCCTGGCGCCGCTCGAGCGCCAACAGGTCATGCAACTCGCCGTGTCTTACGCCTTGGCCGGCGACCGCGCCGCCCTCGATACGCTCAGCATGAACTATGGCGCGCTGCTCGACGGTTTGCCCGAAGCCGATTTGTTCAACGTCATCACCGCCAGCGACGTCGACCACGACCAAACCAATTTCCGCGAACTGGCCGGCGCCATCGCCCAAGTCAATCAGCTCGAAGCCTTCATGACCGCCTACCGCGAACGCCTGCGCCAAGGCGTCGGCGGAAGCTAGCGATAGGTGACAATCAATCGAATGCGCCGCCAGAAACTCGCGTCACCAACTTTCGCCAATAGCTCGTTTCAAGGCCATTTTCATCGTACCCTCTGATATTCCGGTTCCCCCTAATTATCTTCCTATGCAGTCTCCAAATGAACTTCATAAAAGAGATAGAATATCGAATCGACGCTGGCCTCCGTAGCCAATCTCCGTAGTTGCTTTGAACAACGCCAAACAGCAATCTCTCCCACTTTTCAAGCGTAGCATCATAGGAAAATTCCGCTGCGCGCTTCTTTCCATTTTCGGTTACCTTTGCAAAGAGTTCCGGGGTTGTTTTCAACCGAGTAAGGACGCCGATCACATCATCGATGCTCGATACTTTAAAAAAGTCGACCTCTGACACACCATGGTATTCAAAAACCGGTTCGGCTCCCACCAACGCCGGACATCCTGCCGCCCAAGCATTGCTAAGTTTGCTCATCGGCTTATTCGCAAGAAAATAAGGTAGGCCGTCCCTTACAGCCAAAACCACGTCTGCCTTGCTAAAATTGGCCCACCCGGGTGGCTTATCTTCAATGATGAATTCTACACCTAGTTTTCTTAGTCGGCGCGTAAACGCCTCGGTTCTGAATCGAGCGGCTAGATTCTTGCGTCTACCCGAGTAGAACAAATTTTTGACATCGGTTCCTCTTCCCAAATTACGGCGAATCAAACCAGGCGTAGGCCAAAACGGAATATAGTGCTGATGCTCGCCTTCTATACTTGACGGACTTTGTACAATCTCTTCGTCGCAAACAAATGTTCGATCTCTATCAGCCCTGATGGCGACGACATAACTAAGAAAGAGAATGGGTATATCTGAAAAGTCAATATCGTCACGATGCACGACACAAAGTCGGCCAGGAACAAAATGTTCGGACATCTCAACATCAAGACCACGCCTTTTGAGTAGAAAATAAAGCATCACGATCCAAGCATCTCGCCCATGCTCCATAGTGGCTGCCAGATCCCCTATTTCCGGAAGAGGGGTCCGCGAAAATAAAGACTCCCAGTCGCGAGAGTGTTTATGCACGAATAGGATACTACCATTATTTCCCATAATAGAATTTGGCTTTTCAAGTTTCGACGACTATTCGTAACGGCAGCGATGCGACAATAATCGGTCGTGGCAGGGGTCTGCGCCTGGCGGATCTCACTGGTGCCCGGGTCAATCCGTTCGAAGCCTTCATGATGACCCATCGCGAACGGCCGAGACAGGGCATCGGCGGTAGCTAATCAACCGTCGAAAACGATCGACCGTCGAAGGTGACCATTTCCATGGCGGCGATCTGGTCGTCGCTGACGCCTTCTAGGCAGAATAAGTTGACAGTGTAGGCGTCCGGTGCCACCCGCGGCCGGTGGAACGAATAGATGCCGCAGGTGCCGCAAAAGTAATGCCGTGCCGTTCCTGTATTGAATTGATAGAGGCGAAGAGCCGCTTCGCCGCTCAACAGCCGGAACCGGTCGGCGTCGACGCGATGCATGCGGGCGTTGCGCCGGCGGCAGACCGAACAGTTACAGGCGCCGACTTTTTCGAGGTCGGTATCGATCTCGAACCGCACCGCGCCGCAATGACAGCTGCCTTTGTAGGTTTGCATCGTATTCTCCGAAACTACTCAGTCGTCCATGAACCGGCGCAGGACATTGAGCGTCATCTTCGAGATGTCGTTGTCGCCGCCGTTGCACGGCAGGCTGCCGCAAAAGGTGATCGAGCCGACGGAGAAGACGGCGCCGCCGCCCGCGGTGTCGAAATAAACGATGTCGGCGCGAATGAGATCTTGCGGTGTCTCCCCGGGCCAGGTGCTGATATGGGTCAAGATTTCCTCGGGCACCAGAACGAAGTGATCCTGGTGGCGCTCCGATTGCGCCAGTACGGTGGCATTCAGCGGCGTGCCCAATCGTGTATCGACACGGTCGAGCTCGAAACCGGCCGCGCCGCCGCCCGATAGCCCAAAGTCGCCGACCACATTGCTGTCGATGCCGTCGAATATCCAAGCGTGGGCGGAATCGTAGGACGCCTTCGTTCTGCGGTAATAGGAGCCCTCGTGATCGCCTTGCGAGGTGAAGCCAACGCCGCAGAGTTGCTGCGGCGGCCGGCCGTTGCGGCGCCAAAGCCCGCCGTAGCTGCCGTCGAAAGCATTGTAGTATTCGCCCGGATCGGCCGCCCAGGCGCGGATGCCGCCTTCGCCCCGGCGAATTTCAACAGCACCCGGAAAGGCATCGCTGACCGCCACCTTCCAGTAAAAGCCGTTGCCACCGAGATACATGAAGCGGCCGCCGCCATCGACATAGGATTGCAGGGCGTCGAGGGTCTCGGGTGTGTGGTATTCCGGGTGTGAGGTCGTCATCACCGCCTTGTAGCCGGCGATCGCCGCCACTCCGTCGTGGTGCAAGTCCTCGTCGGTGATGACGTCGAAGTCAACGTCCATCTGATCGAGCCAGGTCCAAAGATGGCTGTCGGCGGGGAAGTGGCGCATGCCGGATCCGGCGACGTCGGGGTAGGAAACGAAACCGGAGCGCATGGTAATGACCGGCCGCAGCCGCGACGAGTAGGAGATGCCGCTGCCGTCGCTATGGAAATTATAGGTCGATTGGCCGAAGTCCGGATACTGATCCGGGTTCCAGGGCCTGGCGTTCCAGTCTTTGACCCGGCGCCAATAATCGTCGTTGGTGTTGCCGCGCGCGATGTTGGCATAGACGGTGTAGGTGAAACTCGGGATCAAGACACAGACGCGCGATTGCGGCGCGCCTTTGGCGGCCAGGACGAAAAACGGGATCATGTCTTCGGCACCGTCGGCCGCCGTCAGACGGGTGGCGTAGACGCCGCTTCGAAAATCCTGCGGCACGGTGAACGTAAAATCGTCCTGCCAGCCGCAATCATAGAGGTCGTCATCGTGGAAATGGATGGCGCCGTAGTGCTCGGGTTTGGCCTGCCAATGGAAGACCGAGCCATCCCACGTGCTGCCGGTCATGGCGCGTGCCGGCAGGTTGACCAATTCGCCGTCCAAGCCATGCGGGCCGCCATCGACGACCCGCGCCGTTTCGATCTCCTCGGAAAAGTCCCACGCCGCGATAATGCCGCTCGTATCGGCTTCGGGCGCCTCGGCGGCAGCCTTGTTGAATACCGCCGGCGCTTCGATCTTACCGTTGAAATGGCCGCTTTCCGGCCGGTCGCCGAGGGCGGCGACCAACAGGTCCGTTTCCCTTGGCCCCGAGGGCGTAAAAGCGATGGTCACGTCCTCGATCCCTCCATCGTCAGCGTCGATGGCCGCATGAAGCGGTTTCTGACCGACGGTCAGGCGACCGCTGGTCGCGTCAAAGCTCATCCATATTCGATACCAGCGGCGCGCGATCAGCGGCTTGCCGACGTCTACGCGGCTTTGGTTGCCGGCGGCCCCGACCAGAGCGACGGCGCCATCCTTGCCGATCGCCAACGCCATGCCCGCCGTATCGGCTTCTTGCCAACGGCTGATCACCCCCTGCAGGCCCTTATCCGGCGTTGTCGGCCAGATCGTCGCGGCCAAAGTGAAACTCAGCAGCCCGTTGAGCGGCCGTGGCGCCTTTACCCGCATATAGGAGCCTTGCTCGATCGGCTGCAGGCGCGAGGCATAGGAGCCGGCGAACGCCGCATCAACGTCCCGTTCGATGATGCCGGGACCCTCCGGGCTGGGGTCGCCGGAGACAACGCGGACCAGACGCGCGCGATAGGGCTCGTCGCCGGCGCTGCTGACCTTGAAGGCGATGGTATCGCCCGGTGCGACAGACCAACGATCAGCATAGCCAACCAGCGGAATCATCGCCATTGTTTCCTCCCAAAGCAGGTCGCGGTCACGGTGATTGACAACGGTTCACGTATAGTCGCCGGACGGGTTCAATTGTTCGCCCGGCGCCAACAGGCCTTTGCCGGGAACGAAGTTGACTTCGATCCGGATGCCGTCCGGATCTTCGAACAGGACATAATAATATCCCGGCGCCCAGTCGCCTTCCTCCGGCCCGCGGATTATTTTGGCGCCAAGTGCCGTGACCTTGGCGCCGGTCGCGTCGACATCCTCGCGTGAGCGCGCGCGTAGGCAAATATGGTGCAGCCCGACGCGCATTTGTACGAACCGTTCGTCTCGATAGCTCTCGTCGCCGCGTTGAATGCCGATCGCCGTGCGGCCGCCGACGTGGTAGCAAAAATCGTCACCGTCGAAGACTCGCTGCAAACCGAGAAACGGCAACAACTCGCAATAGAATTCGCGTGCCACTTCGAATTGGCTCACCGTCAAAATGACATGCGCCATGCCGTTGACTTCAATCATGCTGCCTCCAGGGGGTATTCGACTGTTTCACGCGATCATACGCCTTTCGATCGGGCCAGGCCAACAAGCAGCGGGCGGTCAGCGAAGGCCATCCAGGAACGCTTTCGCCGCCCTAAGATCGGGCGCGTCGAACCCTTCGGTGAACCAGTCCAGCACAGGCGCCAACAAATCCCGGGCGTCTTCGGGCTTGGCGTGGTCCAGGGTCAAACGTGCAAGGCTGGTGGCGGCTCTGAGTTCCAGCAGTTTGGATTCTTGATGGCGGGCAACGGCGATAGCATCACGAAAGTGCGTTGCGACGGCGTCTGCATTAGCGCCGTGCTCTAGCGTAAGCATTCCCTTCAATCGAAGCGTTTCCGCTTGCCAGCGGCACTCGCCCGAACTTTCTATCAAAGCCTCGGCCTCGTCGACGGCTGCCAATCCGTCATCGATAGAGCCGGCCGCCAACAGAGCATCGGCCAGCAACGCCAGGAAATAGGGACGGCGCATGCCGGTGCCGGTTGCTGCCCATGCATCGAGACCATCTCGAATGCGAGGAATGCCGTCGGTTCGATCGCCTTGCGCGGCGATCGCCCAGCCGAGCAGGACAGAACTCTGCGCGCGAAAGCTCTCAAAGCCGTGCTCCTCTCACATGGTGACGGCCTCCCGAGCATGACGTTCAACGAACTCAGGCTCGTTGCGGTATTGGTGAACTTGACCCACGAAGTAGCGCGCCATTGCTAGGCTGAACGGGTGGGCAAGTTTCTCGGCCTGTGTTACTGCCGCGGATGCGCTATCGACAGCTTGGGCAACATACCCCAACAAACTGAGGGCTTCCGATGCGGTGGTCTTGGCACAGACCCCTGGGTCATGCCCGCCATATACGAAAGCATGGTTGCGGTGCTTGTCCATATCATAGAGTGCGCCGCCCTCCACGATGTGGCGCTGGCTCGCTGCGATGTTGCCGGCAAACAGCTGCGTCGTCCATGCAGCATGATGCGCCTGCAACAACTGATGAGTATTGTCTTTTTGTTGGTTCGCAATCGATAGCACTTCATCCGTCAAACGTTGCGCCTCAATCAACTCACCACGCTGTTGATTGACTAACCACAAACCCCAAGTCGCGCTAAAGGATTGTGCCGATTGTTGTCCAGATCGACAAAGTTCCCGAGCCCGAAGATAAACCTGCTCCGCCTCCGGTGAGGCCAATCCCTTGGTTGACATCAATGCCGGACCCAAGGCTAGGCAGAATGCAAGTTCCTTGCTGTCACGCTCTTCCGCGTGCGGTTCGTCGGCGAGATATGCGCGGCCTCTGGTTAGATGAGCGATTGCCTCCGGATTGGCCGACCGATGAATGGCCTGTTCACCTGCCTTGTACCAAAATTCAATAGATTGTCCGGGCAAGGCCGCTTCAGCGTAGTGATGCGCGACCAACTCCGGTTGCGACGCCGCAATTTCAGGAAACCGTCGTTCTAATACTTCCGCCACTTGGTGATGATAGGTTTGCCGGGTCCGGCGAAGCAAAGATTGGTAAGCCGCATCCTGAACCAACGCATGCTTGAACGTATAGACTGCATCCGGCGGCATGGCGCGTCGGAACACCAAATCAGATTGCACCACTGTCTCAAGAAGTGTCGCCAATTCCCGCTCAGACCGACCGGTGACGGCCGCCAACAGGCTGTGCCCAAACTCCCGTCCGATAACGGCACCAATCTGCACTAGCTCCTTTGCTTCCCCCAACCGATCCAAACGCGCCATCAGCGAAGCCTGCAAGGTCTCCGGAATGTCTGCGGTGCTGGCCTCTTGCCCGGCCTCCGCGACTAAGCGGGTGAGTTCCTCAACATAAAGCGGGACCCCATCGGTCCGCGCGACGATGCGATCCATTACGTCCTTTGGCAGCGATTCCCCGCCGGTCGCTTGAATAATTTCGGCGCCTTGGGCGTGGCTCAACCGGTTCAATGTCACGGTGGTCGTTGGTACGGCTGACGAAATCGGCGCCGTTGCTTCATGTCGATAGGTGGTCAGAATGAGAACCGCTACATCGGTAATATTGCGTGCTATATGGTCCAACAATTCCCGGGTTGACGGATCAATCCAATGGGCATCCTCCAGCACGAACAAAACCGGTCTTTGACGTGCCAAGGTTCGAACTTGGTCGGCCAAGGCCTCGATCGTACGTTCCCGACGCTGCTGAGCAGTCATGTCGAAGCTGCCGTACCGCGCTTCGCCTTTCAGGGAGAGGAGGGCGGAGAAAATAGGGCCGACCGTTGCGATGTCTTGAACGGCAAGACGCAAGAGATCCTCCAGTTTATCCAATCGGGATTCATTGTCATCATTGCTGACGAAGCCTGCCGCCCGTTCGAGTCGGTGGATGATCGGGTAGAAAGCGCTGTTGGTATGCTGGGGTGAACATTGATAGCGCAGTTGAAAATGCGGTTTGTCGGCGATCTCTTCCTGGAGCGCTCTGACGACGCGCGACTTACCGATTCCTGCCTCTCCGGATAGGGCCACCACTTGGCCGTTGCCGCCCTGTGCCATCTCCCAACGATCCAGCAGCAGCGCCAGTTCATGCTCACGGCCGACGAACGGGGTGAGCGATTCTAAATGACTGGCATCGAAGCGGCTGTCCGTCGGCCTTTCGCCGATTGCCCGCCACAAGGAAACTCCACCGACGAAGCCCTTGAGGTCTTGTTGCCCAAGCGCTTCCAAATTGAAAGCATTGCCGACCAACCGGCGTGTAGCTGCGCCAATGACGACGTGTCCAGGCATTGCTGCGGCTTGCAAGCGCGCAGCGAGATTCGGTGTTTCGCCGACCACGGCCTCGTTGTCGCGGCCGTCTTCACCGATCAGGTCGCCAACCACCACTTGGCCCGTGGCAATGCCGACGCGTGCTGCCAACGCGTGCCCGTCTTCATCCTTTAGACGGCCGACGGCAACGACGGCATCAAGCCCGGCACGGACGGCGTTGCCGGCCTGGTCTTCGTGTGCCCGTGGCCAACCGAAATAGGCAAGTACGCCGTCACCCAAATATTTCGCTACATGGCCGTCATGGCGGGTCACGGCGCCGGCAACCGTATCTTGGTAGTGGCCCATGATTTCGCGTAGGTCCTCTGGGTCGAGCCGTTGTGATAATGCCGTCGAGCCGACCATGTCGCAAAACATTACCGTTAGTATGCGCCGTTCTGCTTCCGCGCTCGGCGCCAGCGATTTCGACTTGCCGTCTGCATCGCCACCATCGGTGCGCGCCGCAATCGCCGCCAACAGTTTTCGCCGGTCCCCGATTGCGCCGACACCCATTTCCCGGAGGTCGTCACTGGTGAGGCTGGCCAGGATCTCGGCGTCTATTTTATTTTCTGCGAACGCCGCCGCATAGGCGCCGAAGCCGAGTCGGTCCAGCCATTGCCCTACGTCATCTGACACGTTGTTTCCTCGCCATAGCCGCAGCTTAGCGAATATTCACATTACTCGAAAGAGGTCCTGCCGGTCGTAAACCCCGCATCCGCCTTGCATCATGCACAGAGCATGGCAGACGTTGGCGGCGCTCAGCATTTGCCGCGGAACGGCCCGAATGAGAATTGCTTATGCTCGACGGCGAAAACATGACTGTGGAGCATCGCCAGCCATTGCTTGCCTTCTTGCGTTAGCTCGAGATAGCGGATGGCATCCGATATGTAAGGTTTAACGTTCTGCCAGAAGAAGCTTGGATAGGACTCAGCCAAATCGGCCGCAGATTGATAGCCGAGCACTTTGTCGGCGCCGGTCTCGACGAATTCCTGAAACAGCCGGGACAGTTTTTGCAGATATTGCGGGTCGGCCATTTGTCCGATTAAATCCGCCGCCCTGACTAATCCGGCTTCGGTATCAGTCTCTTTGTGGTCTTCGTCATCGGGGAAGGGGAAACGAGTCAGTTCGATCGCCCGCTCAACGCGCTTCGCATCGATCATGGGCTCGTCCATCAGCCGTTCCGCCACGAAAATCTTGCCGCGCTCAATGTGATACGACGTCAAGCTCGCGTCCGTTGCACCGCGTGATGGTGTAAAAGTGTTACCCTTGTTATCAATCACGAACGCGTCACAGGTATCGGCTCGGCATACGCCGCGCACATAGCCGATATCGTGGCAAAGTAGCGACACCGTGAAATGCAGCCAGTCTTCCGCCGTTGTCCGTTCGGCCATATGCTTGCCGCGCATGATCTCGAGGCCCACCGTCGTCACGTACAAGGTATGTTGCAGGTCGTGGTAAGGGGCATCGCTGTTGGCAATGCATTCGAGCGACAAACGCCCGGCCAAGGCGGCCAATTGCGCGGTCTGCCGGCTCTCGTCGCCGAACAGGGTGACGAAGGTGCCTTCCAAATTATTGCCGAAAGCGTCCACCAAGATTTGCGTCGGATTGAGCATGACGTCCTCACCAATACTTATGGAGCGACCTCGTCATCGTAGGCATTATTGGCCTGATCAAGCAAACAGGAAATAGCGGCGACTAGAGCAGTTCTCGATCATACGGAAACGTTTGACCGAGAACTGCTCTAGCCGCCGCGGAAGCTCGCCACCAGACTTTCGGCAACCAGGTTCCAGCCGTCGACGAGCACGAAGAATATCAGTTTGAACGGTAGCGAGATGATGATCGGCGGCAGCATCATCATGCCCATGGACATCAGTACGCTGGCCACCACCATGTCGATCACCAAAAACGGCACGAAGATCAAAAAGCCGATTTCGAACGCGCGCCGCAATTCGCTGATCATGAAAGCCGGTATCAGCGCCCTGAGCGGCATGGCCTCCGGCGCGAGCTCGGTCGTGTCGGTGTTCGACAGATCGAGGAACAGGGCAAGGTCTTTTTCACGCACATGGCGCATCATGAAACCGTGCAGCGGCTTGATGGATCGGTCGAAGGCTTCGCGCTCGTCGATTTCATCCTCGATCAGCGGCGCGATGCCCTCGGTGTAGGCGACCTGAAAGGTCGGCCCCATGACGAACGCGGTGAGGAACAGGGCGAGCGAGATGATGACCACGTTGGGTGGTGTTTGCTGGACGCCCATGGCGCTGCGTAATAGCGAAAGCACGATGACAATTCGGGTGAACGAGGTCAGCACGACCAGGATCGCCGGGGCCAGGCTGAGGATCGTCATCAACAGGATGATTTGCACCAGCCGGCCGGTGAATTGACCACCTTCTTGGCCGAAGTCCAGGCTGAGCTGCTGCGCGTCCGCCGGATGGATCCATCCCAGAAGCACAAGGCCCAGCAATCCGAATATTGCTCTTTTCACGGCCGCGTCTCCGTAATCGGCGGTATCTTGGCCGAAAGCGGCGCGACGCCGCGCTCGACGACAGTTTCGCTGTTGACGCCGAGCAGCAGCAGATGTTCGACACCGTCGCGGCGCACCAGCACCAGCCGCCGTTTGCCGTCAACGTTGGCAACCTCGACGATGCCGAGGCGCTTACCGTTTTCGTTTTTGGCGCTGACCCGTGGGCTCATGCCAAGCCGGCGCGCGAACGCTGCCAGCAAGCCGATCAGCCCCAGGACAAACACCAAGGCAATGGCAAAACGAAAATACCCTTCCCATTCCATTACCCGGTGCGTTCCGCCGCGTCCTGTGTCGCGTCGGCATCGTCGATCGCATGAACCAACCGGTCGACCGCATCGTAGAGCCGTTCAAGTTGGGGCAGAAACGGCGAGGCGGCATCCGCGGGCAGGCTTTGCAGGGTTTCGCAAACCCCTTGGATTCGGTCATCGAGTCCGCCAAGGTCGAAGGCTTCGCGGGCGGCGACGCGGTCTTCGGCGCGGCGCATGTCGGCCGCCAAACCGTTCAGTGTCCGGGAAAGCTCGGCGTCGAGCGGCTTCATGACGGCAGCGCCTCCGAATCCGGCGCGTCTTCCGCGTCACGCGCTAGCTCCAGCGTCGCGCCGTTGGCGCGATAGATGTAGGTCAGGATCTCGGCCACCGCAGCGAACGCTTCCAGCGGGATCGGGCTGTCGATGTCGACCGCCGACAAAAGCGTCGCCAAATCGCTGTCTTCGCGCACTTTGACACCGTTTTCAAAGGCCAGTGCCAGAATCTGCTCGGCCAGCTGGCCGCGACCGCTGGCACGCACCACCGGCATGCCGTCGCCTTGATGAAGCGCCACGGCGATCGGTTCCTGGCTTTTTTTCGCCTGGTGTTTGCGATTTTCCGGGTCGTTCATGTTGTCGTTGAAATGTCGGTTCGTCATCAAAGACATGGTCGGTCGACATGGTTAAGGTTGGCTTAAGCAATGGCCGACGAAGGTTATGAACAACGCGCCTTAAGCATGCCGATTAACAGCGGGTTAACGGCTCATCGCTACGATTCCTGATACGGGCGCGAATTTCGAGGCGAGACATGACAGTGCTGCATACAGCAAAGGCTCTGTCGCTTTGGGCCGTGGTCTGCTGGAACGTCTTGATTCCGGTAGCAAGCTTGACGTCGGCCTGGGCTGGAGAGTCACAAACAGCGGCTGCCAACGGAACCGTATCGGCGACCCATGCCGGACCGGCCGTTACGCGATCGTCGCTTGCCGATGCGTCCAGCCCCTTGGCCAACGGCCAGGGCCTGTTGTGGCGGATCGAGAAGCCTGGTATCGCGCCCAGCCATATCTTCGGAACGGTGCATTTCAGCGATCCGCGCGTCTTGGCATTGCCAGCGGAAGTGCTCGAAGCCTTTCGCCAATCCAAACGCGTCGTCCTCGAAGTTGCCGACTTGGAAGCATTACAGCGCCAAGTCGCGACGACTATGATCCTGCCCGAAGACCGCAAGCTCGACGATATTGTCGGCACGGCATTGTTCGCACGCATCGTCCTGGCATTGTCGCGCCACGGCTTCGAGGAGGCCAATCTACGCAACATCAAGCCCTGGGCGATCTATGTGTTCTTGAGCCTATCCAACGCCGAAATGAAACGCGCCTTGCAGGGCCAGCCTTACTTGGATCAATGGTTCGAGCGCGAGGCACAGAAGCTTAAAAAACCGGTGGTCGGCCTGGAAGGGTTAGGGGAACATCTGGCTGTCCTCGACGGCATGCCCGACGCGCTCATGGTTGGCATCGTCGAAGCCAGCTTGGCAGATGTCGCGGATATCGACCGCACCCAGGAGGAAATTACCAAGCTTTGGCTGGCTCGCGATCTTGATGGCTTAAACCGTTTGTTGCTGCGCCCGGCCGCCAACCTCGACCCTGAGAAGCTGGCGCAATTTCTGGATCGGCTAATTGACGCCCGCAACCGGCGCATGGCCAAACGGCTGAAAGATATCCTGCATCGCGGCAACATCTTTGTCGCCATCGGCGCCCTGCATCTACCCGGAGACCGTGGCCTGATCAGCCTGTTGGCCGAGTCCGGCTATACTGTCACCAAGGTCTATTGATCGACACCGTCTAAGCGGCGCAAACACACAAAAGTTGATTTCTTTTGTGACGAGCGCTCGATGCTCAATCTCAACCCTAATTGCGAACGTTGCAACGAGGAACTGTCGCTGACGGCGGAAGACGCCAGGATCTGCAGATTTAGACGGTGACATGCCGGTCAAGATGTTCCTGCATCCGAGTGAATTGACGGTTTCGATCAAATTTGGATGCAATCTGAACAAACTCGGTTTACCCTTCTAGCCACAGTTGGAAGACTGACCGGCGATACAGCATTTTGGGAGGGACGCGGTGTCGAAAAAACTTGTGGTAACCATGGTGATCGTCATCGGCCTTTCGGCCTGTAGCTCCGTTTCGCACGTCGGCGTGTTGACACGCCCCGCGGGCGATCCCGGATCGATCATCTCCAAGGCTCAACCGTACAGCGAAATCGGTCCCGTGGAAGGCGAAGCTTGCCGCAACTTCCTTCTGGGTGTCATCCCTTGGGGCGATTCGACGATAGCGGCGGCCATGGACCAAGCTTTGAGTACCAAGGGCGGTGATGCAATCATCAACGCCTCCGTGGAAACCTCGCTCTATGGTTTCGTGCCAATTTACAACCTCTTCGCTTATACATGCACTAAGGTCCGCGGCATCGCCATCAAGTTCGATGACGCGAGCTGACGACTGAAAAGCAATAAGCGTCTAAACGGGTATAGGCCAGATTCATTCCAATCCATTCCGTCATACTTCCAACGGAATAAACTATCATTAGCTGGCAACGCGGGCGTCGCCATCGGTGCGCACTGTCTACGCGTTGACGAAAGCCGGTGAGCGTGTTGACCGAATCGGACTGGGCCGCCACTAAGGTCTATTGATCGAAGTCGCCAAACCGGCGCAAACTCGCAACGGTCGTTCCCTTTGTGACGAGTGCCCGATGCTCAAGCTCAAACCCAATTGCGAACACTGTGACAAGGACTTGCCGCCGACCGCTGACGACGCCAGAATTTGCAGTTTCGAATGCACATTCTGCGCCGCCTGCGTCGAGACGGTGTTGCACAATGTCTGCCCTAATTGCGGCGGCGGGCTGGTGCCTCGACCTGTTCGGCCCAAAGCCAAGCTCGCGGTGGCACCGGCATCGACGGAGCGGGCGTTCAAACCGGTGGATTTAACCCGTCACCAGGCGTTCTCAGAGACGCTGAAGACCATTCCGCCCGCCGAACGCTGAGACCGACAATGCTTTCGCGTTTGCAACGACTTCGTTAAGCTTGGGGCGCGAAAACGGAGCAAGGTTATGGCTGAAAGCAACACGCAAGGTGGCGGCCATTATCTGGTCGCCATATTCGACGATGCGACGGCATTCCGCGGCGGGCTGCAGGCGCTGTTGGCGGCCCGGTTCGATCGGGCACGCATCAGCGTGCTGGCCGAACACAGCGTTGTCGCCGATCGTTTCGGCGGCACCATTCCACCAGGCCAAGAACTCGCCGACTTAGCCGATACGCCGCGCGAAGATCTCGATACCGAAGGCGCCCTGCAGACAGCCATCGACGTCATCGCCGAAGGGGCCTCGTTGATCGGCATGGTCGGCACCGCCGCCATGGCGTATGTGTTGGGCGGGCCAGTCGGCGTCGCTGCCGGCGTCGGTTCGTCGACGGAGGCGACCGTGGCCGGCGTGCTGCAGTCGCATGTCGACGAAAGCTACAAAGAACGCTTCGCCGAAAGCGTACGCGACGGCGGTGTCATTTGTTGGGTGCATGTCTACGGCCCCGTCGAGGATCAGGCAGCCCGCCGTGCCCTGCTTGAAAACGGCGCCCGCGACGTGCACGAAGTCGGTGTTTGACGGTGGTCTGGGCTGTTCTGTCAACGCCGCCGCGCCGGCCATAGAATGACCGCCATGCCCAGGATGTGCATGGCCGCCAGCAGCCAGAAGGCGGCGGCGTAAGCGCCGCTGAAATCGCGCACGAAACCGGCGGCGCCCGTCGCGACGCCGACGAAGGTAAACATGCAGGCATTGGTCAGCCCGTAGGCGGTGCTGTAGGAGCGCGCGCCGAAGGCATTGCTCAACAACAGCGGCGGCAGCATGACGATGGCGCCGACCACGAACCCGGCCATGGCCGAGGCGCCATAGAGCAGCAACAGACCATCGCTCTCGGCGATCACGATCAAACCGATCGCCTGCAGGCCGTAGCAACCCGCCGCCAGGACGGGCAGCGGAAAGCGGGCGGCGAGGGCGCCCAACGCGAACCGGCCGAACATTGCGGCAAAAGCGGTGATACTAACCGCATAGGCCGCCTTAGTCAGGTCGAGTGGCATTGTCAAGGCTGGGATCTGGTGGGTCAGGAAGCCGACCTGGGCGCCAAGTGCCAAGGAAGAGGCGAGGGTGATTTTCCAGAACCGCGGCAGCCGTAAATAATCGATGATGCCCATTGGCGTCGCCAGTTCGCCGGCCGCCCCGGCCGATTTCTCGGCAGCAGTTTCCAGAGCGTCTTGCGGGCGTCGAATAAACAGCAGCGCCAGCGGCACGACAGTCACGGCAACCAACAGCCCGATACCGGTCACGGTCATGGTGAAACCGACGGTAGCCGACAGCGCCACCATAGCCGGCACAACGGTCGCGCCGCCGACACTCGCGCCGGTCAGGGCCAGTCCTAAGGCAAGCCCGAGCCGACGCTCGAACCACGGCACCAGAGTGCCGGAAATCGCCGCGGTCGCGAGCGCCGGATAGGCCGAGCCCATGACCACATAGGCGGCGAACAACTGCCAGGGCGCATTCAGCTGCCCAAGAGCTGCAACGCTCAACCCGGTAGCAAGGGCGCCGTAGCAGGCGACCCAACGGCTGCCAAAGCGGTCGATGACCCGGCCGACGACGATCGCGGCAACGACGCCGACGATGTAAAACACCGAAACCGCCGTCGACACCAGGCTGGTCGACCAGCCATGGCGGTCGCCCAACTGGGCGATGTAGAAGCCGTGGCCGTAAAACACTACGCCCCAGGCAAAATAGGCCATGACAAAACAGGCCCCGGTGACCAGCCAACCGCGATAGAGCCGCCTAGCGGGCGGAACGGTCGTTTGCTTTCCGCCGTTGTCGGTCATGTGAAGGGCTCACTGGAATGTCTGGCGGGCCGCTGTTCTCGGCTGGAGATTTTCCGGGGATGGTGCGATAAGGTGAAACGAATTCAGTCTCGGTGCAAGCTGGGCATGATCCACATTTTTGTCAAATCCACCATAACAAGGTCCGCAGAAATGCCACTTGAACTTCGTTCCACCATAAAAACCAACAGCACCCTTGAAATCATGCTGGCCGAGGTGCCGATGCCGGAACCCGGCGACGACGACGTGGTCGTCCGCATCGACGCCTCGCCGATCAACCCGTCCGACCTTGGGTTGCTGTTCGGCGCCGCCGACATGACGACCGCTAAGATCTCGGGCAGCGCCGACAGCCCGGTGGTGACCGCGGACATTCCTGACAAAGCAATGCCGGCGATGGCCGCTCGGCTGGACCAGTCTTTGCCTGTCGGCAACGAAGCCGCCGGTGTGGTGGTCTCGGCGGGTGCGTCGGAAATGGCCCAGGCCTTGATGGGCAAAACGGTCGCCATCGTCGGCGGCGCCATGTATGCCCAATACCGGTCGGTCCGGGCCAACCAATGCTTGGTTCTGCCCGACGGCGTCACCCCGGCAGAGGGCGCTTCCTGGTTCGTCAATCCGATGACTGCCCAAGGCATGGTCGAAACCATGCAGATGGAGGGCCACAAGGCGTTGGTGCATACGGCGGCGGCTTCCAATCTCGGGCAAATGCTAAACAAGATCTGCCTCCAGGACGGCGTCGATCTGGTCAACATCGTGCGCCGGCCGGAGCAAGCGGAGATCCTGAAAGGCCTCGGCGCCAAGTATGTCTGCATCTCGTCATCGCCCGACTTCATGGAAGAGCTGACCGAGGCGCTGGTCGCCACCGGGGCGACTTTGGCTTTCGACGCCATCGGCGGCGGCCGGCTGGCCGGGCAGATACTGACCTGCATGGAAGTCGCGGCCAACCGCACCGCCGCGGAATACAGCCGCTACGGCTCGTCCACCCATAAACAGGTCTATGTCTATGGCGGCCTTGATCGCGGCCCGACGGAATTCAACCGCGCCTTCGGCATGGCCTGGGGCATCGGCGGCTGGTTGCTGACGCCGTTCCTGCAAAAGGGCGGCCGCGAGGTAATCAACAAGCTCCGTCAAAGAGTGGCGGCGGAGATCAAGACGACCTTCGCCAGCACGTACACCCAAGAGGTCTCGCTTGCCGGCATGCTGAGCCTGGACGCCATCGCCGTCTATGGCAAACAGGCGACTGGCGAGAAGTTCCTGATCAACCCCAACAAGGATGCCTAACCTCGGTGGTGGCGAATAGCCGGCAATGCGCGAGCTGCTGCAGACAAAAATCCGTGTCGCTTTGCCGGCGACGCTGGCGGTTCAGTCGTTCGCCACCATGTGCGGCTTCGCCGGCGCCGTCGTCGCGGTGCAGGCGGCCGCCGATCTCGGGGTAAAATCGACAAGCATCGGTATTTTCACGGCCGTCCTCTATGTTACCGGTATGCTGGCGGGCCTGATGACCGGCAGCTTTCTTGCCCGCTACGGCGTCATCCGAACCTGCCAAGCTGCCTTGCTGGCGGCGGCGTTCGGGCTTGGGCTGGCCGCGGCCGCTCCGATCTGGCCGGTGGCGCTGGTGGCTGCCGTGCTGCTTGGTATCGGAACGGGGCCGCTCAACCCGGCCAGTTCGCACATCCTTGCCCGGCATTCTCCGCCGCGATGGCAGCCCTTCGTCTTTTCGGTCAAGCAAACCGGGACGCCGATGGGCGGCATGTTGGCCGGGCTCCTGCTGCCACCACTAATGGCGCTCTACGATTGGCGGATCGCCGTCGTCGCGATTGCCGCCCTCCCATTCATAACTCTTTTTGGGCTTCAGCTCATTCGCAACGAGCTGGACGACGACCGGAACCCAAGGCGCCGCATCAGTCTGGCCGGCATCACAGAATCGCTGCGCGTGATCACCGCGAGCAGGCCGCTGATCACGCTGGCGGTGGTTGGCTATTTTTTTACCTTCGCGCAGATGGCCATTCTGTCTTTCATGGTGATCTTTCTGGTGCAAGCGAACGGCCTGCCGACCGCATTGGCCGGCGCCATTTTCGCGATCATCCACGGCTCCGCCATTCCGGCACGGATCGCCTGGGGCGCGGTCGCCGGCCGTTTCCTCAGCAGCTGGGTGCTGCTCGGCCTGATCGGAATCATGATGGCCGCCAGCATCATCGCCATGAGCTTCTTCACCGCGGCCTGGCCATTTTGGCTGACCGCGCTGGTCGCCATCATGTTGGGTGTCAGCACCAACGGCGTGCTCGGCCTCTTGCTCTCCGAGATCGCCCGGCTTGCCCCGCCTAATAAAGTCGGCGAGGCCGCGGGTGGCGGCCAGTTCTTCCTGTTTTTCGGCATCGTCAGCGGCCCGCCCATCTTCGGTGCCGTCGTTGAATTTGGCGGCGGCTACACTCACGCCTTCTACCTAATCGCCGCCATAACGCTCGCCGCCGGCCTCTACCTGCTGCTTACCGCCCGGCAAGGGAGGCAGGAGAGGGCGGTATGACCGCCGCCGATCAAGATGAACTGGGTCGTCGCAGTCGTCGAGGGGTGCGGCCCGGGGGATCGCTTCTCGTGCCCTCGAAACCGACGAAGGTCGTCGGTTGCGCCTCAAGCACCCAGCTCTAGGCTTCGGCCGCGTGTTTGCATTCTGTAAAATCGAATAGGGGAATATCTTGAAATGGATGCAGGCTATGCCCCACAGAAATCCGACGACGAGGATCGCCAGCGTTTCGGAGCCAATTCATCACAGGCATCTGAAGACCCACCCATAGTTTTCAGCCATGGCGCATTTGACCATGGGGAAATATCGTTACCAATAGCGGACCATTCGCAACAGAGAGAAGGGGAAGGTGGCGTAGACGATGCGGGTCACGTTCATAAACCTGTGGCCGCGAGGCGGCATGCTGCATTATTCAAGCCACCTGGCCAACGCGCTCGCGGACTGTGACAACACAGATGTGACAATGGTATTGCCGCGTGGCTCAGACACGCGCGCCCTGAGTCCAAAGCTCCGCTTGTGCTTCGTGGACCCGCCCGTGAAAGGCGGCATTTCGCAGCTGCCGCAAAATATTTGGAAGATTTCCAAGATCAGAAGCTTTTTGCGCGTTGTTCGCGAGACCCGCCCGGATGTCGTCCATGTGAATAGCAGCCACCTGTGGTTGGCGGGCACGTTGCCATATCTGTGTCGGCGCTATCCGCTGGTCGCTACGATTCATGACGTACGGCCGCATCCCGGCGAAGACAGCTTACGCAAACGCATCGAACGGCGGGCGGTGCTTATGCGTGCTGCGCGCATCGCCGTTCACAGTGAATATCTTCGCAAGGGCCTGCTCGAAGCGTGGCCCAATCGGCAACCCGAGGATGTCATCGTGACACCGCACGGAGGCTACCACTTTGTTGGCGGCGATGGCAGGGGCGACAAAGCCAAGAGACCGACGGTCCTCTTTTTCGGCCGCATTTTGAAGTACAAAGGGCTCGAATATTTAGGTGCAGCGGCGCCGCGGGTCCGGCAGCAGATTCCGGATGTCGAATTTATCATTGCCGGAGAGGGCGATATGGCCGGCTATCCGCAGGTGATGTCCGATCCGACTTTGTTCGAACTCCGAAACACGTTCGTGCCCGATGACGATGTGGCGGACTATTTCCGCCGAGCATGGTTGCTCGTGCTGCCTTACATAGAAGCCAGCTGGACCGGCGTCGCCGGCATTGCCCACAACGCCGGCCTGCCGGTCGTTGCCACGCGTGTAGGATGTTTGCCCGAAGCCGTGCTGGATGGCCAAAACGGCATCATCATCCCGCCGAGAGATGCCGGCAGCTTGGCGGACGCGATCATTCGATTGCTAAAGGACGACGACCTGAGACATCGTTATGGTTGCGCCGGACGCGCCGGCGCCCATATTGGTTGGAGCGAGACCGCCCAATTCCTCAGAAACACCTACTCGGATATCGTCCGCCAGCAGGGCAGTTCATGAGTTTCACAACGCCTCATCGCCGACGGCGGGCCGTTTCACCGGCGGTTTGGTTTCGCTCAGTTTGGCGAGCACCACGGCGTCGGGCAGGGCTATGACCTTTTCATAGGCGCCTTCGGCGTAACCGCTCATATGCGGCCCCGACGCGGAGAGCGGCGGCTGCGGCAACGTGCCGCCCGCATCTTGATAAGACGGGGGTGCCTTGAATGCGGCCAGTTCTTCAGGGCTGATGCCGGCCAGTGCCTGGACCTCCGGATCGATCCAGGCCTCGGCATCGATCGCCTCGGTCGAGTAGGAGAGTTCGAGCGTTAGATGTTCCGGCCCGGCGAAATAGATCGATTTGCAAAAGCCGTGGTCGATCGGTCCCATCACCGGCACGCCGCGCGAGCGGATCCGGTCCTTCATCGCCATCAGCTCGGTCTCGTCCGCCACCCTGAACGCCAGGTGCTGCATGGCGCCGGCGGCGCAGGGGCCGCCCGGATTGCCGGCATGGCTTTGGCCGATGGTGACGGGGATATCCTTGATGTCGGGCGACTGCACGAAGGCGATGGCGCTTTCGTCGTTGAGGCGCAGGAAGCCGTGCCAGGTGTTCTCGACCCCGTGCATCCAGTAGAGCGCGACCAACTCCATGCCGAGCACGTCGGTGAAAAAGGCGATTTGGCCCTTCATGTCGGCCGTGGCGATGGCGATGTGATGCAGACCGTTGATCTTGTTCATGGCGGTATCCTCCTCATGTCCAAAGTCTTCTTTGTCAGACGCTCGGCCGCACCCGCTCGACAATCGCGTCGAGATCTAGGCCGGCCGGCAGTGTGCCGTAGGCGCGGCCCCAATGGTCGTCGAACCGCGAGGCGATGAAGCCGTCGGCCATGGCCGGTGGCGCGTGGCGGATCAACAGGCTCGCCTGCAGGACCAGCGCCATGCGTTCGACGATCTCCCGGGCCCGGCGTTCGGCGTCCGCCGGATTGGCGAGCAGGGCCTGGAGGCCCGCGATCGCCTGATCGAGGCGCCGGTCGGTGCCGGCGGCGACGTCGAGCTCGGCCATGAAGGCAGCGGCCGAGTCCGGCTCGCGCGCCAGAGCACGCAGTACGTCCAGGCAGATGACGTTGCCCGAGCCTTCCCAGATGCCGTTGACCGGCGCCTCCCGGAACAGCCGCGCCATTGGCCCTTCTTCCACATAGCCAGCGCCGCCGTGGCACTCCAGGCATTCGAGCACATGGTTGGTGACCCGCTTGTTGAGCCAGTATTTTCCGACCGCGACGGCGATGCGCGCGAACGCGCCGGCGGCCGGGTCGCCGGCCTCGGCCTCGTCGAAGGCGCGGGCGATGCGCAACGCCAAGATCGTCGCTGCCTCTGATTCCAGCGCCAGATCCGCCAGCACCGCCCGCATCAACGGCTGCTGGATCAGCAGCTTCTGGAAGGCTTGGCGGTGGGCGCAATGGTGGCTCGCATGGGTAATGCCTTGACGCATGAAGGCGGCGGCGGCCATCACCGTGTCGAGCCGGGTGTGGTGCACCATTTCGATGATGGTGCGCACGCCACGGCCTTCCTCGCCGATCATGCGCGCCCAGCTGTCGGCATATTCGATCTCGCTGGAGGCGTTGGAACGGTTGCCGAGCTTGTCTTTCAGGCGTTGGATCAAGAACACGTTGCGGCTGCCGTCGGGCTGCCAACGCGGCACCAGGAAGCAGCTCAAACCGGCATCGGTATAGGCCAGCGTTAGGAACGCATCCGACATCGGCGCCGAGCAGAACCATTTGTGGCCGGTCAGTTCGTATTCCTCGCCCGGCCCGCCGGGGCCGATGGCGATCGCGCGCGTGGTGTTGGCGCGGACGTCGGAGCCGCCCTGTTTTTCGGTCATCGCCATGCCCATAGTGAGCCCGGCCTTTTCCGGTGCCGGGATCGAGCGGCCGTCATAGTCGGGCGACAACAGGCCCGGTTCCCAGTCCTTGGCGACGTCCGGCTGATGGCGCAGGGCGGCGATGCCGGCATAGGTCATGGTGATCGGGCAACAAATCCCGGCCTCCGCCTGGATCATCAGATATTCCAGCGCGATATGGGCGACATGGCCGCCCGGTTCGGTCGTGGTCCAGGCGATCGACGGCACCTCGTGGCGCTTGGCCATGGCCATCAGCTGGTGGTAAGCGGGATGATAGGCGACTTCGTCGATGCGCCGGCCGAAGCGGTCGAAACTGCGGAGTTCCGGCACCTGGCGGTTGGCTTCGGCCGCCCAGTCCTGGACTTCGGCGCTGCCGGCCTCTTCGCCGAGCGTCCGGGCCCGCGGCTCGGCCCAGGCCGCGCCCTCCCGGTTGAGCGCCTCGACCAGGGCGGCATCCTGTTCATAGAGATTGAAATCGACCAGCTCCGGCGGCTGGTTGGTGACGTCGTGGGTGGCGAGCTGGGTCATCGGGTTGCGGGCCATGACACCCTCCATCTATCTGAGCACATCAGTATAATGCGATCGGAGGTTTCCATGGCGTCAATTTGGCTAAAGAATCCGCTTGGCATTTTCGCCGACGACGCAGCCGGCGGCGTGGTCGTTCGCGAACAGCGAATAGACGCGGTGCTGCCGGCCGGCGCCAGCCCGGCAACACCGGTTGATCAGGTCTTCGATGCCAGTGCCCACGTCGTGCTGCCGGGCCTGATCAACACGCATCACCATTTCTACCAGACCCTGACCCGCGCACTCAGGCCCGCCTTGAACAAGGAGCTGTTCGACTGGCTGAAGGCGCTCTATCCGGTCTGGGCCGGCCTGACGCCGGACGATTTGGCCGTCGCAACGGAACTGGCGCTGGCCGAACTGCTGCTGTCTGGCTGTACCACGGCCGCCGACCATCACTATGTCTTTCCCGCCGGGCTGAAAGATGGCATCGACATTCAGGTGGCGGTCGCCAAGCGCCTCGGCGTCCGTGTGACTTTGACCCGCGGCTCCATGGATCTCTCGACCGACGATGGTGGCCTGCCGCCACCCGCGGTGGTGCAGGATGCGGACACCATCCTGACCGACAGCGAACGGCTGATCGCGGCGCACCACGATCCGGCGCCGGGCGCCATGGTCCAGATTGCGCTGGCGCCTTGCTCGCCATTCTCGGTCTCCCGACGGGTCATGGTGGACGCGGCCGGCCTCGCCGATCGCCGGGACGTACGACTGCACACCCATCTCGGTGAAACAGAAGACGAAAACCGCTACTGCCAGGAAGCTTTCGGCGTGCGGCCCCTGGATTATCTCGAGGATTGCGGCTGGCTCGGCGCCCGCACCTGGTTGGCGCACGGCATCCATTTCGACGCCGGCGAAATCGACCGTTTGGGCCGGGCCGGCGTCGCGGTGTCGAGCTGTCCCCACTCCAATATGACCTTGGCCTCCGGCATTTGTCCGATCTGCGATTTGGAAAGGGCCGGCAGCGCCGTCGGCCTTGGCGTCGACGGTGCCGCGTCCAACGACGCCTCCAACATGATCGAGGAAGTGCGCCAGGCGCTGATGCTGCAACGCCTCCGCCAAGGTACAGCTGCGGTCAGCCACCTGGACGCGTTACGCTGGGCCACCGAAGGATCGGCCCACTGCCTCGGCCGCACCGACATCGGCCGCATCGAAGCCGGCCGCGCTGCCGACTTGGCACTGTTTAGGCTGGACGGGCTGCGTCATTCCGGCCACCACGACCCGCTGGCAGCGCTCGTGCTCTCAGGCGCCAATCGAGCCGACTACGTCATGGTCGACGGCCGCTGGCGGGTTCAGGCCGGCACCATCCCCGGGCTCGATGAACAGGATCTCATTCAGCGTCATTCCGCCGCTGCCCGGCGGCTTCGTCAGACCGCCGGGCTCGAAGGCTAACGGCCAAAGTATCCGTCCACTGCCGGTTAGTTGGGCCGCACGCCGAATTCTTCTCGAAAGACACGCTGACCGTTCGGCGTGACCGCGACGGCGCGCGTGCCATCAATTCGCCGGATCCAATTCTTTTCGAAGCTGCGCGCGCATAGCGCGGCCCCGACGGCGCCGGCGAGGTGCGGTCGCCGTTCGCTCCAGTCGAGGCATGGGCGGCACAGGACTCGGCCACGCCCGCCGCGGCGGGCCGATAACGATGCGACGTCGATTCCCATGCGCTCGAACAAGGCGACCCCTTTTTTGGTTACGAGGCCCGCATCGTCTTCAAGCTCGACTTGACCGCCCGCCACGAGGCCATCAGCGAGCGCGACGCCGAGACCGCCGGCGAGATGGTCGTAACAGGTACGGGCCGCGCGCAAGACCGCATCGCGCGGACCAGTGACCGGCGCCGGGCGCATGCCGCCCAGCCCGGAGGCAACTTGCATGATGCTCTCCATCATTTGCGCCACCGCCGGTGACGCCAGCCGATGATAACGATGGCGGCCCTGCTTCCGGACTTTCACGAGACCTGCGGTTGCCATGCGGGCCAGATGACCGCTTGCCGTTTGCGGGGTGATGCCCGCGACGTGGGCCAACTCGGACGCGGTGAGCGCGCGCCCATCCATTAGCGCGTGCAGCATGCCGGCCCGAGCCGGATCCCCGGCGAGCGCCGCGATTTCTGCAAACTTGGCATTGCTGGCCATTATCGGCCTCCTTCGATGCGACGATGACAGCATACACCCTCGGGCGCCACAACGCTTCGGTCACGGCCGTAACAACTCTCTTCGTATCGGCGCAATGTGCGGGCAGTCGACGAATGTTTTGGAACGTCCAATGACCGCTGAATCGCAAACGAGGATATTTTACGGCTGGCACGTGGTTGGCGCGGCATCGGTGCTGGCCGTCTTTGGCTGGGGTGTCGGATTCTATGGCCCGCCGGTGTTTTTGAGCGTCGTTCAGGAGACGCGCGGGTGGCCTGTCGCCCTGGTTTCCGCAGCCGTGACGGTACATTTTCTCGTCGGCGCGGTCGCGGGGGGTAATCTGCCGGTCTTGCACCGGCGCTACGGCGTGAAAATCGTGACGAAGGCCGGCGCGTTGGTGATGAACATCGGTGTGTTCGGCTGGGCAACGGCGACCGCGCCTTGGCAGCTATTTATCGCTGCAGGGCTAAGCGGGGCCGGTTGGGGCGCGATGAGCGCGGCGGCTCTCAACGCGATTATAGCGCCTTGGTTCGTTCGCTCCCGTCCCGCTGCACTCGCAATGGCGTACAACGGCGCAAGTCTTGGCGCCATCATCTTTGCACCGCTATGGGTGGCCGCCATCAGCGCGCTCGGGTTCCCAATGGCCGTGGTTGCCATCGGCATCGTCATGGTGATTACGATGTGGGCCCTGTCGGATCTGGTGTTTTCACGAACGCCGGAGGCGATGGGTCTGCGGCCCGATGGAGATCAGCCGAACGTGCCGATGACGATGGTGACCGCACCGTCGGCGCAGCCGCTGCCCGGCACGCAGCTTTGGCACAACCGTCAATTCCTGACCTTGACCGCGGGCATGGCCTTGGGGCTGTTTGCTCAAGTCGGCCTGGTCGCGCATCTCTATTCCCTGCTGGCGCCGACCTTCGGCGCGCAACAGGCCGGCTTCGCGATGGCTCTGGTGACGGCAATGGCGATCATCGGGCGAACGCTGTTCGGCTGGTTGATGCCGCTTGGCGCCGATCGCCGATTGGCTGCCTGCCTCGGCTACGCCGCACAGCTTGCGGGGTCGGTTGCGTTTGTCTTTGCCGCCGGTACCAACGTGCCTTTGTTGGTTCTCGGCATCGTTCTGTTTGGCGTGGGTTTCGGCAACGCCACGTCGCTGCCTCCCCTCATCGCCCAAGTGGAATTCGTCAATCAGGATCTCCAGAGCGCGGTCGCCCTTGTCGTGGCAATAGCGCAAGGCGCCTTTGCGTTCGCGCCGGCCGTGTTCGGGCTAATTCGAAGTCTTGCTCCACCGGCGACGGATGCCGCACCGGCCGACGCGCCAATTCTATTTGGTGCTGCCGCGTTGGTGCAGGGGTTGGCGGTATGCGCATTTCTGGCAGGTCGACGCCGTTCGCAAGTTGACTAATATTTTTTAGCTCTAAGTTCAATATATTAGAGTCGTTTTCTTAGACTGTAGAGTGGCCGTGTCAATACCATCACTAGCCGCCAAACGGCCCGAGTTAAACGATTCTTAATGGGTCCCGGGCACACTGGCTTTTCCAATCGGTCCAATTTATCGCGTTTGCCTCATGAATTTATTGAATATTCCGGTGATAGCCGCGCTCACCAGGCGCATGGACTTTCTCAACCAGCGCCAACAGGTGCTGGCTCACAATATTGCCAATGCCGACACGCCGAACTACCGGCCGAAGGATATGAAAGCGCCGAGCTTTCAGGAGCTGCTGCAGGCCGACGGCTCGAAATTCGCCATGCGCGCGACCCGTCAAAGCCACATCGACGCGGCCGGCAACGTGTCGGGCCACTTCAGCGGCAGCGAAAAGCCACAAGAAGGCGCTGCGACGCCGGCCGGCAACGAGGTGTCGTTGGAACAAGAGATGATGAAAGTGGCGCAAAACCGCTTGGATCACGAATTGACCTCGAATTTGTACCGCAAACATCTTGACATGATACGGATGGCCTTGGCCCGCCGATGATCACACAGGTCAGTTGCACTGAATTCTTTGGAGGTCGGCCATGAATCTCGCGAAAACGATGAGCCTGTCCGCCGCCGGCATGCGCGCCCAAAGCGAACGCATGCGGGTGATCGCCGAGAACCTGGCGAACGCCAATTCGCTGGCGGTCACCGAGGGCGACGATCCTTATCGGCGCAAAGTCGTTTCGTTCAAGAACGAGCTCGACCGCAGCCTCGGCGCCAATCTGGTCAGCGTCAACAAGGTCGTCGAGGATCAGTCGGATTTCGGCATGCGCTATGACCCGGCCCATCCGGCAGCCAACCAAGACGGTTACGTCACCATGCCGAACGTGAACGCGCTGGTCGAGATGATGGACATGAAAGAGGCGCAGCGTTCCTACGAAGCCAACCTCAAGGTCATCGAGAACGCCAAATCCATGCTGATGCAGACCATTCAGATCCTGCGCAGCTAACAAATGCGTGCTGCGGCGCGCCGACGAACGATAGAAGGAGCGGAACCATGGACGCCAAGATTGCCAGCGCCGCGGAGGCTTACGGCAAGGCCGTTCAAGCGACGACATCGGGCGCCGGGCTCGAAGGCGGCGACAAAACCGGTGCGGCCGATGCCGGCGGTGCCACGGATTTTTCCGCCATACTGGAACGCAGCCTGGAAGGCGTCGTCGAAGCCGGCCTGGAAAGCGAAGCCGCGTCGATCAAGTCGGTGAGCGGCGATGCCGCCCTGACCGATATCGTCACCGCCGTTTCCAACGCCGAGATTACCCTGCAGACCGTGGTCGCTGTCCGCGACAAGGTGTTGCAGGCCTATCAGGAAATCATTCGCATGCCGATCTAAGGCGAGCGACAAGGAACGCCAACACCGTGGGTCCGGGTGAAGTTGTTGATGTGGGGCGGGAAGCCATTTGGGTGCTTCTCAAAGTCGCCGGTCCGGTCATGCTGATCGGCCTCGGCACCGGCTTGACCATTGCCTTGGTCCAAGCCTTGACGCAAATCCAGGAAATGACCCTGGCCTTCGTGCCGAAGATGATCACCATCTTCATTTCCTTGACCCTGTTGATGCCGTTCATGCTGACCACCTTGACCGGATTCATGGAACAGATCGCCCAGCGCATTGCCGGGCTGAATTGACGTCGGAGCCCGCGGCGCATGCTGGTCGATATTGTTCCAGCCACACTTTTTAGTTTTCTCCTCGTCTTCGCCAGGATCGGCGCCATCTTTGTGGTGTTGCCAGGCTTTGGCGAGGCCTATATCTCGCCACGCATCCGGCTGTCGATCGCGCTGGCCATGACCTTCGCCGTGTTGCCGTTCGTCGAAGACGGGCTGCCCGGCCTGCCGGACGGCGTCGTCGCCTTGATCTTGTTGCTATCCGGCGAAGTCACCATCGGCCTGTTCATCGGCCTGGCGGCGAAACTGACCGTATCCGCTTTGCACATCGCCGGTATGGTCATTTCGTTCATGTCCAGCCTTGGCTTCGCTCAGTTCTTTGACCCGGCGCAAGGCACCCAGGGCGCCCTGATCGGCAGCTTCCTGGCCCTGATGGGCATGATGGTCATCTTCACCTCCGACCTGCATATCCCGATGCTGCGGGCGGCGGCCGAAAGCTACACCGTCTTTCCGGCTGCCTTGGCGCCGCCATTGGATAGTTTCGCCGAACTCGCCATCGACTTTGTCGCCGGCGCCTTCGGCATCGCCATGCGGATTGCCGCGCCTTTCATTGTCTATGCGTTGGTGCTCTACCTCGGCATGGGCCTGCTGAACCGATTGATGCCGTCGATGCAGGTGTTTTTCCTGGTAATGCCGTTGAACATCATGCTGTCGATGTTTCTGTTCACCATAACCATGGGCGCAATCTTGCTCTGGTATGCCGACTATTTCGCGGCGGCAATCGCTACTTTTCTGCCGAACGGGTGAGCCATGGCAGGCGATCAAGATCCGGCGCAAAAAACCGAAGACCCGACACAAAAGCGGCTGGCAGACGCCGAAAAGAAGGGTCAGGTCGCCAAGTCCCAGGAGATCGGCCACTGGTTCATGCTGACCGCCGCGACCATTGGGCTGATCATCATGTCGACTTCGATCGCCGGCGACGTGAAAAGCATCCTGTTCGTCTTCCTCGAACAGCCGCACGCGATTGCCGTCGATACCCATCATTTGCAAACCACGATGTGGAATCTGATCGGCGACATCTCGCTCGCCCTGTTTCCGCTGATCGGCCTGCTTGGCATCGCCGGACTGGCCGGCAACCTGGTTCAGCACAAGCCGGTCTTTTCCGCCCATAAGCTGAAACCGGAACTCTCCAAGCTATCGCTCGCCAAGGGCTTCAAGCGCTTGTTTTCCTCACGCTCGGTGATGGAGTTCGTGAAAGGCATCGTCAAAATCACCGTGGTCGGCGTGGTCGCCGTGATGGTGGTCTGGCCGGAGCTCGATAAACTGCCGCTGTTGATCACCATGGAAACCCAATCGACGCTCGAGGTTTTGCGCGACATCGCCATCATGATGCTGATCAGCGTGGTCTCCGTCATCACCATCGTCGCCGCCATCGACTTCGCCTATCAGCGCCAGCAACACACTCAACAACTGCGCATGACCAAACAAGAGGTCAAAGACGAGCACAAACAGACCGAGGGCGATCCCATGGTCAAGCAGCGGTTGCGCTCGATTCGAATGGAGCGCTCGCGCAAACGCATGATGGCGGCGGTGCCGGAAGCCGACGTCGTGGTCACCAACCCGACGCATTTTTCCGTCGCCTTGAAGTATGAACAAGAAACCATGGCGGCGCCGAAAGTGGTCGCCAAAGGCCAGGACCACCTGGCCAAACGCATCCGCGAAGTCGCCAAGGACAATGATGTGCCGATCGTTGAAAATCCGCCGCTCGCGCGCGCGCTTCATGCTAGTGTGGATATTGATGAATCGATTCCCGTAGAGCATTTCCAGGCGGTCGCCGAAGTGATCGGCTACGTCATGCGGCTCAAGGGAAGCATGCCGCAGAACCGTACCACGCGCGTCCGGGCGCGATAGGGTGCGGCGCAAAGGGATCAAGTTGGAGCCATTCGATGAGTCAAATCGACGCCATTGGATCTCAGCCGTCTTCAGTGGATAAGCCGGTGACGGTCGGCAAAAAGCAACGGGCAGGCGAACCCAGCGTTCGACCGGCAATTATGTTTGCTGTGCTCTATGCAATGACGTTGATGGCGACCATAGCGACGGTGCTGTTCGAACCGGTGATCGGACGCACTGTCATGGCGATGGTTGTCGTGGCCATTGTCGCTGTGTTCTCCCTGATCAATTGGGCGATATTCGTCCGGCCCGGCGGCCGGGCACGGCTTGTGGCACGCGCCATTGAGGATAGCGAACGCGGCCATGTGATCGTCGACGGTGAGGATCGGCCGATCTATGCCAATCGCGCCTACATCACAAATTTCGCCGCCAATGGTGCCGGCGACAATGGCAAGCCGCCGGCCGTAGCGACATTGTTCGCCGACGACGCCGTGCGTGAACGGGAGCGGTTGTCGTTGATGGCGCGCATGGCCAGAAAAACCGGGCGCGCGTCGCAGTTGTTTCGAATTGGCGACGGCAATGATATGCGCTGGGCACGAATATCCGCGCGCGGCTACGGCGCGGGCGAAGACGGTGTAATTTGGGGCATCGAGGACTTGACGGGCGATCTGACCGGCGTCTTCGACTTGGACGATGCCGAACAGAAACTCCGCACCTTCGTCGAAGGGTCGTCAACCGGCTACGGCTTTACCGACATGGATGGCCACCTGCAGTTCGCCAACCGAACCCTGGCCGACTGGCTCGGCCACGCCCATGACAGCCTCGACTTGTCTGCAGTAGAGCTCAGCCGGTTGTTGAACTGGCCGCCGGCCGCCGCCAGTTCCAATGACGAAGACGCCGGCCATCGGACCGGATTGGCGCACCTGCAGCTGCCCGACGGCGCCAGCATGCCGGTCGCCGTGACCGAAAAACCAGTCCCCGGCGCCGACGGCAAACCCCTGCGGCGCGCCTTTTCCTTGACCGACCGCACCCAGGAGGCGGCCCTTGAAGCCACGTTGGCACACTTAGAAGACCAATTCGTCGAATTTTTCGAGTACGCCCCCGTTGGCATCGTCATGCTTGAAGCCGACGGGGCCATCGCCGGATCGAATGCGCTGTTTCGGACCATGTTGGCGATCGAAGACGATCCCACGGGCCGGCCCTGGATCGACGTGCTCCACGCCGACGATGTCGAAGACGTGCGAAGCTTGCTGGCGGACGCCGCCGGCGACGCTGGCAACCAAACGGAGACCCATGTCAGCCCGCCGGTCGAGCTTCGTTTTGGCGCGTCCCGCGAACGTGCCGCCCAGCTCTACGCCACCCGTCTCGGCGATGGCCAGGGCGGCGACCAGTTCCTGTTGCATCTGATCGATACCACGGAACAGAAAGACCTGGAGATCCGCTTCTTCCAAAGCCAGAAGATGCAGGCGGTCGGCCAGCTTGCCGGTGGCGTCGCCCATGACTTCAACAACCTTTTGACGGCAATGATCGGCTTCTGCGATCTCTTGCTGATGCGCCATCCGGCCGGCGATTCTTCCTACTCGGATATCGTCCATATCAGGCAGAACGCTAATCGAGCGGCCAACTTGATCCGCCAGTTGCTGGCGTTTTCCCGGCAGCAGACGCTCAGGCCGAAGGTCTTGATGGTCACTGACGTGTTGGCCGAACTATCCAATCTGCTGCGGCGCCTGATCGGCGAGAACATCGAACTCCGTATCGTCCACGGCCGGGATTTATGGCCGGTCAAGGTTGACCAAGGCCAACTCGAGCAGGTCATCATCAACCTCGCCGTCAATGCGCGGGACGCCATGCCCGGCAGCGGCACGCTCACCATCCGTACCGCCAACGTTACCGCCGAGGAATCGGAACGGCTCGGCCACGACCTGATGCCGTCCGGCGATTACACCCTGATCGAGGTCGCCGACACCGGACACGGCATCCCGAAGGAAAACATCGGCAAGATCTACGAGCCGTTCTTCACCACCAAGGAAGTCGGTGCCGGTACCGGCCTCGGCCTGTCGACGGTCTATGGCATCATCAAGCAAACCGGCGGCAACATCTGGGTCGACAGCGAACTCGACAAAGGTTCGACCTTCAAGATCTATTTGCCGACCCATGTCGCCGCCGAGGGTGAGGCCGAAAAGGCCGACGAGCAGATCGAGGTTCAGGCCGCCGTCGACTTGACCGGCCGAGATACCATCCTGTTGGTCGAGGATGAAGACGCCGTCCGCATGTTTGCCACCCGAGCTTTGCAAAACAAAGGCTATACCGTACTGGAAGCCGACAATGGCGAAAGCGCCCTCGAGGTCATCCGTCAGCATGACGGTCATATCGAGCTGATGATCTCCGACGTCGTCATGCCGAACATGGACGGTCCGACATTGGTCGGCCATGCCCGGGTCGAACGGCCCAACATGAAAATCATCTTCATTTCCGGCTACGCCGAAGACGCGTTCCGCAAGAACATGTCGACCGAGGCGCAGGAGATCGAATTCCTGCCCAAGCCGTTCAGCTTGAAGCAATTGGCCACCAAGGTAAAAGACGTGATCGGCGCCTGAGCCGGCCAATGCGACGCTGGCTGTCGGCGCTGATCCTGTTCGGCCTTGTCGCCGGCGAAGCCGGTGCCGCCAAGCCCATGCGGATACTGACGCGGATCGGGCCGTGGCCGATCCTCTCGAAACCGATCTTCTATGACGGCCGCCTGTGGGCCGTCAATTCCGTGCTCGGGCGCAATCACAATTCCGCCGATATCTACAGCGTCGACCTGATGTCCGGCCGGCCCCGTTATGAGCGTCATCTGATTAGCCAAGACGCCGGCGACCCCGTGATCGCCGACGGCCTGCTTTATTGGCCCTACGAAGATCCGCGCACCAGCGTCGGCTGGGGCTTGATCGCCGTGACCGACGGCCGCGACTGGCGACGCTTACTGATCCCGACGGCCCGGATCTTTCACATCCATGCCATGGCCGCCGCCAACGGCCGGCTGATTGCCGCGACCTCTGCCTGGCGTGCCGGCGTGGCGGTATCCGATGATTCCGGCCGAACCTGGCGCACGCTCTATGATCATCCAACGCCGGCGCGCCAAGTCAGCCGTATCGTCTCACTGGTTGCCGTCGGCGATCGTGCCTATGGCGAGATCAAGGCGCCGGACGGCCGCCGTTTGCTGATGATCGACGGCACCGACGTTGGCCCGGCGCCCGGTTGGCCGACAGGACAACCGACATTGGCCATGGTTGCTTTCGCCGGCCGGTTGCTGGGTCTGGTCCGCGAGGACGGCGGCGTCGCCGTTTGGGCAACGGACGGCGTCGGTAGCACCCGGCTTGCCGCGCCGGTCCATGAGCGCAACCTGTTTGCCTTGGCGACAGACGGTGCAGCACTTTGGGCCGTCGGTGGCGGTGACGGCAATTGGCGGCTCTGGCGAAGTTCGGACGGCCGGGCTTGGTCGTCGACCCACGATCTAGCAGGCGGCACGCCCTATGCCATCGCCGTCGGCGACGGCCATCTGCTTGTTACTGGCGCCGGCGATGATGGCAAAGGCATCGTCTGGCACGCCGCCATCGCGCGATCTCATGCGACGCCAAGAAAGCCTCGCGGCCGTCTGCCGTTACACCGCCGCGGCGACACTGCTGCCGTTGATTGGACAAATGCTGCCAAGGATTTGCGCAAGGCTTTGGCCGATCCCGCAACCTACCAGGAACATGGTCGTGGGCTCCGCGATCGCATTCAGGCGCTGGTATCGCAGACGCCGCCGACCGCTTTTTTCAGCGATCTGCTGCACGCGCCGATGCCGCAATCGGAGCTTTCGTTGATTGGCGGTAATGTCGTTGTGCCGGCACAAACCCTTGGACGCTGGCTGTTGCTTTGGGGCATGCGGCAATCTGGGCAGGGCAGGGTGCCGGTCACGTGGCTTCAGGCGCCTTGGACCGCGCCGGCAAACTCCAGCGAAAAATACTTCGATACCGCCATGGCCGCCATATGGACGGTCGCGGCCGTGGCCGAAGACGACAGCGCCACCATCGATGCACTGATCAATCGCCTGGGCCGAGCGGGCGACCCGGATTGGCTGACCGGCGACATTGTCGGCGCGCTTAGCCAACTCACCGGACAGCGCTTCGCCTATGACATCGCTGAATGGCAGGCTTGGTGGCGCCGGGCCGAAATGACTTGGCGTGGCAAGCCGTAGGGTGCCACCCCCCGTTTACAAAAGCTTAATGATCGGGACAGGCATTGAATAGGCCCAACCCCTATCTCCTAGTCAGACACCGACTCACAAGGAGATTTCACCATGATCAAACATACGCAATAAAACATCGGGACGGATAATCGTCGCCGTCGAGGGCGAGGGCGAAAAGGCTGACGAGCAGACCGAGGTTCAGGCCGCCGTCGACTTCAAGGCAGACGCCGGTGATGAAGGCGGCGGCGTCGACGCGACATCGTCGTCGACGGTAACGTCGCCGGTGAATGGCGCGGCTCGACCGCCCGTCGCGACATCGCCGTCGACACGCCCGGCGGTTTAACCGTTGAAGTCGGCCACCACCACGGCCGCACCCTGTTCCGCGAACCGTTTGGCGATGCCTTCGCCTATGCCAGACCCGGCGCCGGTCACGATCGCGGTCTTTTTATCCAATCGCTTAGTCTGCCTCTCCCTATTGAATGAAAATTCAGTTAGAACGACGGTCGCGCAATCGTCTAACAACCCATTGGCAACTGTCCTACCTATGAAATCAAAGCTCGCGCTAATCTCCGTTGTCGGCCTTCTGGCCGTGGTGGCGGTAAATATTTGGATGCTGTTGAAATTGCAATCGAGCACCCAACAATCCGCCGTGCCGGGAACCACGGTGGTGGCTTCGAACGTTGCCATCGGCGGCCCGTTTTCAATGATTGATCAGGACGGCAAACGCGTGAGCGACCACGATTTGCGTGGCCAATACTTGCTGATCTATTTCGGCTACGCGCATTGTCCGGACGTTTGCCCAACGACATTACAGGATATGGCCCAGACTTTGGACGTACTTGGGCCCGATGCAGCGGCAGTGACCCCGGTATTCGTAACCGTCGATCCGGTGCGTGACACGCCGGAATTTCTCAAGGATTATGTCGCCGCCTTTCATCCGCGCATGATCGGTCTTACCGGTAGTGCCGATGAAATCAAATCCATCGCCAAGGTCTACCGCGTCTATTACGCCAAAGCACAAGGTGAATCAGACGATGATTATCTGATGGATCACAGCTCCTACACGTACCTGATGGGCCGGGACGGCAAGTACGTTGCGCTGTTTCGGTTCGGCGCCAGTCCTGACGACATGGCCAAAGGTATCCGCGCCGCCCTGGCGGCAGGAAAGGGATAGAAGCGGCCGTTGGATTTCACTCTTTCAATGAAAAGCCGGCCTTCTTGGGGCGCCAATCGGCCGCGGCCTGGCGCGCCGACAAGATTTCCGGGGGTGTCATCAGCCGGCCGGCTTCGTCAAGCAATTGCTGGGCTTGACGGCGCACGCCGGCGGTATGGCTGGCAGCGGCCAAGGTCAGCCACAAATAAGCCTTGCCGAGATCCTGGTGAACGCCGAGCCCGCGTATATGGAGGGAGCCGAAGGCCAGTTGCGCATTGGCGTCGCCTTTGACCGCGGCGCGCTGGAACCATATGGCAGCCATTGCAGGCGAGCTGCTCACGCCTTTGCCGTAGAAATACAGCACACCAAGCATAAATTCGGCGTCCGCCTTGCCATGCATGCTCAATCGGCGGAATTCCGACAGCGCGTCTTCGAAATTGCCGGCTTCGTATGCCATGACGCCGCGCTCGTAGGGCGAGGCGGCGCAGGCCGGCCACGCCGACAGAACGGCGAGACATAAGATCACTAACAAGCGCGCCGCGGCCGGTCTCCGGGCGCTGGTGTCCAAGCTTGCCGTAGGCTCACGGGCCGGGATTGATACGGTCATAGCGTCCGAAGTCGGGTGGGCTTATTTTCGTCTTGCAGCCCGTCGCGGCAAGCACGGCGGCGATCGAAACGAACTGTAGAATGCGCCGGCGCGGCAACGAATGTGAGTTTTCCCGCTCTGACCGCCGTATTTCGTGAATTTGCCCGTGATCTGTCGCGGGAAGTTTCATCGTCATGCTCGCTGCTCAATCCTCTAATGCGTCGGCCGGACTATAGCGCGCCGATCGCCGTTCCGCGAGTGCGGTGTCTTCAATCGCGATGCGGCGACGCAAAATCAATAAATTGAAAACGCTGAACCCCACAGCGATCGGCCAGGCATTGAATATCAACGGAACGACGGCAATTTCACCGATCACCACGAGATAATTGGGGTGGCGCAGAAATCGATAGGGGCCACGGCGAACCAACGGCGTGCCCGGCATGGTTATGATGCGCGTGGTCCAGTAGCGGCCGAGGCTCAGCAGCACCCAAAGCCGGCCCCCTTGCAACCCTGCGAAAATGATGAGCCACAGCCAATTGATATCGGAATCAGTGAATGCCAGCCAAACAATGAGGGAAATCAGCCAAGCGGCATGCATTAGTACCAGGATCGGATAGTGCCCGGCGCCGACCTCGATGGCGCCGTCAGCCAGCAACCGGCGCGTATTCCGGTTCGACCAAGCCAATTCGCCGACGCGTTGCGCCACGATGTACCCGATCAGCAGGATAGCGGCAGTTTGCACTATGATTCTCGACTTCCATCACGTCAAGGAAGCGCCGGACGTTGCTCTTCCCCTGTCGACTGAAACGTGTTCGAATATTCGATTATACGACAAGAATGAAAGACAGGAGGATCCGTTTATGCGCGATGGCGCCCAGGGAACCGCTGGCCAGGGCAACCGGCGGTGAATGCTAAACGCACCCTTAAGGGACAGAAAGACCGGCCGGAACGCACTGCTGTGCCCAAACCGTCCTTTGCCGGACGTTTGCGCACCTATTTCCTGACTGGACTGATCGTCACCGCACCGGTCGCCATCACGGTTTACCTAACCTGGTCTTTTGTCGCCTATGTCGACGACAGAATCTCACCGCTCATTCCCCTTAAATACAACCCGGAGACTTATCTTAAATTCAGCGTGCCAGGCTTGGGGATCGTTGTCATCGGCGTCGGCTTGATGTTGGTCGGTTTTCTGACTGCCAACTTCGTCGGCCATATGCTCATTCGTTCCGGCGAACGACTGGTCGATCGCATGCCGGTGGTTCGAACAATCTACGGTGCGTTGAAGCAATTGCTGGAAACCGTGTTGAAGCAATCCTCCGATGCGTTCCGGCAATGCGTACTGGTCGAATATCCGCGCAAAGGCCTTTGGACGGTCGCCTTCGTTACCGGCGACGCCCGCGGTGAAATCCGCCACTGTTTCGACGGTGACCGGATCAGCATCTACGTTCCGACCACACCGAATCCAACCTCGGGATTCATGCTGTTCGTAGAGCGGGAGGACTTGATCTTTCTCGACATGTCGGTCGAGGACGGCATGAAGCTGGTGTTGTCGGCCGGCATGGTCTGGCCTGAAAACCAAGAGATCGATGCGGCCAATCAATCGCCGGCTTGGGTGCAACGCCACCAGCAGTTCTTGAGCTCGCGCAAGACGCGGACGCCGGACAAAAAAGCCGACTCAGCCTGAACGGAGAAAGCGCACGGCGGCGTCCCGTTCGAACAAATAGAGCAGGACACGCAGCGCCGCGCCGCGGGGATCGTCCGGCTTGGCATCCCGTTCCATGATCAATCGGGCGTCGTCGCGGGCGATCGCCAGCAGGTCGCCATGGTGCACCAGATCGGCGACACGAAAATCCGGCATGCCGCTTTGCCGGGTGCCGAGCAGCTCGCCGGCACCGCGCAAAGTCAGGTCTTCCTCGGCGATGCGGAAACCGTCGTCGGTTTCACGCATGACCTGCAACCGAGCGCGAGCCGGCCGTGACAACGGTTCGCCATAGAGCAAGATGCAGGTGCCGGCCAAGCCGCCGCGCCCGACGCGGCCGCGCAATTGATGCAGTTGTGCGAGGCCGAAGCGTTCAGCGTGTTCGATCACCATGACCGTGGCCTCGGGCACGTCGACGCCAACCTCGATCACCGTGGTGGCCACCAATATGGCACTCCGGCCCTCGGCGAAATCGGCCATAGCCTGGTCCTTCTCGGCGGCCTTCATGCGGCCATGGATCAGCCCGACCGCCGAGCCGAAGACTTCGCGGAGCGCGGCTGCCCGTTCCTCCGCGGCGGCGAGATCGATGGATTCGGATTCGCTGACCAGCGGGCAGACCCAATAGACCCGTTCATCCTGGGCCAGTTTACGTTTCAGGCCTTGATAGATGTCGCCCAAACGATCCAGGCCCATGACACCGGTCTCGACCGGCGTTCGCCCGGGTGGTTTTTCATGCAGCCGTGAAATTTCCATATCGCCATAGGCGGTCAGCGCCAGGGTCCGCGGGATCGGGGTCGCCGTCATGACCAGGACATCGGTTCCGCCGCGTTCGCGTGCCGATTTGGCGGTCAAAGTCAGCCGTTGATAGACGCCGAAGCGGTGTTGCTCGTCGATCACGATGAGCCCGAGATCGTTGAACGCCACATCGCTCTGGAACAAGGCGTGGGTGCCGACGATGATGGCGGTTTCGCCGTTGGCGAGCGCTTCGAGGAGTGCCGTGCGAGTGCGGCCTTTGTGGCGTCCGGTCAGGCAGGCAATCGTGACACCGGCCGGTTCGGCGTAGCGGCGAAGCGTGTCGTAATGCTGGCGCGCCAGGATCTCGGTCGGCGCCATCAAGGCCGCCTGGGCGCCGGATTCCACGGCGATCAACATGGCGAGCAGGGCGACCACGGTCTTGCCGCTGCCGACGTCGCCCTGCAGCAGGCGCAGCATGCGGCCGGGCAGGGCCATGTCGGCGGCAATCTCCGCCAACACCGCCTGCTGCGCGGCGGTCAATTGGTAGGGCAGGCCATCGGTGACCAACCGAGACAGCCGGCCCTCGCCGGTCTGGGCCCGGCCCTGCAACTGCCGCTGATCGCGACGAACCAAGCCGAGGGCCAGTTGATTGGCCAGCAATTCGTCATAGGCGAGGCGCCGCCGCGGCGCCGCCGACGGCTCCAGATCGGCGGCCTCGGCGGGGCCATGCGCGGCTTTGATTGCGGATTGCCAATCGGGCCAGCCTTGTTGCTTGAGAAAGGCCGCGTCCTGCCATTCCGGCAGCGACGGCACGGCGGCGATGGCGGCGCCGGCGATCTTGGTCAATTGCCGTTGCGACAGGCCGGCGGTCAGCGGATAGACCGCCTCGATCGACGGCAATTGGTCGCGCTCCTCGGGCCGCAGCACGTAATCGGGATGGGTCATCTGCCAGTCGCCGCGATAATTTTCCAGCCGCCCACTGACGACGCGTTCGGCGTCGACCGGCAGCAGGGACTTCAAATAATCGGGCCGGGCATGGAAATAGACCAGATCGACCGATCCGGTATCATCACTGCAATGCACGCGATAGGGCCGCTTGGCCCCGCTGCCTGGCTCATGGGCACCGACACGCACGGTCAGCGTGACGACACGGTCGGACACGGCCTCCGACAGGGCCGGGCTGAAACGCCGGTCGACCAGACTGTTCGGCAGATGCCAATAAAGGTCGACGACACGGGCAATACCGAGTTTCTCGAGCGCCTTGGCGATCCGCGGGCCGACACCGGCCAGGGCCGTGGTTGATGTGAAGCAGGGGAACAGGATCTCCGGGCGCATGTCTTTTCTTAGCGCAATCCGGGTTTTGACGACAGCCATATGGTGGGCAGTGTCTCGGTAGGAAACCCGATCGGCGGCCAACGGCCCGTTACGGTCAAGTGCAATCGTCGGCGCGAAAGTCGGCTAACCGCGGGATGGCGGCTTTGACGGGCAGCAACTCGAACAGACGCGAAGTGCCATTAGCCGACCCCCGGGATGCATTTAACTGGGATTTCCTGTATCCCATGATGATTGATTTCGGAGGGCTTTTTATGCGTTTATCAACAATCTCGAAGCGTTCGTTCTTCGGCTTAGCGGCAACGATTCTGAGCATTACGTCAGCAGGTGCGGCTGACCGGCCGAATATCTTGCTCATCATGGCGGATGACCTGGGCTATACGGACATCGGCAGCTTCGGTGGCGAGATCGAAACCCGTCACATCGACGCGATTGCTGCAAAAGGTGTGCGCTTTTCCAGTTTTCACACTTCGGTAAGTTGCTCGCCTACGCGTTCGATGCTGATGAGCGGCACCGACAATCACATCGCCGGCTTGGGCAACATGAGCGAACTTTTAACCCCGGAGCAGAAAGGTAAACCAGGCTACGAAGGCCATCTAAACGATCGGGTCGTTACGCTCGCCGAAGTCCTCCGCGAAGGCGGTTATCACACCTACATGGCCGGTAAATGGCATTTAGGGGATGAGCCCGAACACTTCCCGTATGCGAGAGGCTTCGGGCGCTCTTTCACCATGCTACAGGGCGGCGGCAGCCATTGGGACGACATGACCGGACTTCAAGCTGCAATCCAGCCCATTGCCAAATATGTCATTGACGACAAGGAGCTGGATGAACTCCCAAAGGATTTTTATTCGAGCCGAAGCTACGCCGATTTTCTGATCGATGCGATCCGCGAAAACCGCGGCGACGGCAAACCGTTCCTGGCCTATTTTGCGCCTACCGCGGCACACGATCCGGTTCACGTCCCGGAGCCGTGGCTCAGCAAATATCGTGGCCGGTACAATACCGGATACGAGGCACTCAAATCCGATCGCATCGCAAACGCAAAGCGACTGGGTCTGGTTCCTAAGAATGCACCGGCACCAGGTCTGCATCCAAAAACGACGCCCTGGGCGTCGCTCAGCAAGGACAAGAAGGCGCTGGAGTCGCGGACAATGGAAGCCTATGCCGGCATGATCGAGAATTTGGACTATCACGTTGGCCGGATCATTACTTTCCTAAAGGATATTGGCGAGTACAACAACACCGTCATCATTTTCACATCGGACAACGGACCGAACCCGCTGACCTCCGAAGAGTATCCGGGCAATACCGGGTCCGAGTGGATGAAGCAATTCGACAACAGCCTCGACAACATCGGCCGACGCGGGTCCTTTGTGGGGATTGGTTTGGGCTGGGCTTCGGCCAGTGCAGGACCTCTGGATTACTTCAAACTAACGACTGGAGAGGGCGGGATTCGAACCCCGTTGATCATTGCCGGTCCCGGTGTGAAAGGCGCGCGGCAGGTCGACGCGTTCTCCTACGTGACCGATATCATGCCGACAGTGCTGGAGCTTGCCGGACTCGAACATCCCAAGACCTATCGAGGGCGTCAGGTAGAGCGGATGCGTGGTCGATCGCTGGTATCAGTTATGTCTGGTGATGCCGATAGTGCCCATGTCGGGGAAACGCCCATCGGCGGTGAAATGATCGGTGGGAAGTGGATGCGCAAGGGCGACTATAAGGCCGTGCTGGTGAGTAAGGCGGGTTTCGCGTTCGGAGAGGGTGTCTGGAAGCTTTATGATGTCAAGACCGATCCCGGCGAGACGACAGACTTGGCCGCCAAATATCCCATGGTTTTCGAGGAACTGAAATCCGCTTGGGACAAGTATGCGGCGGATGTCGGTGTCGTGCAGTCTACCCGATAGCCGAGCAGGTTTTGAGCGCCGCCGAACGTCGCAAAAGGGTCAAACTGAGCCGAACTCAGCCTATCGGAGCACGGCAGTTGTCCCCCAGATTTCTGCCGGTTCTGGCCGTCGATCGCGCGTCCGGCAGTTCCCAGGGGTATCGCCGACATTCGCGCCAATCGGCCTGAATCGATGCGATGTGGTTTTGCCCTTGTTTGGTGGACACCTAAACTGAAGCGCTGAGAGCGCTTGGAGGTGTCAGATGACCAATGTGAAACCGAAGCCGAAGCGTCGATACAAACGGTTTAGTTCTGAGTTCAAGCGC
>Ga0315336_1000730_pt1 | contig 80234 bp, 63 predicted proteins | sample ASW5metaG_FD_204512 | JGI IMG/M metagenome (GOLD analysis project Ga0315336, IMG submission 204512) | Ammonia-oxidizing marine archaeal communities from Monterey Bay, California, United States - ASW #5 | ecosystem: Environmental > Aquatic > Marine > Intertidal zone | place: USA: California... | reverse complement strand
ACTATCTCAATCATAGTTTTCTTGTGATGCCTCCTAACACCCAGGGAGTTGCACAACTCAGTTATATGGAAATGGCTAAGGCTCACTCTATCAAATCATTGGGCCACAATACTGCGTCGTACCTGCACACAATGATTGAACTCAAGAAACTGGCATTCGCTGACCGTGACCGCTGGGTCGCTGATCCCGATAAGGCTCACGTGCCAATAGACCGCTTACTAAATCCAGAATACCTGCTAGACCGTTCAGCACTCGTGGACGCGAATCGTGCCGCAGAGCAAGTCGAACCGGGATTTGGAAGCAAGTCATCCGGGACAGATAACGGCTCAGCTGATGATTCGGGAGATACTGTTTATCTCACTGCAGTCGACCAATTCGGGAATGCAGTTAGTTGGATTCAAAGCAATTTCGCAGGATTCGGCTCCGGGCTCCTCAACTCCGAAACTGGTGTCTTACTTCATAATCGAGGTTCACTCTACACCCTTGAAGATGGGCACCCGAACCAGGTCGCCCCAGGCAAGCGCCCATACCATACGCTGACACCGATGATGGCTCTCAATAACGGTGGTCTCGCATTTACAATCGGGACGCCAGGGGGTGACAGCCAAACTCAATCTCTGCTGCAGATCGTACACAACCTCCTTCTATTTGGGATGTCCCCACAGGAGGCTATCGAGGCACCTCGCTTCCGTTCCTCGGGGGGACTTTCTGTGTCACTAGAGGACCGAGTTCCCTCCTCTGTTCAGTCATCGCTTTCTGCGCTTGGCCATGATCTTCGAATTATTCAAGGATGGACAGCGACATTTGGGGGAGCACAAATGATTTATGTCGATCCTGAAACCGGAACGCTTACTGCCGCAGCAGATCCACGTCGTGAAGCCTACGCGCTCGCTTACTAGCCGACTTAGATCTAGCCAATTACAAGCTTAGGGGGACGTCACGATGGAGCGGATTTTCTTTGGCCTTGGGTCAATTTTAGCGGGAATAGCCGTCGGTCTTGGTGCTTTTGGGGCTCACGGTTTAAGAGGAACCCTGAGTCCCGAAGATCTTGTGACGTTTGAAACTGGTGTTCGATACCAAATGTATCATGCCCTAGCACTCCTTGCCGTTGCTTGGGCTCTGGGGCGCTGGGATACGGTCCTACTTGAATGGGCCGGATGGCTCTTTCTATTGGGCACCCTAGTGTTCTCCGGAAGCCTCTACATTCTTGTCCTCACCGGACAACGCTGGCTCGGAGCTGTGACACCCCTGGGCGGGCTAGCATTTATTCTGGCTTGGGTGTTACTCGCGTCAGCCGTCCTCCGCGGGTAAGTCGACCCCAAGAGAGTGAACGAAACACTCGAACAAGCCAGAGCACTCCTCGAAAATGCACGAAGGATCGTCGCTGTAACTGGAGCCGGGATTTCTGCAGAATCTGGAATTCCTACCTTCCGCGGACCCGAAGGTTTCTGGAAATCATATAGGCCAGAAGAGCTTGCGACTGCAGAGGCTTTCACTCGAGATCCAAAGACTGTATGGGAATGGTACGCTTGGCGTCGGAAGTTAATAGCGACGTGTTCTCCGAACCCTGCGCACCTAGCTCTAGCTCGCCTAGCCCTTGATCATCCTGAAGTTGCCATCATTACACAGAATGTGGACGGCCTCCACACACGTGCCGCGAAGGAAGAAGCAGGCCATGTAGACTTCTCCCGTGCTCTGCCAATCGAATTGCACGGATCAATTAATCGAGATCGCTGCTCTGCGTGTGACTCCTGCCGACCAGGTTCCCCAGTGATCGATGTCACGAGCATTGACACCTTACCTAAATGTGATCGCTGCTCTGCTTTGATGCGCCCCGACGTCGTTTGGTTCGGGGAAGTCCTAAAGGAAGTGATACTCGACCGAGCGTTCCGTCTCGCACACTCAGCAGATCTTTGCCTCGTGGTTGGAACAAGTGCATTGGTTCACCCGGCTGCTTCAGTGCCGCTTGCAACCCTCGGTAACAGGGGAAAGCTTATCGAGATCAACCTTGAAGAAACAAACCTTACACCCTATGCCTCTGCTCAGCTAAATGCTCCCGCGGGTCTTGTTCTCACTAAATTGATACTTAGAAACTGAAGGGGTTAGGCCAGCACAGAAGCGAGGGTTTCCGCAGCAACATTACCCCCACTGAGAAGGATGACCAGTGGACCATTCCCGACCTCTGTAGGTTCCCAAATACCGCTCTGGACTGCTGCAATGGCAACGGCTCCACCTCCTTCTACAACCAACCTTAGTGCCGTGGCACAGTAGCGCATCGCATCTGAAATCTGTTCTTCTGTCACAGTCACATGCTCACGGACCAGATCTTTGATCAACTTGAAAGAATGCTGATTGTTCAAGCCAATACCTCCGGCTAATGCGCTAGCAAGGGTTTTTTTTTCAGCCAACTCAATCGGATGTCCAGCCTTCACACTTGCAAGCATCACTGCAGCCTTTTCTGCAGAAACCCCTACAACCCGACAACTTTGATCCCCAATTCTCTCCGCGAACGCCGAAGCGATCCCGCCGAGAAGCCCTCCACCTGACAGTGGAGACAGGATTGCTGCAGGAGACTCTCCGAGTTGTTCGAGAATCTCTAAGGCGATCGTCCCCTGCCCCGCTATCACCCAAGGGTCATCGTAGGCCGAGATATATGTTCGGCCAGTTCGTTCAGAGAGTTCAAGTGCGTGACTTTCAGCTTCATCAAATGTGGAGCCAACCAGAACTGCTTCTGCCCCATCCCTCTTTATCCCTTCAAGCTTCACCGGATCAACCCACTCTGGTACACAAACTGAGACAGGAATCCCCAACTTTTGCGCTACATAGGCGACAGCCCGTCCATGATTCCCGCTTGAACATGAAACCACCCCGTGCATCCGCTCTTGATCATTGAGCGCGGATAGCCTAGCTGCAGCCCCTCGGACCTTGAATGACCCGGTTACCTGGAGGCATTCCGCCTTTAACCACACTGGTCGGCCGAGCTGATCCGAGAGTTCAGGATCTCGAAGGAGGGGTGTGCGACGAGCGATCCTCTCTACCGCATTAGTTACGCCCTCAGAATTAAGCGGGATACTCAATGCTAATCCCTACTCAGGTTAACTATGAGCATAAATTTCCAACTCTATTGTATGATGGAGTTAGCTCCATGCAGCTACGAGACTATCCGGGAACGCTCCTTAAGTTCAGTGATCCAAAGACCTGAATTAATGTCGGAAGAATAGATGCGACCCTTGAAAATCTGAGCCCCCCAAGTCATCCCCCAATTGGGTGTGGTCGTATTCTCATCCGTTGTCTTGATCACAGCGATCTCACGCCCTTGCTCATAAAGGTCGCCCCTCAATTCGCCCGAGATATCTAGGACTCGCAGACCTGCCTGGTAGTAGCCCACGTAAAGCCGGTCACCCTCAGTCCAGACATTATGAGCCCCCGCTTCGGGAACTTCGTACTTAGCAACTTCAATCGGATTCTCCATATCACTCATATCAAGTACGTGAATGTACCCTCGGGCCTCTATCGGCTGATCAGCATCCCAAACAGCGGGGAAGATTTCATCTCCGACAAAGAGGTACTGTCCATGCCGCCATGCTACGTGAGTGTTTCCAACGGGATACTTAAATTGGCTCACCAGGACTGGAGCACGTGGCGTACCCCCATGGGATCCAGCACCGACATCTAGGATCACGACACCATCATCCCAGTATGAGGCATACGCATATCCTTCCTGAATAATGACGTCGTGTAGCGATCGTTGCTGGTTATCGATCTGCCAGCGACCAACTTCATTCGGAGCTTCAGGATTAGAGATGTCGATGATGTGAATCGCTCGAGTACCGTTGTGGACTGCGTAAACCAATTCGTTGGCACCATCAATCCAGACGTTGTGAACTCCTCCAGTGAGTGTCTCCGTATACTCACCTAGAACAGTCGGATGTGCTGGCATAGCCAAATCCAGCAATACCATCCCATTACGGCGGCTTGACGCTCCCTCACGCGTGACGATCCCCAATTTGCTGTTCGGGTGGATCTTCACATCATTGATCCTTCTTGCATCAAGCTGGACTGAGTCGGTGAGCATCGGGTTTGACGGGTCAGTCACATCCCACACCTTCATCCAGTCATGCATGAAAGTGCCTATGTATGCGTAATCACGTCCGTCTACACCTTCGAATACCCAGACATCACCCGAGTGATGATCTGAGATCGGGCCGCGCCCAACCTGAATCAATTCTGCATCGGCATCCCGCAATTCAACACGCACAACCGCACTCAATACCGAATTCTCTCCGAGTCGGGCTGATACACGGTATGTCCCTGGTTCCTCAGCAACAAAGACTCCTTCTCCATCATCATCTTCTACTTGGGCTCCTGTTCCGGTCACCGACCATTCAGGAAACCCCTGAACTTCACCATCCGGAGAACGGATCGAGGCCTGCAACCGTATCACATCTCCTGTCCGGACCTGCGCTTCCGTAGGACTAAGAGAATAGGAAAGTCCCGGGTCCGCCCTCACATTGACCACCGTCCCTCCCCTTACGGCTCCAGTCGAAGCGCTGATCCGAGCAGTTCCTTGCGCACGAGCAAAGACTAGGCCTGCAGGGTCAACCACCGCGACAGATTCATCTGAACTCGCGTAGGTAAGATCCGGATCATCTACGATTTCTCCGAGTCGATTCCGTGCAGTTACCTGAAGCGGGAGTGCCTGTGTCGCATACGGTCGATCATTCGCTAGTTGCACTGAGAGCTCAGCAGCCGGCAACGCACGGATTATGATGGTTACTGAACCACTTGGTCTTCCCCCAATGACCGCAGTGACACGTGCCATTCCAGGATTCAACGCGAGAACTCGACCCATTTGATCAATTGTGGCGAGTTCGGGTGTCGATGAAATCCAACGCACCGGCATTCCATTAATGGCTCGGCCTGACCCGTCGAAAGCGCGAACAGTTAGCTGCGCCGTAGCCTGAACTTCAATCTCTGAACGCTCCGGGGTCACCTCTACCCTAGTTGGAGCCGCCTGGAACAGAGCTAGGATTCCCGCCACTGCAACCGCGTTAATCATGACCCACTCCCGTTACATGCTTTGGACAAACCCCTATCCCAATCAAGATGGAACTCGGGCCTATCATCGATTAAGTAAGTTTGGCGCTCACTTCACACACCGAACGCATACTCTATGCTGTGATTCTGCTCTGGCAGTCTGGTACCACTAGGTGTGAAGAACAAGACGGTGCCTCACTAAAACTGAAGGTGATTACCTACAGAATCTATTGGTGATATTGTTGAGTTATCATACATGCTCAATCGAAACCCAGTTTCGTGGAACTCTCTGAGAACCTCCACGTAGACTTCATGACTTGACCAGAACCCAGCATCACGGGTTCTTGCAGTTAGCTCAACGATGATTAGATAGATGCCGAAAGGCTTTACGCACTGGATCACAACACGGAGATAGTATCTAATGAAGAGGATATACCTAGCCTCGATGGTCGCCTTGCTGGCCTCAGTGCCGAGTACCCCAGTTGCTTCGCAAGCGTTCGGGAATGCTATCACCGTGGACGGCGATCAGGTTTTTATAGGAGAAGCCAGCTACGAAATGCGCTCTGGTGTCGTCTACGTGTTCGGACGGGATCCATCCGGGAACTGGATTCAAACGCAACGAATCGAGCCAAGCAGTGGCGAACCAGGTGATCGTTTCGGGATTGGATTAGCTAAACACGAAAACACATTACTCATCTCAGCCACACGTGCCGACGAAGGGGCTGGCGCAGTTTACGTATACCAAAACCAAAGCGGTAGTTGGATTGAATCAGGGCGACTTGAAACCGCAGACCGAAGTCCTGCTGACAGCCTTGGTACAGGACTGGCAATGAATAATGATTGGATCATGGTCGGGACAATCGCCCAGGACGATCGAACAGGCGCAGCTTATGCCTTCCGCCGTGAAGGAGAATCCTGGGTACAGCATTCCAAGATCAGACCTGATGATATTGATGAAGGAGATACCTTCGGCTCTCGCATCGCTCTTCAGGGAAATCAGATGCTGATCTCAGCTCCTTTTGGCTCAGATGGTGAAGGTAGAGTCTATAGCTTCACCTATAGTGAAGACTCGGATACCTGGGAAAATATGGGGCAATTGCAGGCACCCGCTCTTACTGACCAGACAATGTTTGGAGCTGACGTCGCAATCGGGGATGGCATCTCGCTAATTGGAGCTCCAGGAGCTGGAATGGGTGCGGTATTCGTCTATGCACTTGCCGGGGACACGTGGCAACTCACATCTCTTCTGTACCCGTACGAGTCAACTGGCGGCGCAATGGAGTTTGGTGGTTCTATCGCCTTAGATGGAAATTCTGCGCTGGTCGGTGCCTTCAGCGCAGTCCAGGGACAGGGGCGTGTGTTCTCTTACACGTTCAATCCAGAAACCTTTGAATGGACTGCGGCCGCTAAGATCTCCTCGGCTGAGGCTGGAAGGGCTTCCTTCGGAAGAACCGTAGGCCTTGGAGGTGATATCGCTGTGGGTGTGGCGAACGGTGCCGATCGAGGTGCCGGAGCTGCTTGGGTATTTGAGCGTGTGGATGACGACTGGACTTCCGCTGGCCGGATTACAGGTGACGTCCTGGGCATGGATGCAATTACAGGTGACGAGGTGTCCTGCTCGACGGAAGGTGAGGCTTCAGGTTTCGACTGTGAATCAGTTGACCTTGTTTCGTTTCTGCCTCTGTCTCATATGGGCGCGGAGCGTGGAATTGTAACAAACGATGTCTGGGGATGGACTGATCCTGAAACCGGTCAAGAAATCGTACTCGTAGGCATGTCTAACCAAACCGCCTTTGTAGATGTAACTGACCCGGGTATGCCAATCTACCTCGGCCGACTTCCAATGCCGGAAACTGCTACTGCCTCAACTTGGAGGGACATGAAGGTCTATCAGAATCATATGTATGTAGTTTCTGATGGAGCAGGAGAACATGGGATGCAGGTCTTTGATCTCACCCGACTCAGAGGGATGGACGGGTCGGACCCGCAGACCTTCGCTAGTGACGCGCATTATGATCAAATCGCTAGCGCACACAACATTGTTATCAATGAAGAAACTGGGTTTGCGTATTCGGTAGGCAGCAGTGGCGGAGGACAGACATGTGGCGGAGGTCTCCACATGATCAATATTCAGGACCCTTTAGCTCCTGTTTTCGCTGGTTGTTTTCAAGATATGTCGACAGGTCGGCAACGAACCGGATACTCTCACGATGCACAGTGCGTAGTATATCACGGACCCGACAGCGACTATCAGGGACGTGAAATTTGTCTTGGTTCGAATGAAACTGCGCTCTCCATAGCTGACGTGACCGACAAGTCAAATCCACTCACCATCGCAATGGCCTCCTATCCTAATGTCGGATATTCACATCAGGGCTGGCTCTCAGAAGATCACTCCTACTTTTTTATGGGAGATGAACTAGATGAAAGTGGCGGAAACGTCACCAACACTCGGACGCTCATATGGGATCTCGCCGACCTAGATGATCCAATCCTAGCTAGAGAGTACATGGCTGAAACGAAGGCAACAGACCACAATCTCTACATTCTAGGGAACACGATGTACCAATCCAACTACAAGAGTGGATTGAGAGTGCTGGATATCTCTGACCCGGAAAACCCCCAATTAGTAGGTAATTTTGATACCGTACCATACGGTGGTGATGACGCGTCCATGACCGGTTCCTGGTCGAACTATCCGTACTTCAAGAGCGGGGTTGTAGTAGTGACAAGTAGCCGTGAGGGTCTGTTCGTCGTTAGATACCGTCCACGGACAATTTCGGAGTAAAATTCATGTTACGAGTAACAGAGTCACGGGAGCCCCACCTTCGGGTGATGCTCCGACTCCTGCTCCTTGGTGTCGTCTGCTTTCAAACGCCGGCATCCTTAGCTGCCCAGGACCTCCTCTACGTAGCCAGCCAGGAAGAGGTCACAGTCTCTATCATTGATACAAAAAATAATGAGCTACTTGAAACGGTCGATTTAAAGGCACTTGGTTTCCCTGAATCATCTAAAGCGCACCACACGGCTGTGGAACCGGATGGCTCTTTTTGGTACGTATCGCTGATCTCTGCAGGAACAATTCTGAAGTTCGATCGACAAAATAGACTTGTAGGCCGGTCGAACTTTGAAGCACCAGGAATGTTGAGCTTGGACCCAACATCCGACCACCTTTATGTGGGGCGTTCGATGGCAGCGGTAAACCCACCTCAACGCATCGGTGTGATACAGCGTAGTTCGATGGAAATAGAGGAAGTAGACGTCTTTTTTCCACGACCACACGCATTGGCTGTAGACCCACGCGGGAAAAGATTCTTTACCGCCAGCTTAGGTCAAAACACCGTTGCTTATGCACCCCTCGGTGTTGAGGAAGTCGACCTATATAACATTGATGGCACAACTCATACGCTCGTGCAGTTTGCTTTGTCCCCGGATGGGAACTGGATGGTCGCTGGAGGTCAGGTGAGTGGAGAATTGTTGGTTTTTGACTTAAGCAATCCTCAACCCGATCTCGTCAAATCAATCCCCGTCGGCGGACAGCCTTGGCATCCTTCATTTAGCACTGATGGAACAACTGTCTGGGTGCCCAACCAAGCAGCGAATACCGTGACCGTTGTCGACACAGAGACCTGGACAGTCGTTGATGTAATTCGACATCCGGCACTCGCGGAACCACATGGCTCAGCGGTATCACCGGACGGCAATACTGTCTATGTATCCGGACGCAATATGGCTGGTACTTACCAATCAATCAGTGGTGACCAGACTCGCCCAGGTACGGTCGTCGCAATCGATATCGATACACGTTCCGTAATCGCTGTCATTGAGGTTGGTCGCTATGCAGCTGGTATGTCGGCCTCATCAACTATAACTCGAGACTGATGACCTCTTGCTCGTCTTCTTATGAAGAGCGAAGCGCTTTCCCGGTTATCTGTATGCTTAGTACCTGTCTCGTCCTGATCGGCTGTGGGGTTCGAATGGAGGAGAATCCTTCATCACAAGTGCAGCCAGGCAGATATGACCAAGGGACAGCCGAGAACAACGACCTCGCTATGCCTGAGTATATTCGCCGTATCACCCCTTTCCCTATTGTAGACCAGTCTGGCCAAGTGTATGAACATCCGTTTCTCGGCGGATTTAATATGCCACGACCCCAACTCCTGGATATCGATGGTGATGAAGACTCCGATCTCTTTGTCCAGGACGTTTCAGGTAGTGTGATATTCTTTGAGAATCGCCCCGGAGAAACTCCGCAATTTCTCTGGAGAACTAATCGATACCAGGATCTAGAAATCGGCGAGTGGTACCGATTTGTCGATCTAGACCTAGATGGCGACCATGATCTGCTCGCTGAGCAACCATTCAGCTATGTGAGATACTACCGTAACGAAGGCACACCCAGAGAGCCTCGATTTGTTGAGGTAGCTGACAGTCTAAAAGACGTTGACGGCAAGCCATTATTTTCTGACCGGCAGAATATTCCGAATGCAGCAGATATAGATTGTGACTCACAGGTCGACCTCCTTATCGGGCGTCTAGTGGGAAGAGTGACCCGATATGAGCGTATCAACTCCGGCACCCTTGGCGTCCCTCAGTTCGAGCACGTGACTGATTTTTTTGAAGACATTGAGATCATCGCGCAAATGGGGAGCCTGCACGGAGCAAACACGATGGCTCTTGGTGATATAGACAATGATGGAGATGAAGACCTCTTCTGGGGAGATTACTTCGAACCCGGGATACTATTCATCGAGAACACCGGAACATGTCAGTCTCCTTCACTCGGTGGAGAACCCGTCTCATTTCCTTTATCCGAACCTCTAAAAACCAGCGGCTACAATGCACCCACGATAGGGGACGTCGATGGTGACGGGGACCAAGACTTACTTGTAGGAGCACTCGGAGGGGCATTCAATCCAAATACCACGACCATAGATAATCTTTACTATCTAGAACAATCCGGACCGGGATTCTTCACGGCACAGACATCTCGCTTCGTATCCATGATCGACGTGGGAAGTGAGAGTATCCCTGTTGTCGTTGATCTCGACGGAGATCGTGACTTAGATATTCTGATCGGCAACAAGATCGAGCAGGGTGATCCACAGAACGGGAAAGTCTACCAACTAATTAACGAAGGGACCCCAGGATCCCCCAGATTTCAAATGTCGGGTGAATTTGATGTCGGTGGTGGCTACCATTTCCTCCCGGCTTTTGCTGATCTAGATGGTGATGCTGATCTCGACGCTGTCCTCGGGACTTGGGGAGACGAGCTCCGTTTCTATGATAATCAGGCAACCGATGGATCAATCCAATTAACCCTGGTCGATTCAGCAATCGCTACCCTGACTCGAGGTCGTAACGCGACACCCACACTCGGCGACTTAGACTCCGATGGCGACGCCGACATGATCGTCGGAGAGAGTTCAGGAACACTCAACTTCTACGAGAATACCGGAACTGCCAGCCAACCAGAATTCACCCTGATAAGTGACGAATACTTAGATCTTGATGTGGGACGCCGGAGCCTCCCCGTCCTTCATGACTTCGACGGCGATGGAGATCTAGATCTTATTGTTGGCTCAGAATCAGAAGGCATTCACCTCCTCCTGAACGAAGGCACTCGAAGCGTCCCTGAATTCACGGACTTAGGCCCGCTTCCCCTGGAACACTTCGGGTTCGCCGCTCCAGCTTTTGGAGATATCGACGGTGATGGAGATGACGATATCCTCCTCGGTGGGTCAGGGGGGGGGCTCTGGTTTTACGAAAACCAGAGACGCTAGTAACTCAAAAGCTTTTTAGGTCCCGGGAACAAAAACAACAGTGTTTTCAGGAACTATAGATATGGGATCACTAGATCCGAATGAGTTTTACTTCTGGAAGCGAATGCGAAAGAATTGGCATGTCATATGGCTGATTGTTCTTATCGTGGTCATTTATTGGTGGACAGGCTAATTCTCGTGAGAACTAGTTAATTGAACTCATTCCTTCGGCCAGTGCCCTCCTGAACACGTCCTAGCTGACCACATAATTCGGGACACGGCCTTCGTGAACATCGAGGATTGCGTCGACAACGAGGTCACTCATCCTGCTGCGAGCTTCAGTCGTAGCACTGCCCAGGTGAGGAGTAAGCGTCACATTTACACGTGTCTTCAATTGCTCGGCCACATTCGGAGGCATCTCGAATACATCCAGAGCAACAGCTGTTATGAGATTTGTTTCGAGAGCAGCGACGAGATCAACCTCTTTGATGACTGGTCCCCGACCGATGTTGACCAAGATTGCGCTTGTCTTCATTCGCTCAAAAGCCTTGAGATCGAATAGGTGGTGGCTTTCTTTGTTCAAGGGAGTTGTAATAACGAGGAAATCAGATTTCTCCAGCAATCCGTCGAAGTCTACCACCGAGAGGTGGAGTTTGGCTTCAACCTCGTCCGGAAGCCGACTGCGATTGCAGTACAGGATTCGCATCTCGAAACCGCCTGCCATTCGGGCTAAAGCTTGGCCAATACTTCCGCAACCCAAGATGCCAAGCGTCTTCCCATTCAACTCGGACCCCAACAACAAATCAACCTTCCAACCAGAGAAATCCCCTGCCTTGACCATGTGATCGGCTTCAATAATTCGGCGGGACGTGGCGAGCAGAAGGCCTATTGCCATCTCAGCCGTGGACTCACTCAGGACATCTGGGGTGTTCGTTACAGTGATCCCCTTACTCTGTGCATATGACACGTCGATGTTGTCGCAACCAACCCCTAAATTGGAAATGACTTTCAGCCCTGGTGAGGAATCTATAATGTGGCGATCTACGCTCAGGCTCGTCATTGTTACGATACCCCACGCATCTGTCGCGGCGTGTGAGAATGCCGCCTGATTCATCACTTCATTTTTGGAGTACTCGACGCTGAAATGGTTAACCAGCCTGCTAACAGAATCCCCTATCAAGGGGCCTGTGATAAGCACTTTGTCCATACGCTAAACTATCCTAATTATGTCTCATAAGGTTAGTCGACACCTGCGGATCGAAGTGGCAACCTACGACCGTAAAATCCGACAATTCGTTCCAGGTTATGAAACCATGCTGGGAATTGCTTCAGCATTAACCGCTGAAGCCAAACCCGGCCATGTCTTAGATCTAGGGTCTGGTTCCGGCGGATTCTCCGAAGCTCTCCTCAGCTATCCTGAAATCGGAATCGTCGAATTGTGGGATATTGACCCAGAAATGCTAGAGCACGCTCGGATACGACTCTCTGAGTACGGTGAACGTGCTCGCTTTGAATTGAGTTCGTTCAATGACCCGTTTCCGGTGTGTGATGCGATCACCGCGTGTATCTCTCTACACCATGTGCCAAGCTTAGAAGAGAAGCAGGCTCTCTATCAAAGAGCATACAATGCTCTCCGACCAGGCGGGATTTTCGTAAACGCAGACGCGGCAGTTCCCACTCACGGCAAAGAAAAAGAACGTCTGTATCGATATTGGGCTCGCCACCTCGTTGCTAGCGGAATTCCAGAGGAAAGGGCTTGGAAACACTTCGAAGAGTGGGCTGAAGAAGACTCCTATTTCTCCCTCACCGAAGAACTCACGGCTCTCAGTGCAGTCGGATTCGACGCACATTGTGCATGGCGTGAAGGTCCCAGTGCTGTGGTCCTAGGACGACGCTTATAGTCCCGCACCTCAGTACCCCGACGGCCCCATCTAGATAGAAAGAGAGCACCCCAGAAAACCAATCCTTCAGGTGGCAGCGGTGAGTTGTGGATCTTTATTGCCTTGGTGAGATCGCCCGGTCGATGATTGAGGCCATCGTGGAGAAGATAAGCCCGTAACTGACCAATAAGATCCCGGTACTCCACAGATGGCTGCTATTAGCCATGACATCAAGGCGCGAAGCACTTATCAGGACTAGAGGGACGAAATAGAGGATGCCATTCCAGCGCCCTAGCCTGCTCATTCGTAACTCCTTCTCACGGTGCATCCAGTACGAATCCAAAACGTATTGTGCAAAGGCACACACAATAAGAATTGGAAGCGCAATCGGTACGTCTCCAGCTAGCGCGGCTCCTCCTAGCCCACCTGTCACAAACAGGAAATCTGTACCGTGATCAAAAAGTCTCCCCTTAGGGGATGCAGTATCACTCAGTCGGGCTATGATGCCATCGAAATAGTCTGTGGCAATGCCCACTATGATACAGATGAGTAGCCACACCCCAGGAAGTGCGTCTGGTTGTGCGAGACCCAATGACACCGGCACTACCAGAAGTAATCGAAAACTCGTGAGAAGATGGGCGATCACTGATCAAACATTTCACGCTGTGCACGCCTCAAGAACAACAGTCCAATCGTGGCGTTGAAAAATATGAAGAAGTTGTGCTGTACAAGCCCAAAAGCAGCTACTTGACCCTCGTTACCAGGGAATAATATGACCCACGAGGTTATAGCAGCCGCTCGCATCGGAGTCGGTACCGTGGCCGCGAAAAAGATGACCGGCAAATATCCAAGCATCTCGACCGAGGACGCCTCGACACCAAAGAAATTGAGAGCAATGGTATAAACCACCACAGCCGAAAGGAGAGCTGGAGAACGCAGTAAAAAGAAGCCCCAGTAGTGCCGTATGCGGGCTAACTTAAAAGCATGGAGAAGTCGCTTATCACGTAGCTGGCTTTGGGGTAAAAGTTTGCCACGGAAAAACGCAATCCAAAGCGTCATAAATACAACGGCACCCAGTGCTATTGGGGGTATCAGGCCGAAACCTTCCGGGAGTACCTCTCGGCTGACAAGAAATCCAATCGTGGCCCAAGTCAGCAGATAAAACATCTCACAAAACATGATAAATAGCATGACCGAGCCAACCTCCCATCCTGGGACTCCGTCTCGCTTATTGAGGTAATAAGCCATAGCACCTTTGCCGATCTGCTCATTGAAGATCGAGATGATGTAGGCACTAGCACGGATTGGTAGAATATCCCGATAGGGTATCTCCTTCACGAACCACTTCAGCGAGCGTGCTACGACCAAGGTATCAATGGCTAGATACACACAGGAGTAGGTCATCATCAGTAGCAGCCATGGTACCCAATTTACATTGGCAAATACCTGGGACATGTAGTCGACAAGAGAAAGGCCCTCCCGTGCAGCAGCACCAGCTAAACGGTAATAGAGATAGACAAAGCATAACGTCGTGACGAAAACGACGATGATGCGTCTCCAAACACTCGGTCTCGGAACTGATCCGGATCCATCAACTGTCTGTGGATTCATCAGTCTTCATCTAAGTCAGAAAGGATTTTCTCTAGGGTCGCAGACAATGGAGTCAACTCAATCCCTAATTCGATGTCCGCATTCATTTCCACGGATTCATCAGCAATTAGGACATCGATGACCGTCGGTGATACACCCCCTCCTTTGATCCTACTCCGTATGGCTGCCCCGGTTTTAGCAACCCACACAGGCATTGTACCTATCGATAGGGATCGCCCCATCATATTGGCAGTACGGGATACCAACTCGTGATATCGTAGAGATTCTGGTCCAACCAAAGTGTAGATCGATACACCTTCTCCTCGATTCTCGATTGCAGACAAAATCGCCCTGCTCAAATCATCAAGATCGAGTGGACGCATCTGATAACGTCCTCCATCCAATAACCTGACCTTCTTCTGCTTAGCCACACGGACAAGCCCGGCAGCACCTGCCGTGTTTCGGCCGAGAAGAATTGGAGTACGGATAATGGTTGATGGCACTCCCGATCCCGTCACTAACCTCTCAGCATCCCCTTTTGACCTGAGGTAGCGGTTGGGAGAATCCGAATCCGCGCCAATAACGCTCACCAGTACAATGTGTTCCAGCCTTGAACGCCTAGCTGCTTCTGCTAGAGCGGCAGCGGTGTCCACATTGGCTTTCTTATAGGTCGATGCCCTGCTTTCGATCAAAACCCCTGCGAGATGCACGACGCATGAGGCACCTTCGATCGCGCACGTTAGTTGGTCGACATCCTCATAGGGAATAATCTGAGGCCTTACAGTCGGGGAACTTGGGAGCGATTCGGACGCGTGACCTGATCGTACTATCGCGTTAACGACTGAGTCATCACTCTCCGTGAGATGCGATAACAGGTTGAGACCAACGCTGCTATTTGCTCCCGTTACCGCAATGGCCATCAGTGGCTTTTGAGTCCTACCGAGGCGTCCAGAGGAAAACTTCCCAGTCGCGGAGGGGTTCGGGCCCACCCACCGCTATATCCATCGGCATGCGGGTTTTGCCCGAGTATAATTCGAGCATCGGCAGGCGTGCGTCACCCACGATCTCCGTGGCCTGCATCGCATACCTCGTGTCACCAATGCGTAGCCACCCGTCCTTGCCCCCGTCTCTCACACGCTGTGCCCAGTATCCCCCGTCCGGACGAGTCGCGGTGATCACACCCTCAGGAGTCCCCACATATGAAAGATAGATCACGAACGGCGGAAAGCCGCTGAACTTCATCAACAGATTGCCACCCACGTCATTGACCGTGCTAAAGTCGTCGGGGGCAGGAGTCTCAGTCCCCCCAATTATCACACCGGGCGTACGCTGAAGTCCCTGATTGCCTGGATAAGGAGCCGTGAACACATAGCTGGCTATGCCAACCAGAAGTAGCACTCCCGCGGCGATTTTCACCTTACCATTCATTGAATCTCCTCATGTTCGTTTCCCTGGTGATTCTTCACACTGCCGTAGCACCGTCGAACTCAGTCAGCCAAGCCTCAGTCAGCCTGAGACATTCAGCGGCTACTTCCTTCAGTTAGTCCGAGTAGTTCTAGAACCGGTGCCTCGAGGCGTGTCATACCAGCCGCCCGTCCTAATTCAGCAGCTTCTTCGGCCGGAACTCCATCCATCCAATACGCCCGAAGTGCTAAAAGAGCTCCAACCCGATTACTGCTTGCACAGTAGAGCACTGCTGGATCATCCCCTGCCTCGTCCAGCAATCTATCCAGTGCTGCGACATTTTCCCGAGTAAGATCCGCCGCTCCTGCAATTGGAATCCGATTGAATGTGCCGGGCTGAGCATAGGATTCCTCCCATCCTGCACCATTTTCGCTTTCCGGACGAAGAGAGATAAAGTGACGGTAGCCTTCTTCTGCTAATGCATCATACTGCTCTTCAGTCACTTGACCACTCGTGAGTAAACCCTCGATGGGCATACGTGCGTTACGCACACCGAGATCGGTTGCGGTCTCTAGGGTCCCCACCGATGGAGCCTCTGCTTCTCCACATCCGGATAATGAACCAACCAGAGTGAAGACAATTAAGGCAGTAAAGCTAAAGAATGAAGATTTCATATTGATATCCCGAGAATAGCGATTGCTTGAACCAATGGTTCCATTTTGCTCTTAAAGAATAGTCCTGCAACTTAATGGAGTTAAGAGATATAGTGACGATTCGGCCGGTCTTCTTAGCGCACTCGGTCGAACCGAACGTCCCGCGTCCGCCCGTTCGAAAGATAAAACCCTATCACCTGGTTATTGCGGTCACGCTCAAACGAGATCGTAAACTCACCGCCTAAGCCTAAGCTATTAAACACCCCTTCTCGTCCAGGTGTTAGATCCATAGATCCAATCCGTCTCTGGTGCATCATCAACTTTTCTCCCTCAAGCACCATCGTATAAAACGTTTCGATTTCTTCGCTGAAGTAACGACCCTCAAAGGCGGCCAGGTCTTCAACCGTCGGTTCCCACGTTTCGTACTCCTCCAATAGTGTCGCATGCTGCTGCTGCCCATTCTGGTTCAACGTCGCACCTTCGATTTCTCCATCGGAATCCCTGTGGAACGTGAGCGAGGCTTCAACGGCACTAAGTGCAAACGTTGAATCTGAAGTTGGAACGATCTCCAAACGCGACTGACCTGTGGCTTGAGTATAGAGCGTATCACCTTCTCGTGTGAACGTCAGAATGAACTCTGGTGCGGCATCAAGTGCATAGCGGCCCACCATCTCATCAAAGTCTGCCGTGTCATAGGCCGCAGGGTCGAAATCTCCTGCTTCCGCTGCGCCCTCTTCCTCTTCAGGATCCATTTCATCTTCAAAGAACAACCCAGCAATCCGAAAGGCGATATTACTGTCGAATCCTGAGTGATTACTCTGCACGGTGATACCTGCGTTGATCTCTGGGTAGTAGGCAAGCATCGATCGGTGTGCAACGTCAGCGCCCCCATGGTGAATCCGTTTGAGGCCTTGTTGTTCATCAACCATGAGTCCGAACCCGTATCCGGTTTCTTCACCATCTGTGAGCACATAAGGAGTCATCATTTCTTCTACTATCTCGGCATTTCCTATCTTCGGATCAGCATAGTTCTCCACCCAGATTTGCAAATCCTCTACCGTGGAGTAAATGCCTCCAGCACCGACGGCACCACCCAGATCTTTGAGTTCCAGAAAACCGTCTCCAGAGGGTGCATATCCAATAGATCTCCCCTCCACGATATGCTCTGGAGTCGGACGTACCACTGTACGCGTCATGCCAAGCGGACCGAAAACGTTGTCCGCCATAAATTCATGAAACCCCTGTCCGGAGGTGCGTTCAACAATCACAGCAGCTAACCCGAACGCGGTATTGTTGTAATTCCACTCTGAGCCTGGAGTATTCTGGAGGGCAGGCTGATTTTGAGTGATCTCAATAAGTTCTTCTCGACCGATGTGATCACCATGACCGAGCTGGCGACCACTCATTAGGAGTAGATTCAAGAATTCCCGAAGTCCAGAAGTATGAGTGATGAGATGGCGGACCGTGATCGTCTCACCGAACTCGGGAAGCTCAGGAATGTGTATGCGGATATCATCATCAAGTGAGAGTTTCCCATATTCTTCCTGAAGCATGATCGCAAAAGCTGTGAATTGCTTCGATGTGGAACCGATGTTCGTCGGAGTATCTAGATCAAACGGGATTCCGTAGGCCAGGTTAGCCATACCGTATGCACCCGAGAAAACATTTCGACCGTTTCTCCATACTGACACTGCTGCACCTGGAGAATCATCGCGATCGTAGGGGAACATGAGTTGGCCCACCAGTTTGGCTGGGTCGGTCTCGATGGATTCAATCCTATCAAGAAAAACTTCAAAGTCCCCTGCTCCATCGTCTTCTACAAAGATCTGAAGCCGGTATTGGCCAGCTTCACTTGCCTCGAATGCGAAGGCCAGCGGATAAGTGGCACCAGCAACTGCTCGTCCTTCTGGATCCAGAAGCTCAACGATGGCATCACCAGTGAGATCTGTGATTTCACCCATTATGAAGTGCCCAGCAGCTACCTCAGTCACGTAGGATGCGGTATCGCCCTGCGATACCGAGCCTCCAACTACATCTCCAGGACGAAGCGTGTCCTGGGCCGCAACCGTGGTAGTGAAAAACAGAATTGCAAATAAGAGAGCAGCTCGAAGCATTGGGATCTTCCTTAAGAAGTTCTCTAGCGGGAATATGCCGAGGAGAGGAAGTTTACATGTGTTAATCTGGATAAACCATGACACCCTGGGAGTATTGCGCATCCGCTCAGCAAAACCCTAGACAAAGCATTCGGAGTCACATGAAATCCTCACGCTTCTTCATGATTAGCCTCATTGTCGGGGCTAGTGTCACTACACCCTCCTCTGCCGTCTCTCAAGACCTACCTCAAAAGGGGTACAGAGCAGAATTCTATCAGGTGCTCGCATCGGCAGAAGGAGACTTTGTCGCTCTCGCCGAGGCGATGCCTGAACGATTGTACGCTTGGAGACCAAGCGAAGGTGTTCGCTCTTATGGCGAAGTTTGTCTCCATATCGCGATGACTAACTTTTCTGGACCACGCATGATCGGCGCCACACTCCCCTCTGGCTTGGAACCCGAAGGATACGAGCAATCAATCACGGAAAAGGCTGAGATAGTTGCTGAGTTGAAGCGTTCGTTTGACCACCTGCGCTCAGCCGTGCTCTCGATTTCAGACTCAGAAGCAGACACCGAGATAGCAGGCTGGTATGGACCAACGACTTATCGAGGGGCACTCCATATCATGAATGAACATCTTGGCGAGCATCTCGGTCAATCGATCGCTTACGCACGAGTAAACGGCATAGTGCCGCCTTGGAATCGCTAGGCGAATGGGTAAGATCGGCTGTGTTAACAGGACTCTAGATCGTCAGGAGACTCCACCGTTTGCCGGGAGAAGCATTTCTTGACTGTCTATTTTTCGAGCAGGCTCAAATGATGATCGGCGAGGAGCTAGCGTCCACACAACCAATCGTCGTCGTTGCCACGGCCCCTGCAACAACAAACAGAGAAGTCCTCAATTTATTCATGTCCTTAAATCACTTCCCTCCACAAGCTGAACTACCCGGTCTAGCTGATCCGGATTCGGAATTCTCCCACGGCCCGCACTGAGGTTTTCGGCCATGTGCTCAGGATTGCTCGTACCCGGGCAGACCACAGTCACCGCTGGGTGGGCGATCACAAATTTGAGCATAAGCTGTGCCCAGGTGTGCGCGTCAAACTCGGCTGCCCATTCGGGAAGTGGCCGGTCGCCGATACGCGCCCACATCCTATCTCTACCGAAGGGCATGTAGACCAACACCCCAATCTGGCGCTCGAGCGCCAGGGGAAGGATGACCTCTTCGGGCGTGCGATTGTCGACCGCGTAGTCAATGCCAATGAAATCTATCGGTTCATTTCGCATTACTTCGACAAGTGCTGAGTATTGGCTATCAGAGGTAGTCGTGATGCCTATGTATCGAATGTACCGCTCTGCTTTCAGTTCTTTTAGGATGGCAAGCTGATTTGGTGGGTCACCCATGTTGTGGACCTGAAAGAGGTCAATCTGTTCGGTGCGCAGTCGAAGAAACGAGCGTTGGATCTGGTAGCGCGTACCTTCCAGATCAGCCAAGCCGGTGCCACCACCACTCACGTCCGCGGCGTTTACTTTAGTCGCCCACCAAAGCCGGCTTGCGATCCCAAGATCCTCTGCCACTTGTCCTGAAACCTGCTCGCTGGCACCGTAGCTGTAGGCTGTATCAAGCACTGTCCCGCCCCCACTGATGAGCGCCTGAAGAACAGCGCCGATCATGTCGTACTGCTCAGTACGGGCTTCCGCTCGGGCCATTTCAGAAAAAGTGTTGGCACTCCCCAGCCCGATGACGGGCAGCAATTCACCTGTCTTGGGAATTGCGCGCTGAAGAAGCGGTTGACTCTGGACCTCCTGAAGCGCCTCCAGGATCCGTGGATTCATGCCAAAAGCAGCACCGCTGGCTGCGGCCATTCCGAGCCAAGCACGTCTGGATATCATGGTGCAGCCCCTACGAGGGTTTGGGTCGGTGTACGCTCTTAAGATAACCGCCGACAGGGGCTAACGGCGTTGATCCAACTCTGCTTCTAATTCTGCTACCCTTGATGCGATGGATTCCACCTCATCGCTGAACCTGGAGTCAGCATTGCCACGAGCCAATACGAATGATCTGTAGAATTGGAGAGCTCGAGCATGATCTCCAGCCGCATCGTTTAGTCTGCCTGCCGCCCTATTCACAGATGACATCGCAAAACTAAAGGGATTAGGATCTGGTGTTGAATTGTATCCAATTACTCGGGCTGCAGTTTCCACTTCACCCTGTGCTTCCAATATCAAAGCCAACTCCATGCGCAACCCACCTAACGCTGAGAAAGAAGGGCCATCATCCAGTACATCAACTAATCTCTGGATTAGATCTGCAGCTTCAGAGCTACCTGTCTTATCAGCCCGGATTACTTCCAGAGTGAGCGCACAAAGCGCATTTCTCCCATCAGCTGGATTAGGATCATCAGCTCCGGCTCTCAATCGCTCAACAATATTTGTTGTCTGGGAAATGTCGCCTTGCCTTAGTCTCCATAATTCCAGATAACAGGCTTGTGATGCGTTATCTGGCCATAGTAATGGCCCTTCCGCACCCACTGATTCTATCAGTTGATCCACCGCCACTCTTGTAGGTTCTTCCAGCCCATCCCAGTAGAGAAAGGCACGAACCCACTCTTCAGGCATTGGACCGTACGCAATCTCCATCGTGCGCAACGCATCATCCGCCTCACTGGATCGACCTGCTGAGCGCAAATAACTGTGCCATTGTTGGATGTATTGACGGCGATCCGCTTCAGTCAACGCACTCCGTTCAAGACGCGCAGCAGTTCTATCCGTGTAGGGATTCGGATAACGCGCGAATGTTAGGAATCCCTCTCCCAGCGTAAGCATCCGGGCTTCAAGATAGGAAAGACCCTCGATATTCTCATTGATCCAAGCAAGTTGAGTCGAATCACCAAGGATTGCTGCCATGGATCCCCTGTAAAAGACTGACCACTCTGTGGCGTCAGCACGCTGTATTTCCTGTTCGAACATATCCCGCAAACCTATTGTGTCTCCTGAGTTCATCTTCATAAAAAGCAGGTGTTGCTGGACAATCCCGAGTGATGGATCTAGTGAGGCTGCCTGATTGAGTGCCTCTTCAGCTCTCTCCATCCAATCTTCCTCGTGAACAACCCTCCATGCGTAATGGTACAGGAAATCTCCGTACCGGTACCAAGCGTCTGCCCTGTCCGAAAAGCGATTCGCTAGTTCCCCAAAGCGTCTGCCCCGCTCGACAACCGACTCACGTCCACCAGGGGAACTCCTTAGTTGGACAAAGTAATCACGGTCTCGTGGTGGAAGATTGTCCAAAGACTGTCCTAAGAGGCGACTCGCTCGACGCCCTAAAGAACGTGAGTTTGCATCCGCACCCATTGATGCGGCCTCACTTGCTGCAACTGCAGCTAACGCAAACGTGCTATCAATATCTAGAGCCCTCGCGAACGCTGTTCGTGCTTGTCCGTACTGGTTCTTCCTAGAAGCTCTTCGGCCATTCAAATATTCTCTCAACGCATCAAGTGAGAGATCGGCTAGATAGTCTATCTGAGCATCTTCAACACCGGCTTCCATTGAGAGAACCTGGCTCGCTAACTGGGATAACACTTCGCGCAGATCTTCCGCAGACCCATCCACAGTGACATCACCGATTGTGCCACCACCTGGGACTTGCAGAAGTCGAGCGTTGAGTGCGAATGCATTCCCATCCCCGACAATTGAACCCACCAACACACGCCCCGCTCCAAGCCGACGTGCGAGTTCAACTGCCTCTCCTTCACTCAGGTCTTGAGATTCATCCTCAATGTAATTCCGCCATGCACTAACCATCTGCCCACTATCAATGATCCGAGGGGTAGCTGAGAAAATAGGGGCGAGCATATCGATCACCCCTTCCCTTAGGATCGTTACCCGTTCATCGGCAGAGGAGATACGGAACGGGATAACAGCGATGAGATCGGACTTCACACCGTCAGCCATCACTGTGTTCGGCCTAAATGAGAACTGCCAAATCGCGACGCCCAATGCGATAACAATCGCTGAGACTAAAATCCACCGCCCTCTTCGGTTAGGACGTGCCCCTGTTTCTTTACCTCCATCGTCAGGAGTAACATCGAATGCCCAGGCGAGCACCCCTGCCAGAGGAAACCCAGCCAGCACGACGAAGACCAAGAACTGGTAGGTCCAATCAGGAAGCCCCAGCGGCTCGAAGGTTAGCTGTGCAACTTCAAGCACCACATAAACGACTGCCGCATAAGCTATGACTACGCGCACGACCCGGCGGCGTTTCAACTCAGCCCACAGCTTATCCAGTTTCATAGGCCGACAATGTGGTTACAGTCCCTAGAAGGGCAAGTGGATTTCTGGGCTGACTTCATGTCCTTGAATCACTTCTTTCCACAAGGATGTCCGGCAGTGCCCCAGTAGTTGAAGCTGGCAGGGCGCCAGCCGGGGATGTACATCGTGTCCATTCGTGCGATCTCAAAGCCGCCGCGACGGATCAGACCCGGAATGTCCCGGTTCAAATGGCAACCTCCGGCCAATTGTCGCCATAGGGGATTGATGCGGTTCTGCCACCGGCGTACACCGGCGTCCGGCGCAGCGCCATGCTCACAAAAAAGTAGTTGGCCTCCTCGTTTCAAGACACGAGCGATCTCCCTCAGCGCGCGTTCGGCGTCGGGAATCGTACAGAGTGTGAACGTCATGAGTACGGTGTCGAAGCTCTCGCTGTCCAACGGAATCTGCTCGCCGCTCGCCGACACGAACTCGACATCGAAAGCAACGGCCTCCGCGGCAGCCAAGGCCATCTTGCTCATTTCCGGAGAGGGCTCCAGGCCCCATACCTTTGTGATCCGGCGCGCGTCGTAGAACGGCAGATTGAGCCCTGAGCCCATGCCGACTTCCAGGACGCGACCGCTCGCCAACGGCACCAACTTTTCTCGTTGGCGCATGTTGGGCCTGGCGCTACACGCGAGGTGAACTACTCGAGGGAGCACATACTTACCGTATAGTCCCATCTTCCCTCATCACTACCGCGGCGTCGGCATGTTCGCTCCCACTTCACCTCTCCAGCGCCGCAGCTCGTTCAAGAGCCTTGCGGCGTCTTCTGGTCGCTCACCGACAAGGTCTCTACGCTCCCCGAGGTCAGCCGAGAGGTCATACAGTTCAAAGCCTCCGTCCTCAAACCACTCGATCAGCTTCAAGTCCCCCCAGCGGATCGCACCGCTTGGGCGGTTGCCCGACCCATGGTAATGGGGGAAGTGCCAATAGAGCGGCCGCTCGGAAGCTACTCTCTGGCCGAAAATCGCCAATGCTAGACTCTCACCGTCCAGGTGCTGTTCTGGCATCTGTGTGAGTCCTGCCAACTCCAGGAGTGTGGGGTACAGATCGTTGCTCGTCGTCGGCTGAGCAATGTCCAATCCGGCCGGGGCACCGGGTGTCACGACGATCAGCGGAGCACGAATCCCACCCTCGTAGAGCCAACCCTTACCCGCGCGAAGCGGCACATTCGCAGTTGCTTGGTTGAAGCTCCTCTTCATAAGTGTGCTCAGGCCTCCGTTGTCCGACACGAAGACGACCACAGTGTGCTCCTCGATCCCGAGCTCACGGATCTTCTCGACGATTCGCCCGACACTCTCATCCGTACTCTCGATCATCGCGGCATACGTCGCGTGGTCCTGGCGGAGCTTCGTCGACGCATCCCGCTCGCTCTCGTAGTGCTCTTCTGTTTCTGGGCCTAACGCAGCGGCCTTGCGGTCGTAGCGAGCAACCATCTCTTCAGGCGCCTGAAGCGGCGTATGCACCGAGTAGTGGGAGAGCGTGAGGAAGAAGGGCTGATCGTGATTCCGCTCGATGAAGTCCAGTGAAACATCGGTGAGTCGATCGGTCAAATACGATCCGGCGCTGTCGCCCTCGAGGTCGGGAACGGCGGTTGGTGGTGAGTTCTCGTTACCGTAGGGCGAGAAGTACGAACCGGGCTGGCCCGCGTGGTTTACCGTGGCCGTGAAGTCGAAACCCTGGAGCTCGGGCATGAAGCCCTTGCGCCCCAGATGCCACTTCCCGACGTATCCGGTAGCGTACCCGTTGTCGCGGAACGCTTCGCCGATCGTCGTCTCCGCCAACGGGAGTTGGCGTTCGTAGGTCGCTTGCTGCAACAATCCGTTCTGCTCGCCGCCGATCCAGTTCGTGATGTCGAGTCGGGCCGGGTGTTTCCCTGTCATGAGGCTGGCCCGCGTGGGCGAGCATACGGCGCTCGCCGTATAGAACTGCGAGAAGCGAGCACCGCGAGCGGCAAGCTGGTCGATATGGGGCGTTTCGTAGAATGAGCTCCCGTAGACGCCGGTGTCGATCCATCCCAGGTCGTCGATCACGATCAGCACAACGTTCAGGGATGAAGTCGATTCGGCACACGCGACCAGGGCTAATAGAGCGGAGACGAGGAGGGTTTGAATCAGGGTCTTCATGCGGCAAATGCTATGCTGGTGCTGCGGTGGTGGCAAAGCACTTTACGTCGAATGGCTGAGTCACCCTACTGCACCACAACTACTCAGGTGAACGTTCTTAAAGTATTGAGCAGGATTCAGGGGCTAAATCCAGATCGCGATACGGCTACCTCCTTCTTACGTTGCATCTCTTGGATCCGGCTCAACCCTCACGAAAAGGAATCTCGACCATGACCATGTACTTGATCGCCAACATCGAAGTGACCGACGACGCGTGGGTGCCTGGGTATGCGGAGCATGTTCATGAGATCGTGCACAAGCATGGAGGCAAATACCTCTCCCGAAGTGGGAACATCACCACAGTGGAGGGAGAACCTTCCACTGCCTCGATCATCGCGCTTCTGGCCTTTCCCTCGATGGAGGCGATTGAAGCGTTCGCGAACGACCCGGCGTATGCCGAATTCGGCACAGCTCGTCAGGCTGGCAGCGTGAGCACCTTTCACGTCATCGACGACTCAGACGCGGCCGGGACTATCCCCTATCTACCGAAGGGTTAGAAGGATCACACCATACTCAACGGTGGACATTGGAACCCGACTGTCTCTCCAGGAACGCTGCCATGTCGTGCTCGATCCACAGCTGGGCACCTTCGTCGATCACCAGTTGTTCGATGCGGCCCATGGTCGTAATAGTGAGCGCAGAATCTACGTTTATCTCTGGAACCCGTGTGTCTGATCGACTCTCACGGAAGTGGTAGAGGTCGCCAGCCAGAACAACAGGCCCCTCTTCAGCCAGATCCACGAAGAGCACCTGATGCCCGGGCGTATGGCCTGGTGCAGGAATAATTCTCACCCTGCCATCTCCGAACACATCGTGCTCTCCGTCGAGTAGTTCCCGCGGTGCATTTCGGAGGCTCTCGTATACAGCCGGATCGAAGAACGGTACGGTTACGCTGTCCGCGAAGGCCGCGTCGAACTCTGCCTGCTGGATCAGGAGCGTGGCTCCTTGTACCTCACTTGAGACTCCGACATGGTCGAAATGCATGTGAGAGAAAGCCACGTAGTCAAAAGCGTCGATAGCGTGGCCAATGCTGGGGAGCTGGTCAGCGAGTGTCTGATCCAGTCGCAGCAACACGGGCGGCGATTCCACCCAGTCCCCGGCTTCGGCAATGTCCGATGGCAAGCCCCCGTCCCACAGCAGACTGCCTTCAGGATGTTCCACTACGTAACAGGGAACGATCATGTCACGGACATCGGTCTCGTCGTCGCCGACGCCGAACATCGTAATGCTTTCGAAGCGAATGACACCACAGTCGAACTCATACAGCGTGAGCGGTGACTCTGCTGGCGTGCAAGCCACCACAAGAGCCGACGACACGACCGTAAAAAACAGAGGCGACCTTCGCAGTTTCGTTTTCATTGTTCCCCCATCGCTCAAGTTCGAATTTCCACCGATTCTAAAGAGAGGTCTTCGAGCGACCCCCTATAGCTCACCCCTCATGGTAGTCCAGAATATTGCAGAACCTGCAACGCCGAAGGGAATCGCGGTCAAGAAAGAATCTACCAAGGCACCCTGCATGGTCATCATTCCGTAGGTTCCCATGTTCCAGAAGTTGGCCCCGAGCCATATGAGGACACCTACGATCGCAGCATCCTTCGCAGCCTCTTGAAGTCCTGAGGGGTTCTTCCAAGAGAGAACGATCGTGAGGAGCAGAGCACTAGAAACGGATGAGAGCACCTGAAGTCCCACGTTGGGCGAAGCAAGTTGCTCTACGGTGACCATCTGTTGGCTGAAGAAATCAACCAAAAGAACGTCCCACATTACGTAGGCAACAAGCATCATCCCCGCTGTACCACTGACCGTGCCAACCAAGAGTTTCTTAGTATCCATTGTATCCCTCCTATTTAGTACGGCGTGTAACCTACCATGTTATTCCGCTGAGGTGCCACGGAGGACAGAGTGGACGTTCAAGCATTCCCATCAGGCACCCTAACATGGCTGAACCCCCTCTAGCTATCCATTTAGCTACTTGCAATAAACTTCAAAATTTCTTGCGTAGTTTGCAGCCAATTCTGAAAAGCGTAATCCACTCTCATAAGATTCATTTGCCTCTGCCTCATACCCTTCACCTCTAAGCCTGTCTCCTTCCCCCAGATTCTCGCCGACCACATACAGGAAGATAGCTGAGGCACCACTTATGTTCTGGCAGTCTTCTGCTGCCCAAATGCCTTCAACTGTCTGTTGTTGGGCACCTGCTTCGGCACCGAATAAGTTCGCTAGGAAAACACCACCAACAAGAAAACTGAGTCCGAAGATGACACTTCGCAGGTTACGCATCTTTACCTCCTCTGTAGTGAGTTGAAATTTTTGCAGAATTTTTTTGAGTGGTGGGACTCCAAGGCAATTTGAAATCAAAAAACCTCCTGAGCAAAATACTGTTCTATAAGTCAGAGGCGAGTGGCGACCAAATAGGGGGGGCCCGGGTACTGGGGGGTCTTCACTGGCAGAATTCAGCCAATCCCGGAAAATCGTTACGAAAGCGATTCCTTGGGCGACTTATGGGCGACTAGGCCCTAAAACCCAGCCCGAGCTCCAGCAAATAGAAAGGCCGGAAACCCCTGCAAATAAAGGGATTCCCGGCCATGCCCCCGACAGGACTCGAACCTGTGGCCTTCTGCTTAGGAGGCAGACGCTCTATCCACCTGAGCTACGGAGGCAAAATACTATTCTAGATGGACTTCAGTTCATGTCTGGAATTTGTGCCCACAGTTCATCTTTGTGGGCGATAGCCATGGTCCAGATTTCATGATCTAGGGGTATGTTCTCAAAGAAAACAACCTGCGCATCGTCGATAGTATCCCAATCATCAAAAAAGACGACCAGATTCCAGTTGAATTCGCCACCCGTATTATGCTCCTCTACCACATATCCTCTCATGAGTCCATCAGAGATTGCTTTATCGAGAGCTGGCAGGACGTCGCTCCAAAGTTCATTCCATCGGGGCAAATCAGCTCGATTAACTTTGAAGAGGTTCTCATACAGGTACGGCGCTTCAGTTGGTGATTCCACATTCCGCGCACCAAGATTCCAGATCTCGTCCTTGTGAGCTAAAACACTCCTGTTGAATGCCTCTAATCCTTCGGGATCTACAGCATCTATTCCAGTAATGATCTCTGTCCAAGCTTGTTCAAAATTAGTCCCTTCCATACCTGCTAAATGCCAGCGGAGATTGTACTTGCCACCCGTGTTATGCATCCATACGCCATAACCCGTAATCATTCCGTCTTCCACTAGGTTTTCCATTACAGGCACTGCCGCACCTCTATAGAGTGCAGCAAACGCAGGAATATCACTGAAGCGAACGCTATGCGATGCTATAGATATCCGTGTCGCCCCAGGGTTAGCCTGGCCATCCGTGCTAGTCTGCGCATCCGCGCAACTGATACTTACACAACTCAATAATGAGATGGTTAACAGTTTCTTCAGCATTCAATCCTCCTGATTTATTTACAAGATAAACACCCAACAGCTACCTTTGAACCGAACAGTACGATTTATAAACCATTATATGACTGTCATTTACGCTGTTTTATATAATGTTATCTCTTGGGTTCTTAGCTGGCATTCATAGGCCCGCCCCAGCTCACCATGACGACAAGATAACAACGAAGCTCCTTGTGCGGCCCGGTGATCAACGACTAAAGCAGAAGTTCGATCACAAGAAATCCACTGAGAAGCAGGATTCCGAAGATCCAGGCTAAAAGATTGAAGTAACGGTCGATAAATGAAGCGATGGGCTTCCCAAACTTGAAGATCAAGCCGGCCAGCACAAAGAAACGGAGACTTCTACTAAGCACAGAAGCTACAACGAAAATTCCGAAATTGATCGAAAATACACCCGCTGAAAGGGTGAAGACTTTGTACGGTATAGGTGTCAGCCCCGCAAAAAAGATTGCCCAAAAGTCCCAGCGATCGTATTGCACCTGTACTTGCTCAAATGCTTCCGGGCTTACCCCTGGCACGTATTGATAGAACCATGGTTCGGCCAAATCCCAGGCCCCTGCCCCGATCCCGTACCCGATCATTCCACCGAGAACGGATGCACTAGTCGCTATAAGAGCGAACCGCAGGGATTTACTTGCGGCTCCAAGGCAGAGTGCGATCAGCAGCGGGTCAGGAGGTATGGGGAAAAATGAGGACTCAGCAAGAGCAAGCACAAATAACGCTGGCCCACCGTAAGGCGTCTCTGCCCAGTGTAGTACCCAATCATACAGCCGCCTTACGGGCCCACTCCGCTTTCCTGTTTCCGTCACATACCCTCACTCTGCCAGGCGAATCGACCTAGAAGTGGAACAAAAGTAACGGCCCCCTTAACTACTTCTTCTGTAACCACAAAACCGGTTTTCTTGATCTGGACCAATTCCTGGGATTCTCTCGAACCCACAGGAATCAACATACGCCCACCCTCGTCCAGCTGATCCACAAGTGCAGACGGAATCGAAGGAGAGGCTGCGGATACAACGATCACATCGAATGGTGCGAATTTCTTCCATCCAATTGTCCCATCCCCCACAAGCAGAGCAACGTTATTCGCACTTATTGAGTCGAGCACCTTGCGAGCACGTTGAGACAGCTCACTCAGCCGCTCTATCGAATAAACACGATCGGCGGTGAGCGCGAGGATCGCAGTCAGATACCCGCTCCCAGTCCCGATTTCTAGAACCTTTTCATCCCTGCCAGGCGAAAGTAGTTGGAGATAATATGCCTGAAGGGAAGGCTGCGAAGCAGTCTGCCCAAACCCAATCGGGAGAGGAGCATCCTCGTAAGCGCGCGGCCATAGTACTTCCGGGATAAAGATGTGGCGGGGCACCATATCGAAATACTGAAGTGTCTCAAGGTCATTGATGCCCTTGGCTTGAATTTCTTCAATAAGCTTGCGGCGATGACCGACGAAGCGAGGGTCGTCTAAAGGGCTAGTTCCCACGCCCGAATCTCCTCAAGGAGCTTGTAGTTTGTGAGGTCAAGATGCAACGGTGTGACAGAGACATACCCGTCTTCAACCGCCTGAAAGTCGGAATCCTCTGCACCCCTCCAATTAACTGCCCCGCCCCCGATCCAGAAGTATTCCCTACCGGAGGGATCATTCGCTCGTGTAATCGCATCCGAATATCGTCGACGACCAAGTGTTGTAACCTTAATCCCTCTCACTTCATCAGGTGGCACTGCAGGTAAGTTCACATTGAAGAGAGTGTCTTCGGGAAATTCCTCCCGTCCTAAGATTTCTCTCAAGATCACACGTACCACTGACTCCCAGCCCTCTAATTCTTCTGGTTGATCTCGAACGTATGAGATTGCAATCGCTGGAATTCCAATCACTGTCGCTTCCATCGCAGCTGCAACAGTTCCCGAATAGAGAACGTCTTCACCCATGTTTGGGCCATGATTCACCCCGGATAGGCAGACGTCTGGCTGACCAGGGAGAAGCCCATTGACCGCGAGGATCACGCAGTCCGTCGGAGTTCCGTCAACCACATAGGAGTTGTCCGAGGTCAGACGTGCACGTAATGGGTGATGGAGAGTAAGGGAATTGCTAGTGGCACTCTGTTCTCGGTCAGGTGCGACAACAGTCACGGAACCCAATGTGCTTGCTGCACTAGCGAGTACACGAATTCCGTTAGCGAGATAACCGTCGTCGTTCGTGCAAAGAATATTCATTGCCAGGCTGTGCCGGTTAACTGTGACCGAGGGTTTCCCTTAACTCTAGCAGATCAGCCTTCAGGCCTTGCAACACCTCGGATCCAATTACGCCACGCCGTTCTTCTTCAAGTTTACCCCCCGCGCGTATTTCGAGAAGTTTCTTGTTCGCACCCTCAATTGTGTATTTCTGCTCATAAAGAAGCCGTTTTACGAGCATAATGACTTCAATCTCTTTTGACCTAAAGACCCGATTCCCTGCCCGATTCTTGGTTGGTCTTAACACTTCAAATTGAGTTTCCCAATAACGAAGGACATGCGGCTTTAACCCTGTCAGGTCACAGACCTCACCGATGGAGTAGTACACCTTTTTGGTAACGGGCTCGTTCATCCTCGCTCCTGGAGGTCTAGGAATCCGACTGCTCGTACTACTGCCATTCCTCAGATGTGGGCTCTCTGAGCATCAACATTTCTAAGGCATCTTCCGGCTTAACCACATTATTTAGGACCCCGTAGACTTGTTCCACAATTGGCATTTCTACACCACAATTCTTCGCCAATTCGTATACCGACTCAGTAGTCTTTACTCCCTCGGCTACCGCCTTCATGTCGGATAGAATTTCCTGCAGTGACTCTCCTTGTCCTAATCGGTATCCAACCGTCCGATTGCGACTCAGGTCCCCCGTGCAAGTCAACAGGAGGTCGCCCATCCCGGCCAACCCTGAGAAAGTAGCTCTGTCACTGCCCATCGCGACCCCAAGACGGGTTATCTCAGCCAAGCCACGAGTAATAACGGCAGCAATTGTATTGTGTCCGTATCCCAGTCCGGAGACAATTCCTGCTGCAAGTGCCACAACATTCTTAAGTGCGCCACCTAACTCCACGCCAACAATGTCTGTACTAGTGTAGATTCGAAAATATGGGGTCTGGAAAATGTCCTGAGCCTTGTTAGCTGCCTCCGCTGTTCGGCCGGCTATTACCACAGCCGTGGGAGCATGACTCGCGACCTCTTTTGCAAAACCTGGGCCAGAGAGCACACAAAAACGCTCCACGCTTTGTTCCGGAAGAATCTGACCAAGCACTTCGTCCATTCTAAGAAGTGTTCCGTTTTCTATTCCCTTAGAGGCACTCACAACTAGAGCGTCCGCTGACACATTCGGAGCTGCCTCGGTCATCACCTCACGTACGACCTGGGCCGGACTAGCGGAAAGCACTACCGAAGCTCCCTCCAGAGTCCTCGGGAGGTCAGTTTCCGCTCGAAGTGTGTCCGGTAGATCTATTCCTGGCAAATATCGATTCTGGTGAAACTCGTTGATACTATCTGCTACATCTGCTTCAAAAGACCACATTGTTACCGTGAGTTCATTTTTCTCGGCCAAAAGCATTCCTAGCGCGGTGCCCCAAGCACCTGCGCCAATCACAGCAACCCGGCAATTTTCGCTCACGCTACCTCGCTATGATCATCAGCTTTAGCATCACCGCTCCACCTGAACCTACTCTCAGTACCAGTCAGAATCCGCCTGAGGTTTGAGCGGTGAGCCCAGGTAACGAAAACTGCCAGTGCTAGTGAGAACCATATGAGCCCCTCTCCACCTTGGTCAGGTGTAAGCGAGACAAAAAGTGGAAGGCTAACCGCAGCACCGACCGATCCTAATGCCACATAGCCGGTCGGAAATGTGAGTATGCACCATACTGCGAAGCATCCGAGAACAGCCCAAGGAGCGAGTGCTAATAGGACTCCAGCACTAGTAGCGACTCCCTTGCCTCCCTTGAATCCCACCCAGAATGAGAAAATGTGCCCGACAATCGCTGCTCCACCAAATGCAAGCGTCCAGCCAAAAGTTACATCAATCAATCCCGGGAAAAACCATACCGGGACAAACCCTTTTGCTACATCAACAACCATTACTGGGGCTGCCCAACCAGGGCTTACAATGCGAAAAACATTGGTCGCTCCAAGATTACCCGATCCGTGCTCCCGCAGATCGATACCGCGCACCAGCCGGGAGATCCAGTAACTACTGGGCGTGGCCCCGAGCACATATGACAGTGCGAGCAAGGCGTAAGTCATTTTTCTCGACCAGTTCTGAAACGAAGACGAATCGGTGTCCCCATGAACCCCCAAGCTTTACGGAAACCACTTTCAAGGTAGCGAATGTAGGGCGCGGGTAAGGCGTTCGGATAGTTCGAGAAAATAGCAAAAGTCGGTGGGGCAATAGTTACTTGAGTTCCGTACTTCACCTTTACCCGACGCCCCCTATAAAGCGGAGGAGGTTGGCGTTTGAGCACGACCTCTAGAACTTCGTTGACCTCATGTGTTTCTATACGCCTACGTCTCTCTTCATGTACCTCAAGGATCAGGTCCAGGCACTTTCGAATTCTTTGCCCCGTTAACGCTGATGTAAAGAGCATGGGGATCCAACGAAGGAAAGGAATACGCTCACGCATTTTCTTTTCGAATGCGGGCCCGGTCATCGTATCCTTCTCAACAAGATCCCACTTGTTCATAAGTAAAACGACTGCCTTACCTGCTTCCCAGGCCGTTCTTAGGATCTTGATATCCTGGGCATGCAGTTCCTGCTCACTCGCGTCAATCAGAACTACACATACATCAGCTGCGTGTACAACTCGATCAGTTCTGAGCGCGCTGTAATACTCCAGGTTGTCCTTCACTTTCGTCTGACGTCTGAGTCCCGCTGTGTCGACGAAGACAAGTGTCCGGTTGTGGTACCGAAATAGTGTATCTACCGGATCACGAGTTGTGCCCGGAATATCAGAAACGACAACCCTGTCTTCTCCGATCAACCGGTTCACTAAACTTGATTTACCCACATTGGGTTTCCCCACAACTGCTACCCGGATCAATGTCTCATCCTCTTGATCTACTGATGTCACTTCAGGAAGTGCTTCCACCACGAGGTCCAGGAGGTCTCCGGACCCCTTACCCGAAAGCGAACTAACCGGGATAGGCTCTCCCATACCTAGTGACCAGAACTCCAGATGTCGTTGGTCATTGGGGAGATTATCAATCTTATTTACTACCAAGAGCACCGGCTTTTGTGATTTACGCAGAACGTCAGAAAGTTTTTCGTCGAGCGGATGTACACCCTGGTGTCCATCAACGAGGAAGAGGATTGCGTCAGATTCTCTGACAGCAGCAAACGCCTGTTCACGTACAGCTCTATCGAGCGGTTCGTCACTTCCCTCAATAACTCCCCCAGTATCAACGATAAAAAAGTCTCGCCCCGCCCAATCCGCAGGTGCAAAATTCCGGTCTCTAGTTACGCCCGGCTGATCATCCACGATCGCGACACGAGCTCCGATAACCCGATTAAAGAAGGTTGATTTACCAACGTTCGGACGACCGACGACTGCTAGGACTGGAAGTTGTCCGCTCATACCGACCTCAAGGCTTCCGTTACCTCATGCCCGGTACAGACCAATGCTGGTGCAAGTGCCTTTTTGAGTTCATCCATGGGAACATCATCAATAAAGATATCGTCAGAATTAAGAGCTTCAGCGGGTAGGACGACAAGATCTCCGGACTGCGTATTCTCTAGCGCATCAATGATGTCCCTTCCTCCGAGCAACCCAGCTATCGTGACCGTATCACCAAAGTAGCGATTCTCCACGTGCACTACTTCGACGCACGCTTCTGTTGCTGCCGCCAGCGCCGAGGCTCTCTCACCCAGAAATGGAGCCATAGACCCACCGGTCACCAATCGGATTCTGCGTCCTTCGAATTGAGGGATATCAGCCAACCCACGTTCAAACCCATCTACAAAACGTCGGATCGCACCAACTCCGTTCTCGTAAAGAGCACCGTCGTCGTAGTAAGAAGCATCCGGAAGTGGCAGGCCTGCAATCAAGTACATCTCATCAGCCGCATAACACCAACCGAACCCTCTACCTTGATCCCCAAGCCGGCGGGCTTCATCAACCTGCCCTATCGCCGCGACCGCTCCTGAAGCCTGAAGTAGTCGTACAGGTCGGTTAACGTTGTAACGAGTCAAACCAACCGGCACGACTGAGAGAGATTGAACTGATGGTCCCAATCCCCAGAGATCGGCTATCGTGCGATCCAGGTGTTCTCCGTCGTTCCAGCCCGGACACAAGACTACCTGTGTATGTACCTCAAGCCCACCTTCTATGAGATCTCGCAACTGATCCATTATGAGACCGGCCCTCTCGTTAACTAAAAGACGTTCTCTTACCTCAGCCTTGGTCGCATGGACACTCACGTATAGCGGGGATATCCCCTGGTCTACCAGTCGTTGAAGGCCCTTTGGTCCAAGATTGGTTAGAGTGACATAACTCCCGTACGTGAATGAAAGTCTGAAGTCATCATCCCGTAGCCATAGCGTCTGTCTCGCGCCTTCAGGGTTCCCATCGATAAAGCAGAAGACACACTTATTCGCGCACTCTCGGATCTGGTCTGGAGCGGGAACAATCCCAATCGCATTTCCCGGTTCCCGCTCGATTTCATAGAAGACGATTTCCCCAGTAGGAGACACGGTCTCCAACTCGATTTCGGTATCAGCAAGAAGGAAAGTGAGGTCGATACCATCACGCACGTGCTCACCGTTGATGCGCACGACTCGCGTTCCGATCTCAAGGTTGAGCTCTTCCGCGATGCTTCCAGCTTCAATTTCGGCGATCCGAATCACAGACGCCTCACTGAGTGACGAGGGAAAAGCAGGGTGATAAGCCGAGAAAAGCTAACTAGCACATATCAGGCCTACAATTTTTATGCTTGACCTGCAGATGCCTTTCTAAGCAGGTTCGTCTGTAGAGGAGAACGCAGAACTGCGGCCTAAGGGACCTTATGCCCACTGAACAGATCTCTGGAGCGATGTATTGAAGCTCAATAGATCCCCACTTGGGTTAGTAGCGGTTCTTACCCTCATAGGTCTCTCGGGTTGTGAAGAGATCGAACAGGTCCAAGACCGCTTCCGAGACATGACCCCCCACGAGGCCTACCAAGCCTCGCTATCTGATGCAGGACTCACCACTACGGCACTTGGGCGCGATTGGCTTCTTGCCGCACACCAAGCCGTCCAAACTCCTGTCGAGATATCTCTCCCGTTCCAGGAAGAGGGGTTCATAACACCTGAGCAGCCAAGTGCAGTAGCATATCGTTTGACGATCGGTCGTGGGCAGCGCCTTACTGCTGAGGTCTCGTTAACAAATGGGGAAGAGACACGCGTCTTTGTCGATCTCTTCCGAATGGCGGAAAACGAAGATGATCCGCCGCGACCAATCCTCTCTACAGATTCGGTACCCGGGACATTCGAACACGAACCCTGGAGAGGCGGAGATTTTCTGCTGAGGCTGCAACCAGAACTCCTCAGAGGTGGCAACTATACCGTCACACTCCAGCTTGAAGCCCAACTCGCCTTCCCTGTAGAGGGATATGGAGTCCGCTCAATCCAGAGTGTGTTCGGAGCGGATAGAGATGCTGGGCGAAGAAGCCATGACGGAGTGGATATTTTTGCACGGAGAGGGACACCGGTACTCGCCACATCAGCCGGCCGAGTCGATCGTGTGCAGGTAACCAACTTGGGAGGCAAGGTCGTCTGGCTGCGTGATCCAATCAGAAACTCAAATATCTACTTCGCTCACTTGGACAGTCAGGCAGTAAGTCGTGGCCAAGAGGTAGAGATTGGAGATACGCTTGGGTTTGTCGGCAACACCGGGAACGCACGCACGACCCCTCCGCATTTGCATTTTGGGATTTATCGACGTGGAGAAGGCCCAGTTAATCCCGACCCATTCCTGAGATCACCCCGTGGGACTATGGAAGAGCAAACCGCAGACCTGGGACAACTCGGGGAATGGGTTCGACTCTTGAACGACGGGATCCGCCTACGTGCAGCGCCAAGCCGGCGTGGGGAAGTCCTTCGAGAACTCGGTCAGTACACACCGCTGCGAGTACTCGCAGGATCCGGTGAGTATTTCCGAGTCAAACTCCCAGACGGTGCATACGGCTATGTGGCTTCCCGTCTTACAGAACCTGCGAATCTTCCGCTAGGTTCGGAAGTAGCTGCTAGAAACCAGACAATACTCTCCAGTCCTTCATATGCCGCATCTGTAATCGCACAGCTCGATGCCGGTACAGAACTCCCAATCCTTGGCCGCTATGAGGGATACCTTTATGTGCTTACACCGAATGGGCACACAGGATGGATGGGGGACCAGCAACAGCAGTAGGAACGACCCTCTAGTGCCGCGTTAAGACGCGTTACCGCATCAGACATACACCTACTCCGTCGTAATCCTTGGCCCAGTAGGCCTTAAGTGTTTGTTAAACCATTTCATAATGACCTTAGAGACTTCCATCTGCAGCTTGGGCTCGCGAGGTCCGTGCGGAGTCCTGGGTAACACGATCATTTCTGTAGGCACACCGAGGCGGCCCAAAGCCCTGTAGAACTCCTGGCCCTGCGTGAACGGAACTCTGAGATCATTCTCTCCATGAATTACCTGTGTAGGCGTTGTGACATTCGCGATCCGATACATCGCCGAATGCCGCTCATAGCCCTCGTAATCTTCCCAAAACTCCTCACCACCCATGTGAGCGACGAGATATTCACCGATATCTGTCGTAGTCACCATGCTAACGAGATTCGGGAGGCCCGCGCCCATGCTAGCTGCCTTGAACCGATCCGTTCGCGTGACAGCGAACGATGTCATATAGCCACCGTAGCTCCATCCCATGAGAAGTAGCGAGTCCGGATGTGCGACTCCCATATCGATGACCTCATCGACTCCTTCCATCAGGTCATCCATATCGCCATAACCCCAGTCACGTACGTTCGCGAACCGAAAATCCCGGCCATAGCCTGAGCTTCCACGTGGATTAGGTCGCAGGACAGCATACCCTTCTTGAGCGAAATACTGGAGGTTGTAGGTGGAAGCGCTTCCCGTGAACGACTGCACGAACACCCCTGATGGTCCACCGTGAACGTTCAGGATCAACGGATAGCTGCGATCAGAATCATAGTCTACCGGATACGTGAGTAGGCCCTCGATCTCGAAGCGACCGTCTTTCGATTCCCACGACAGGACTTCTGTTCTTCCTAGCTCCGGCATTTCCACATCGGCATGTAGATCCGTTACCGGTTCTGGCTGAAACGACGAAACCGAAGATACGTGCACATCCGCTGGCCTATCTGTTGTCTGCCATGTGAATGCCATCGCGTCCGTGTCGGTCGCTAAAGCTACTGATCCGAGCACACCTGCCCCGTTAGTCAATTGCCGCAGTGGCTCTCCATTTACCGGAAGAGAAGTCAGGTGCCTGGTTGTTCCGAGAGATTCTGAGAGTAGTACCGATCTTCCATCCCTGGCCCAACCCATCAAGCCCCCACTTCGGTCGTGGCTATCCGCAAGCTTTGTGGGCATACCACCTGTCGAGGGGACGATGTACACGTCACTGAGACCAACCCGTTGGGGTGTGTCACCTGATGATGTGAACGCTAGCCATTGACCATCAGGAGAATAGAGTGGACTGCCATCGGTACCACCGAGTGTGACAAGGGGAGTTACGGTCATATCGCCCTCAGCCGATACCGTCGAGATATCGGAAGCTCGGGCTCCTTCATCTAACCTGGGATCAGCTTGATGACTAAATGCGAATCCATTGCCCTCCACTGACCAGTCAAATCCAGTGACGTGAAATTCACCTTCAGTATGCCTAGTCGCTTCCTCTGGTTCGGAAGACGAGGGGTCGAACGGCACACTATAGATGTGATTGTATTTGAAGTTTTGATCTACAAAGATCGGGTCACGCTTCTCTCTCCTTTGTGCCTTCTCTTCATCCGTATCAGGATCACGCATCAGGTAAGCAATGCGATCCCCCGAAGGTGACCACTGATACGAATTCGCCCCAGAAGCAGCGTCCGTTACAGGGAATGCCTCACCACCATTAACCGAGATCACCCAAACTTGTGTGCGTGAGCCCCCTTCACTTTCTCCCTCTGCTTCGCTTCTCTGGCTAGTAAAAGCCAGCCACTTGCCATCGGGTGAAAAAGCTGGACCAGAAGCTGAGATCTTACCTCTCGTGAACTGCGTGTTTCCCGTGCCATCCGAATTCACCAACCAGATATGGCTCAGATATTCAGACTGCTCGCCTTCAATCAACGGAACCCTAACCACATAGGCTATCCGGCTACCATCCGGGGAAATCGCGGTCTGTTGCACAACATTGAACTCCATGCTCTTACTCGGAGTCCAACGAAGTTCATCATCGTCTTGCGCGGATAGCGGTGTCGTCGTCACCGCCCAAGTCATGAGCGTGACTACAGAACACAGTAAACGCATCTGGGACCTCACTTTGCGACATAAATTGGACAGCGAACCTACGGTGCCTTCAGAGCTATCGGCAATTCGATCTAGGGTCTAGATCACATTATGGAAGTAGGAGCTTTATTGGTTATCCGCAGCACTTGCTAGCGAAAAAACAGGCTTCGGCTACATCTTTTAGGTTCGTGACCCAAGGAAAATTGCTGACGCTTCTCTTTCAGCGACTGTGATTAAAATGATCACGGCTTCGTCGATTCCTTTGATAGGAGACACCTGTGTCGATCCTTAACAGGCACATCTTAACGTTCGAAATCATAGCACTTATAACATTCTCTATCCCCGTATTTGGGCAAACTACCGCGACCGACTACACGAGAGCTGAGCAATTCTTGAGTTGGAATGCGACCACGCTCGTGGAGGGTGACGAGATGAGTCCAGAATGGCTTGATGGTGACCGTTTCTGGTACCGCAGCCATATCGGTGATGGTCATGAGTTCATTCTGGTAGATCCTGATTCACGAATGCGCAGCGTTGCGTTTGATCACGATCGTCTCGCTGCAGCACTTTCGATCGCGGCTGACACGTCCTATGTCGCAAACAAGCTGCCCTTTGAGACCTTCGCTTTTGTGGAACATCAGTCCATTCAATTCCATACCGCTGACTCAATACGGTGGGAATGTTCCCTTGCTTCCTACACGTGCGCAGGACCAGATCCCATCCCGGTTCGTCCGAACACTGAACGACTCTCGCCTGATGGGCGTTGGGTCGCATTTACCAGAAATGAAAATCTATGGATTCGTTCTCTTGATGATGGCGAGGAAAGACATCTATCTGATGATGGTGAAGAGAACTTTGGCTATGCTGTCCCAGCTGAGGGTTGCTGCTCTGCTGTCACCCTGAAACGGGAAGGCAACGAAGCTCCACCAGTCCTGACCTGGTCCCCTGACTCACGGCGGATTGCAGCACATCGACTGGATGAGCGTGACGTGAAGCAATTGCACCTTCTCGAAGCGAAAACAGGCCGCCCAGAACTACACAGCTATCGTGTAGCTCTCCCTGGGGATTCGGTCATACCGACTTACGAGATCCATATCTTCGATGTAGAAAACTCTACGGCAACGCAGGTTCGAATCGATCCTCTCGAAGCAATGAATACATCATGCTGTGGATTGATGATCGACACGCTCTGGAAGGACGTAAGCTGGGGTGATGATTCTGATTCTGAGCAGATCTTCTTCACACGGAGCGTTCGAAGCTATGACACGCTTCAGCTGTTCGCCGCTGATACAGAGAACGGCGAAGCACGTTTGATCGTTGAAGAGCGCTCTAAAACGTTCGTCGAAGCTAACGGGCGCTCTGGAGGCGTCCCAAATTGGCGGGTGATCAACGGGAATTCAGAGGTTGTGTGGTGGTCAGAACGAGATGGTTGGGGACATCTGTATCTATTCGATGCAGTAACCGGAGAGCTGAAGAACCGCATTACAGAAGGCCCCTGGATGGTACTTGATCTACTCCATGTAGATGATACGGGCCGCTGGGCCTACTTCACGGGAGTCGGCCGAGAGGAAGGCCGTGACATCTATAACCGCCATCTTTATCGGGCCTCCTTAGATGGTGGGCGTATCGAATTACTGTCTCTAGAAGATGCAGACCACGAAATTTGGGTGAGTCCATCTGGTCGCTATTTCATCGATCAGTTCGGCGACTTTGAATCTGCACCCACGAGTGTTCTAAGAGACTCCAGTGGAAGTATCCTGTTTGGTCTGGAAGAGGGTGATTTTTCTGAATTATTAGCAACGGGTTGGAATTTCCCGACTCACTTTGTGGCAACTGCACGGGATGGCGTTACCCCTGTACACGGCCTCTTATTTTTCCCATCTAACTTTGATCCTGACACTAAATACCCGGTCGTAGACTACATCTATCCCGGACCCCAGGTTGGTGCGGTCCGTGTCAGACAGGCATCCGTTAGACAGGGTGGTAATGCCGCTGCGTTAGCAGAGTTGGGATTTATCGTTTTCCTGATCGATGCGATGGGGACCCCGGCCCGTGACAAGGCCTTCCATGACAGCTACTACGGGAACATGCGTGATAACGGGTTACTTGATCACATCGCCGCACTCAGACAGCTCGCGAGAAAGTACCCCCAAATAGATCTCGATCACGTAGGGATATTTGGGCATTCGGGTGGTGGATTCAGCTCTACAGACGCGATCCTTAGCTATCCGGACTTCTTTAAGGTTGCTGTATCAAGTGCGGGAAACCATGACAATCGAAGCTACGACTACACATGGGGAGAGAAGTACCACGGTCTACTCGAAAGGAACGATGACGGGACTGATTCGTTTGATTCTCAAGCGAACCAGAATCTCGCAGGGGAACTCTCAGGAAAGCTTCTACTCATGTACGGGACGCTGGACGATAACGTACACCCGAATGCAACAATCATGGTGATCGATGAATTGATCGAGCATAACAAGGATTTTGACCTGCTTGTAATGCCAAACCGGAATCATGGATTCTCTAATGAACCTTACGTGATCCGCCGCACTTGGGATTACTTCGTTACTCATCTACAAGGTCGAAGACCACCGAACCAATTCAAGATCATCCAACCTGGAGATTGATCGGGCTACATACCTCTCAAACTTCCCTGCCTAGTGTTCTAGACTCAGGGCCCGGTAGATCAACCGTCCCGTTAAATCAGAGAACACAGCCAAGGAGGATTGAGCTGCATCCTGTAAAGCCTGCTGTACATCTTCTCCATTCGTGGATGCAGAGCTCAATCGCGCTATGATCTGGGCCAATACATCCTGTTCCGCATCAGCGGCAATTCGAATCTGATTCGAACGTCCCAAGGCGTCGAATGCTGCTATAACGAATAGGTCCACCCTCTCTGCACCTATTTCTCCGTCCAAAACTCCCTGCGGAGTCGCAGCTATGACTGCTTCAAAGGCTGCGATCGCCTCTGATTCATTCCCACTGAGCCTGAGGGCAATACCTCGCAAGTACTGCTCAATGCGTTCCTCTGGATTGTAGGGCCGCCCAAGACCTAGATGTTCAGGCCAGGTCACTGCCATATCAAGATGATCCAAGCCAGCAGCTGGGTCAGCCTTATCAAGCGCATCCAGAGCGGCTAACACGTGAGCTTCTGCAAAAATCTGATGGCTTATGCTCGAGTTCTCAGAGGGTAGAACCTCGACTTCGTCTAACAACGCGATTGAAGCTTCAAAACGTTCTGTTTGATTGAGTGCTACAGCGTGGAGCAAATCAAAATCGAAGTCTTCCGGAAACTGACCCCGAGCGTCTGCGGACACCGCCAACGCATCCTCCCATCGACCCTCACCATGCAGGTACTGAATGAGCGAGACATTTATCGCTCGCAGGTTCGGTGCCATCTCAATTGCTCTTCTAAAATCTGATTCAGGGTTGATCTGGCCAACCAAATCGCCAACCTCAAAATCTGATACTATCAACGCTCTTGAGACGTAGAACGGACCGTAATCCGGCCTTTGACCTAGGCCTATGAATAGGTCAGCAGCCTCAGAAACTCTATCTCGCGCCCATAGGTTAAGTCCAAGCAGGTACGCCCATGACCAGTGAGAGTCGCTCGCAACTGCCCACTCAAGTATGGGAATTGACTCAGGGCGGTATGGGAATACGAAGTCCGGATTGATACCACTATCCAGCGCACCAGAATCTTCAGTTAAGTATGCTCGCCACACACGTAACATAGGGTGCCCGAGAGCAGTTTCACCGATTTCTAGAAGTGCTATCGCATCAGCTCTTCGACCTAACTTCACATAATCGATGGCAATTTCTAGAAGTTCCTGCTCTGGATATTCACTCCTAAATCCCTCAATAAATTCTTCCTTTGCAGAAACACCAGCTAGATGGACCTCTGCCTCTGCGAAGTGGTGAAGTGGATCCAGTTCCAGTATAGAGGAAAGAATCCGATCCCGTTCTGATGTATCACCTTCTAGGCGGGCGAGAATTGCGAGTAGCCTATTCGCAGAAAGACTATTCCGATCATAGTCCTTGGCGAGCTGAGCGTAGCGACCTGCCTCCTCATAGTCACCATCTACCAAAGCTAGTTCAGCGAGCTGAACATATGACACGGACCGGAACGTTATCGATCGAGCTGACCAACCGAAGGCTTCACGAGCATCAAGTATCTGGCCCAAAGCTCGATAGAGGCTCCCCGCAACGAAGTTGCCTTCGGAGTCATAGGCATCTAGACGCAAAACTTGATCGGCGAATTTCAGGGCTTCGGCGTATCGACCTCTCCTGTATTCCAGATCAGCTAGGCCAAGAAGCACCCCTCTATTCCACGGCTCCTTAGCCAAAACCGTTTCGAATAGGTCTCGCGCCTCATTGAAGTAACGGCCCTGAACAAGCTCTCGAGCAGCCATGACCTCTCGGTCTGACACCGGTATGCTCGGTATCGCTTCAGGATCTGTCGAAAACGGCCTTGAGATCTGTCGAGACTCGGGGTTTGAATGGTGGCGAAGCCTGAGTTGAGGAAATTCAACAACAACCTCAGCATCCTGAGGGATCGGCGGAGATTCTCCCGTCGGATCAATAGATCCGAATTCATATTCGATCGGTTCAAGTACTCCTAATGAGACCTCCTCCGTGAACAATACTTCTCCGTTCACTAATACTGTCATGGTGTCATTAGTCTCTGCAAATGCATGAGTGCGGACACGGACACCTCCCCCTTCTCTCTCTACGAACATTGCTCCGTCACGTGATGCATCACTGAGTCCGCCGAGACCCTCTACCGGAAACCACGTCTCTGTCCATTGATCTGTCGCACCCGGATCGAAACCAGCCTGAGAGATCGGGTTTACATCGTCACCAGGAGAATACTGGACCAGAAGTCGACCCGCCTGAAATTCGATGTACTGGCCATCAGAATCGGTGAGAAGGTCCTCCCAGATACCACCCTGACGGGATAAAGCCCAAAGCCAAAGCTTTTGGCCCGGCATTTCTTCATAACGAGACCAGTGGCCAAATCCGTAATCATCATCGAGATAGTACCCTCCAAAAAAATCGTTCAGTTCACCTACTACATGAAACGATTTATTACTCCCGAAACGGTTTTGATCATATACCGATAGCTCCCGACCTTCGGGATCAAACGGCCAGTCCTGCTGAGCACCTGGATGTTCGAGGTAAGCGTTCCCTGGAATGCTCATGACGAGATCATCTTGGGCGAATGCCGCTGCCGTCATCCAATTGTAGTAGGGTTGTTCCAGGACAGTCGGATTCCACCAGAGAACATTTGTTTCGAAGTATGCACGGTCGGGAGGTAGCCTAACTTCTACTCGCCAATGCGTGCGAGAAGGAAGGTCCATCGCGCCAACAACTACACTAACGCTACCGTCCTCATGTTCTTGGGTGCGGTAGTCGACTGGTGTTGCCGTAGAAGGTGTATGCCCGATAACACCGAAATTGAACTCGATACCACCCGAGGTCCACGGCCCACGAAGCGCGATATTTCGAAATTTCATCACTTCGTTTCGGTAGATGAACTCGTGTCCGGTCTCCTTAACCCTTGCACCCCATACCTTCCCTCCTGCCTCGGGAAGTACCCATAGCTCGATCCATTCGTTTTCGAGATGAATAACCTTCCACTCTGCCGCTTCCGAGTTATGTGAGTAACCCTCAAAGCGGTGGTAAGGGTAAAGACGATCGTCAGTGGCCAGGATAGGTACAGGATTCGGGTCAGCGAAGGGATATGTTTCGATCACACGAACGTCTTCGCTGATCTGTGCACGTCGCTCTTGGGCATTCAGCCCAAAATACTGTGGTCCCAGAGTCACGGGCACAGAAACGATGAGCAACGCTCTTAGGACAACACGCATATTAAGCATAGTGAGCATGATGGTCAGGAGAGATGAACTGCGAAATGGGTTCCCCGAGATCCGCTGGTATGCCTTGGGTTCACAATGGTTCTTCGGTTCGCTCTATCAGCCTAAGAAATCAAAAATTAGTTTGCCGCGTCCCCACTCTTCCTCACTGACTGATCGCTCCAACCAGCGCTCGTCACTCGGATCCCCAACTCGCACAACGTGGGTCCCGCGAGCGAAAACCGGTGGCCGGAAAGTGCGGCCGATGATACGGCGCACATAGACGCGCGCGCCATCTGTGTTTCTCACATCAATAATTGCATCACTCATACCACGAACCTCTATAGTTGGCAGGAAGCCCAATGGTGACCGACCATCACCATCTTCTCGGTCTATAGATATGGGCCAACCCTCGTATTGCCCTCGCCCTGATGAAGGATCGATATGTCGTGGCCAACACTCGATCCGAATCGATTCTTTTTGCTTGTCGAAGGTGATTATCCCATAGCCAGTTACACGGTCTCTGATAATGCTCGGCTCTAATCCTGTCGCTCGTGGGTTTGCCGCCGCATGCACGGTGATTCGGTTCCCAAAGCCATCGAAAAAGTCTCCAGTGTATGGCCGATCACTGTCGAGTGGGGCCTCCTGAAGGGACACAGGTGGCCACCAACGACGAGGCCAGATGTTGTTCAATGCAGGCCCAGTGAAAGTAAAAGCCGCATCACCAAACTCTTCTATTCCGTGGCATACCACAGTGGCAAGATGCTGGTCTCCCGCGATATGAAAGGCTGAGCAACTTTGCAAAAGCGTAAGAACTTCATCCCTACGGTCTTGCGGCCACCCGTTCGAATCCATATCCGCCGCTATCTTGTCGCCGAAGACGTAGTTACCAGGCTCAGGCACGGGCAGAGCAGGTAACACCGCACCGCTCATCGCATCCTCAGGGATAGTATGAACGGAGGCAAAGTTCGTCTGTGAAAGCACGACCTTCATATACGATGGACCACTCCAATCACTCGCCCAGTCATCAAGGAACCTCATTTGACGTTCACCGAGAAGTGAGGCCTCAGGAAGATTTCGATATTCACGAACGTTGAATTCAGGGTTCTGAATCCATCCGTTAAGAACCTGAGCATCCTCAGGAAGAACATTCGCAGGAGCTGATTTAAACTTACGGTCCTCCAAAATCGCAAAGCTCACACCCGCATAATCCCAGCGAGTGAAATACACTCCAATTCCTTGCTCCACTGGTGTCGGATCAACTGGGTCAGGGAGATGGCTCGTCTGCGCCATTTGTACAGCATTGACCCATTCGCTGGGCATCTTATAACCGCCCTGGTCTTGGGCTATCGCTCCCCACCCCTGGTCCGTAGGGGCTGATTTACCACCCTCACCCCACACATTGCCGTGATAAACATCATGGTCATCCGGAATGAAGGCTGCAGGTATATGACGAAAGAGATCCCGGTACGACCACCCGAACATGTACCACTTGTGGAGCATATCGAGCGCAGCTTCTTCGACTGAGTCAGTCTGAATGCCAAAGCCTCCAGACCCTTCATAGAACTGGTCACCGAGGAACAGTGATAAGTCTGGCTTATGCACTGAAACATTCTCTACGACTTCGCTATCCGGAAACCCGTGATCTGCATTGCAGCTAAATACCGCTGCCTTGAGTGAATCCATCAAATTTGGCTCGGCAGCCACGGTCCCTAGATACTCGTAGACCGCCGGCCCGGTAGTGAGCGGGATTGTCACGCGAATACGGTACTCCACATCTCGGCTAGAAACCCAGGACTCGACCCGGAACCGGGCTGTACGTGCCAGTGCATCAATTGAAGCTCTGGCTACCTGTGCCCAATCTGGTCCCTGTGATCGCGTTTCAAGGACGACTTCTAGATCAGGAATGGACTCGATTGGTGCAAGCTGAGCCGTGAGCTTGAGCGTGTTCTGATGCAGCGTATACTGCGCGAACATGATAGGGCCAAAGCCTACAGATGGATCAGCCAATATTCCCGAGCCACTTATGTCCCAGTCACTGAACATGGCTGCCTGGTCCGGAGTTTCTTCTTCAATATGGCTTAGGAGTGCCACATTCCCGATCAGGTCTTCTGATTTGAACTCATTATGAGTTAGCCGAGCAAGCTCTGGTCCACCATCCGGGGAGTGAGCCGTGAGTTGTACCCTGCTCCCTCCACTCGAGTCAGTGATCACCACATGCAATCTCACCGGTCCCTCGAGTGAGATTGTTTCGCTGGAACGCCTATCTCCAATTCGCAGGGCCCCGGTCGTTTCGACACCCACGTCAATGCCGATTCCATGAACAGCAGCGGAACGGTAATCGGGAAAGGGGCCCTTCACCCCCAACCGCAGACCGACGAGGGACGTTGCCTTTGGATTTCTACTAAGTTCGCTGAGGTTGATCAAAACCGATGTCTCATACCTGGGAGCCACAGCACGATGGGTGAGGCAATGCAGTGTCCGGTTCGGCGCCCGAACTCCGCAGACGAGCACACCATCCCGAATCGACCAGTCCTGCAGTCGGTTGCCCCAATATTCTGGTCCAGCCCACCGCATGTCTGGCCAATCCTGCCAGAGACTACGAAAAGATGATTCCTGTGCTATGAGACCAGGAACTCTAATGAGGCCCTTTGATCCAAACGCTGTGAGTAATAGAAGCCTAAGGGTTTCGCGTCGGTTCATTGCCTCACCCAGAAGGGTTGTAAGACCGATTAGGTCTAGAGGGAATAAATGCCTGAGTTTCCTCCCACCAGGCCATTAGTGCGGCTTGGAGTTCCCCAGCGACTTCGGGCATTTTGAGCGAAAGATCGTTGGACTCTGATACATCTTCCGTAAGATCGTAGAGCTCCGAGTGACCATCCTCAAAGAAATGGATCAACTTGTACGCTCCCCGTCGGATGGCGCTCACAGGCGTCGTTCTCCAGGGACCTGACACAGAGCGATCAGCCTCCAAATAGGCTGGGAAGTGCCAAAGCAGATCTCGGGGCTGAATCTCTCCTGTTTCTGTCAGCACAGAGACAAAACTTGAGCCATCCAAGATATGATCACCATCCAGGGTCACGCCGGCTATCTCAGCCAGCGTAGGATAGAAATCAGTTCCGATAATGGGTTCATTAGTCACTGACCCAGGCTCCACATGTCCCGGCCAACGCACGATCAGGGGTACGCGAATACCACCCTCGTACAGCATTCCCTTGGAGCCTCGCAGTGGAGCCATCGATGTAGCTGGCCCGAACCCGCCATTGTCAGAGTAGAAGATCAAAACCGTATTCTCAGCAAGCCCCAACTCATCAAGCGTATCGATGATCCGACCTACACCTTCGTCGACACTCTGCACCATAGCTGCGTAAGTCGGGTTGTCTTGGCCGTCTGTCGCAGCTTTGTCGACATAGCGTGCAGCAACTTCAGGTTTTCCCTGAATTGGTGTGTGAACACTGTAGTGCGACAGGTAGAGAAAGAAAGGGTTATTCGCTTCACGTTTAATAAAAAAGATGCTTTCATCAACGAGCCGGTCGGCTAGATATTCATCCTCTCTTCCTTCTTCCAGGTCACGTAGAAAGCGTTGCCCACGCTTGTAAGGATAAAAGTAGTCCGGAGGGCTACCTTGCTCATCCCCAGCTACTGACCATTCGAAGCCCTGATCTAAAGGCAGGAATCCCTCGCCACCGAGATGCCATTTGCCGGCGTGGCCCGTGGCATAACCTGCTTCAGCCAATGTTTCGGCAAGAGTAACGACGTCGAGCGAGAGTTCTGTTTGATTCGCAACCGGCACAAGCGCCCGGAATTCAGTTGGTCCACGATCAGCTGCACCAACCGTGTAGATGCCTGTCCTCGGCGGATACTGCCCAGACAGAAGTGCTGCGCGACTGGGTGCACAGTTGGGTGCGTTGGCATAGGCGTCGGTAAAACGCATCCCCTGAACTGCCAGAAAATCGACGTTCGGAGTTTCGTAGTAGCGGCTCCCCTGCACACCAAGGTCCCTCCACCCAAGATCGTCTACATAAATCAGGATGATGTTCGGTGGTGCATCAACGACAGGCGTGGTGCACCCCATGCAGATCAGGATCGGTAGTATGAGCCGCATTTGTTGATTCACGCTAAGCGGGAGACCGGGCTCGAACCGGCGACCCTCAGCTTGGGAAGCTGATGCTCTACCAACTGAGCTACTCCCGCAGGGTGTGGGACTTATTATGCCAATCTTACCTAGTACTTTTCCTCAGGGCCAATGATATACCTAAGATAGAAATTTTGGGACAAAGAAAAAACGGGCGGCCCACTTGGTAATGGACCGCCCGCCTAGTCTTCTAAGTGCAGAACGTCTAATTGACCCTTACTTCATAGGAGTATCCCCCAACCACTTGAGGTGAATCAAATTCGCCTGCAAATACCTCAGCCATATTTTCCTCACCAACTGCAAGCGTTTGTTCTAACGTCCCGACAGGGCTTGCTTGATCTGAATAGAACGTGAAGGTCAGGGTCACCTGCGTACCGGCATCGAGCAACCTATTCGTTACCTGGCCAGTGATCCTAGCGCCTCCATCACCGTACTTGGTAAGACTGAGGTTGGAGACATCTACTTCAAGCGCCTCCATCTCACGGACCACCTCACCAGTGCGTTCGGTATCTTCCAAAGCATTTACCGCCTGAGCTAATACGAGGTGTGCTGTCACACTACTCGGATCAAGCTCTATCCAATGATCAGCCGCCTCTGGTACGTCAGCATATGCTGAATCCAGCTGGAGCGAGCGGGCCCAAAGTTCAATGCTATCCCGGTCATAGCGGTTCTTTTCACCGGCCATCCGGAAAGCGTTTGCTGCACGACCGTAGGCGCTACCCTGGTAGAAGCCCACTCCGATTGCATAAAGATCTTCTCCGGAAAGCGTCGGCTCTTGGAGTAACTGTTCAAAGACCCGGAATCCCTCTTGCTCCGCACCAGTCTGGATAAGCATCGTAGCTAGGTCACGCATTGCTTGTGTATTCGTCGGATCATCTACCAAAAGAGTCCGATAGTCAGCAATGGCCTCCTCATATCGTCCAGCTGCGGCCAAGACCTGAGCTCTTAGTGGCGGAAGTGGTACCGCCTGTTCTCTCCAGCTGGCAACAGTCTCTTCATCTGTCTCGAGGATTATATCTGAGTCAAGGATCGCTAGAGCAGCGTCAATATTCTCGACCGCTTCGTCATACTGACCGAGCTGGGCCTGAATCTGACTCAGCATAATCATGGCCTCTGGGCGTTGCCTATAGATCGCATTCGCATTGACGTATATCTCTGCCGCAGCTTCATAGTCACCAGTATTGACCGATGGAATTGCGGACTGGTACAGCTCTATCCAGACTTCCTCTCGGATCGCCTCGAAATCGAACTGATAAAGTGGTCGCAATTCCTCAGCACGATCGAAATTCGACCCAGCAGCCCGGTAATCCTCAACTCCAAGATTCGCCATGGCTGCAAGCCTATAGGCCAACGGATTCACGCTGTCTTCACGGATTGCAAGCGCTGAGGCAGCCAAAGCTTGTTCGTAAATTGGCCGGGCAGCTTCAACTTCATCTTCTCGACCAGCATTTTCCAAAAACGTCTCAGCCATCCGAGTGTTCTCGGTATTACGTGGGCTATAGCCCTGGTTGACTGCCTCACCTCCTGCCACTCCGCCAGCGGCGCCGCCACTTCTAGTCCTCGCTTCTGGGAATCCGGTAGCTGGAGCTCCACCTGAAGCACAGCCCTCCATACCAAGACCAAAAGCCATCACGAGGACAAGTCCGAAACGGATCTTCATCCGAAAATCCTCCATTGGGGTCAAACACATAACTCTACACAGACGGGGTAAATTAGGCGCCCAGAAAAAGTCAGCCAAGACCCTGGGCCTCATATGCCTATAAAATCGACATTTCTCAATGACCTTAGTCGCCAATCGCTTGGTCAATCCGCCTGATCCCTTCTCCCCTTCCAAGCCCAACTAGAATCTTCCCTAGATCTGGACCTTTTTCATTCCCGATGAGCACACGTCGCACGGGGTGAAATAACTCGGCTCCCTTCACACCTGCAGAGGTGCCTGCCTCTCTGATAGCAGTTCCGATCCCCTCTTCTTCCCATCGCTCAAGAGCCTGGAGTTTTTCCCTGACAGCAAGAAGTGTCCTATTAATCTCAGGATCTACCCCGATTTCTTTCCTGAGCAACTCGGCGCGGACTTTGTCCTCAGGGAAGAGAAGCCCGAGATGGTCATTGATATCGTTATAGGTGGAAAGGCGGGTTCGAAGTGTATCTATAACTGCTGACAAATTGTCACCGGTATCTGGAAATCTATCTCTATCAATGAACGGCGTGACATGGCTCACTAATTCCGGAAGGTTCTGCTGCGCAAGATGTTGCTGAGAGACCCACCGGAACTTGTCAGGATCTAGTTGACAGTCACTCCTTCCAACTCTGTCGAGTGACATAGAAGCCGCGAGTTCTTCATTGGAAAGGATCTCCTTTTCTTCCGGATGCGACCAACCCAGTAGCGACACATAGTTCAGGACAGCATCGGCCGGATAGCCCTGTGCTTTCATTTCCTGAACAGACGTTGCTCCTTCACGTTTTGATAATTTCCGGCCGTCTGGGCCTAAGACCGTCGGTAAATGGGCAAAGACCGGACGGCTAGCTCCTAATGCATCGAACAACAGAACCTGTTTTGGAGTATTTGAAAGGTGACCTACACCGCGGATAACGTGGGTGATTTCCATGTCGATATCATCCACAACAACACCGAAGTTATAGGTCACACGGCCGTCAGTTCGACAGATAACAAAATCATCTATGTCATTTATAGGAAATGATACAGACCCGAATACCTCATCTTGTATCGTGACCTCAGGATGGTTCTGAGGGACAGAAAATCGGATGACATGGGGCTCTCCTGCTTTTAAACGAGCATTTCGCTCATCCGGATCTAGGCCACGACAGGCTCCGGAGTACTGATGCGTGACTTCTTCTAAACTGGAATGCTCCTGCCCTTCTCCTTCTGTGCAAAAACAGGGGTAAGCACCTCCGGATTCCATAAGGCTGTCTACCTTCGAGGCATAAAGTTCTGACCGCCCACTTTGTTTGTAGGGTCCATGAGCCCCATCCACATCAGGGCCTTCGTCCCAATCAAGTCCAAGCCAGCGGAGATCTTCGAGGATCGATGCCTCCCCCTCCTCCACATTGCGCTCAATGTCTGTGTCCTCAATCCGCAAGATGAAGACACCACCTGAACTCTTGCTAAAAAGCCAATTAAAAGCTGCCGCTCGGACGTTACCCAAGTGTAGACGACCAGTTGGACTCGGAGCAAAGCGCGTTCTTACACTCATCGGATTAATTGCCTAGGTAGGTCAAAACGCGACTTGCAAGAGCTTTTGAAAACCCTGGAACCCTAGCGATCTCTTCCTTCGTGGCACTCTTTACCCCCTTAAGTGAACCAAATCGACGCAGAAGTACTGTCTGGCGACATGGACCTATGCCTGGAATATCACCAAGCTCGCTTCGTAGAGTACGCTTAGTTCTGAGTTTTCGGTTGTAGCGAACAGCGAATCGATGCGCCTCGTCGCGAATCCGCTGAAGAATATGTAGAGCGCGGTTTCTCCGGTCGAGTCGCAAGGGCGTCTTTTTACCTGGGGCAAATACCTCCTCTTCCTTCTTTGCTAACGCTATAACCGCTATACCAGTGAGATCGAGGTAAGCAAATGCGTTCTGTGCTGCACTTAGTTGCGGTTTGCCTCCATCAATAACCACTAGGTCAGGGAGTGGAGTGCCCTCATCAAGTCTCCGACGGAAATACCGATAAACCGCCTCCTGCATAGACTGGAAGTCGTCATTCCCCCAATCGCCCTTGATCCGCATGTGGCGATAGTGCGCACGACTCGGTTCCCCGTTCTGGAAAACAACAGCACTCGCTACCGTTTCCTTACCTTGCATATGTGAGACATCGAAGCAGACCATAAGTCGGGGGATAACTTTCAAGTCAAGCTCATCCTGAAGGCTGAAAAGTGCGTCTTCTGCACGATTATCAGCGTAGGCGAGGGCTATTACCTGGTCTTCTAGAACCTGGCGCGCATTGACCTCTGCAAGTTCAGAGAGGCGAAGCTTCTCACCACGCTTGGGGATGGTCAAACGCACTCTATATCCCGCCGCTTCCGTGAGGATTTCTTCTAAAAGATCTTGATCTGAAAAAGAATTCGGCAATAGAACAGTCCTAGGAAGATCAGCCATCCCCTCGTCTCCGCTGCCCAGATAATGTCGGGATACCAACGAGCTCAGAAGATCCTGATTTTTTTCATTCAGAATTTCACCAAATCGCTGAGTCACTCGGCTGAGCAGTAGACCTGAACGCACCTTTAACACGACTCCGGCAGCAAGTTTGTCATCTCTGGCCAAGCCCACGATATCGATGTTTCCACCCTGGGTGCGGTGAACTCTCTGTTCCCGTGCGATGACATCGAGACCTGCAATTACGTCTCTCATCTTCGCGGCAAGTTCAAAATCAAGTCCGTCTGACGCCTCCATCATTCGGACCTCGATTTGAGACCTGACTTCTTCGGTATCCCCTTCCAGGATGTGCAGGATATCATCAATCATACCTCTGTATTCTGACTCAGTCTGCAAACCAACACATGGGGCCTTACAACGCTGAATATGGTAGTCTAAGCAAGGCCGATCAGGGCTGTCCTTAGGAAGCCTGTACCGGCACGACCGGACCGTGTGCAGGCGATTAACGACTTCGAGCGCCTGCCTCATTCGGTTCACAGACGTATAGGGTCCGAAATAACGGGACCCATCGTTTACAATCCTCCGAGTCACGTAAACCCGCGGAAACGGCTCCTTTACGGTAACCTTGATATACGGGTACTTCTTATCGTCTCGGAGAAGAATATTGAAGCGGGGCTGATGTTCCTTAATAAGATTCGCTTCAAGTATCAGCGCCTCCGCCTCACTACCTACGATGATACTATCAACGGAATCTATGAGCCGGACCATATTTTGGTTCTTAGGACTCAAGCCTCCCGGCGATCGGAAGTAGCTTCGTACCCGGCTCCCTAGCTTTTTTGCCTTTCCTACATAGAGAACACCTCCTTCCAGATCCCTGAAGAGATAAACTCCAGGTTTCATGGCAAGAGTTCGGAGAACTTCGCTATCGACGGACACGATCGGAAAGTTTTTCACCTAGGAAAGCTGCTGTAGCTACATAGACTAGGCCGGCAGGAATAAGGATTGCCAAACCAAGCACAATCGGATGTGCCACGGGTAGGTTCAGATGAAGGAGGACCCCTAAACCTACAGCTAATGTTGCGGCTAACATTACACGGAGCACTGCAGAAGAACCCGGTCCATGTGCCCCTATCATGACACGCAGTGAGCGGCGAAGAAGAACATATTCGAGCCAAGCTCCTGCGGAAGCTCCAAGGGCAAGTCCAGCTGCTCCCAGACGAAGCTGCGCAAACCCTAAGTCATCTAGGGGAATCATGAGCAAAAGACCAATCACGATCGATACAACAATACGGATGTATGCGATTTTGGCTGGCGTCTTTGTGTCTCGCAAAGCATAGAAAGCTGATGACAACACACGAGAACTAGCTGAAGCAGGCAACCCGATGGCATAAGCGCCTAGCACACCCCATGTAACAAGAGTCTCAACCGAACCGAATGCTCCAGTCTGAAATACTGCAGCCACAACAACATCTCCTAACACTAGATACACTGCAGCTGAGGGTATTACGAAGAAGGACACCCTTCTCAACGCTGTGGAAACTCGAGACGCTAGGACTTTTTCTTCTTCCACTCGCATGCGTGACAGTTCTGGTAGTTCTGAAGCTGCAACACTGATTCCGAAAAGGGAGATCGGGAGCATATAGAAGGCCTGAGCATACCCCAGTACCGCCACGGCGCCATCAACTAGCAGCGCAGCTAAGAATAGATCGAGCCAACCACTCAGATTGATGACGCCACGAGCCGTCACAACGGGGATGAAATTTTGGATCGCCTCCTTAAGTCCTTCAACGTGGCGACCCACTGAGATGCGCAGACCAGTCCGATATTTCAGAACGAACGGTACCTGAAACATGAGTTGGAGTGCACCGCCTACTAATGCACCCCAACCAAGGGCCACCACTAAGTCCCTCTCACCCAGGTCGAGGTACATAAAGCCACCCACCATCGCGGCTATCATTGAAACATTCCAAAGAACTGGGGCGACATAAGAGATGAAGAAACGGCGGTGACTATTGAGGATCGTCAGAGCCCATGCGGATATGACAAGCACGCCAGTCATTGGGAATAAAATCCTCACCAACGTTATGGTGATAGCCTGCTTGTCTGGAGACCATCTAAAAAACAAGACTTCTACGAGCAACGGAGCCACGAGAATTCCTAACAGAGCGAGTCCCCCGCCAACTACCGTCAGAATCCCTAAGGCCGCACCTGCTAGATGTCCTGCCTTCTCTTCTTCTCCCTTTTCGAGATACTCTGCATAAATTGGGATAAGTGAAGCTGATAGCGTGCCTTCACCCAGAAGGTTTTGAATGACATTTGGGAGCCGCAGGGCTGCTCTCCATGCATCTGCAAAATCACTGCTGCCAAAGTAGTGTGCAAAAACTCGATCCCGGATGAAGCCTGCTAATCGGCTCAAGAAAATTCCGGCTCCAACACTGGTGGCTGCACGCACCCCGGGGCTGTTCTTATGTCCTGCAACTCCAGGAGGTGTCTGCACTTTACAGGAACCGGTAGAGGAAGTGACTCTCCTGATTGAGTCGACTAATATCTCCCTTGAAAGACCTTCCCTCACTTTCCAGACATACAATCCTCTGGGTTGTGATTAGGTGCTTGGACATACGTTGAGATTAGGCATTGAAATACAGACCATATAACAAGACATAATTGTGCAAATCCTCATATGCTCACCTCGAAGCTGTTATATAACTCTTCAAGAAATGCGCCACCGTATCTAGTGAGGAAATAGAAAGGGTTCTGAACTCGCTCCGCAGGCTTGCCATCAGGATAAAGATGCAATTGTGCTTTCTCTAGTTGGTTCAACTCGATCTGGTTCTCACGTTTGATAGCCTGGAGGATTTTGCGCTCTAGTTCCTCTAGTGCTGAAAAAGCCTGACTACGCACCTGGGTTGCACCAGCATTAAGCGTAGGGTCGATTGAATTAACCGCTTGCCCTAGTTCCTCTGCACACTTGGCGACTGACTCCCGAAAACCCTGTATAGCCTGTCCTACTTCCTGCGGTACACCTTCGCGCGCGACTTCACTCGCAACTTCGTGGAAAGGTCTCTGAAGGAACTCCAGTGACAGTTCAAATTTGTCCAATATCTTACGTATCTTTCTCTCCACCAAGGTGACACTACATCGGGGGTAAACGATGGGCATCTCAAGTCCATGAGCCCGGAAATAGTCACCGAGTTGAGCGAAGTAGGCTATCTCTCCCGGTCCTCCGACGTAGGACAGCGTGGGGAACACGCTACTCTCTACTACGGGGCGTAAGAGTACATTAGGACTAAGAACGAGATGATCTTCTGCTTGGTGCTCCCTCACATCCCTAAGTGTCACATGCACACCTGATGTGCGAAGTCTAAATCCATCGCCCTCCCGGTATAACCGTTCGCGTCCGGATGATCCTTCCAAGAAGAGATTCACGCCACCCTCTAGTACCGGCACCTGCTGTGCATAGCCTCCCGAAGAGAGTCTCTCGCTAGTCCTTCTTAGAATTGCCTCCAATTCCTCAGATCGCCCTAATTCCTCGAGCAACATCTGGCTCGAATGGGCTTTTACCTTGGGGTGTGCAGCGTCAGTGAAGAAAATACCGAAACGTCCTAACAGCTCCTGGAGAAGGAGATGAAAACCATCTGCCAGGGTTTTGTCAGGCCTAAGGGAGCCTAGAATTAACTTGATATAACCTGGGCTAAACTCATTTTCTGGAAGGAGTTGTATAAACTTATCAATTTGATATTGTGCAACTGGGCCAACTTGAATCCTGTGGATTGCCGGATTAGCCTCAGGGCATGACTTTTCGAGCTCAATCCGATGAAGCTTGTTATCAGCGCCAATAATTTCAGTATGGTTGGCTTCATCCCAATCATGATCCTCAGATGCCACCCAAAATAATGGGATCACCGGCTTTCCAAGCCTCTCTTCTAGTACACCAGCAAGTCGCGCTGCCGTCAACGCTTTATAGATGTTATAAAGAGGGCCTCCCAGTAACCCTGGTTGTTGGCCGGTAGTCACCATGTAACCACCCTCTTCCACAAAAGCTTCGAGCCGAGTCTCATCCGCTCCAGGCGGTACCAGCACAGCCTGGGCTGCCAGTTCACGTTCGGCGCGCCCAAAACGGCCATCCACTTCCGATGCTTTCGAGCGGAAGTCTTCCAAGGAGGAGAAACTCTTCCCGAAAAACTCAGCGACCTGCTCCTTCCCAGCTAAGTAGTCCCTGACGAGGGGTGGCCCCTTCGGATATCCGACAATGAATTCCATTTCTTTGCGGTTATTCGCTAGTGAAGTGATGCTAAGAACGATATGGGCATGGTTCTGCTATCCTTTGTGATATGGTTCACCACGCAGAATTGTCCCTGCGCGGTAGAGTTGCTCGGTCAAGACGAGCCGAGCAATCTGATGTGGCAAGGTCATGGGTGATAACGATAGTCTTTTCTGGGCTCGAGCTAGAACTCCTTCCCCAAGGCCATAGGCGCCACCAATTATAAAAGCCACACCTGCCGAGGCCGTCAAAGCTCGGCGTTCCAAGTACTTTGCGAGTTCTCTCGAATTCATGGCCATACCTGACCGAGTTAAAGCTACGACCTCCAGTTCTTTTGGGATTCGGGCAAGAAGCCTTGTCGATTCTGTCTTCAATACTAGCTGTGGATTAGCTGACGTGCCCCGAGCACCAGAAGAGACTTCCTCAATACCTAGTTTCCAGTAACGCGCGGCACGTTCCTCGTACTCAGCGACACTCTGTGCGACCGAACCCTTGACCTTCCCCACTGCCAGAATTTGAACTTTCATGCAGTTGTACCTACCAACCTGTCTAATTCACGCTCGATTTCTTGTCGACCAGACTCCCATTGTACTCGCTCTACCAATACCCGCACTTCTCCAAGCATATCATTATACCGAGCCAACTTAACCGCGTCTTTTTCAGTCACGGCTATAGTCCGCTCGCAAGCAACACGGCGAATTTTCGCTATGTCGTCTATTTGGTAATCGTGATGATCCGGGAAAGACATTAACTCCACGGATCCCTTTACCATGTTACTGATACTCTGGCTGAACTCTATCGGTCGAGCTACCGCAGCGATGGCGAGGACATTGCGATCCGGAGGAGTGACCGGGGACCCTCTAAGGTCTTGCCACGCATCCGGGGCCAAATGAATGATCGCGGTTAGGGCCCCAGGAGCGATTGCCTCCGCCTGAGCTATGACCCGCTCAGCAACTTGACGAGAAGCTGTTCGACGCGTCACTAAAACTGCATCAGCCCGCTTTAGTGACCGGATTGGCTCTCGATATGGTCCACTAGGGAGTAAGTAGCCAGGAAAAGTATCTTCAGCAGACAATAGGACGATGTCAAAGTCTCGAGCGATCCTCCGATGCTGGAATCCGTCGTCCAAAACCACAACATCGGCACCATCTAGACCAGCAAGTCTCGCTGCTTCTAAACGGTCTGGGTCGGCCACTATAGGCGTACCAGGATTCCATTTCTTGTGTAGAATGAGTTCGTCTTTTCCGTAACCCCGACTCACGATTGCCGACCTTAGATCCCTAGCTTCCAGCGCTCGGGCAACCCAAGCCGAGATTGGGGTTTTACCGGTCCCCCCTATTGCAAGATTACCAACTGAAACCACCTTCACTCCCGGAACCTTCTGACCACCGACGCGGTCATAGTGGGAGTTCCGGATAGCCATCAAAACGCTGTAGATAGACGTTATCGGATAGCCGAGCACCATCAGTGCGCCACTAAGCATACCACCTTCCCCGGCCCGCCAACGATGCAAGAGTTTCGCATCATGAAAAATCATATGCGCTTCACATCTTGGTGCCTGTGGTGAACTAGGGTCTGGGATGAAGATCCGAGGATTTGATTGCTTAACGCTGTTGTGGCGGCATTCAATTCTTCCTCAATGTCTGCAGCTATGAGTTCCAGCTCATCTCGGGTAGCATTCTTCCCTACGAATCGAGGAGGGTGATACCGGAGTCGCACAGTTGAGGATGGCCTCGGGATAAGGAATTTGTCCCAACTCCTCAAGTGCCACCCAGATGAAGCGGTCACAGAAATCGGCACTACGGGTAGGTGTCCGATCTGGGCAACCAGCAGTGATCCTGCCTTGAAAACACCTGCCGGACCCCTCGGGCCATCAGGAGTTAGTGCAATATCCTGCCCGGACTGTGCAGCCCGGACCAAACCCCTCAGACCCTTTGTCCCTCCGCGTGTGAACGATCCTCGAACTGCATGAAATCCATGGTGTCGAATTATCTGAGTGACGTACTCTCCATCCCTATGCTCGCTCGTAAGCACAACGATTCCTTCCTGCCGATGATAATGTATGAGTGGCAGAAGTCCTCCGTGCCAAAAAACGAATAAGATCGGAGTACCTGAATTCCGGAATTGTTGATAGTTCTCAGCTCCAATCCTCTCCAGTCGGGTGAACGTAAGCAGAAAACGAACTAGGCCGGCTCCCACCAAACCGGCAAGTCCAAACTTTAACCGGCTCATTTCTTCGGCCCGAGAAGAGAAACGGCGAGATTAGCTACGCGTTCCGCTGAGCCTGCTGACCCAAGAAGAGAAGTCACTCTTGGCAGTTCAGAAATCTGTCTCCTGTACTCAGAACTCGTATTATCCAGAAGAGGGATGAGATGTTTGGCAATCTTCTGGGGACGCGCATTCCCTTGAATGAATTCCGGAACAATGGAGTCTCCCACTATGAGATTAACGAGTGAGATGTATTTCACTCGAAGCATTCTCTTCACAATCGCCCAAGAAAATGAGGATGTTTTATAGGCAACGACAAAAGGCATCCCTTCTAAAGCTGCTTCAAGGGTCGCGGTACCAGATTTCACTAGCCCTGCTCTAGCGTGTCGGAGAAGTCCCCTGGTGTCTTCGACCACCGGGATGCACAAATCCTCAAACAAGGTGTCGTTCAGCCATTCCGCTTTTGAGATAACAGGCTGCACATGAGGGCAACTTGCGGTCACCATTTCAGCTACATCCACAAACAACTGAAGGTGTTGCTTGATCTCCTGTTCTCGTGAACCTGGGAGAATTGCGAGGATCGGATGATCAGGGTCCAGATCAAAGCGTGTATGGAAGTCATTTCTGCTTGAAACGATATCAGGACGATCCAGCAGTGGATTTCCGACGAAAGTAACGTCGGCACCCACATCAGCCAGGGCATCTACTTCGAATGGAAAAATAACTGCAATGTGATCAGTGACCTTAGCTAATTTTTCTGCTCGGCTAGCTCTAGATGCCCAGATTTTTGGTGGGATATAATAGAGGACAGGTCGCCCGAACGCTGATGCTATTCTAGCAATCCGCATGTTGAACCCCGGAAAATCTACTAATACGACTAGATCTGCATCTAAGAGTAATCCATGAATTCGCCGCTCAAGTTCACGAAAAAACTCTAACCTCTTAACGACCTCTCCAAATCCCATAACTGCAAGTTCTTCCAGCCCCGCGAGAGTACGAACTCCCGCAGCTTGCATCTGGGGTCCGCCTAATCCAACAAACCGTGCACTAGGAAGCTTACACTTAAGTGCTTTTACAACATCTGCGGCATATCGATCCCCGGACGGATCCCCTGCGACCACCAGGACTTCGGTCACGCTAGCTACCGCCTTCCTAGAACTGGTTGGGGCTATGGTCGGCCACAGTTAACTAGAACCGCCAGCCGAGATACCAAATCACCGTTGCAGTAAGGATTAGGAGCGCAATTAGTCTCGCGGGATGCATCCCCTTCCGACTATCAATCCAATTCTTCTTGCGCCTAAGGCGCATGCGGATCAAAGACATCCCTACGTCGTGACTCCCCGTTCACTGTCCTGGATGAACTTGATCAAGTGGCCAACTTCTGGAACCTGATCCGGCTCTAGTGCGGCTTTTTGAACTGCTTCAGAGATGGTTTTGTCTGAGTGAAATATTTCCCGGTAAGCTTGCTTCAGCGCCCGTCTTACATCCAGTGAAAATCCTCGTCTTTCGAGACCCACTGAGTTTAACCCATAAAGCTTTGGAGGGCTCCCCGCCGCACGGCAGTAAGGTGGTATATCCTTAGTGATTCTAGATCCGCCTCCCACAAACGCATGAGCCCCAATCCGTACAAATTGGTGAATCGGTGTCATCCCTCCCACAATAACCCAATCCTGGATGGTAACATGGCCCGCCATGTTTACCGCGTTCGCTAAGATCACATGGTTTCCCAACTCACAGTCATGAGCCACATGAGTATACGCCATGATCAGGCAATCACTACCTATCCCCGTTCTGCCTGAAGCTCGAGTGCCTCGATTAAGAGTTGCAAACTCTCGAATAACAGTGCGGTCGCCAACCTCGAGTAATGATTCTTCACCCTTGTACTTTAAGTCTTGAGGGTCCGTCCCAAGAACTGCTCCATTTGCTATGAGACAATCTTCTCCAACCAGGGTATCCCGCTCGATTAGCACTCGTGGGCCAATATTAGTCCCGCCTCCGACTTGAACCCTGGGACCAATGATAGCCCAGGGGCCAACCACAACACCGGCATCGAGCTCCGCCTGAGAATCGACTATCGCCGTAGGATGGATGCAGGTATCTCCCCTCGCCCCAATAACCGGTCCACTCATCTATCGACAATCGTTGCCATCATTTCCGCTTCAGCGACGAGCGTGCCTTCGACAAAACCTTGACCCTTCAGTTTACAAACCTGTCTTCGGAACTGCAGAAGCTCTAACTCAAAAACGATTGTATCACCCGGAGTCACTGGTTTCCTCCACTTCACCCGATCAAGAGACATAAAGTAGACCACTTTGTCCTCATGTTTCTCAACCTCTTCCATGAGTAGCAGCCCCCCGACCTGTGCCATTGCCTCGATGATGAGAACACCTGGCATGACTGGATGTCCAGGATAATGGCCTTGAAAGAACGGCTCATTGATCGTGACATTCTTGATTCCAACTATGCGCTTGCCTGCCTCGTATTCCGTAATCCTGTCTACCAGAAGCATCGGATATCTGTGCGGTAGGTACTGCATGATCTTGGCTGTATCGACGATAGCCTCCCTGTTGGTGTCCCTCACATGAGCCTGAAGCGCTTTTGCGAGTTCAATATTGCCAGCGTGACTCGGACGTTCAGCCACAATGCGTGCTTCTATCCGTGCACCTAAGAGTGCCAGATCCCCAATTAGATCCCCGACCTTGTGCCGCAAGAACTCATTTGGGAATCGGAGCTCTACACCCATTACACCATCCTGGTCCAGAACCACAGTGTTGTCGAGTGAAGCTCCCAATGCCAACCCTCGATTGTGTAATTTTTCCTCGTCCTTCTTGAAGCCAAATGTGCGCGCAGAAGCAAGTTCAGTCTCAAAACTCTCTACATCGATGTTGAATTCTCCGGACTGCCGGCCAATCGCAGAATGATCGAAGTCGATTGATGCCACAACCGTAAGTCCCCTGTTCATGACCGCCGAATATGACTGGCCACCTCCACCTGTGGTCGTGACTCTCGTCTTAACGCGAACAACTCTCGGTTTTGCCTCTTGCGACTTAAGCCCGACATCTCTTAACGCGTGAACATAGTCTTGGAACGATCCGTCCCGAATTGGGACCTCCTGACCATCAAGATCAATAATCGCGTTGTCAACTTGAGCTGCAGCTAGGGCGGCCATCACATGCTCAACAGTATTTACCTGGGCATCCCCATTAGCCAGAGAAGTCCCCAGCTCAGTTCCTACAACATGGCTGAGTGTTGCTGGAATCTCTGGACAACTATCTAGGTCTAGTCGACGGAAAAGAATACCTGTATTTACGTTACCAGGACGAAGCGTGATTGTGGCAGATTCTCCAGAGTGAATACCCGTTCCAGCTAAACTCACGTCTTTCCTGATAGTTCGTTGTCTTGGTTCTGTCATAACGGCCTAAAAGTTAACCACGAGGTTATTCTCAAACTAAGACTCCATCTCAACTTCACCGTCCAAGAGGTTGGCTAACTTCTCTTCTAACATCCCAATGCGTTCTACTAAGGATGGAAGCCGACTGAGGTTGGCCTGCTTTTTGAGCTGCTCTCTGTGTTCACGAGCAGGGTGTCCTGATACGGTTTGTCCGCCAGGCACATCACGCATGAGTTTAGTGGCTATCGCGAGCCGTGCTCCATCTCCGATATCCAAGTGATCACTTACGCCCACCTGCCCTCCCATCCACACGTCTTTCCCTATCCGAGTTGAGCCAGCAACACCAACCAGGGCAGCAAATAGAGAACCCGCACCTACTTTCACATTATGCGCTAGGTGCACAAGGTTGTCCGTCTTACTACCACGCCCGACAACGGTGTCACCTAAGGATCCTCTGTCTATCGTTGCATTGGCACCAATTTCTACATCATCTTCGATGACGCAGCGACCTACCTGAGGGATTTTTAAGTGCACGTCATCAACCAGTGTAAAACCGAACCCGTCAGAGCCCAGGCGAACTCCAGAATGCACGACAACTCTATCTCCTATCACCGTTTTTTCGTACATGACTACCTGGGGGTGTAGGAGGCATTCCTTTCCTAATGACGAACCCCTGCCAATCACACAATGAGAGCCGATTCTGCACCCATCACCTATCTGCGCATCATCTTCTATAACAGCGTACGGGCCCACTGATACCCCATTACCCAATTCTACCCCCAGACCAATAACAGCAGTTGAATGAACACGAGCGCTATGTGGTTGAGGAGGATGAAAGCCTTTGAGTAATGTCCTCAAGGCCTGATAAGGTTCTTCAACAATTATGCGGGGTGCGTGCGAGGGTACATAAATTTCTAGGTCAGAACTAACCAGAAACGAGCTAGCTCGGGAGCCTGGGGCATAGCGGGCGTAGCGCTTCCTCGCCAAAAATGCCATCTGGCCTGTTTTCGCCTCATCGACGGGACCAATCCCAGATACCCTTAACCCCCCATCACCCTCGAGCCTACCTCCCACAAGTTCCGCAATCTCTTTCATTGTCAGTCCAGCTGACTGAGGATTTCGTCTTCTATTCACACTCATAACTCAGGCCTACTCTGTGGTTAGGTAATCCATAAATTGAACTGTGTTTAAAACTGGGAAGGGCCCACAGCGCTAGAGTCGCGCTGTGGGCCCTTCCCACTATGTCTGACCGCCGTTTTAAGTACTCTATTTGCCCCCTGGATCTGCACCTGAGCCAGATTCCAGTCGGGATATAACCTCTTGCGTGAGGTCCAGGGCCGGGTCTGCTGATATAATTGAACCGGCACCTGCATCCAGAATAAGGGAATAATTTCCCTCCTCTCGGATTGCCTCAATCACGGCGGTAACCTCTTCCATGATCGGTTGTATAAGTTCTGCTTGCCGTTGCTGGAGCGCAGCCTGCATTTGTTGAGCACGCTGTTCGGCCTCTACCAACCTCTGTTGCAGTTGTGCTTCACGATTGGCCTTGGCCTCAGGAGACAGAGTCAAGGATTGCTGCTGCAGTTGTTGCTGCATATTCTGCAATTCTATCTGAATACGCTGCATCTCTTCTTCTGCGGCCTGTCCTTCTTGCTCAAGCTGCGCTTGGGCCTCGGCTGTACCTGGATGTGCCGCCAAGATCTCTTGAGATTGGATATAACCAACCTTAAGGGCCTGAGCTTCCAAGGACCCTGCAGTTGCCATGAAGACCACAGTGAGAAGAGGTATCAAGGTGCGTCGCATTTCAATTAACTCCTCTGGTATTGCACTCATACTCTGAAGATCTAGAGACCTTGCCCCAAGCGGAAGTGAAGCTGCCATCCGGGCTCTGGCTTGTCGAACCCGTATGCGTAGTCTAGCCCAATTGGTCCGAACGGGGTAACCACCTGAAGAGCGATACCCGCACCTCGGAAGAGACGTGTCGGATCAATATCACTGGGCTCCCTCCAAACGTTACCTGCATCATAAAATAAGGAGGCTCCGAACTGATCACTCATCCGCAGAGCATACTCTGCAGTGAAACTGAAGAATGCGTCACCTAAACGCTCGATCTCCATGATTCCGCCTGCCCTGCCTTCCGGGACAAACCCCTGTGGGGTAATGGATGTCTCATCGTACCCACGAAGATTTTGACCGAACTGTACTCCACCCATCCAGAAACGGTCGAAGGGGAATGCACCTGCGTCTCCAAAGACCGATCCAGCACGGAGTGTCAGGCCCAAGGCAAAACGAGGCCCTTGGGGCTGACTGTCACCATCCGCCATCCTCCCTACGGGGAGCCACCAGTTTGCTTCTGTAAGGATCTTTGTGAAATCCCCATTCCCCCCTAATAGTCCCCCGTTGAATTCCACAACCACGTTTTGCCGAGACCCAACCGTCGGAAAGAGCGGATGATCCAAAGTCTGGCGCGTGAGAGTTAGTGAGAGTTGGCTCTGTAATCCCGGCGGACGACCAAAGAGGGAGGTGTCTTCCACGTCACTGAACAATTCATACTTAGTTCGGGAGATGCTATACCCTAGAAAAACACGACTTACACGCGAATTCGGCCACGGGAACCCAACTCGAGTTGATGCACCAAGACGAGATCTTCGCCCAGTTGAAAACTGGAAAAAACGGTCCCGTGAATTGAACAGGGACAATGATCCTGACAGCAAAGACTGGAAAAGTGCAGGATCGGTGTAGCTCGCCTCGAAACTGTTAAGGTATCGCCCGAAGTCCCAACGGAGGCTACCTGATTTTGCCTGACCAAACAGGTTTGGTTGCTGGTATCCGATGAACCCTGAGAGCCCGTATCCTCCACCCATAGATGTACCAAAATTGATTGAACCGGTCTGCTTCTCGATCACATTGAAAGTGATATCTACATCACCATCTTCATTAGGCTGAATATCTGGAAACGGCATGGGAGCTTCAAAGAAGCCCAGAGATGAAATGTTTTGATAGCTTCGGAGTACACGATTCTGACTATAAACATCTCCAGGGAGAACAAAGATCTGGTTTCTGATAACCCACTCGTAGGTGTATTCGTTGCCTATGATCGCGATACGGTTTACCAACGCTGGAGTCCCTTCAACCACTTCCCAGACGGCGTCCACAATTGGATTTTCACCGTTCGCGCCAGGCTTTCTATCAATCACCGGATTGATTCGTATATACAGATAGCCCTCATTCCGATACTGCTCTTCAGCCGTGAGCATCGCTTCGTTGAACTTAGCAGCATCGAAGACTTGGCCGCCGGCTGCTTCTGAAGCTCCTCCGCCAAACCCAAGGCTACTGAGGATACCACCCCCTGATTCCCTGAAAAGCACTTCCAGTTCCTCAGTCGTGAATTGTGTGTTCCCATTCACACTGAATGACCCCAGCCGGTACTGCTCACCTTCATCGACTTGGACCCGCAAGATTGATTTTCCAGTGTTTGGATCAACGATTACCGTATCAGAAATAACCTGAAAATCGAGATATCCCCGAGATCCGTAGAACTGTGGGAGATTTTCTTCAAGGTCTATCTGAAGCCTTGATGCTTCAAAGTCACCAGAACGGAACCACCAAAAACCTTCGGATTTCGTTGACATTGCTCCATGCAATTCATCCTCGGGGATCCCCTCGTTACCGCTAAATTCTACACGCGACACGGTGACTCGTTGCCCTTCAATAACATCTAGTATCAGATCAATCTCATTAAGTACACCAGCAACGGGGACCAGCCGTTCCTCAATCTGAGCAAACGGAATTCCCTTACTTGACAATTCTTGACGGACATAAGCTTTCGCGTCCAGAATTCTCTGCCGATTTACTGGGAAGCCTGGCTCAAGATTTGTAGTATCTCGAACTTGACGGGCTGAAATACTTTCGAGGCCATTGATCTGGACCGAACGAACACGGGGATATTCTTCAACCTGGACTACAAGTTCGACCGGTGAGGTGCCTCTTGCACGAACAACAATATTACTAAATTGACCAGTCGCGTGTAACGCTTTGATGCCGCGTTGGATGTCCCTGTAAGTGATCTCTGAACCAGCTTGAATACCGAATATAGCAGAGACGCTTTGGTCTTGGATACGCTGAGAGGCGCCTTCAACTATTACAGTGTCGACCAAAACGATGCCTTGCTGTCCCTGCCATGCAGACAGCCTCTCAGGGGAAGCGGCAAGTACAACCGTGAAGAAGGCCGCCGCTACTGCGGTGGCCTTCACAAGAGCAAGTAGACTTCTAAGGCTTTGTCGGATCACGTCTTAGTTGCAGGCTCCGCTCGGAGCATGAGTCCCACCCCTGAAGGGTCTATGTCTACTTCAATTTCATCACCCGCACTGAATTCGGCCATAAGAATCTTTTCCGAAAGCGCATCCTCTAGGAAACGCTGTATCGCTCGTTTCAGCGGACGCGCCCCGAATTTCTCGTCATACCCTTCCTCTACTAGAAATTGAACCGCTGCTTCACTTAGGGTTAGCGTCATATCCTCTTCCGCTAGGCGACCCCGTACATCAGCGAGGAGTATGTTAACGATTTGGGCAATCTCGTCTTTCGAGAGTGGGTGGAACACAATTGTGTCATCTACCCGATTCAAAAATTCCGGATTAAAAGCCCGCTCGATCTCCCTCTGAACTTTATCCTTTATTATCTCGTAGCTTGATTTTGCATCACCTGTCTGGAAGCCAAGTCCTCGTCCTTTTGAAATATCTCGTGCCCCAAGATTCGATGTCATTATGAGCACAGTGTTCTTAAAGTCGATCACACGGCCGTAATTGTCTGTCAAATGGCCTTCGTCAAGTACCTGTAACAAGATGTTGAATACGTCTGGATGCGCCTTTTCAATTTCGTCTAGCAGCACTACTGAGTACGGCCGTCTGCGAACGGCCTTGGTGAGTGCGCCAGAGTCCTCGTAGCCCACATATCCCGGAGGTGCTCCGATCAGGCGTGAAACAGAAAACTTCTCCATGTATTCACTCATGTCGACCCGAATCAGAGCTTCAGAATCCGCAAACAGGAATTCCGCGAGTGCGCGTCCAAGCTCTGTCTTTCCTACTCCTGTCGGTCCTGAAAAAATAAAAGATCCGATCGGCCTTCGGGGATCCTTGAGCCCTGCACGACTCCGGCGAATCGCTCGACTAACAGCTTCAATCGCATCTTGTTGGCCGACAATTCTCTTGTGAAGCTCATCTTCCATATGGACTAGTCGATCTAGTTCTGTCTGGCGAATCCTCGTTACGGGGATTCCAGTCCACCGACTAACAATAAACGCTACATCATCAGGAGAAATTTCTGGCCGGTGTTGCTTTCTTTCCTCTTCCCATTCTTCCTGCCTCGCTCGAATCAGCTTACTAAATTCTCGTTCCTCATCACGAAGCTCAGCAGCTCGTTCGAAATCCTGATCACCAATCGCTGTTTCCTTTTTTCGTCCAATCTCAGCAAGTTGGTCCTTGAGCCCTTCAACCTCAGGTGGAGGGACCTGGCTGGCGATCCGGGCACGGGCACCTGCTTCATCGATGACATCAATTGCTTTATCGGGAAGGAAACGATCCGTGATGTAACGGTCAGCAAGCTTAGCTGCATGTTCAAGTGTATCATCAGGAATCACAATGCGATGATGATCCTCGTAGTGACCCCGCAGGCCCCGGAGTATCTCAACTGTCTCCTCAACTACAGGGGGATCCACAATCACCGGCTGGAAACGCCGTTCTAGTGCCCCATCCTTTTCAATGTATTTCCTATATTCGTTTAGGGTTGAAGCTCCGATGCATTGGAGTTCACCCCGGGCAAGTGCAGGCTTAAGCATATTAGATGCATCAATAGCTCCTTCAGCCGCTCCCGCACCAACTAGAGTATGCATCTCATCGATAAATAGAATTACCGTTTGATCCTGTTGGATCTCCGTCATTACTGCCTTCAACCGCTCTTCGAATTGGCCACGATATTTGGTGCCCGCAATTACTGCGGCCATGTCCAGCGCAAGGACCCTGTAATCCTTAAGTACGTCTGTAACTTCACCACTCGCAACTAGTTGTGAGAGACCCTCGACAATGGCGGTTTTACCCACTCCCGGCTCTCCAATTAAAACAGGATTGTTCTTCTTCCTCCGACAAAGGATCTCAATAGCCCTTTCCATTTCAGCCTCGCGGCCAATGGTTGGATCAAGTTTATTCTTGCGAGCCAGTTCAGTAAGATCTCTGCAAAAATGATCAAGAGCAGGAGTCTTGGATTTCTTATCATCTGGCCCAGAAGATGCAGCACTTCCCCCACCGCCGATCCCTGCCGGCTCAGATGTCTCTGGATCTGAAGACCCCAGTACCTTCAGAGTTTCTCCTCGAGCTTCTTCGAGCGTTACGCCAAGCGAGTTCAGGACTTGAGCTGCAATACCTTTCTCTTCTCGCAGAAGACCCAGCAGAAGATGCTCAGTCCCCACGTATGAGTGGTTGAAATCCCGAGCCTCGGACATCGCGAACTCAAGAACCTTCTTCGCGCGAGAAGTATAGGGAAGTTCTCCAAGCGCTATTGTCGCCTTTCCCTTCCGGACTGACTCTTCTACACGTTCGTGAATCTGCTCAAGGTCAACGTTGAGAGTAATGAGCACTGCCGATGCTACACCATCACCTTCACGGATCAAGCCGAGCAGAATGTGCTCAGTTCCAACATAATCGTGCTGCAAGCGGATTGCTTCTTCGCGAGCCATCGCCAAAACTTTTCGGACCCGGTCAGTGAAGTTGTAGTTCATCGTAAATCAGGATTGTTTAGTCTGAGCATTCTAGTTATACCATCACGAATTCGTTATCACATCACCTTCTGAGCTGAGGATCCGTCTCACATATGCGGCCCGATGAGAGTCTCTTTCCTCTGATCCTAAATCTTTCCCTACAGCCTGCTCTAAGTGGGCAGACTGCGTAAATATCATCATTTTGTTTAGAGTGTATACACGGAGCCCCGGGAGTAGTTTCAGACTCAATCCAAGACGCACCCCTGACAATAAATTCATCAGTTCTTCAAAGGACAGGGCTCTGGCATAACGCAATAGGCCGTAAGCCCTCCATATCTTGTCCTCGGTCACGCCCCGTGCGTCTCTCAAAAGCACCTGTCTGGCCTGCATTTCATACTGGATCACCTGTCTGACAATTTTGTCGAGGTGATCAACTAGATCCTCCTCGCTCTTCCCCAGGGTAGTTTGGTTCGAAACCTGAAAAAAGTTACCGACAACGTCCGAACCCTCACCGTAGAGGCCCCTAAAAGTCAAGCCAACTTGAGTTAAGCCCTGCAGCACTTTCCCAATCTCCTTGGTAAGCACAAGACCCGGCAAGTGCATGAAGACCGAAGCTCGGAGTCCCGAACCTACATTGGTCGGACAACTCGTGAGAAATCCAAATTCATGGTGAAATGCGTAAGGAAGCTCTTGACCCAATTCTTCATCAAGGGAATCTACAATTTCCCAGGACTCCTGAATTCGGAGCCCTGAAAGCAGGCTCTGTACTCGAAGATGATCCTCCTCATTGACCATCACGCTAAGAGGGTCACGGTGTGAAAAATGAACAGCTGTCCCGGCTGGTAGATCACCTTCAGTTTTTCCAATCAGATCGCTGGTCACCAATCGTCGCTCTAGGAGAATACGTCTGGCCCTGGGCCCTAAATCCTTCATTTCAAGTAATGTGCCCTTCATCAAGTTTTCAGAACGCGCAAAAACCTCTTTGAAATTAGCCAGTACAGCCTGCCGGTCATTTACACGGGCCCGAGTTCCAAAGGCATGACCCTGAAGATTCCGCGCTAAGCGTACTCGGGTTGAAAGCACAATATCTGAATGATCACCGCTAGCCTCTAGCCAGCTCAACCCGTAGTCCGGAATCGTGGTAAAGTCGTTCATCACCTACACAGGAAAGCTCTTAAGAGGCAACATGCTTATCATACCGGTTCTAATGAACGTATTCTATCTCTTAGCTCTGCAGCTCGCTCGAAATCCTCTGCCTCTACTGCCCTGTTGAGCTTTCTGCGCAGCGCCTCCATCCGCTTCTCTATCTCAGATACTGTCGGGTCTGGTGGCAAGTAAATTTTCCCAACATGCTTGGTACCTCCGTGAACTCTTCGGAGTAGTCGGCGCAAATGCGACTCGAAAGTTTCGTAGCAGTGCGGACACCCGAGTCGACCTGTTTCTCGGAAAACAGTAAATGCCAATCCACAAAATGAACATTCGCTATTGGAAGTTTCTTCTTCCCTGGGCTCATCACCTATTTGGGCAAGAAAATCCGGTAGAGGAGAAGCTGGAGGTTCAGTAGTTGCTTCCAGTCCTTTTTGGGCAGCGCAATCCTCACATAGATGGTACGAGAACATCTCATTGTTCTCTATCTGTGTGAGGTTAACGGTTGCTGCCTTAGATCCGCAGTTGTCGCAGGGGTTATCAGGCATAGCTAATTATAAGCTTTCTGAGGAAATGGTACGTAGACCTTGGTGATTCGATCTCATTGTCCTGAGCTATTCCTTAGCTGCCAGTTCGAGTCGTCCTTCTTGTAAAACAAGCACACGATCTGCCCTGCGTGCTAAATCTAAGTTATGAGTAACCACCACCATTGAAAGTTCACGCCCTGTTCGAAGCTCAAAAATGAGATCGTGCAAACGCTGACTCGTTTGGGTATCAAGATTCCCGGATGGCTCATCAGCAAGCAAAACAAGCGGCTGGTTAACCAGCGCTCTCGCAACTGCTACTCGCTGTTGCTCACCACCAGATAGTTGCCGTGGTTTATGCGATTCTCGGCCGATTACCCCAACCTCTTCTAAAAGCTCTCTGGATCTATCACGAGCTTCTGATTGTGCCACGCCAGCTATCAGGGCAGGCATCATCACGTTCTCAAGAGCCGTAAATTCACGGAGCAGATGGTGAAACTGAAAGACGAAGCCCACATAGTGGTTCCTCATCTCTGCTAACTCATCCTCAGAAAACTCCGAGACTGCCTTGCTATCAACAAGTATCTGACCTGATGAGGGGCGGTCTAGAGATCCGAGGATATGGAGAAGCGTAGACTTTCCTGTGCCACTTGTTCCAGTGATTGCTATGCGTTCTCCCGAACCAACGTCCAGATCAATGCCCAATAGTATGTCTAGTCGGGTGCCGTCACCTCCAACAAAGCTCTTATGCACATTCCTTGCGCTAAGAACAGGGGGACCAGTAGATGCCTTATTATTCATGCCGAATAGCATCCACTGGTTCCAATCTGGAAGCCTTCCATGCTGGGTAGATCGTGGCCAGAAAAGCGATCGTGACACTCGCTACGACAATTCCCAATACATCAAACGGGTTCAGAGATACCGGTAGATGATCAACGAAATAAACATCTGGAGGTATCCGAATAATCTCAAAATGTCCGATCAGGAGGGCGAGAATAAGCCCACACACGGTACCGACCATTGTCCCTGCAACTCCAATCCACGCACCCTGCAACACAAAGACTCGCATGATACCACTACGTGTCATACCCATCGCCTTGAGGATACCAATCTCTCGTGTCCGATCTGCAACAACCATGACAAGAGTACTCACGATATTGAAGGCGGCAACAAGCACAATGAGACCGAGGATCAAACCCATAGCGATCTTTTCGAGGCGGAGGGCACTGAATAGGGCCCTATTCGTTGTCATCCAAGATTCTGCATAAAAAGGAAAACCCAATAACTCTTGAACCTTTCCGCGAATCTCATCTGCGAGTTCAGGCTGTTTGGTTCTTATCCCGACCCCGCCGACGACACCAGGATTTGTGATCCCGACAAGTTCCTGAGCTGCCTCTAGGGTGGTATACACGTTCTGCATGTCATAGTCGTACATGCCGGTTGTGAAAACACCCGTTACCTCAAACTGCCGCATGGTTGGGTTAAGCCCACCCAGAATATCCATCTTGAGATTCTCGAATGAGACAACCAGCAGTGTGTCTCCCTCAAAGAGTTGCATGCGATCCGCCAATCCCACACCCATCAATAGGGGGGACAAACCGGATTCGGGCAGCGTAAGGTTATAGATCCCCTCTACGATCTGACGTTCCATCTCAGTTGGTGCGACTCGCCCGGTATCAATCGAAATTCCGTATAGATTCGCTGACTGAGGGTAGAGACCATCAGTGCCGGTACGAGCCACGGAAACTTGTGAGAGAACAAAAGGCGCAGCTCCCACAACCCCATCCACTTCCATAACTAAATCGACTACTTCTTCCCATTCGTGGAGCCGAAGCGTTGTGCCAGACTCAAGTACGATAATGTGGGGTGTTGACTCTAGAATCTTAGCTTGCAGATCCTTCTGCATGCCACTCATTACGCCTATCACAACGACAAGCGCAGTTACTCCGACGATTACCCCCCCAAGAGCGATCCAGGTGATAAGAGATAAGAGCCCGCGACCCCTTCCGGCTCTGAGGTAGTGCCGTGCAATGAACCAGTACAGACGATCACGATGATCCTGACGAAGTAAGCCGGTCACTCCTCTGGCCTTAGGATCGGGAACAGTATGACATCCCGGATTGAGGGCTGGTCAGTAATCATCATGACAAAGCGATCCACTCCCAATCCGACCCCACCTGTTGGTGGCATCCCATACTCCAAAGCACGCACGTAGTCATCATCAATCTGCTGTGCCTCATCATCCCCGGCATCACGCAGCCCGGCTTGCGCCTCAAAGCGGGCTCTTTGATCCAGGGGGTCATTCAGTTCAGAGAAGCCATTACATAGCTCAACTCGACTGACGTAGAGCTCAAACCGCTCCGTCAGTCGCGAATCCAATCGATGTTCCTTCGCAAGTGGACTCAATTCCTTTGGGTGGTCTATAACGAATGTCGGTTGAACCAGATCTGGTTCAACCAAAGCACCGAAAAGCTTATCGATCAGCTTACCCCGCCCCGCTGTATCAAGATCGTCTAATCCTAGAGCCTTCGCCCTCTCCCGTAACGCCTCATCTTCTAAATGGAAGACATCCACTCCGAGAGCCTCTGACAAAGTCCCTACCAAAGGTATCCGTGGGAAAGGTGGTTCAAATGAAATCATCTCGTTCCCGTATCTCAATTCTCTACTATTCACCACTTCATCAAGCACATGGCCTACCATACGCTCAACCAAAAGCATCTGATCATTGTAGTCAGTGAATGCTTGATACCACTCAAGCATCGTAAACTCCGGATTGTGGACCCGGCTCAAGCCTTCGTTGCGGAAATCCTTTGAAATCTCATATACCCGATCAAGCCCACCCACTAAGAGGCGCTTCAGATAGAGTTCATCTGCGATACGGAGGTACATAGTCAACCCTAGAGCTTCATGGTGGGTTACAAATGGTTTAGCCGATGCACCACCATACAGGGGCTGAAGGACGGGAGTCTCAACTTCTAGGAAATTTTCAGAGTCCAAGAAACTCCGAAGCGCTCGGATGATCTTGGTACGCGTCTCGAACACATTCCTGAGATCAGGGTGCACAGCAAGGTCTGCATAGCGCTGCCGGTAACGAGTCTCTGGATCGGAAAATCCAGAATGCTCAATCCTCTCTCCAGTCTCAGTATCTTCTTCGGTCTTACCAAAAGGCAGCGGTCTCAGTGACTTAGTTAGGAGAGTATAGGACTCCGCTCGAATCGTGATCTCCCCAGTTCGAGTTCGGAAGGCTCGTCCCTCAACACCGATCCAATCGCCGAGGTCAAGAAGGGTTAGGTCCTCAAAACACTCATCGCCGATAATATCGCTCTTGAAGTAAACCTGGATTGATCCACCTGCGTCACCAATATGAGCAAAATGACTTTTTCCGTGGTCTCTCCAACTCAAAATCCTGCCAGCAACGGAAGAGTGCTCTCCCTCACCACTCTCCGCCAAACGTTCCTGAGCCTCTAGCTCCTCGAAACCCGCGATGACTTCATTAGATCGATGGGAAGGGATATAGCTGTGAGCGAATGGCTCGATTCCTTTCTCTCGAAGGGTAGCTAGTTTCTCGTGCCGTGCCCGTAAAACCTGATTAAAGTCGTCCATATATCTCCAGTGCTACTAAGCCGCTGAGGTCGCACCAATTTTTTTTAAGTAAGCCTCAATAAATGGATCAAGATCACCATCCATAACTCCCTGCACGTCAGTGATCTTGAGTTCTGTGCGATGATCATTGACCATAGTGTAGGGTTGAAAAACATAAGACCTAATCTGATTTCCGAACCCTATTTCAGTCTTAGTCGCTTCGAGTACTGCCCGCTCACGCTCTTGTTCCTGCAGGGCGTGCTGATACAGTGCGGCTCTAAGCATCTTCATAGCCGTGCTTCTGTTTTTATGCTGAGAACGCTCTTGTTGACATGTTGCAACAATACCGGTCGGCTCGTGTGTGATCCTCACAGCTGAGTCCGTCTTATTGACATGCTGTCCACCCGCGCCGGAAGCCCTATAGGTGTCAATGCGAAGATCTGACTCATCAATGTCAATCTCGATACCATCCTCAACCAGCGGGTATATGAATACGCTTGCAAAGGACGTGTGACGTCGCGACTGCTGATCGAATGGAGAGATGCGAACAAGGCGATGTACGCCGCCCTCTGCTTTGAGGTATCCGTAGGCACACTCGCCCTTAATCTCAAGCGTTGCACTCTTGATTCCGCCCTCCTCCGCCGACTGAAGATCCAACACCTCAACTCCAAATCCTCGACGCTCAGACCACCGCGTATACATACGCATGAGCATCCCCGCCCAATCCTGTGATTCTAGTCCCCCAGCACCTGGATGGATTGTCACAAGCGCGTCTCGGTGGTCGTCGCTACCTTGAAGCATGGTCCTGACCTCGAGCGCCTCTAGATCTTTCTCGACTGAAGCAAGGCCACGCGTAAACTCAGCGTCGAGTTCCGCGTCTTCCTCTTCTTCTAGGAGTTCGACCAACGCGATCAACTCAGAAACTCGAGCATCTAAGCTCGACCAGGGATCAACCCATCCCTTGAGACGGTTTGATTCATCAATGATGGCTTTCGCTTGGTCTTGATTATCCCAAAAACCTGGCTGGACCATTTCCTGATCTAAGACCCTTAAACGCTCTTGGCGTGATTCCAGGTCAAAGGTACCCCCTAAGCTCCTGGACCCTACGATCAAGCTCCTCAAGCTGTTGGAGTTGCTCCCTATTCATCGTGTTAGTGATGCCTTTAAGTAAGGTGCGCTAGGAAATGCCCTGTTGGTTCTGAGCAGGAAAGTTGGAGTAGTACTGTATTCTAGTGTCACCATCTAACTAGGGTCTCTGAGGGTATCCTTTTCCCGATTACCAAGTCAATCTTTCCAGGCCATTTTTCGGACTAGCGAAAAATCCACATGTCGAGCCTCTTTGTCGACCCGTGAGACTTGGACACGTACGCGGTCTCCAATACGGTACCGACGCTTCCCCTGTTCACCAATGATAGCGTGCGCATCACGGTCAAGTAGATAAAAATCGTCTCTTAAGCTGTTTACGTGAACCAACCCATCGACAAAGTATGTATCGAGTGTCACAAAGAACCCGTAGGCTGCAACCCCGGATATTTGCCCGATAAATTCTTCGCCGAGATGCTCTTCCATAAATTCCACCTTCTTCAAATCGACAGAGGCCCTCTCTGCTTCGGCAGCTTCCTTTTCCCTTAAGCTTGAATGCTCAGCGATCGACTGGAGTGTTTCGAGATCTGGACGGGTGTTTTCTTTTTCGAAAATGAGTGACCGTATGATTTCACGATGAACCATAAGGTCTGGATAGCGACGAATAGGACTAGTGAAGTGCAAGTACGCTGGTGATGCAAGGCCGAAGTGACTGAGGTTCCGAGTATCGTACCGTGCCTTCGAAAGCGACCGGAGTACCACTCTCGATACCAGAGCTTCCACGGGACGACCTCGTACCTGGTCAAGCAGTCGCTGAAGGTCCTTGGGTTTGAGGGATCTCCGCTTTGGGAGTCCGTACCCGACTCGGGCGAGAAGTTCACGCAGTCCCTCTGTGCTCTCTCTCATCGGAGGTTCGTGGATCCGATAGATGGCAAACAGTTCTCTGGTTTCCATGTCAGCCGCTACGACTTCATTTGCTAGTATCATGAAGTCTTCCACGAGCCGATGACTCTCGAGGCGCTGGCTACGTTGTATGTCAATTGGATGCCCCTTTTCGTCCAAGACCACCTTCGCTTCAGGAATGTTCAGGTCCAAGGCCCCACGATCGCTTCTTACCCTTCTTAGAGATCTAGCTAGATCATCAAGGGTATGGAGCGCTTGGTCTATGTCCTCGCTGACGCCATCAGATCCATCCAGAACACTCTGCACTTGCTCGTATGAGAACTGACCACGACTACGAACACATGCTCGCTCATATCGATGCCGATAAACCCTACCAGCCTGATCTAACTCTATGAATAGTGATAAAGTGAAACGCTCAACCCCAGCTCTCAGAGAGCAAACATCGGAGGAAAGAACCTCCGGTAACATCGGAATTGTACGGTCTACCAAGTAGACACTCGTACCTCTTGATAGAGCTTCGACATCGACTAGATCCGACCCACGAACAAAGTGGGATACATCAGCGATATGTACACCGACTTCAAACCGACCCTGCCCCAGAGCGACAACCGAAAGTCCGTCATCATGATCTTTGGCCTCCGCCGGGTCGATCGTGAAAATACAAAGGTCAGTCCGGTCTATCCTCTTAACACCAGGATCAGCCATGCACTCCCGGGCAACCCTTTCAGCAGCGGCAGTAACATCAGCGGGAAAATCGAAGGAAAGCGCGAACCCGTGGGCTACGGCCAACACATCTACCCCCGGATCCGTAGGCTTTCCCAGAACTGTCTCGATTCTACCGGAAATGCTTGCACCGCCTTCGCCGTATGAATCGAGGAGCACTACCACGACATCCCCTTCATCTGCATCAGCGGAATGGCCTGAAGAGATGACGATTTCCTTTATGAACTTCGAGTCCAACGGGATCACAGTACTCCTGCGCTTGGAGTACCGGAACGTTCCCACAATCGTGTCACGAGCACGATCGATGACACTGACTACAACTCCTTCAGGACTCCGACCACGCCTGCGTGACTTGATCCGAATTAATACTCGGTCGCCATCCATCGCGGTATTAAGGTGCTTCGCTCCAATAAATACATCTTTGGAACCCGAGTCTAGCCTGGCGAAGCCGTCCCCAGCCCGTGTTAGCACTATAATGCCGGGCTCAAGCTCGGCACCTTCCGGTACAACAAACCGATGGCCCTTAACTCGTTGGATTTTACCCGCTTTCTCAAGTGATGTCAGGAACCGCTTGAAGCTATGATATCCGTTTGAAGGGATTCCTAACGTTCGTGCTAACTCCTTCGGCTTGAGTGGGCCACGCTTCGATTCTGCAAGCGCCCGTATCACACGATCCGTAGCAGCTTGATCATTTGGTTTCATGACTTGAGTAGTATAACAAACAGGACACTCTGACTCATCACTTGAGGGCCACTCCGAGATATGAACTCGGGTAGTCCAGGTAAGAATGCTACCGATAGAGTTTTAGGATGCACTCGGTTCATCACTTTCCGGTAATCGGAAGCCAAGCCGGTTCAAATGGCCCCTGTTCTTCCGCCACGCTTTTAATGGCTTAACCCATAGGTCCAGGTACACCCGCATGTCGATGAAGTGCTCGACCTTCATTCTTGCCGTTTCACCAAGCTCCCGGATAGCTCTTCCTTTCTTTCCGATAAGAATCCCTTTCTGTGATTCTCGCTCTACAAAGATGTGGACTTGCACATAGACCGGGTCTTGATCTTCCCGGAATTCTTCTACGTGACAGAACGTCGAGTAGGGGATCTCTTGATGATAGAGCTCGAAGATCGTTTCCCGTACCAACTCCGCTACAAAGAAGCGAACCGGGTCCGAGGCAATGTCTTCTTCGGGATACAAAAAAGGCCCGACGGGTAGATCTACACGTAGTCCCTCTAGCAGTGCATCAACGCCTTTCCCGGTAAGGGAAGAGAGTTTGTATATCGATCCGGAGAGTTCCCTGTCAGCCCAAGCTTCCCAAGCTCGGATGGCTTCTTCATCGGCGATGTCTACCTTATTCAAGGCTATATGCAGGGGAGCGTTGGTTTCGCTAAGAGCTTCGATAGTTGAAGCTGCTTCACGCGAGTCAGGTTTTGTAGTCGAGTCAATTAACAGTATGGTGATGTCAGCCTCAGCCAGAGCTTCTAGTGCAGCTCCAAGCATTGCACGCTGAAGCATATCCTTTGCTTCGAGCAACCCTGGAGTGTCAAGAAAGATCATCTGGTCGGTTCCAACCGAGAGTATCCCAGTCACACGTTGCCAAGTGGTCTGTGCCTTAGGTGTGACTATAGAGAGGTGCTCTCCGACAAGCTGATTGAGGAGTGTTGACTTGCCCGCATTCGGACGACCTACGAGCGTCACGTAGCCTGTTCGGGTTACTTCCACAGGATTCGACTCTTCAGCCGAAGTGGGATCTTTGGTCAAAAAATATTCGCTTTCATGCTATCAGCGTTCTCCTAATCCTAGATTACAGTCCAGCACCCGTCCTAGTCCATTCAAGCTATGGGTTCAGGGCAGGTTAAACCCCATGGTTCCTATCAATCAATTGGCTGAATGCTGATTGGGCCGTGAACACACTCCTTACTTGAATAGAAAGTGGCCCGTCCGACAAACTCGGACGGGCCACTTAAATAAAGCCGGCAGCGACGTACTCTCCCACCGGGCGACCCCGGCAGTACCATCCGCGCAGTAGAGCTTAACGGCCGTGTTCGGGATGGGAACGGGTGTAGCCTCTACGCTATAGCCACCGACAAGCAACAGACCGCTGCGATCAGTCGCATACTTCTATACGCTTGATCCCTCGCGGTACTAGTCGATAACAGAGGTCGAGTGGAAAAGCCTTTTGTGATGGTCGCCAACTTGAAATAACAAGCTGGCATGGAGTGACTGGGGTAGCAGTCGGTCAAACCTCTCGGGCGATTAGTACGGCTCGGCTTCACATGTTACCACGCTTCCACCTGCCGCCTATCAACGTACTAGTCTCGTACGGCCCTTCTGAGGGTCCAAAGACCCTGGGAGTGCTCATCTTGGAGGGGGCTTCCCGCTTAGATGCTTTCAGCGGTTATCCTGTCCCGACGTAGCTACCCGGCGATGCCGCTGGCGCGACAACCGGTACACTAGTGGTCAGTCCTTCCCGGTCCTCTCGTACTAGGGAACGCTCTCCTCAACACTCCAACGCCCACGACGGATACAGACCGAACTGTCTCACGACGTTCTGAACCCAGCTCATGTACCGCTTTAACGGGCGAACAGCCCGACCCTTGGGACCTTCTCCAGCCCCAGGATGCGATAAGCCGACATCGAGGTGCCAAACCGCCCCGTCGATGTGAACTCTCGGGGGCGATAAGCCTGTTATCCCCGGCGTACCTTTTATCCGTTGAGCGACGGCCCTTCCATTCGGAACCGCCGGATCAC
>Ga0315336_1000729_pt1 | contig 80285 bp, 81 predicted proteins | sample ASW5metaG_FD_204512 | JGI IMG/M metagenome (GOLD analysis project Ga0315336, IMG submission 204512) | Ammonia-oxidizing marine archaeal communities from Monterey Bay, California, United States - ASW #5 | ecosystem: Environmental > Aquatic > Marine > Intertidal zone | place: USA: California... | reverse complement strand
CAGCAAATCCTCGTCGAGGCGGAACAAATCGAGGACGCGAACGATCAGGTCGCTGAAGTCCATCGCGCCGTTTGCGTGCAAACGTTTCTGGTACTCGGCGAAGACGTCGTAGGCCTTGCTGCCGAACAAGTCGGTGCGCGCGGATAGTCCCTGACCGGGAACGCGCGCTTCGTGCTTGCAAGACTCGATGTATGCTCGGATGGCGTCCGGCGGGAACGTAGTGTCGTCGAGGTTGAGGGCTGCGACGATCTGCTTGATCAAGCGCAGCTGATCGTCACCATCGTATATCGAAAACGCAGAAGGATAGTTGAGAATGCTCGAATGGCGCCGCAACATTCGCGCACCGATTCCGTGGAAGGTGCCGGCCCAAACGTCTCGTCCCCCCGCGCCGATCAGTGTCGACAACCGTTCGCCCAACTCGCGTGCCGCTTTGTTTGTGAAGGTGACGGCCAAAATCTCGTGTGGCTGAGCGCGCCCTTCTTCGATCAGGCGCCCGATCCGATTAACGAGAACGCGCGTCTTGCCGCTGCCGGCGGCGGCAAGAATGAGCAGTGCTCCTTCGCCGTAGTCGACGGCTTCTCTCTGGCGTGCGTTCAGCTGCATGTTCGGGGGCGATGCTGCCCGTGCGGCGCGCAACGGGCAAGGGACCATCGGGCCGGCACATGTTGGTGCCTGCCGGTGCCTCGTCTATACCACAATGCGTGGCCGCTTATATACGCAAGGACGCACCGTATCGCGCCGCCAAGCGCGCCGGTTTACGATCGCGTGCCGCGCCCAAGCTCGACGAGCTCGACAAGCGCTACAAATTGTTTCGCAAAGGCATGAGGGTGCTCGATCTCGGCTGTTGGCCGGGGGGGTGGTTGCAGATTGCCTCACGTGCGGTCGGACCCAGCGGCCGTGTCGTAGGTGTCGATCTCGAGCCGGTTTCCGATCTCGCGATCGAGAACGTCCGCGTTCTTCTCGGAGATGTGCTCGTCGCCGAGACGCGCACTGCGCTGGCCGAAGCGCTCGGCGGTCCGGCCGATGTTGTACTGTCCGATCTTGCCCCCAATCTCAGCGGCGTCAAGGTCGCCGACCGTGAGCGACACCTCGAGTTGATGGAGATGGCCGTCGATCTAGCCGATGAGTTTCTCTCCGACGGTGGCGCGCTGGTTATCAAGTTATTTTCCGGTGTTGAAAGCGAGGCGACGGCGTTGCTAAAGCGGCGCATTGGCAAGGTCGCCAAGAGCCGGCCCGACTCCACGCGTAAGGGCTCTTCCGAGATCTATGCCGTCGCGTACAAGCGATCGGGGAATGACGGTTAGTGGCCTGGCAAGCGGTTATCGAGATCGTCCTGCCCGTCTTCATCATGATGGGTGTCGGTTACGTATTCGGCGCGTTCCGAAAAGTGAATGTGGCGCTGGTTACCGACTTTGTCGTCTACATTGCCGCACCTTGTCTGATCGTCTCGTCTTTAACGGGGGAAGATCTGGACCTCGCGACGATGGGTATCATGGCGCTCGGCGCCACATGGCTCGTGGTCTCGGTCGGTGGGTTGCTGCGCCTGGTAGGCGCACTTACCGGCAAGCGCTTCGGCACGATGTATCTGCCCGCCATGTTTCTGAATGCGGGCAACATGTTGTTGCCGCTTGCTCTATTCGCGTTCGGCGAGGCCGGTCTCCGCTACACGATCAGCGTGTTCGTGACGGTAACCATTTTGCAAGGCTCGCTCGGGGTATCCATTGCGGCGGGCAGACCCTCTGTGATGGAAGCACTGCGATTCCCGCACATTTACGCTGCGGTTCTTGCGCTACTCATGAATACCACCGGTTTTCGAACCCCTGCGGTCTTGCAGAGGCCTATTGACCTGCTCGGTGATACTGCTGTTCCGCTTATGCTCATTGCACTCGGTATACGGCTTCGCGATGTACGGATCTCGAGCTGGAGGACGCCCTCCATCGTGACCGCTGCACGTATCGGCGGTGGTTATATGATGGGCTTGGCGTTTGTGTCGGTGGTCGATCTTCCAATCGAGGCGCGTGGCTGTCTATTGCTGGCCTCGGTAATGCCCGCGGCCGTGGTGACTTTCGTATTTGCCGAGAAATACGGTCGCGACAGCGGCGAAGTCGCGGCCTCGGTTGCATTGAGCACCGCCGTCTCGGTATTGACGACCCCGATGTTGTTGGCATACGGACTGTAACGATGAAGGCGGAATCGGCGCCCCGGAGTTCCGCCGTTGATACTGCCGTCGTTGTGGCGGTACAGGGTGTATTCGAGGTACGGTGAGCGTTGCAACGTTCCGGGAGTGTTTTTTGAGTCGCATGCTTTTGTCGATGTTTTCGCTATCTGTTGCCAAACGGAGCGCTTCGCTTGCCGTCGCTCTGGCATTGATCGTGGTGAGCCTGGGTTGTGGTGCGTCCAGCGTTGAAGCCGACGCTACGACAACCGACGAGGTGAACCGAGAGTTGCATAGCGACATCATCGGGTCGGTCGCCGACCGAGCGCCGGACCTTCTTTCTTCCTATATCCGTATCGATACCGTCAATCCGCCTGGAAATGAGATAGCAGGGGCACGGTTTTTGGCTGAGTTGCTCGAAGCCGAAGGCATATCGACCCAGATCTTCGAGCCCGAAGCAGGGCGTGGAAGTCTCGTCGCCCGGCTTCCCGGCAATGGCTCAAAACCGCCCATCGTGCTGCTGAGCCACATTGATGTGGTCCCGGCGGCGGCCGAGCTGTGGAGCCACCCTCCCTTCGAAGGGCTCATCGTGGATGGGGCGGTGCATGGCCGGGGTGCGCTTGATGCCAAGGGTGTGGGAATCACCCATGTGTTGGCACTCATAGCGCTCAAACGCATGGGCGTGGTTTTGGACCGGGACATTATCGTGATGGCCACGGCCGATGAGGAGACCGGCGGTCGGCTTGGTGTGGGGTGGTTGCTCGAGAATCAGTTTCCGATGGTCGCCGATGTTGAGTTCGTACTGAACGAGGGAGGCTTCATTCGGCGAAGCGAGGGGCGCCCCCTTATCTACAACATGAACGCGGGCGAAAAGGGCCCTTGTTGGTTCAAGGTCGTGGCTTCAGGTGATCCTGGTCATGGTTCGCGGCCGGCCGCCGATACCGCCGTGACGCGGCTCGTCACAGCACTGGCCAGACTGGCGGATTGGGAGCGCCCGATTAGTGTAGGCCCAGTCGTGGCCGGGTATTACGCCGCGTATGCAGCCCTGGATGAAGAGCATGCGCGCCAGTTCCGGCAGCTGGCCAGGTCGCTCGAGGATCCCGTGTTTCGCGAGTGGTTCATGAGCGATCCGATCGCGGCTGCACTCGTCCAAGACACGCTTGCACCCACCGTATTGCTCGGCAGTTCGAAAACGAACATTGTGCCGGCCGAGGCATCGGCCGAGATCGACAGCCGATTGCTTCCCGGCCACGACTGCGGCGAGTTTCTGGACGAAGTCAGGGGCTTGATAGGCAATGAGTTCGTCCGCGTGGTCGAGGGGAGCGTACGTTTCCCGTCCTCTCAGTCACCGCTCGACAATAGCCTGACCGAAGCGGTCGAAACGGTGGCTGCAGGCGACGCCGCCAGCTCCGTTGTGCTGCCTGGCTTACAAACCGGCTTCACCGATAGCCACTACTTTCGGGAAAAGGGCATCGCTTCCTACGGGTTTGTACCGATCGTAGTGAGCAACGCTGAAAGGGTCGCCATACACGGGCCGAATGAGCGCGTTCAGGTCGAAGACCTGCGTGCCGGCGTTGTGCGCATGGTCGAGATATTGACCGAAGTCGGCCGAGGAATGCAGTAAGCGGGCGTCGTCTCGTTGCTTGCCGAAACCATCTAGCTGATAATGCGCTAATTGTGCGCAAAGGGTCGGGGATACTTGCTCGGAAGAGAACAGGGCTTCTTCCAGCATTAGGAATCGCGGCCCGTGGTGAGGAGGAGCACGCATGGGTGTGGACCGCATTGGTTCGCCGGGCATCGATCAAACGATTCGAAGCCTGCGAGCGCTGCTAAAGAGTTTCGAGCGCGAAATCAGCTTCGTCGCTAACCGTGCGCGCACGGGGTCCGGCGATGTGATGCAGGAGTTCGCGCGCGCGTTGGCCGGCGGTCTCGTCGGCGCGATGTCGGGTAGGGCGTTTTCAATGGCGTCGGGCGGTTGGACTGCTGGTGAGTGGAAGGGAGTGGCGAACATCGATCTCGCAAAACTAGTTAGGTTATTTACATCGACGCTTGATCCGTCGGCATTGGTATCTGCGATGGCCAATTTCGTCGGACTGGCAGATGCCAAGAGCCTCGCGCTGATGCAGAGCGAGGTGCTGGGGATACTCGACGAGTTCGGCCAGGTGCGTGAACGGGAGATCGCCACGGCTGGCGGATTGTCGCAGCTTCGCACCAGGGCGGCGCGGTTCGAAGAAGCGCTCGCCGGCTTGGCGCGCCTGCAAGGGCGCTTGGTCGCACGATCAGATGAGCAGTTGACGAAAGCGCAAGAGGTCGAACAAATGGCCGGCCGACGCGACGATCACATTACGCGGCTGATTCGCGATCATGCCGCTCAGCGCGCCGAACTCGAGCACCTGGCTCGCCGTAGCGCTGAGACCGACACCCGCGCACAACAATGGGAAAGGCGACTCGATGTTGTTGAGGTTGAGACGCGGGAAGACTCTCGCGTCGGCCAGCTCGAAAGCCTGCTCGACGACTTGAAGCGGTCGCAAAAGAATGGAATTCAAGGTGCTGTCGAGTCATTGGACGGCCTGCGCGAAAGGGTGGGTCGTCTCGAGGCACGTTCGGCTGAGATGACGCGCGAAGCACGCGCGAAAACCGGTCGGCTCGACGCTCTAGCGCGTCATGTCTCCAGTGTCGAGGGTCGGCTTACGACCGCGATCGGCAAAGGAGGCGGTAACGTCGTCACGGTAGCGGCTCGAAAGATTGAGGATTTCGAACAATCCGAATCGGGTTCGCCGCAAACGACGAACCCCTGAGGCACTTAGCAATGAAAAAGAAACTTCCCCTCGGCCGAATCGTGACGATCTTCTCGGCCTGCACTGTAATGGCGGTTGCAACGTTTGGTATCAGTGGCTGCGACTGGCTAAGCGGTGACGACGCTCAAAACGCTACGCCGACGACACCGGTGACCGCCGGCAGTAAGATCGAGCCGATCGAAGGGATGAGGTACTACGTTGGAGGTCCCGTCATGCGCCAAGACCAATATGGTCGCATGCGGGTGAAGTCTTTCAACGGTGAGATCAAGAAGCCGACGGCACGTGGTCTCGTCATCGGGTACAAAGAACTGGAAGGAGATCGCTTCGAACTGCGTACGTGGCTCAACGGCGATCCTGTTAGCGAGCAACGCGGCTTCGTCGATGGGGAGGGACTGTTCTGGTACGACGAACGTTCTACGATCGGCCCTGAGGGTGTTGTCATTGTTCGTCAAACGCTGACGCACGACGACGACGCGAAAATAATACACTCGGTGGTGGAGCATCTCGATCCCACCGATGGAGAAGTCGTGAGCATGTACGAGACGGATCTGCCCTATTCGCCTCCTGACGTTAATATGGAGGATGAAGAAGAAGAGGCAGATGCAGCCGACGACAGCGAAGACGAGTAGGAGCGGGGCGCGTGAAAGTCGTTCCAGTTGCCCAACTCGCAGATAACTACGCATACCTCGTGATCGATCCGGCGAGCGCCCAAGCGGGTATAGTCGATGTTGCAGAGGCCGCACCCGTATTGGAAGCGGCGCGTGAACAAGCCGTAACCATCACCGCTATTCTTTCGACCCACCACCACTTTGATCATGTCGGTGGTAACGACGAACTGCTGGCGCAACTGCCGAAAGGATCGGTCGATGTGTACGGTTATGCCGACGACGCTGAGCGTATCCCCGGTATCACTCGTCCGCTCGATGATGGCGAGCAATTTGAACTTGCCGGGCTCACGGGCCGGGCGATGTTCATCCCCGCCCATACGCGCGGGCACCTCGCCTACTACTTTGAGGCCGACAAGAGCGTCTTCACGGGCGATACGATGTTTGCCGGGGGGTGCGGCCGATTGTTCGAAGGCGACGCCGCGCAGATGAAGTCTTCTCTCGAGAAGCTTGCGGCTTTGCCTGACGATACACTTGTTTACTGCGGCCACGAGTACACGCAGGGCAATCTGCGCTTTGCCGCCACTCTCGAGCCCGGCAATGACGTGCTCAGCCGGCGCCGCCAAGAGGTGGACGCACTCATCGAAGCCGGTAAGCCGAGCGTGCCCACGACGATCGCCATTGAGAAAGACACCAACCCGTTTCTCCGCAGCACAAGCCCCGAGCTCGTTAGGTCTGTTCAAGCTCAAGTGTCGGGGCTTGGCGACGATCCCGTCGATGTGTTCGCCGCTACGCGGACACTGAAGGATTCATTCTAACTGCGAATCAGTCACGCAACTTGTAGATGACGATCGGCCGGACCGTGTGCGGGTACTGCCGCGTTTCCGTGCGCGTGTAATACTCGGACGCCCATCGTTCAAACGCGCGACGCCGCGGGCCGGACCAGCGACGCGCGACTACCATAAGGCGCGGGCGTTCGCGGTCTAGGTCGCCCAGAATCGCGTCGAATCCGCCCACCGTTTGTTCTGCGAAGCGATCGACCCCGAACCACATGTATGGCCAGCTCCATACGCTGTGTCGTCCGGTGTGAATGAGCAATTCGGGGTAGCTCACCGTCAGTATTGAATCGTCGCTGCCGAGTCCTTCGACCATCTGATCGATGAAGGCAGCTTGCTCGTCGTAAGTAATTGGCGGGTGCGCCCGCCCGCTGGTCGGGACCGCGGCGGCGATGCAGCCGGACAGTACGGCGACCAATGCCACGTTGCCTTCGACATTGTTTGCAGTAAGCGCGGCGAATAGTCCGCATCCAACGACTGCTCCAATGATCGGGGCCAACAGGATCATGTCGGGCCACGCCTGAAAGTTTACGAACATGAGGCCGAGGTATGCGACACTTGCAGCGAGCAATGATGTCGGGAGTAACCGCTTGCTCGTAGCAAGTGCGACGACGCACGCGGGCATGAAGAGAAGTTCGACTGTGTTCCACTGGATCAGCAGTTTGAACAGATGTGCGACGGTGTTCGCGGGCGTGCGCGAATGTAGATCGATGTAGTGGAGGTTGAAGCCTACGGCCTGCGCAAAGAAGTCGTCGAGCGCCCCGACCGTTGCCAAGAAAGCGAGCAGGAGTGCGGTTGGTATGGCCGCGCCAAAACCCAGTCTAAGAGTATCTCGTACACGTGCAGCGTCGGTGTCTCGCAGTATCGACCACGACGCTGCTGCGAGAAATGCGACGCCGGGCTGCCAGGTAAGCGTCGCCAGGGCGCCGAATACTCCAGCCGTAGCGACCTTTCTGCGATCGGCGGCGAGTAACGCAGCGAGTCCGAACGCTGTGGTGGCGACTTTCGGGCGCACGCCCTCGATTGATGCGATGAGCCATTGATCGACCGCGAGCATCCACATGGCGGCCGCCGCCGCTGCTACCCAGGGGGCGCGCCGCACAATCAGCGCAAAGAGCAGTGCTGGACCGAGTGCGCCGAGCGCTACGAATACAAAATGTGCGCCGTCGAGCGGTGCGAAGCCGAGTAGATCGGCCAAGGCAGCTCCGGCGCCGCCCAGGAACGCGGCCAATGGCGTCTTGTGCAGAAAGATGTCGCGATACGGGATGCGACCGTCGAGCAGGCTCACCGACATGTAATCCCATGTCGCTGGGTCGAGTCCGACAATACGATTGAGCGGATCGAAGGCGAGTAGCGTGAGAAGCGCGACCGCGAAGATTGCCACCGCACCGGGTGCTGCTGGCGAGGAACTACGGTCCATCGTGCAGTTCATTTCCCGGCACTGACTCTGCGTCGACCCGCCATAGATTAGCCGTACGCGTGAGTGTCAGATGGTCGCGCCGACGCGTGCCGTCGTGGAACATTACGATCATCTCGACCTGAGCATTGCCATCGGCCGTCGCTCGCTCGGTGGCGTGCAGTTGCGACACGATTCCATTCTTCGTTACGCGATCACCCCAAGCGCCAATGCCGCCGTATCGAGAAAGTAGACGTGCGAGATGCTCCTCGCCGGTGAGCATGCGCCGGGCACCGTCGAAGTCCTCGGTATTCAACGCCTGGTAGAATTCGCGAGCGCGACGCGAGGGCGTGTCGGGGCCTCGATCGGCCGAACAACCGTAATGGGAGGTCAAAACCAAGGCGGCGATGAGAATTGCACGCGCGCAGGTGAGCGCCGCCGCCCTGCATGCCTCAAAAGAGGCATTTCGGCTGCCGATCGTCCCCATAGCAGCCGAGCATGCCGTACCCGAGCCGAGCCGCCAAACCGGACGTTGCTGCGGGGCGCGCCGCGACTAGAATAGCCGACGTGAAAATAATGATTGGACTGACGGGAGGTATCGGCTCCGGCAAGTCGACGGTAGCCGCCATACTCGCGGACCACGGTGCCGTCGTGATCGATGCCGATCGCGTTGCGCATGAGGTCTATATGCCGGGGGAAGAGGGGCACGACCGGATTGTCGAGCGGTTCGGTGAGGAAGTTCTCGCAGCCGACGGAACCGTCGATCGCCCGCGCCTGGGATCGATCGTGTTCGACGACAAGGAGGCGCTCGAAGACCTCAACGCGATTATCCATCCACTGGTACGCCAAGAAGTGGCCAAACGACTGCTGGCCGCATCGGAGAGCGACCCGGAAGCCGTGGTTGTCGTCGAGGCCGCATTGATGACGGAGACCGGATGGACCGGTGGCTCCGGGGTGGTGTGGACCGTTATCGCCGATCCAGACGTGGTCATCGATCGCCTAGTTGAACTGCGCGGCATGGATCCCACGGACGTGATGCTTCGGATCAAGGCGCAGGCGTCTAACGACGAACGCCGGAAGTTTGCCACCACGGTGATCGTGAACGATGGCTCGCTCGAGCAACTCGAGGAAGTGGTGGCCAAGCTTTGGGTCGATATCGTCGAGCCGCAAGAGACTTCCTGAGCGGCTGTGGGCGAGACGAACGTATCCCGGCTCATCGCGGACATCGGGCAGCGCTACGCAGACCGCACCGCCCTTATCGATCTATCGAGTGATCAGGTGCGCGAGATTTCCTATGCCGAGTTGGTCGCCCGAACGCGTGCGCTCGCCTCGGCCTTGTATCAACGCGGCATGCGGCCGGGTGACCGGCTCGCAGTCGCACTCGACAATTCTACCGAGATGGTAGTGAGCGAATGGTGTTGTCTGCTCGCCGGATTCGTTTGGGTTGCGCTCAACGTTCGTTCTTCCGAAGAGGAATTAGCCGGGGTGCTTTCTGACAGCGATCCGGCGCTAGTCATTACCAACCAGCGCTACGAGGATACGCTCGGGCGAGCGGCATCGGGCCGCCCGGTAGAGGTGGTCGGCAGCGCCCGATGGACTCGGTTTGTCGAAAACAGCGATCCAGAACTCCCGCGCCTGGTTCCGCGCTCTACTGACCCGGTAAGAATTCGATACACGTCGGGTACTTCGGGCCGTGCGAAGGGCGCGATACTGACACGCGGCGGCTACGACGCTTCGATCGACAATGTGTCGTCGGTCATCGGGCCCTTTTACGAAGACGATGTCGTTGCTCAAGTGGCACCGATGACCCACGCAAGCGGCGCAATGCTGCTGCCGCATCTCGCCGCCGGTGGCAAGGCGGTCATCGTTGACCGCTTTGATGCGGGGGCTTTACAGAAACTCTGCAAACAATATCGTGTGACGGCACTGTTTCTGGTACCGACGATGTTGGTGCGCTTCTTGAGTGCGCACGCACCGTCCGACGATCTCGAGACATTGAGAACCATCGTTTACGGCGGCGCGTCGACGCCGCCGGACACCATCGCCGGGGCTGTCGAAAGTCTTGGCGCGATATTCATCCAAATCTATGGGCTCACCGAATCGACCTGGCCGGTCTGTGCGCTCGGCAGAGACGAACACGAGCGCGGCGAAGACGAAGCGCGCGCAGATTGGCTCGCGCGCCTCGCGTCGTGCGGCCGCCCCACCGCGGTGGGGCGAGTGCGCATCGTCAATGAGTCGGGTACCGATGTTGATGATGGGCAGGCGGGCGAACTATGGGTTCGCGGTCGCAACACCATGGCCGGCTACTGGCGCAGCGCAGACGAGGGCGACAAGGGCTTAGACACCGATGGCTGGATGCACACCGGCGATATCGGCGTGCGTGACGAACAAGGGCGGATCACGATCGTCGATCGTCTGCACGACATGATTGTGAGCGGCGGCTTCAACGTGTACCCGCGCGAGATCGAAGACGCACTGGGATCACACGATGGCGTGCTCGAGTCGGCGGTCGTCGGGCGGCCGCACAGCGAGTGGGGTGAAGCCGTGCACGCGTACGTTGTGGTTAAGGCGGGCATGCAACCGAGTGCCGACGAACTTCGGAGCCACGTTAGCGGGAGAGTGGCGGGATACAAGAGTCCGAAAACGATAGAGTTCGTTGATTCCCTGCCGAAGAATACCTCGGGGAAGGTGCTACGCCGCGTGCTACGCGATCGTCTACGTCCGGGTTGATCTTGCGTGCTGCTTCTAGTGCCCGACGCTGCCCGGCAGGCCGGCGCCCGCGTGGTGCTCCTCGAGCGCGAGATCGAGTAATCGGTTCACGAGCGATGGCAGATCCAGCCCGGTTTCCGCCCATAGGCGTGGGTACATACTGATCTCGGTAAAGCCCGGGATGGTGTTGAGTTCGTTGAGATAGACATCTCCACGCGCCTTGTCGATGAAAAAGTCCGCGCGTGCCATGCCGCGACATCCGATGAGTTCCCAGGCACGCAGCGCGGTGGCACGAATTTCGGCCCCCTGGCGGTCGGTGAGATCGGCCGGTAGGACGAGGCCGGCGTCGTCGTCGACGTATTTGCTATCAAAGTCGTAGAAGCCATCTCCCGTGACGATTTCGCCGGGGGGTGAGAGCTCGGGTGCTTCGTTGCCGAGAATGGCCACTTCTATCTCATGTGCATCGATCGCACGTTCCACGATTACGCGCGCATCCCAGTGTCTGGCCTCCACTAGTGCGTCGGGCAGCGTGTCGGGGGTGTCGACTCGTGTTATTCCGACCGACGAACCGAGGTTGGCGGGTTTGACGAAACAGGGGAATCCGAACGTCTGGCGGACGAGCGCTTCGACTTCGCCGGGTTGGTGGTTGCCGGCCGAGATGAACTCGACTTGAGGCAGCTCGGCGCCGATGCACAGCGTCTTCATTGCCAGCTTATCCATGGCGAGTGCCGACGCGCGTGCGCCCGCGCCGACGTAAGGTACACCTACGGTGTCCAAAAAGCCCTGTAACGTTCCGTCTTCGCCTCCAGGGCCGTGGGTGATGGGAAACACCACATCGATCTCCGAGCGCAGTGCGGGGTCGTCAGCGCCGCCGTTGCCGGTCGCGAGTAGTTGCGGGCCGGCATCGGTGCGAGCGAGAATGACCGCTGTGCCGGAGTCGTCGGCCACCTCTACCAGTTGCGTTCGGCCGCGCTCGAGGAGTGCGTCGTAGTCGCCGAGGAGCCAGCGGCCGCGCTTGGTAATACCGACCGCCGTGACTTGATGACCGGCCCGTTCGAGCGCCGGTTTGATGGCGGCGGCCGATCTCACGGAAATCGAGTGTTCCCCCGAGATCCCACCAAACAATAATACGATTTTAAGAGGCGACTGAGGCATGACCCATTTCTACCACTGTGTGGCGTGCAGGTGAACGCTCGGGCGGGGAACTTCTTCACACTGAAGGAACCCTTCACCCCACGATTAGCAAAAGTTTGCGTTGTTCCCCATCCCTGGCAGTCTCATAAGCCCCGGTTGTCGATCGCGAGTCGAACTTCAATAACGTTAATGAACAGCCGGTAAACACGCATGCATATAGAAACGCTCAAGATCTTCTGCGACGTGGTCGAGAATCAAAGCTTCTCGTTGGCGGCGTCTCAAAACTTCATCACCCAATCGGCGGTCAGCCAACAGATCCGCGGGCTGGAGGAGCGCTACGGCAAGCGACTTCTCGAGCGTAAGCGAGGTAGCGTTCGCCCGACCGCTGCCGGCGAGATTCTGCATCGCGCCAGTCGTGAAATACTCCATGTTTTCAACGAGATGGAGGCTCAGCTCCAGGGACTGAGCAATGTCGTCACGGGCAGTATCCGGGTCGGAACGGTGCACAGCGTCGGTTTGTATGAGCTTTCAGAGCCGCTGAAGAGCTATTTCGCGGATTTTCCACACGTGAACGTTTATCTGGAGTACGACCGCGCCAGCCACATCTATGAGCAGGTTCTGCGCGGCAATGTGGATCTTGGCATCGTCGCCTATCCCAGCGCCCGTGCGCAGATCACCGTTCTCGATTTTCGCACCGACCGTCTGGTCGTCGTCTGTGCCCCGAGCCATTCGATCAGCGAACGGCTCGAGATCCCGGTCACGGATCTCGATAGTGAGAAATTCGTGGGATTTGAGAAGGGAATCCCGACCCGCCAGGCGCTCGACCGTCTATTTGCCGAGAAGGAGATCGCGGTTCAGTACGTTGCGGAACTCGACAACATCGAGATGGTGAAGCGCTTGGTCGAGGTAGGCGCGGGAATCGCGGTTATTCCTGAGAAGGCCTGCGTGCATGAGGTGGACTCCGGGTCGTTGGTCAAAATCGAGCTTGCCGATCGCGACCTGACACGACCGATCGGTATCATTCATCGTACCGGCAAGCACTTCAGTCCGGCCGTCGAGAAATTCATTGAGTATCTGCAGGCAGGCACGGCTCAAGCGGGCCGTTCCGGGCGGCCTGAGGCGCGCAACTAGATCGCCCGGTTCAGATTTCGAGATTGGGGAGTACGCGCTCGGCGAATAGTTCGAGTGTTTCGGGTGCGCCGAAATCACCGAACACTATAGTGAAGTTACGCACGCCCGGTTTCATCTTCGTGCGTAACACTTCGGTTATTTGATCCGGTGTACCGCATACGGCCATCTCATCGATGTCGACGAAGCTACCGATCACAAGTTCCGCAAGTTCTCGCTTCTTCTTGTAGTCGTCTTCATCGGCGCCGATTACCACTGCGGTTTGTTCACTGATCAGTATGTCGTCGAAGTCGCGATCAACGCGGTCGCAGTGGATACGCAGTGCGTCGATATGCTCATGTATTTCGGGAACGGTCGGCATCGAGCAGTTCCAGGTCTGTGCGTACTTTGCGACCAAACGCATGAGCACTCGCTTGCCGCCGCCGCCTATCGTGATCGGAAGGGGTGTCTGCACAGGCTTGGGCGCGAACGGTGCATCGCGAAATGCGTAGTGCTCGCCCTCGAAAGTAGTGCGATCGTTGGTAAACAAGCTGGTGATGATTTCGAGAGACTCTTCCAGTTGAGCGAGCCGCACACCGATCGATGGGAAGTCGAACCCGTAGGCTTTGTACTCTTCCTCCATCCACCCGGCGCCCATCCCTAGTTCAACGCGGCCGCCGCTGATGTGATCTGCGGTTGCCACGGCTTTGGCGAGAAGGCCCGGGTTGCGGAAAGAATTGCAGGTTACGAGAACCCCGATACGCAGGCGCTCGGTGGCTTCGGCGAGCCCGGCTACGGTGGTCCAGCCTTCGAGGAAATCGAGGTCGGGTGCGCCCCCTGCCATGACGTGGTCTACGACCCAATATCCGTGAAAACCCAGGCTTTCGGCCGATTGAGCGCGGGCCCGGATGTCAGAGTACGAGCTTGCGGCTTGGGGAATAAACAGCGATACGGTTGCCTTCTCACTCATGAACCGGAGTCTCCTTGACGGGGCGCGGCATCTTAGCGCGGCACCTGGGCCATGCCACCCTCACACGCGCACATGCAGCTGTGCCACGTGTGCAGGTCAGCCGGCATTGCGGCAAACGAGACGCGCTGGGTATTCTAAAAGCGTTCGTCGACCAGGCACGAACCCCCCATCAACATGTCGCGGAAGAAGAAGAGCACAACGCCGAAGGACAAGCCGTTTAACAATCCTTTTGCGGACAATATTCGAAAGCTTCGCAAACGATTGCGTGATCGCAGCGCACGCACCAACGACGCATCACGCTCGCCGCGCGCTCGTCCCGACGACGCTTTCGAATCATTGACCGATGACGAAGCTTTTCGTCGCGCCGTTGACGGTTCTCGACCGGTGGAAGCGCGCGGTCGTGAAGTAGCGCACACCCCGAATACGAACGAATCGATAAAACTGCGCGCTGACGAATACGATTTGGACGATGTCCTGTCAGACGCGTACTTTGATATGCGTTTTTCCGATCAGTACATGAGCGGAAGTTGCGCATCGGTGAGCAAGGAAACTCTAGACAAACTTGCGGAAGGTGTGTTTGCGGTGCGTTCCCATGTTGACCTACACGGCATGGCGCTGGACGATGCCAAGCAGACGGTCGACGAGTTCCTGACTGACTGTCAACGTCGAGGAGAGTGCTGTGTACTTGTCATTACGGGAAAGGGTCGTAATTCACCGGGCCAGGTCGGTGTCTTGCGTGCTGGTATTCCGGAATGGCTCGCGCGGGGGCCGAGCGCACGTCGTGTACTCGCCTTCGTGACGGCGCGTCAATGTGACGGTGGAGAGGGGGCGCTCTACGTACTTCTTCGGAAGTCCGCAGGTCGCAAGACTCGGATCGACGTTGAGTCCGGCGGTGGGACCTAACTCGAACTTGAATGACCTGATCGCTGACTGATCGCTGACGCGATCGCCGACGTGATCGCTAAGATGGCATTCAAGACGACGCGGGGACGAGGATTGAGGGTGAGCGGCGCGAGGCCAGTTCGCGGCGGTGGTGGTTGTGGAGGTTCACGCGGTGGAGAAGCGGAGCGGGTCTTGTCGGCTCGTCTATGTGGGCGATGACGGCGACCTGTATCAGACAGGGGGTACACTAGAATCCCAACGATTAACCTGGGGTTGGGACGACTCAGATTCGGCCGGCAGGCTGTACTACGTATGGCCCTCCTATTCCCCTGACGGGCGCCTAGTTGCCTGTTTCGGAGTGCGCCCCGGGGATTCGCCCGAAGCGGGACTGTACGCGGTCGCGCAAGATGGCGTTACCATGCATGAAATTTGGCGCATGGTGGGTGCGGCTCCCATCTGTGAGAGTTGGTCGCCCGATTCCAGCCAAATCGCGATTCTCTTGCAGGACGAGACCGGGCTCCGCCTTGAGCTGGCCAATATCAACCGTCCGGGAGAAACGAGGGTTCTGGACTCAGGATCGCCGCTTTTTTGGTCCTGGTGCCCCTCAAATGAATATTTGGCCGTTCACGCAGGTGGCAGTAGGTCCGTCTACGAAGACGCTCGCCTGACGATCTTCGATACCAGCGATGATTGCCGAGAAGTTGCTCATCTCGTGCCGGGCGAGTTTCGCACCCCAGCCTGGTCGCCCGATGGGCGCCGCCTGGCCTATATAGATGCGAGCGACGGTCGCATCGAGTGCCTGGCCATCTATCGCATGGACGACGGTGTCTCCGAGATCGTCCATCCGGTCGAGGGGCACAGCGCGCTGCTGTGGTCTCCGGATGGGCGCTACCTGGCCCATTCACAGGCCCTAGGCGAGACGCCACACATGTTCACCGGTGTGAATCTCGTCGACGTGCGCACCGGTGAGAGCACCGTCGTTTGCGATGACAGCGTCGTGGGCTTCTTCTGGACGCCGTGTGGAAAACGGATGGTCACCATCTCGTTCAACGACGACGGTGGTATGGAATGGTCGGTGATGGACATACAGGGCCTGCGCAAGACTCTGGATGCGCGCTTCTACCCGACGCGCGAGCTGGTGTATTTCTGCTGGTTTTTCGACCAATTTGCCGCATCCCATCCGATCATCTCAGCTGACGGCACGAGTGTGGTTTTCGCAGGCCATATGGCTGAGAATGGGATTGATCAGATGGAGTGCGACAGCAGCGTCTACGTACAGTCTCTGGTAGACGATACGCCTCCCCAGCGACTCGGCGGCGGACACTTCGCCTGCTGGGACAGCAGTCCAAGGTAAGATGGCGATACAAACCCAGCACTACCTGAGTCTGAGCCGGGTATTGCTGGGCGCTATCGTTCTGGTCGAGCTCAGCGGGTCTCCCGAATCTTGGCTCGTACTGCCGGCGGTGCTGGGCGCGGTCGCGGCCGATTGGTTCGACGGCAAAATCGCGCGCGCTTCCGGCACGGCCTCGGTGGCCGGGCGGCTCATCGACAACCTCTGCGATTTTGCGTTCCTCTCAATGTGTTTCGCCGCATTCGCGATGCGCAGCGTATGGAGTGACCCGGTTATCGGTAGCGCGACGCGCTATTCGCAACACGCGAACTGGCTGCCGCTCGGCTGTCTCGTTGCCGCCTTTGGGCTCTATCTGATCCGCTGGGCGGTGAGTGAGCGCATGAATGCACCGCTGGCTCCATCTACGCGCGGCCACAGCGCGGGTATATTCAACTACGTGCTCGCGATTCTCGGCGGCATCGCAGTGCTTCCGGGTGTAGAAATCACACGCTGGATCCTCGAGCCGAGCTTCGTCACGGTCGCGTTGCTCAACGCGACTGCGGTTTCGGAGAACTTGCTGCTTCTACTCCAGGTCCGCTCGCGCTGATTCCGTAACATCCGTACCTGGCCCCATGTACCAACCGGTCGGCATACGCGCTATGTTCTCGTCCATGACTATTCTGCGCGTTTGCTGCGCCCGTGTGATCACGTCTTTGCTCTTCGCTGCGTCGTTGCTGCTCGTGTCGTGTACGCCGGTTACGAAGGGCTATGAGATTCATACCGGAGAGATCGGCTGCGACGAGGCGAATCGCATGGTGCACGACGCTCTTCTCGCGATGCGGATGAGTGTGACCGCTTTCAAGGTCGCGAAGCCGAGCTCGCCCGGTTACGTGTCGGGGACGCGCACTGACAACCGAGGTCGCATGGACGGTACCGTGAAGATTCGCTGTGAAAGCGATGGTGTTCACATTACGGCGAGTCAATCCGGTTTAGGCGGTGAGGAGTTCGAACGCGGCATATTCCTTTCGATCACGGGTCGTGCCGGGCTGACGGTCAAGCGTGACGGCCGCAACAGCGGTAAGTTGGTCAAGCGCACCAACCCGGTGCAGAGCGAGACTGACTCGTCCGGGACGGGCACGAGAGCGCCATCGTCGCCGCCCGATAGATCGAGCGCGAGACCGACGGCAGAAAAGGTCGTCGGCGTGCGCGTTAGACTCGAACAGGTGCACGGGTACGCGACGCTACTGGACTTCGAAGCGAATCTTGGCGCGGCTGGTATTCTTCCTGTTCGTATCGAGGTGAAAAACGGTACCGGGCGCGGTTATGAGTTCGATCCGCGCGATGTCGTATTGCGTCGCGCGGGCTCGCGTGACCGCGCCAAGCCGCTGACCAGCGCTCAGGCGGTTGCGATTCTCAAGGATGCCAACCGCAAGGTGCTCGGCGCTACGGGTGCGCAGCCGAGTTCGGCCACCGGTCCGGCTGATGCGCTGGCGCCAAGCGAGCTGGGTGACGTACGACGGGCGGCCGAAATCATGCCCTCGCGCGCCGTGCGCGCGAAACGACTTGGCCCCGGCGAAAGCGTGGAAGGATTTCTCTACTTTCCGAGCGCTGATTACGACCGCGCGCGCATTCTTATGATCGATTCGGCTACCGGGGAGACCGAGGGTTTTCTGGTCGAGTTTTGATGTTTTGACGGTGTGCCCCCCGGTATTTGACTCGGTGCAGACAAGATCCGACCGCCTGCGGTTGCGCGAATTCCTGGGAAAACGGATGCATGATGATGTGAAATGCCTCCCTGGGTTGTCAGTGACGGGTGCCGGCCACACAATTGTTGGAATGCGTGTACCGCTGCTTTCAAAATCGCTCGGCTGGTCCTGCGCGCGTGTGGCTATCGTGGCGACGCTCGCGATCGGTTGTGCGCACGCAGTGGCATCGGCCCAGACAGATGGGCTCGTCGTCGGCGACGGGCAGATCGTTTCGATTCACGAAAATTCGAAGTCTTTGCGAGAGATCGTGATCGATCTCTGTTTGAAGGCGGAGGTAAGCCTTCTCGGCTTCGCGGCGACCGACCGTACGCTTTCCATAGATCAAGACGACCTCCCCATGGACCAACTATTGTCGCGTCTTTTGCGCGAGGAAAGTTACATGGTGGGCCTGAAGCGCGAGGGGGAAGACGGAGTGCGTATTTCGTGGTTGCGCGTTATGGGGCCGGAGTCGAGTAGCTCGGCGCTCCGCTTTGACGAACAGCAGATCGTGAAGTCGTATTTCGGGATGCCCAAAGTCGTTATTGACGAGGCCATTGCCAGCGAAGACGCCGAAGCGCGGAGTCGCGCTGTTAAAGCGGTCATCAAGCACGTCCAACAAAACCCGGATGCGATGGACGACTTCATCGGCCGTGGCTACGCGCAACTTATCAAGGAGATAGGCGATAGCCCGTATTCGGTCGACCTATTACAGTCGCTAAGTCCCGTGGTGGGTACTAACGCGCATCGCTTCCAGATCATGGGGCTCGTGCGTAGCATCCAGAACTACCGGGACCCGCCCGAGAGCACCTTCAAGCCGCTTGCGATTCTGAAAGAGCTTGATGAATCGGGAGCGTTGCTCCCCAAAACCCCTTAGCCGGTCGGCTCCAGTCGCTCATCAGGGCGTCGGCTCGACGGCACCGCCAAGCTGCCCACGGAGATCATTGACGAGCGCTCTCAACCCGTCCACTGGCTCGTCGGCTTGCCCGTTGAGGGTCTGGGTGTCACGCAAGAGACGCTCGTAGATGCGCAGGGCTACCGTTCTGCTGCGTCGTGCTGCATCGGCGTCGCCCCGTTCGTCGCGCGCCGCCGCTTCTTTCAGAAACACGATGCCGAGTTTCTTGAGCGACTCTTGTCGGTACGCTTCGGCGCCGTCGAGTGCCAAGAGGTGTTCCAGCTCAACACCCGCGGAATCTAGATCGCCCAGCGATCGGTACGCCACGATGCGTAGCGACAATACTTCCGGGATCAATTCGTTGTCCCGACCGAAGCGCGCCTCGAACGCCGTGAGGCGCACCAGACGATCCCTCATCGACCCGACGTCGGCCTTCGTGATGATCGAGGCTGCCATGACGGTCGCTTTGGCTTCGAGAGAACGAGTCACACCCGACGATGCGGTCTCGCCATCGCCGCGTACCGACGACAGAAAACTGTCCAAGGACGCGACCGTTCCACGCACGAGATCGGCCGGCACCTCGTCTTCCTCGGGCACGCTCAACACCGCTTCGACATAGCACTGCGCCGAGAAGTACGCGGCCTTGAGCGACAACATGTTGCCGACGCCGACGCTGGCGAAGGCTTCGGCGCAACGAATGTACTCTTGTTTCTCTCGATGCCAGTCGCCGAGGCGGAACCAGGCTTCGAAAGCTTGGGTGTGGTCGGGTGCAGCCTCTAGAAACACATTCAGGTACTCGAGATAGCGAGTGCCCGCAGCGTCGCGTTCGGTTTCATCGGCACCGATATAGATCGACTCCGCACCCTTGAAGCTAAGATAGGCTGCCTGTTCGATGTGTGCGCCACCGTTGTTTTCGTCGGTGTATGATCCGAGCAACGACAGCGCATCGGCGTAGCGCCCGGTGTAGAAAGAACACGAGCCGCTTCCGTATAGCGCCTCTGCGCGAAAACGTTCCGATTCGAGCAGGTCGGCGTACAGCGCGAGAGCCCGATCGCATTTGTCTCGGCGGCGCAGCGAATCCGCCACCAGCCACGAGACAAACTCGCTCTCAGACATCTGTGCCCATTCGTCGGGATTGACCGTTCCAGCATCCACGAGCTGGACGACCTTTACTTCCCAGTACTCGCTGCGATCGTATAGATCTTCGAGATGCTGTGCACATTCTGTCACGTATTTGGAACGCGTGATCCCTTCAGGCTGGCGCTGCAGCGCTAGCAGGAGCGCCTTGCTTCGCAGAAAGAGTGCTTGCGCTCGTGCATCGCCACGCGGCTTGGAGGCCAGCAGCCGTGTTGTCTCGGCGAGGGCGTCGACTTCGCGCTTGGTCGACAGGTAGACCTCAACCAAACCGATACGAATACGCGTCATCATCATCGGGTCTGACGCCACTTCTAGCGCAGCGGTGAAGTCTGCGATTGCGGTGTCGTATTGTCGCATCGCCTTCGTCGATAGTCCGTGACCGAGAAGCACCTCGGTTGTGAGCGACGCGTTGTTCGATCCCATGAGCTCTTCGAAGCCGCGAGCCGAACGTTCGAGTAGACGCTTACGTTTCGCGGTGTCTGTTTCGAAACGCATCGCCGACTCGTAGCGAATCCAGTTCAGGCGATATAGCACACGCATTGAGAGCAGTTCGTGGTTCTGCCAGCGCTCGCTGTCTTGGGCAGCTTCGAGATCACCGTCTATGCGAATGATTTCAGACTGAATCTGATCCAGCACATCGGTGTAGCGCTTGCGCACGTCTTCCATGAGAGCGATGAGCGAGCGTGCCGTCGTAGTCAGTGTAGTCCCCGAGGCGGCGAGGTCGTGGAACTTGTCGGCAATCCTGTCCAGGTGATTGACGAGTGAGCGTTCTGCTTCGAAGTTCCACCCAGCGTTCGCTCGCTCAGCATTGCGTGACCGCGCCGACGATATGTCGGCGGACAACGATTCTCCGTACGCGACGGGTGCGAAAGCCACAGTTAGGAAAAACCCTGCGGCGAGCGCGACGGCGGCCATGGTTTTCGAGGCCATCATGATCGCGGCGCGCTCTGCGACCCCGAGGTCAGAGGGAATACGACTTTCTCTACGCCGGCCTGGAGACATCGATTGTAGACGCGGATGACGTGCTCGTAGGTGACACGGGCGCCGGCGTCCAAGACGACTACGGACTTACGCGGCAATTTCCCAATATGCGCCGCGACGTCGGCGTAACTGGACGCCGGCCAATCGTCGACGAAGTATTGCACGCGGGCACCGGTCTGGACCACGCGAACGACGACCTCTTGCTTGGGGTCGTCAACCTCCATTTTCTCTTGGTCGAATGAATCACCGAGCGCGAGCTCCGAGGGTAGTAGGCCCTCGACGGTGGCCAGCGAGATGGTGAATAGGAAGTACGTTAGCAACAGGAAGACCGCATCGATCAGAGGGGCCATCTGTAGTTCGCCGGAGCCATTTCCCGGTCGTGCTCTGTTCGATACACGCATCGCTTATTCGGCTCCACCGCGGTCGCCCATTTGGAGCGCGGCGAGGCTTACATCGCTCACCCCTGCTTCTGCGGTCAATCGCATGATGCGTTGAACGGCGTTGAACTCGGTGGATTTGTCACCGCGCACGACAATCTCGAGCTTGCCGCCCTCGTCTTTTCGCGCACGAATGTAGCGTATATATTGCGACGAACTCTGCTCGATTCCATTTATGAGATAGAGCCCATCCTTGGTTACGTTGACGGTAACAAGTTCGACGCCTTGCTCGGTCACGGCGGTTGCTTGGTCCGCATTCGGTAGAATGACCTTGTCTTCGCCTTCCTGCCCGAAGCGAATCGACATGATGAAGAACGTGATCAACAAGAAGGTCATGTCGATCATCGCCGTTATCTTGAAGGTGATCGACCGGGGGCGTATGGAACGGGCGGATCTCATGCCCGCGGGCCGGCCGTGGCCTTGAGCGGCTCCACTATGTCTTCTGCCTTCGAGCTCGTGGTTGCCATCACCGCGTCTACGCGGTTACGGAAAATGCCGTAAGCGTACAGAGCGGGAATCGCGACGATCAATCCCATGACCGTTGTCATGAGCGCCTCGAAGATGCCGCTAGCGAGGCGGCGCGGATCCACGCCGCCGACGGAAACAGAGATCTGATTGAACGACGCCACCATACCCATGACGGTACCCAGCAACCCCAGCATGGGCGATATGTTGGCGATTAGATTGAGATGTTCGATCTTTCTGAGCAGGCGGCCTGTTTGTTCGTCACTTGCATCTTCCATGTGCTTTACGACCGCGTCATATCCACGGTCGTGTTCTCGCACACCACGAGCAACGACGGTCGAAAGGACTGAGCAATTCTCATCGCTCAGCTTCGATGTGATCTCGTCGTAAGAACCATCGGCAACGAGTTGTGCAAGCGACTCGGCTTCCCCCTCAGGGGCCAGCGTCTTCATACGAATCGAGAGTGAATACTCTACAACCAATGCGACCGCAGCCACCGATAGCCCCATGAGGATGTAACCGACCCAGCCACCGAACTTGATCAGGTCGATCAGATTGTAGTTCAGGGCTTCGGTGCCTTCGCCGCCAGCTTGCGCGAATACAGATTCGGGTAGTCCTAATCCGAGAGCGAAGAACAATGATGCAAAAATTGTGATGTATCTCATAATATGTGACCTCGAGCTGTACGGCTCAGTCGTCCGCGTAACGCGCGACCTCTTTCTTCCACCGTGAACCGAAAGCGAAATACAGGATCTGTTCCGTGAGTTGAGCGTCGCTGCCGAGCGCCGCCATTTCGCCGCCGCCGTTATCGGCGATCATCCGATAGTTGTCACGAACCTGTTTGTAGAACTCCGGGAGCGGCGTAATCTCTTCCGGCTCTACGCCGTAGAGCCATATGTGCAGATTGCGCTCGTACTCTTCGTGCATACGCTTGGTGACGTCGATGGTACTGACGACACCGCCGTTAGACTGGAACTCCTCGGCCAGTGCGGCGATCGGTCCCAGGTCTTCCTCGTGTGGAGGAGAACTCCCGACAACGATGATCACGCGCTTCGCACGCCGCCGCCAGCTAAGTTCGTCCATTGCGGCTTCCAAGCCGTCGCGTACGCCTTCTTCCCAATCCCCACCGCCGTCGGCGACGAGATTGGCGATGAACGCGTCGATTTTGCTTTCGTGAAAACTGAGATCGGTCCATCGTACGACGTACTCTTCGCCTCGGTCGCGAAACGCCACCACTCCGATGCGAGCGATCGGCACAAGGGTTTGTATGCTGCCGACGAGCGCCGTTGAGCGCGCCTTAATATCGTCGATGACGTGCTGCATGCTGGCGGTAGCGTCGATGACCAGCGCAATGTCTAGGCCGGACTTACGCAACCCGCCAAGAAAACTTCCGAAGTGGGCAGACAGTGTTCCGACTGCGCCGCTGGTCGGAGAGAAGCTCGATTGAATCCGGTCGAGTTGTTGAGGGCGCGGTCGCGGCACCGACACACTCGAAATGTCGGGCAGTGCAATCTCCCGTGGTCGCGTGCGGTCGACTTCCAGGGGTTTAACCTCGATATCTTCGATGAGGTCTTCGAGTTCTTGATCGTCGACCACTTCTTCTCGAATGGCGAGGTGAACCTTCGAGCCTTTCGGCCGCATTCCAAATCCGAACCCATCTCCGCCCGTCGTGATGGTGATAGACGCGAGGACGAAGAACAGAATCACGTGGAAGACGAGCGAGAGAGAATAGCCTTCGACACGGCGTCGAAGGTCCGCCTTTTCGCGGATGGCGGCGAAGAGATTAATCATTCCGAATGCAGTCGCAATCTACTTACGTGTTCGTCTGGAAACAAGACTCTTCTTGAAGCTGTTCCGGGTGCACCGAGTGGCTAGTTCTAGCCTCTGACTCGAAACACCGGGAGGGAAATTTCATCGCTGCATTTCTGGAACGCTACTTCGACCGCCATGCCGATGCGTACCTCGTCCGGCTCGACGTCGATCACCGTCGACAAGATGCGGGGGCCTTCGTCGAGTTTGATCTGAGCGACTACGTAAGGTGTCTTATCGGCAAACCAGGGGTGATAGATCTGATGCATGATGACGAAGCTGAACACCTCGCCGATGCCCTTCGTCTCTATCCATCGCATGTCGCTGGCCAAACAACTTGAACACGTCTGGACGGCAGGAAAGCGGGTCGCTCCGCACTCGGCGCAGCGCTGTACGATCAGGCGCTCCTCGGATGCAGCCTCGTAGAAGGGCTTCATCCTTGGTGTAATATCCGGCAGAGGTCGAGCGGTTTCAGTCGTGCTCATACTTGCCCTCTACCTAGTAGCAGGCAGGAGTGCGTCGCGAGAATGCCTCCGTTGCCACTTACCAACGCGACCTCGGCGCCGTCGACCTGGCGAGCGCCGCCATCGCCGCGGATTTGCGTCACAGCTTCGACGACAGGAGTCATGCCCCACATGTAAAAACTCGAGAGCTGTCCGCCACCGGTGTTGACGGGAATGCTTCCACCGCGCGCGGTGGCGCCCGACTCGACGAATGCGCCGCTCTCGCCTTTCTTACAGAATCCGTAGTCTTCGAGCGTTATGAGAACGGTAAATGTGTAGCAGTCGTACAGCTCGGCGACGTCGACGTCGCTGGGGGTGAGTCCCGCCATAGCGAAGGCCTTTTCACCTGCAACGGTGGCCCCACTGCTGAGTGTCTCGAGCGGATCATCGCCGCGATGGTTTTGCGCGAAACCGAGCAGCACGGCGGGTGGCTTCGTCGCCTGTCGCGCGCGCTCGGTCGACGTAACGATGACGCAGGCGCCGCCGTTGGAGACCAGACAGCAGTCGAATAGACGAAACGGCTCGGCAATCCAGCGGGCGGAGTGATACGCGTCGAGATCAAGAGGCTTGTCGCGCATTTCGGCCGATTCGTTGCCGCTGGCCCAGTCGCGCTGGGTGACGGCCACGGCGCCCAACTGGTCGTGGGTAGTGCCATAGCGGTGCATGTGGCGCTGGGCGATCATCGCGTACTGGGCGTTGACGCCGAAGTAGCCGTAGGCGGCGTCCCAACCGCGTGCCATCGCGTAGCTGCCGGCGCGGCCTTCGGCCTTCTTCTTGGTGGGATCCGGCGCGCGCAGCGGCGCATCTGAGAATACGCAGGCCACAGCGGTGGCCAGGCCGGCTTCAATCGCGGCGGCGGCCTGCTGAATCATTGCGGCGGCGGTTGCGCCGCCGAGGCTCATCGATGCGGAAAAGCTCAGGTTTTCCAGCCCTAGGGCAGTCTGGAGCGTGTGAGAGGCCATCATGGCGTTACGCCAACTGAGGCCCGGGTTGACCAAGATGCCGTCAAGCTCGCCTTTTTCCATGCCGGCGTCGGCCAAAGCGAGCGATACGGCTTCAACGCCGAACCCAATGCAGTTGTTGTCGAATACTTTCCCCTGGGCCGTGAGTCCGAGGCCTGCAATGGCGTATTTTCCTGAGATGCTCACCGGGGCAATCCAGTAACACCGGCTGCCGCCTGAAGCCACAAAGCCCCATGAGCATTGAGTTTTTGTGCCTGTGCCGCTACCTCTAGGGGATGGCCACGATCATCACCGAGGAGTGCATCAACTGTGCTGCCTGCGAGCCGGAGTGCCCGAACACGGCGATTTATCAGGGCGGCGTGGAATTTGACCTCGCCGGCGAGAAAAAACCTGCGATTGACGCCGAAATCTTCTACATCGTTCCTGAGAAGTGCACCGAATGCGTTGGGTTTTTCGACTACGAGGCCTGCGCGGCGGTTTGCCCGGTCGACTGCTGCGTTCCCGATCCGGCCATTCCGGAAACCGAAGAGGTTTTGGTCGAGCGCGCGAAGCAACTTCATCCCGACAAAGAGTTTAATGCGCCGGTGCCGTCGCGCTTCAATCCGACGACACCGAAAGAGACGGACGATGATGAGGGCGCCGAAGCAGCGCCGGCTCCAGCTGGAGCCGGCGTGGCGGTAGCATCCGGCCCACCGGTTCCGGCACCTGACGATGTTGAGGTACCGATTCTCTGCCGCAGCTGTGAGGGGGAGTACACGGTCGCATACCGTTTCTTCCAGCCTGGAACGGTACTGCGCTGTCCACATTGTCTTGCTAACTTCACGCCGACGGCGCGTATGTTCCGTGCGATCGGCGATCGGCTCGGAGACTACCGCCAAGCGCTCGAAGCGGAGATCGACAAGCACAACACGAATGTCGATTCGGAGCTTGATCGTTTCGAACTCAGTGCCGAGTCTGCGTGCAACGCGGCTGTGCGCGACATTCGCGGCCTTGTGCTGGAATTGACCGAGCCGCGAAAGCGGACTGTGTTTGGCTGAGCCGCAGCTCACCTCTTCGACCGCAACGACCGTCGAGCTCTGTTGCGATCCACCGGGGAGAAACGCAAGCGTTACCGGCCGTTGTCGGTGGCGACCGCGCGTATGACCGCGTGGTTTGATCGGAACAGAGAGAGACCGTGCTGCGAGAGAAACTCCACAGTTACCTTACCAAGCACCCCGGCGGTGTAGGCAGCGAAGCGCTGTTGTCCGAGATTTTCTCGGAAGAGGGTAACAACGAGCAGTTCGGTCGCGATTTTTTGAAGGGCCTGTTGGCCGGCGACCCGCGCTTCACCTACGAAGACGACGGGGCAAACTGGAATCTCTCCGCTGACAACTTGCTCGACCTACCACTGGGCCAAGCGCGTTTTGTCGTCGTTGATCTCGAAACTACAGGCCAGAGCCCTGAGACTACCGGAATTACCGAGATCGGCGCCGTTCGCATCGAGAACGGCAAAGAGGTGGCTCGTTTCGATACGCTGGTAAACCCGGGGCGGCGGATCCCACCCTATGTTGCCAAGCTCACCGGTATTACCGACGAGATGGTAGCCGGCGCACCCCCGATCGAAGACCTGATCGCGGATTTTGTGACGTTCTCATCCGACGCGATTCTGGTCGCGCACAACGCTGCTTTCGATGCTGTGCTTCTCGATCATATCGCGCGTCGGCTGCTTGGGCGTCCGCTCGGCCTTCCGTCGCTGTGCACACTGAAACTCACACGCGTTTTGCTGCCGGAACTGACGAAGGCATCGCTCGATGCGTTGTCGGAGCACTTCGAGCTCACCAGTGATGCGCGTCATCGCGCGATGGCGGACGCTGAACTGACGGCCTCGGTGCTCGAACGACTCATTGAGATCGATGCAGGTCGCTGTGAAACGGTCGGTGACATGCTTGTGGTTCAGGAAGAAGCCGAAGGCGAGGCTACTGTCCGATTGCAGCTCAGTCGCGGCGAACTTGAAAGTCTGCCTGCTGCGGCAGGTGTCTACTGGCTCGAGGGTGAAGATGGTGAGACGCTCTATGTAGGGAGCGCATCGAATCTGAGAGAGGAGGTGCTCGAAGGTTATCTCTCGCCCACGCATCGTAGTGGCCGGCAGCGTGCGATGCTGTCGGCGGCAACGAGTGTTGGTTTCATGGCGACGGAGAACGCGCTCGAATCCTCGCTGCTTGAAGCGCGTGAATTGCGTCGGCGTAAATCAGAATTTAATCGCGGTGACCGTCATCTCCCGCGCGGCTTCTTTGTGAAGGTTTCGCATCGCGGCCCTTTCCCGCGCGTACACGTGAGTGCCCGGATAGCGCGTGATGGTGGGATTTATCTGGGGCCGATAAAGGGCAAGAACTTCGCAGAGGATTCGGCGGCATTGCTCGCGCGGCTATTCGGATTGCGAACCTGCCCCGGGCCTCTCAGTCCCGATCCCGAGTTCGAGGCATGTGATCTGGCGGGTACCGGTGCCTGTACGAGTCCGTGCGACGCGAAAATAGGCCGCAAGGACTATGGGGCGCTCGTCGACTCGCTTGAGGATGCGCTGAAGGGGGATGCGGCGACGCTCCGCGGCAAGATTGAGAGCGAAGCGGCCAAACGCGCGGTCGATTCGGCGCGGGATTCGGCGGTGCTGTCTCGACTCCTCAAACTGAATCGCCGTCGGCCATGGACGATAAACGCGCAGAACTATCTGGTTGCGGTTCCGGGCTGTGGGCAGGGCCTGCTCGTGGTGGTCGTGCTGGCAGGCTTCTGCTGCATGTCGCGATACGTTCGCGGCGAAGCGGAGCTCAGGGATCTTCTTGCTTCTATCGGGCCGGAGCTGGGCAAGCCGAAAAGGCGGATGGGCGCGTTTGAGGCCGATGCCAGTACGATCTTGGCACACTGGGTTCGTCGTGGCGCGAGCGAGCGGGAATCCGATGGTACCTTGGTGGTGGAGTTGGACCCCAGCGACCTCGCAGCCGGCGCAATGGCGGCCGCCGAGGATTTGCTACCCCTGCTCACCGATTGAATCGCGCCCGTCGGCCCATCATAGTTGATGGAAGCCTTCATCTACCGTGTCGCCTCCACCTGAAAACGAAGAACGGACCTCTGATCAGTCCAGCGATTCCAGCTCAACAGCTATGAGCTCTGGTCTGAGCGCGTTTTGGTGGCGCATGGTGTCGGAGAGCAATTCCTGGCAGATCGCCGCTGCAGTGCTCATCGGTGGTCTCACCGCATTGGCCAACGTGGCCTTTCACTGGGCTATTGCGCGTTCGCATCAATTCTTCTGGATAGACTTCGGTCGATTCCTGAGCGTCGAGGAGCTGGCCAACTACAACATCTTTGATACCGGCTTGGCCGGCCTGCCGACGAATTGGTGGGTTATTCCCCTGATCCCGATCACGGGCATGCTGATGATTGTGATCCTCGACAGGTTCTTTCCGGGCGATGTGAAGGGCTATGGGCTGCCGAAGTTTCTCGAGATCGTCAACGTACAGGGCGGTTATGTACGCCGGCGGTGGATTACGCTCAAGACACTTTCCAGCGCGATTACGTTGGGTTCGGGCATGAGCGCCGGAATTGAAGGACCGATCGCGCAGATCGGTGGTTCCATCGGATCTACTGTGGGGCGCGGGCTGAGGCCCTCGTTCGATAGGCTGCGTGTCTTGATTGCCTGTGGTTCGGCGTCGGCCATAGCGGCGACGTTCTCCAGCCCGATCGCCGGAGTGATGTTCGCGCAAGAGATCGTGCTGCTCGGTGAGTTCCAGTCTCAAGCGTTTTACCTGATCGTTTTGGCGGCCGGCACGGCAACGGTCGTATCGGGCTTCATGGGTGGCGGCCATAGCGTCATTCACGCGCCGCGGTTCGAGTATCCGCTCAATCACGAGCTTGGTTTCTACCTGTTGATGGGCTTGGGCTGCGGAATCCTCGCCGTCGCGTTCATCCGATCGTTCTACGGGTTGCGCGACCTGCTGGCCCGCGCGCCGATATCGCAGACGTATATGCCGCTGGTCGGCGGATTGATCGTGGGCATCACGCTTATTTTCTTCCCACAGATAGCGGCGAGCGGTTATGCGACGATGAACGCCGCGTTCGAAGGGCATATGCCCGTGGCGTTGTTGTTGACGCTGGTCGCGGTGAAGATCGTCATGACCGGCGTTACGCTCGGCTGTGGCGGTTCGGGCGGTGTGTTCGCACCATCGATGTTTATCGGCGCCGTGTTCGGCGGTGGGTTCGCTGCACTGGTAAACTCGGTCATACCGGGTCTTATCAGCGAGCCCGGCGCGTTCGCCTTGATCGGAATGGGCGCGTTCCTTTCGGCGGCTACGCACGCGCCGATGACGGCGATCTTCCTGCTTTTCGAGCTGACGCGTGACTACAATACTGTTGTTCCCGCCATGTTGACGGGTGTGGCGGCGACTTTGATGGCGCGTCGTTTGATGAACGACAGCATAGACACCTACGAGCTCAGCCAGGGGGGCTTGGACATCCACGCGGGCACCGAGACGAACATTCTGCGTAGCCTCTATGTACGTGGTCTGGTGAACAAGGATTTCCAACCCATTCCAGAGTCGATGGCGGTCTCTGACTTTCTTCGCTACGTGACCAACAGCCATCATATGTACTTCCCGGTAGTGAACGCCGAAGGGGAGCTATCGGGGATCATCAGCATGCAGGATCTGCGTGGTGTGTTGGCTGACAAAGAGGCGTGGCCCTATGTCGTTGTCGGCGAGTTGGCCCGCAAAGACGTGATCACTGTGAAGGGTTCCGATACGCTCTATGAGGCCCAGAAAGTCATCGCGACAATGGGTATCGAGCAGATCCCCGTGGTCGACGAGAGATCGCCGCGTAAGGTCGTTGGAATGATCACCCGCACCGAGCTCGAGGCCTTCTACCGGAAGAGGCTGCTTGCTCGCGAGATCCACGGCTGATATCCGCTTGCGCTTGCGCGGGCTTGCCTCGTGGCCAAAGTGAGCAGCAAATCCAGTGTCATAATTACGGGCGATGACTTGGGGCGATGGCCCGAGGTCAACGATGCTGTGATGGCCGGCTATGATGCCGGAATCATCACCGGTGCCGGGCTGCGCGTGAGTGCACCGGCGTCGCACTCGGCCATGGTATCCGCCGGCATGCGTCCAGCCATGGGCGTGGGGCTTCATCTGGTGCTTTGTGGCGGAGTTGCCACGATGCCGCGCAAACACGTTTCCAACCTCGTCGACAATGCGGGCAATTTTTGTAGCCGACCGCTCGAAGCGGGTTGGCTCTACCGTCGTCGTGGTGGATTGCGTGACGAGCTGCGTATCGAGATACAGGCCCAGATCGAGAAATTCCTAGCCAGTGGACTGTTCCTCAGTCATATATCCGCGCCGTACAATCTGCACTTACATCCAACGGTACTCTCGATTCTCAAGGAACTGGCTAGCCAGTATCCGATCTCCGCCATCCGCAAACCATGCAAGGTTCTGTGGAACTGGTCCCAGCAGCACGCGCGGCCCGGCTGGCAGCGTAAGGCAGAGACTAGATTGATGCGGCCCGTAATCGGATGGGGGAAAATGCGCGCGCGTATGTTCGTTGGTCCGGATCGTGTCGAACCGCTCAGCCCCGGTCGTCCCGTGACCGAGCACGAGGTGGCCGACCGGCTCACGAATCCACCCTCAGGTGTTACAGAATACGTCTGCTATCCCGGTTCTCTTGCCGCTCGCTACGACGGTGTGGGCGAAGAGGCGGTCATCACGAGCAAGACCGTGCGGGCTGCCGTCGAGGCAGCCGACTACGAACTCATTTCCTATCGAGATCTCGCCGAAGGGGTCTGATTGCGCCTACTGCATCACAGTAGTCAGCATTCCCAGAAATATCAGAAAGCCGAGAATGTCGGTTCCGGCGGTGACGAGCGTGGACGAAGCGACGGCCGGATCTATTCCGATGACTTTCAACCCGAGCGGAACGAGGCTGCCGAACACGGCGGCTACGAGCAGGTTGAGCAGCATGGCTGCACCAAGCACGGCGCCGAGTAGCGCATCGCCGCGCCAAAGATAGACGGCAAAGCCCGAAATAGCGCCGAGCAGTGCACCGTTCGTGAGTGCTGTGAGACACTCGCGGCCGAGAATGCGGGCGTATTGCCGCGGCTCCAGGTTGCCTAGCGCCAATCCTCGGACGACCAAGGTCATTGTTTGAATTCCGGCGTTTCCGCCTTGGCTAGCTACGATGGTCATGAGTGCCGCCGCTGCGGCGAGTACCTGAATTGTTGCTTCGAACATCGAGATCGCCACGGCGCCCATGCTCGCCGTGACCAGGTGCAGTGCGAGCCACGGCAGGCGTGTGCGAACGGCTTCGGCCGGGCCGGCGATCTTCGCGCCCTCGGCCACGCCCGCTAGCCGCAGGATGTCTTCGGTGGCTTCTTCCTCGATGACATCAACGACGTCGTCGATCGTAATACGACCGACCAACCGGTCGGTCGCGTCGACCACGGCGAGAGAGAGTAAGTCGTACTTCTCGAAAAGATGGGCAACTTCTTCCTGATCCAGATCGACATTGGCGGCGACGGGATCAGTTTCCATGATCATTCCGGCTTCGGTGAAGTCACCCGCCAGTACCAAACGCCGCAGCGGGATGTATCCGACCAATTGACCGCTATCACCGGTTACAAAGACATTGTGTATGTCGTGAAATAGATCGCCTTGGCTTCGGATGTACTCGCGAACTTCTTCCACGGTCGCCGAACCATCGACGGCCGCCACCTCGGTCTTCATCAAACCGCCGGCGGTGTCGACGGGGTAGGCGAGCAATTCCTCGACTTCGCGCCGTGTCGCGGGATTCGCGCGATCAAGAACGAGCTGCTGCCGTTCTTTCGACAGCGTTGCAATCAAGTCGGCGGCGTCGTCGGTGTCTAGCTTCTCGAGAATCGATGTGAGGCGTGCGTCCGAGAGGTGGTCGAGCAGCAGTTCGACCGTCGGGTCATTTAGCTCGCGAATCACCTCCGACGCTTGTTGCGAAGGAAGGATCGCAAAAAGCCGCAACTGCGCACGCTCGTCCTCGAGTAGGTCTATCGTCTCGGCGACGTCGGCCGGATGGAGGTCGGCAGTGACGCGTTCTACGACGCCGTACTCGCCCGCTCCGAGTGCATCGAGAAGCTCCTGCTTTGTCGTGTCGGTAAGTGTTTCGCCGTGCCTGCTCATGACTAATCGTTCGTTCGGTTTCTACGTCGTGCACGCGTCCGAGTTGTAGAGATCAGTAGCAAGTCGTCGAGCTTCGGGTTATCGAAGAAATCGTACCGGCCATGCTCCTTGCAGCTGTACCGGGCCGAGTCGTCGTTGTCACCACACAGTTCGCCGATCGAGGGTTCCCATACGAAATACCAGACGCGATTACGACCCGACCCCACCTTAGCTTCTTCTGCATTTTCGACGCTCGGGATCGGCCGCGCGAGGTAGTAGGCGGCTGCGTAGTCGAGTCCGCGGTAGAAATACACCGGCTCGTTGTCGGCAATGAGCCCTTCAATCTGCGCCACGAAGGGCGCGACAGATCCGCGTTTAGCCATCTCGCGTTGCATCGGTACGCCGGCCAGACCGACTGTCAGCGTGACCAGCGATGCGATCGCCGTGAAAGTCACGAGCCGACGTCGTGTTGTGGCTGCCACGGCCGCGATGGCTATCAGGGTGAGGGCTGCCAGCGCCCAGACGACCAAACGCGTCCGCATTGCTTCGGCGATGATGAGTAAGGCTGCCAGGTTGGCCCGGTCCGACTCGTTGCCGACGAACGGCTCGATCCAGCCGATCGCCGGTAAGCCGGTAGCCTCGAGTGCGATCATGGCCACCGCCGCAGCGACGATACCCGCAAGGCCGAGGACGACCGCGCGGGCCGCCGTTCCCAGGGGTTCTTTGGGCGCCTGGGACACCGCCCAGTGGCCGGCGAGTAGAGCTACGGCGGGAAAACACGGCAGTAGGTACACCGATCGCTTCGAGGGTGAGAGCGAGAACAGAGCAACGGTCACGATGAGCCAGACCAGTGGAACGAGCAGGCCGTCCTCATCGAGCGTGGCCCGCCGCTTCCACGCAGCCACAGCGACGGCGGGTAGGCAGAGGCTCCACGGGGCCGCCGAACCAAGTAGGGAGGGGCCGTAGAACCACAGGGGTTTGACGTGCCCGGCGCTTACGCTTTCTGGGTCGAGTACCCGGTAGACGTTCTCTTTGAACAGTAATTTCTCGACGAACGCGTCGCCGCCGACCCACCATGCAGCCGCGTACCAGGTCAGTGGGACCAGCGCGATGAGAAGGCCGGCGCCAAGACGAAGTTCTGAGCGCGACGGCATCCGTCGTCGCACGGCGGCGTAAACGGCAAGGACCGCGGCGGGTAGTACGAATCCTATTGGTCCTTTCGCCAACACACCGAGCGCCACAGCGAAGTAGAACGCTAGCGGCAGCTTCCGATTTTCCGACAGCGCAAGGCAGCCGGTTGCGATGGCCACCGAAACGCAGGCGGCCAATACCATATCGACGCGAGCGACGGTCGCCGAGACGATGAACTGTTGGCTGGTGGCCAGTGCCGTCGCCGACGCGAGCCCGCCGGCTGTTCCCCACCACCTGAATCCGAGAAGTGCCGTCAGCGCGAGAAGCAGCAATGCGGCGGCAACGGACGGTGCGCGTACCACTTCCTCACTGACACGGCCTAGGCTGTGTGCCGCCAGCGCGCCGAGCCAGTGGAAGAGAGGAGGCTTGGAAGGAATCTCGTTGCCGTTGCGCAATACCAGGACGTACTCGCCCTCGGCGACCATGTTTTGGACGACTAGGGCTTCGCGCGGCTCGCCTTTGGTGTGAAAGGGAAGATCGGATACGCCGTGGAGGAAGATCAGAGTTGCAGCCACGAGCAACAATGAGAGCGTGGCTACACGGAAGGCCGGGCGCTGCACCGTGGCAGTGGCAATCGTATCGGCCATTCGCCCCATGCTAGCGGTCGGCGGCGACCGGCGCATTCAGTCTTGAACAACTACCTGGACTGTGAGCAGGGAGGCGCTGGCGTCAAGTAACGGGAGCGGGTTGCTCGGGCCCTGTCACCCGCACGGGTTCACCTTGCTCTGGGTGCCCGTTTTTCGCCCACTTGAGCTTTTTGTAGTCGAAGTCGCGTCGGTCCTGACTGGGGAGCTTGACCACTTCGAAATACGGCGAGAGGTCGAAATCTCGTGGCGTTACCAGACGCGGATCACACGGGGTGAAGACACCGGTCTCGAAAAAGCTCGGGTCTAAGCGGCGACCGCCGGCTAGTACGCGACGGCCGAACCACGCTACGAGCGAACTCCGGGCCTGTCCCTGGTCGGTGCTATAGGTCGGCTGAATGGGGTAGCGGACTTTTTGAAAGGCCATGGCGATCTGCGACGAGCAGATGACATCGCGTGGTGAATCGGTGACTCCGTCGCCGTCGTCGTTAGTTCTCAGCACAGGCCCGTTTCCGAACCCGATCAGACTCACTGGAAGGAAGTAGCGCAGAAGCTCCACGATGTGGCCGATATTGTACGGATTGCCCAGCTGCTCGCACACCGCCTCCAGCACCACTTTGAGATCGTCGGGCCGCAGGTTGATCGGTCGACAGATACGAATGTTGTGATGCTGATACTTCGAGAGCGGAACGGCGGTGACACCGGTCTCTGTGTTTGCCTCCACCAGCAGAGCGTCTGCATCGGAGCCGTACGCGTTGCGAAACGTTTCACCGTGAGCGCCTCCACCCTTGGCCACGTGATCGCCGACATACAGGGCGGCGTGCGACCAGGAACTCTGGGTCAGGTACTTGATGATTTGGCTAATGCGCTGTGAGCCTTCGACCAGAACGACATCGCCCGGGCGCAAAGATGCCCTCAGCTTCTCGATGTCGTTCGGGAAGCGCTGCGAATAGTCGCCGTGCTCTTTGACGAGCATCGCAATGATTAGATCGCTCAGGCGTCGGTAGAGTCGGGTATGGCGGATACTGAAGGCCAAACTAACGTTTCATTGTAGAGGGTGATGGGCATCCGTCGATGAACTTTCGAGAATCACACCGCAGATAGCACTGCACGCCGCGTCGCAGGGGCGCCATGAGGTGGCACACGACGCATTGCGCAGACCCGTTATTCCTAGCAGATGTCACGGATGCCGCGGTGCGTGATGGCCTCAGGCGGTCAGTCGGCGACGAGTTTCTCGATGACCACCCAAATGGAGGTGACTGCGAACGCGACGTAAAAAATACTTACTCCGGCGAGTAGGGTCCGGCCCCAAATTGATGGCCGACACATCGGAGGGAGGAGTCGTGTGTTCGTGAACAGTAAGAGCGGGCAGTACACAGCCATTGCTATGCCGCCGAAGAATCCGGCCGATAGCAGGAACATGAACGGCGGCAGATTGCCCCAGGCCCACGTGAGCGCGGTACCGGCGATCATCCATCCCACGGCGATTCCCCGATACCAGGTGGTGAGAGAGTATTTGCGCGCAGCCGCGTAGTTCGTGTGGATGAGGTCGGCGCAGCTTCGGCCCACTCCGTCGAGCAGGGTCAGTTGGGTCGTGAAGAGGCAGGCGACGCCGACGATGAGGAAGAGGGTAGCTCCGGGTTTGCCCCAAGACTCCGAGAGAATGGCGGCTTCCTGCAGCACGAGCATCTCACGGCTCGGAATTATTCCTTGCGCGTGAAGAACGATCAGGGCGCTGAAGATGAACAGCAAGATCGTCACTGAGTTCATCAGCCAGAAAAACAGGATCTGATCGTTGCGCACGAGACTGAACCAGTCGCGCCAGCGCCGGCGATTCTCCGCGGTCGGTTCGATTAGGAAGGCGCGTTCGTTCACGTCGCGCTCGGTTGTATGCGAGGCCATACCCCAGCCTTTGCCAATCAGGTAGTACGAGAACATCAGATTTGTCGTGCCGCCGGCTCCTGCGAACACGATCGCGGAGAACAGTTCGTAAGCCGGCAGTTCGTCGGGCTTGAAGCCCACGTTCATGATTCCACGGCCCACTTCCAAAACTGCATCCGATGTACCAACGCCGAATGCCATCGTGACTAGGCCGACGAGCATGACGATGATGAGCGTTATGGTGACGCGCTCGATCGTCTTGTAGGCGTTAGATGGACCGAACATGACGGCTGCAACGAAGACAAAGGTCAGCGCGGTCCACATCCACGGCTCGCCCGGCCCTTCGGGGCCGACGACCAGTGCTTTGACGGCGCCTGCGCATGTACGTGCCCAGGCAGGCAGCAACCAGCCGAGTACGTTCAAGGCAAGAAAGACGGGTACCCAGACATGGGCGATTCGTGCAAAGCCCGCATAGGAGGTTTCGCCTGTCGCCAAGGTATAGCGGCCGACCTCAATGTTGATGATCAACTGCAGTGCAACGCCGAGCATGGCAGCCCATGCGAGTCCCGCGCCGTAGCGAGCGGTCATGATCGGCCACACGATCAGCTCGCCCGCACCGATGGCGAGACCGACCAATACCATTCCTGGGCCGACCCGGTTCAGGAAGCCGGTAGGTTTTTCCGGCAGTGACGCTGTCGAATGTTGGGCAGGACCGGCCCGCATGGTGGACATCCGGCTACACGTTCATGTCGCGCGACCAAAGGCGAAGGCGCTAGGTGAATGCCCTTGCGCCCCCAAGCGGGTGATAGCCCTGCTCAGTGCCTACGTTGATTCCCGAAACGCGCACCAGTTGCGCGTGTGGCACCGTAGAATCGGCACTGCGTATACTGCTAGAGCAGGCAGGACTACACTCACATGCGGCTACACGGTCCCTGTTGTGTCGCGCGGCGTCATAGCGTCAAACCCCATGTATCGCGCGATAACCGAAAAGTCTCTGATTGATCGGTTGCCCGATTTTTTAGACCTGGCTATGCTCGATCCGTATGGCACGCACTTCGGCCTCGCGGAAATCTCAAAGAGCCGCAACCGTATATGACTTTGTCCCCTTTCTGGTGCGTCGGACTCTCGGCTGGCGCATCGGTCCGCGAGGTGTTCTGCTATCACGAACGAGCCCGAGCAAAGTTGTGACGGTAGTCCATCGTCTACGCGACGCGTGTTCCGGTGAAACCTTGGATCGCCGTATCGCGCAGCTTCGGCCGGAGAGCCAGGAATTCCAATTGTTCTGGAAGAAAGGCAACGGGCGCTGGACAGCGTACTACGACGAGCGTGGCGAAGTGTTCGTCGGGTCGCTCTCCGAGTGTCTTGGCGAAATTTCCCGCGATCCGTTCAATTGTTATTGGACCTAATCGGTCTCCCATCTGAGCGCTCTTCACTACTAAGGCGTCGCGCGAGCGCGGCGATGGTAGCGTTATTGGTCTTCGTGGTAGCGTCGGCGGGCTGCGACGGGCCGCGCGGCGTTCCCCGTATTGAGCCGGTGCTCTCAGATTGGAAGTCGCCGTACCGCGGTCTTGTCGGCCTCGAGATCCATGTCTTTGATACGGGAAAGTTTCGCGTCCCAGCGGGACTTGTCCATCGCGGTGCCACGCTGTTCGAGTCGCGCGCGCTGGATGTGCCCGCGTTCGTGGTGCGTCACCCTACATCCGGCCTGGTCGTTTTCGATACCGGCCTGCCTGTCGCTTCGTCCGATGACGGTCCGTTCAGCGATTTGCTCGAACGCGTCGAAGATCGGGATCTCGCAGCCCAGATGCGCGGCGCGGGACTAGAGCCCGATGAAGTGGGTTTTGTTGTGCTCTCGCATCTGCATTTTGACCATACGGGTTCGATTGCATCGTTCCCGCAGGCGCAGATGTTGGTGGCGCGTTCCGAGCTCGCTTCTGCGCGCAATGCGCGGTTTTGGGAAACTCCGTCCTTCCATCCACCCGACTACGAGAAACACCACAATGTGAAGGAAGTGGACTACGGGGCGACCGGGGGCTTCGCAACGTTTGACGGCCATGTGGATCTGTTTGGCGACCACAGCGTCGTGCTGGTCGATCTGATGGGCCACACGCCGGGTTCGCAGGGACTGGTCGTCGCCCACCAAGATGGACCGGTGCTGCTGACCGGTGACGCGTCGTACACCGATTCGAGTTGGCGCTACGGTATTCGTCCCTTGATGGCGTACGACATGGACGCGTGGTGGCTCGTATCGTGGAAAATAAAGAAGTTCGCCCAGTTGGTGCCGACGTTGTTGGTACTGCCCGGGCACGATCTCAAACCGGTTCGCGCTCTCGAGGATGAGCGCGTCGTACTCCATGCGTTCGATGTCGGAGCCGACGAGACGCAGTGAGGACTACCGGCCGAGCGCCTGGCCGTAAGAGAACTCGATCCAATTACCCTCTGGATCATGCACCATGCAGAAGTACCCGACCACCGGACCGGCATCTTTAGGTGCGGCTACGAGAATTTCGTCGTCGGCAGCCAGAGCGCCGAGTCGGTCGACTTCTTCTCGAGAGTCGACCGCATATCCAAGGTGAGCCATCGGTGCAGGGTCGACCTGGTCGCGGTGAGGAACGCCGATGAGGACGAGCACGAATTCACCTTCGCGCGCTTCCTCGGCGAGCCAAACGACGGTGACGTTGTCGTCTACGCGACGGTGGCTTTCGATCAGACCGCAGTAGCTTTTGTAGAACTCGACGGTTGTTTTGATGTCGCGCGCGTGGATAGCGACATGGGTCAGCATAGGAGCAGCCATGGCGTTACTGTAACGGCCCGGTGGGCCGCCGTAAACGTTTAATGCTCGGACTTGTGACCTGTGTGCAGGTCGGCTTTCGTGCAGTAGTCGGCGAGCACTTCGAGAGCGGTGGCGCGAAACAGGCCCCAATTGCTCCAGTCGGGCTGCATGGTGGCGAGTTTCGCCGAGTATTTCAGCAGATCGTCCGGTGGAACCTCGCACCAATCTGAAATCTTCTCATGGGGATCGTTGCACTGCAGGACACCATCGAGCTCGTGCACGAGAAACAGATGCGTACGGAAGCGGGATTTTGAGTCGACGTCGATGTAGCCGATTTGTGCGATGTAGCGGTCGACGTTTACTTCGAGGTTGGTTTCTTCCCAGATCTCGCGCAGTAGGGCGTGCTCGATGTCTTCGCCCGCTTTGATTCCGCCTGAAGGCAATCGCATGACGGAATCGGGATAGGTCCGCTTCGTCTGCAGCAGAAAGCGGCCGTTGCGACGAAGTATCGCCATGCACACTTCACCGTGTCTGCGTTCGCTTACCGGTGGGAAGCCTATCGACGGTAGCGTGATCGTGAGTTCTTTTGGAGCGCCGTACTTTTGGGTCAATCCCTGCAAGTTGTGCTCCCTGGGAGGTCGACCTTGCGCACGAGCGCATCTTGTAGCTTGCGCGCGATTTCCGCCGCGCGTGCGACGGCTGTTGTCTCGATCTGACAGCCCGAGGCAGCCGGGTGGCCGCCGCCGCCGAATGCGTTCGCCAAAGCCGATAGATCTACAGGGCATCCGGGTGTGCGACGTAGGCTTATCGCGTCACTGCGTCGGTCGTACAGGGCGAACACACCGCTCGGGTAGTTGTCGCGCCATCGATCGGCGATCTCACCCGCGTAGTCAATGCATTCGGCCGCGATTACCGTTACATCGCGCTCGGGTACCAACACTTCGTGGCGAGTTGCGTCAGCTAGTGCGAAGGTTTCCCGCAGCTGAACCTTTACGCGTTCGGCCGCTGCCTCGAGTTCGGCCGTGTAAGTGATGTTCGAATCCATCGACAGTAGCGCCTTATACGCCTCTTGCTGATCCATCGCGCGAACGGCCAGCGCGAGCTCTCGAGATCCCGATACCTCCAGTATCCAGCGGTCGATGTCATCGGCGAGCAACACGAGAGTTTCGAGCGCAAGCAGTCCGGGACGCGATTCGCCGCGATCGATGGAACGCTTCTTCATGTACTCGTACGTGAGCCGCGAAGCTGCATAGGTGTCTTCGAGAACGAAGTCGGTGAAGGACACGCGTAGATGACCCTGCGCGCGGCGATCTATCGCGGTCTTGTGATGATCGATCCAATACAGTTCGAGTCCGCGCTCAACGAGGGTGTTCAGGTGCAGGTCGGTCGACGGTTCACGCCACGATATGTCGGTAATCCACAGCTCTTCCTCTTCCGGATGCGTGGGATCGTAGTGGCGTAGCATGTCGTCAATCTCGCGGTTTGACGCGAAAATGGGTTCGAATCGGCGGCCGGAAAAATACCGTGCTGCGACTACTGCGCACGTCAATCCGTCTAGGCAGTTGGGGCCGTGGCTTATGATGGTGACGCGACGATCGGAGGGCATGCGCGCATCTTATGGGCGCCGTTAGGGCATAACAACACGCGCGTGGCGTGCCTCGGCGGCTGAGCGGTAACACGCATCGGCCGTCGCTACGGCTGCGAGGCCGTCACGATAAGAAATTCGGGGAGCACGATCACTTTGGATGTCTTCGGCGAACGCACGCAAGGCCTCGAGTACTGTGTGTTTAGCTGGTCCTGGGTCGATCTGCGTGGTGCCTTCGGAGTCGATTCGGTGGAGCGTGTTCAGCACATGATCGCCAATCAACTGCCCGTTCTCGCCGGTGAGCTCGATGAGGCCGTTGCGACTTCTGGTCGTGCGCGAGCAGCTAACCATCGCGAGGGCCGATTCGCTGGACAGTGCGAGTTCAGCGACGAAGCTGTCTTCGGTGCGTTTGGTGTAGACACTGCGCGTAGTGCACGAGACTGAAGCGGGATCGAGTCCCGAAATATAACGAACCAAGTCAAAGCAGTGAACCCCGGTGTGAAGAATGTTCCCACCACCGGAGCGTTCGGGGTCATCGAGCCAACCAAGCTGTAGCTGCGGGGGAAAGCGCTGACTGAAGATCATGGAATCGAGGCGGCCGAGTTCGTGTACGCGCTCACGCAGTGCATTCGCGACGGTGTTGAAGCGCAGTGTCTGGCCGGCCATGCAAAAGGCGTTGGTCGCTTGGATCCGTTCGAGAATGCGTCGCCCGCTATCGACGTCGTGCGCGACAGGCTTCTCCACGAGCACGCGCTTGCCCGACTCCACCGACGCGACGACGAGATCCTCGAGTAACCATGGCACAGTGACCAAGACCACGGCATCGATGTCGCTACGCGCAATCAGCGCTCGCGCGTCCGACTCATAGTCGCATCCGAGCTCCCCGGCGAGCGCATTGCCTTCGGCGCCATCGCGCCGACAGACCGCCGCAAGCTCTACACCGTCCACATCTGTGGCTGCATGGCGGGCGTAACGGCTGCCGTGACGACCGACCCCGATGATTCCGATTCGTACTTTGGCCACGCCCCGAGACTAGAAATATGCAGTCACCCCTGCAAGGCATCATTGCATCGGTCTTGTGCGGCACCTACTGGGGGCGCATGCCCGGCAAAGGTATCGACAATCGGCGCATGCCGCACGTGATTCGTCGACTCACAGCTGAGTACGAGAAAGGAGAGGCTCCCGTTGTAACGCTGATTGCCGTTTCTACCGGCGATCCGTTTCAGGTGCTCACTAGTTGCATCCTCAGTTTGCGGACACAGGACGGTACGACTGCGAAAGCGGCCGGCCGTTTGTTTGCGTTCGCACCGGATGCGCCATCTTTGGCGAGGGCGAGCGTCAAGAAAGTGGAGAAAGCGATCTACCCGGTCGGATTCTACCGCACCAAAGCACCACAACTCGTCACCATCGCGAAGCGGATCGTCGACGAGTTTGACGGCCGAGTGCCGGACGAGATTGATACGCTGCTTCAGTTTAAAGGGGTGGGGCGTAAGACCGCGAACCTTGTAGTTACGGCCGGTTACGGAAAGCCGGGGATTTGTGTCGACACGCACGTACACCGGATTTCAAATCGATGGGGATACGTGGATACGCCGCTGCCCGACAAAACCGAGATCGCCCTGCGCGAGAAATTGCCCAAGCGATACTGGCTTCGCTACAACGATTTGCTCGTCTCGTTCGGTCAGACTGTATGTAATCCGGTATCGCCTAAATGTAGCAGTTGCACGCTTGCCGACTGGTGCCCGCGCGTCGGGGTCGAGAAAAGCAGATAGCGTCGCCTAGGTTCGCGTGACGGTGCGATAGATGTGCGACATTTCTTGCGGCAGAACAGAAATATCGTCGATCACTGCATAGCGCGACGCCGGGCACATGTCGCCGAGATAGTCATGTCCGGCCGGGTCGACGGTGATACAGAAAGTTTTTACGCCGGTCGATTCGAGTTCCTGCAACGCAACCATCGTGTCGCGTATGCCGTAGACGTTAGATGTTCGGTCGTCGCCGTAGTCGTAGTCCTGCGGGAAGCCGTCGCTGAGTAGGATCAGATGTTTGGCGCGCGCGTTCACCGCCTTGAGTTTATTCGATGCGTGGCGCAGCGCGGTACCCATGCGCGTCGAGCGTTTTGGCTCGATGCCGCCTAGCCTCGTGCGCACGTCAGGGCCGAGACGTTCGTTGAAGGACTTCGCACGGAAGAACTCCACATTTTCGCGTCCGTGGCCCGAAAATCCGTAGATTGCGAAAGCATCACCGATTTCGTCGAGGACAGTCGCCATGATGACCAGCGTGTCCTTGGTTACGTCGATAACACGACGCACGTCGCTATCAGAGGACGCATTCGGCAGTGGTTCGTCGGTCGACGCGCTCATATCGACGAGGAACAGTGTTGCGACATCTCGCTCTTCTCGTCGTCGGGCGATATAGAGCCGGTCCGACGGACTTTGGCGACGCCGTCGGTCGGTATGCGCGTCTACCAGGGCGGTTAGATCGAATTCTTCGCCGTCCACCATGCCGCGGACTTTTCGGAACTGGTCTGGGCGCATCATGATGAACTCGCGCTTGATGCTCGATACGAGGTCACCCGATCGAGCCATGGCGCGATGAAAGTATGCACCGCCGTCGCCGTCGATCTCGTCTTCCGTCAGGCGGCACCATCGCCGACGATAGTCACCGATCCGATGATCCCACTCGTCGTAGTAGTGGTAGTCGGTTGCGCGCTCCTCGGCGAGCCAGGCGCGTACGGATCGAGAGTCACCGTCTGCGATGGCTTTTTGTAGTCGTTCGATCGTTTCCGCCGGCAGCTTTCCGAGGAGATCAGTGATGTAGAGGCCGAGTGACGCCTGATCTTCTCCGTGTCCTTCCTGGATGTCGAGGTCGATGCCTTGCTCGATGAGCCTGGCCAACTCCTCGGGCGTAATTGTAGTTCCGCCGGGCGGGGGTGGCTCTTCGCCGGCTTCGCTCAGTTCTAGTTCGACGTCATGTTCCGGAATATCGCCTTCGACGACGAGTTTACGATCGGCGCCGTCAGGAGAACCGCCGTATGGATTCGGCGGTGGCGCAGATTCGTCGTCGGAATAATCTAGCGGATCGATGACGGTCGCGCCGCCCATATCGATTACGCCAATTCCACCTTCGCCGTCGTCTTCACCGCGCGCCGCCGCCAGTGCGAGCGCCGAATAACACACGAGTACCAACTGGGCCGCCTCTTGTACCGTGGCGTTGATCGATCGTAACCGGCCAAGGATCTTCTCGACCATCGAGCCGTAGGCCCGAAGGCGCGCCGGCAGTTCGTCGGGGGCTACACGTCCGACCGAGGCCAGGAAAAACGCTTCGAGGAGTGCTTCGCCGGTACGCTCAGGGGCGGCCGGTGGCGGGTTGGTTGTATATAGTCGACCGAGCCGATCGAGCTCGGGCACCAGGCCACGAAACTCGCGTTCTAGACAGGCATCGATGCGTGCGCCGTCGAACAACTGGAATACCACCGATGCGAGAAGCGGATTGGGAAAAGCTTCGAGAAACCCGACCAGCGTGTCATCGGCAGCGTCGGCATCGAGTGCCTCTAGACCGCGGCGGAGGTCGTCGGTCAGTCGAAAATCGTAAGTTCCAAACTCCCAGCGACCTGCCGCGTGCGCAGCCGACAGTTTGTAGAACAATTGATTGTCTTCAGCTGTCGCACCGAGTTCGACGCGCTCGGATAGTCGTACGAGTCTATCGTCACCAGCCGATAGCGGAGGTCGGAACCAGGTTCCCATGCCGCTGACGAGTTGGAGCGGGCGACGTGCCAGCATGAGGAGGTAGCGCTGCAGCATGGGCTCAACTTCCTCGAATCGAATGGCGACGCTGTGCTGTACGAGAACTTTGTGCGAGGTACGGCTTTCGAGGCGAAAATGAGCGATGCCGGCATCGCGGTTTTCGCTGCCGATACGCGCGCCGTGTTCGGCCCAAAGGCGTATTCCTTCTGCATCGCCTTCCTCATACGCGCGGTCCATCGTTCGTAACATCGGCGGCACACCGGCGGGAAACGACTGTGCGACTTCGAATACCAGGGCGCAGAGATGTTCGGTGACCGCTTCGCCGAGTTCATGCTGAATCGCCGGTACAAGTGAGACCGCATCGGCCAGGTCCGGCTCGGCCTCGGCTGCCTCGAGTGCCGAGAGCAGTGTGTCGGCTGCGGTGGTCGTCAGAATCGGAAACGTTCGGTCGATGGCCGCGAGCAGCTTTTCGCCCTGCGCTGCGGATCGCTTTGCACTCTTTGCCGTGAGCGCGAGGGTACGTTGCTGAGTGCTCGGGTCGAGAACGGAAACGTGCGTTGGAGCGGTAGGACAATGCGCAGAACGTCCCGTGGAACCTACGCTGACGAACAACGATGCCCAAGAGGACACGCTCTGGGGCTCGAGAGCGGGGAAGAGCTCAGCGCCGGTTTCTATCAGACGACCGGCGAGAAACTCGCCTCGCCACTGGCCCGCATTCAGTGTCTGCACGATCGCAGCAGTCCACGCGTCCACACGAGCAGGAGGCGTCGTGGGATGCGCGCACAGCTGGGCCGCGAACGTTTCGACGAAACTCGCTGCAAGCCGGCGTGACCGAGTTGCCAGCTTTGCGACGCTGTCTACGAGCGTGTCGAGCGTCTCGGCATCGATTGCGATTAGTTCGACCGGTGGCAGCGTGAGCAGGCATTCCAGCGCATTGCGTCCCTGTTTTTTCGGCCCGAGAATCCGATCAGCGAGATCGCGCCAGCGATCGAAGTCCGACGCCAGTTCAGAAGCGGCCGTTACGGATGTCACGAAATACGTGTGCGCCAGCGTTGCAGACAACTCTGCGATGGAGTCGGTCAGGTCGAGAATCCGTTCACGGCGCTCAGCATCGAGATGCCCAAGCGCGTCGAGGGCGGCCTTGCCGCCGGGCGTGCGTGCGAGATGTCGGCTTTCGAGCCAGCTGCGCCGCTCGCTCATCGTATGGCCCGCCTACGCGAAGATCGACGAGACAAGCTCGGCGATGGCCTCCTGCGTTGTTGCGTCGTCGGTCAATCCGCGCACGACGGTGGCTTCGCACGCTTTGTGTGTCGACAAGCCGTGTTGGATCAGTTGTCCCGCGTAGATCAAGAGCCGTGCGCTGACGCCTTCTTCAAGGCCACTGGACTTGAGCTCACGCACACGCTCTCCGAGATGAGCGAGGTCGACGGCGGTTTCCATAGGAAGGCCGGTTTCGTGTGCAATGATTTCCGCCTCCTTATCGCGCGGAGGATAGTGGAACTCGAGCGTAACGAAGCGTTGCCGCGTGGAGGGCTTGAGGTCCTTGAGTACCGATTGGTAGCCCGGATTATACGAAACGACGAGCATGAAATCGGGGTGCGCTTCGGCGATCTCACCGAGTTTGTCGATGGGTAGGATGCGTCGATGATCAGTGAGCGGATGGATGAGGACCATCGTGTCTTTGCGGGCTTCGACAATTTCATCGAGGTAGCACACCGCGCCCTGTCGCACGGCCTGGGTTAGCGGACCGTCCATCCAGACCGTTTCGTCACCGCGAATTAGATATCGGCCGACGAGATCGCTGGCCGTAAGATCTTCATTGCACGCTACCGTAATGAGCGAATGGGGACGCTCGGCGGTCTCGGCGACGAGCTCATGCGTCATGTATTCGACGAAACGTGTCTTACCGCAGCCGGTGGGTCCTTTGAGCAGCACGGGCAGATGTTGATCGTACGCCGCGCGATACAGTTCGACCTCGTCGCCGATCGGAAGATAGTAAGGGGCATCACTCATACTGTGCCTCGTCGAATGCACCGACCCATTGCTTGCCGTCGAGGCTGTCCATCACGTTGCCGCTCGCGGAGTCAACGAGTTCGACGAGAAGCGGTCCCTCGACGCTGTGCTCGGTGGCCAGTTTCGCCATCGACTCGTTGATCTTGGATTTGAACTTGTTGCGCATCACCGGGGGCATCTGGTCCATCGGGAAGTCGCGCAGGCGTACGCGTGCTTTTCCTGCGCCGCTCCATTCGATACTGCCCACACGCGGACCGACGATGTGATGCGCGGTAAAGAGCTTATCGACCTCTTTCTGGAAACTGTCTGCAGCGTTGGATGTCATCGTGCGAGTGGTCGGTTGCGTGGCCGGTCGTACAGGCGCGGTCTTGCCGTTAGTCACAGCTATGAGATCATCGAGCCGTTGGCGCTGTTCGTCGGTTTCGGCGAGCTCTTTTGCGCGCGAGAATAGCTTCGTGGCTTCTTCGACTTTCCCTTCACGATTGAGCGCGATTCCGAGATTCACGTGTGCCTGAGCGAAATTGGGGTCGGCTTCGATCACTGCGCGGTAGAGTTGCTTGGCGCCTTCGATATCGCTGTTGAATAGCAACGCTGTGCCGAGATCGGTACGTACTCCCAAGTCCTCTGGGTTGAGTTCCAGGTAGTGCCTGAAGTGTTTCTCGGCTTCATCGAAGCGACGCATGTCGTAAGCGATATTTCCGCGGGTGCGAATCGCCTCGAGATTGTCCGGGTCGAGTTCTTCCACACGGTCGAGTGCGGCGACGGCCGATTTGTAGAAACTGGCGTTGAGGAGCGCAGCACGATAGCGGGCGCGGGCCAGATTCTGCCAGGCCTCGAGGTTTTCGGGATCAGCCTCGGCTGTTGCCGTGAGCTGATCCATGAACTTCATGATTTCGGGTGGAAGCTCGATATTAGGGTGCCCGCCCGGCAGTCCCGATCCTTGTCCGCCTGCGACGCTCGACGGTGTGGCCGCCGTGGACGCTGTTGCCGATCCAGGAACCGCACGCTCGGGTGGGTCGCTCGAGGGTTGGACAAAGAAGTAGAAGCCCGCTGCGGAAAGCACGGCGAATGCGCCGAAAACGACAATTGCCGTCACACGCGCGGCCGGAGTCGCCGCGGTTGCTACGGTCGCGCCGCATCCCGGACAAAAAGACCCCTTGTCGGGCACCTCGGCTCCGCAAGCCGTACAGAAAGCGTTTCGATGAACTTCATGTGTCATGCAGTGCGGGGTGTATCAGGGATCAAATGACGGGGAAAATTGGGTGTTTGTCGGGTTTCTGGCAGCAACACACCATGCTACAAACACGGTTCAATCAGTCGATATCTCTCTCGGAGTAAAATAGATTTCTAAATGAATCCCATCAAAAAGGCATGGCACCGCGTTCCGGCACGCGTTCGTACAACGGTAAACACGCTCGGAAAAGTCGTGATCACCATCGGCGCGTTCTACATGCTGCTGTCGCACGAAGTCGACGGCGGCGAAGGCATCGGCCGAATCACCATCATCAGCGCGATCCGCGACTATATCAGCGCGGTTGACGCGCGCACGTTCATCTTCTGGTCGGTGGTCGCAATGTCGATCAAGTTCATGGGTGTCATTGCATCTGCGTACGGCTGGTCGCTCCTACTCAAGGGGCAGAAGCTGGTTTATCCGTTTTGGCAGCAGATCATGACCGCGTTTCTGATCGGCCGTTTTATCGGCACCTTCCTACCATCGACGATCGGTCTGGACGGCTATACCCTTTACGAAGCCGGCCGCTACTCGAACGAGTGGCACCGTGCCGTTACGGCGAAGGCTCTCGAGAAGTTCATCGGCATAGCCGGCCTCTTCATGGGCATCCTGCTAACGCTACCGGCGGGCTACTTCGTGTTGGTCCACGTTGCGGGTGAGCGGGCGATGCTGCTGACGGGCGTGATCGCGGCGTTCTGCGGCAGCATTACGCTGGTGGTCGTCATCGGACTGGTGAGACCGCAAATTCTTCGATGGATCTTCGGGCTGGCCGGCGCCGTTACGCCGGCTGCGGTCAAACACCATATCGATCGCTTTACGGACGCGGTGACGGCCTACGAAGGTCAAGCGAGTCTGCTCTTCACGACGCTGCTCGCGAAGTTCATCACGCATTTCACGACTGCCGTCGTGTATTACTTTACGGCGCTTGCGATTGGCGTTGTCGGCGTCGCGTTCCTGCCGATCGTCTTCGGCAGCCTCATTCAGATTCTGGGCACGCTGTTTTCGCCGACGATCGCCGGCGAAGGGGCGCGCGAGGCCATTCAGGCTTTGTTGTTGTCCAACCATCTCGGCGGTGCGGCGCAGGCCGTCCTCTCGGCGGCCCTTGGCTTTATCGCAGCCGAGGCAGCAACGATGTGGGGCGGTGCGTTTCTGTGGACGCGCAAGCCCGGCTGGCGGCCGAACTTCGTGCTGGTTGACGGAGAGCAGGTCGACTACGAATGGATCGATGACACCGAGGTGATTCGCGTAACGGACATCGCTGCGAAAGCCGGTATCTCCTGAGAACGAAACGTCGGACTGGACGTAGGCCCAGACGGTTCAAAAAGAAACGGCCCGGTTACATGAGTAACCGGGCCGCAGTCTTTTCGTTGAAAAGAGGGAGAAGAGGCTAAGCCTACTTCTTCTCTTTCAGGATGCCGTCGACGATGCCCTTGTAGAGCTCGAACGAACGTCCCTGCGGCTTCTTGCCGTTGATGAAAATAGTCGGGGTGCCACGAACGCCGTTCTCTCGGGCCTCGGCCATTTCCTTGTCGACGAGAGCTTTGGTTTCGGCTCCCTCGAAGTCCGTATTGAACTTCTCTACGTCCATACCGAGCTCGCCGGCAGCTTTGGCATAGTAGTCGTCATTGAGAGTACGATAGTTCTCGAAGATCTTGTCGTGCATTTCCCAGAACTTGCCTTGGTTACCGGCCGCGACGGCCGCTTTGGCCGCAGGCATTGCCTGCTTGTGGAACGGTAACGGGTAGTTCTTGTAAACGAATCTGACGTCGTCCGGATAGGCTTCCATTAATTTTTCGACCAAACTGGCCGCTTGTGCGCAGAACGGTCATTGGAAGTCCGAGAACTCGACGATCGTTACCGCCGCGTCCTCGGGACCTTTCGTGAACGACTTCCCAACTGGAATATCGTAGACCTTATTCGGGTCTTCGGTCGGTCGCTTTGGTGCTGCGGCTGCAGGGGCTTTGGCGAGGATCTGTTTTTGGCCCTTCGCAAGGCTATCCAACTTGGTGAGGATATCCTTTTGCTGAGCTTGAACTTCTTCGACCTTCGCTTTCAGGTAGCCCATTTCCTGGGGGTTGCCACAACCCCCTAGGCCGAAGGCAACCACGGCACCAATGGCCACCGTCCATGAGGCTGTCTTTACCATTTTATTCTCCATTCTTATTGCTAGCTGTGAGAGTTATTTGCTCCCTGACGGGGACAAACACAGCGGGTATTGTTTCCATACATCGGCCAACTGTCAAGGTGAGGTCCCGCCTGCTATCCAAGTTTCGTGGCTACTGACAACCCGAGAAGAAAGAACCTGTTGAAGATCGTCGTCTCGGTCTCGGCCATCGGATTGCTTCTCAACCGCATCGACGTGTCCACGCTTACCCAGGCGTTGGCACGGATCCATCCTAGCAGCGCGATATTGCTGGTTCTGATCTATCTTTCGGGGCAGGTCGTCAGCGCTTTGCGCTGGGCCGTTGTACTGGCCGCCGCGGGTATCAACCGGCCATTTGGCTGGATTTTGCGGCTATATTTCGGCGCCATGTTCTTCAACTTGTTCGCGCCTTCCACTTTTGGGGGGGACGCGGTTCGAACCTACACAGTCGGTAGTGACGGTGCGCGTCATGCCACCGCGGCAGCCACGGTGGCCTTCGACCGCCTCAGCGGCCTCGCAACGCTCTGCGCGATCGGGTCGGTGGCGATGGCCGTGGGTGGCACTCATGGGTGGCCGCCGGTGATCGGTTGGACGGCAGCGGCAATCAGCGTGGCAATCATTGCGGGCCCCGGATGGATCGTTCCCGTGGTCATGCGTCGGCTTCCAAAATCACAAGGACTCGCGGCTCGGTTTTCCGGACCGGGTAGCAACCTGTGGTCATCGCCGAGACTATGGTTTCGTTGTTGTCTCGCGTCGCTCGTCGTTCATCTACACCAGATTGCGGCGGCCCTGCTGATTGGACACGAACTCGGGCTCGGCGTCACGACGGCGTACTACTTTGTGTTCCATCCCTTCGGGATCATATTCGGCGCGTTGCCGATCAGTTTTGCCGGCTTCGGCGTTCGCGAGGTGGGGTACGTGTGGGCCTTGGCCGAAGTGAAATCGGTGCCGATCGAAACAGCGCTCGCCTTCGGACTGACGTGGTCGGCCATCGTACTGGTCGCTTCGGCCTGCGGTGGTCTGGTGGTTTTGTTCGGAGGGCTAGAATTCAAAAGGCCCGGGCGCTAGCGTCCGGGCCTTTTGAAAAGTTCAGCCGAGTTCGGCCCAGTTGCCGTCATCGTCGTAGCTTATCTTGTGCTCTTTTTGCAAGAGATCCCGCATCTCGAGCGCCGACTTTTCTTTGCTCTGCTTGAGGAAGTCAGGGTGCTCGGAGCAGTACCAATTGATGTCCTGTGTGAGATCCCCACCATGAATGGTGTTGAGTGCGAACACGGGAACATCGGCCAAGAACACACGCCAGACTTCGATCTGGGCCGCGAGCCGGTCGAGTACGACGCGGCCAAGCGCTTCGTCGCCGTTCATCAATGCAGCGACGTCGCCTTTCGACGCGGCCTTGTATGCCTCGATCAAGCGGTCACCGACGATACCCTGACTGATGAGCAGTCCTGATACGTCGGTGTAGTCGTTGTAGAATGGATGGTACTCACCGGCAGGCGTTCGGCCCCGCATGATGTACTCCAGCGCGTCCTTGGGCGACAGTCTGCGTATCGCGAAGTCGAGGTCCTCATCGGCTTCGAGCAGCACAAGCGCTGAGATGCCATGCACATCGCGATCCGAGTAGTAGTTGTCCCAGTCCGGATCGTAGAACAGGCGCTCGTGTGGGTACTCGTGCATCGAGCGGCCGAGCGATTCGCGATCGCCGCCGGCCCCGTAGTCTGCGGTTGTGTTTTCGATGATCGGTTCATTCTCTGAAAGTATTAACGATCGGCTGAGCATGGCCCGGCTGCGCATGTAAAAATGGCGCTCGGCCGGCCAGACGTCCCATTGGCCTTCGTCTGAGGGAACGATCTGTGTCCAGTCGTCTTGCCCTAGGATACCGATTCCACGCATTGCTTCTTCGGTTTCTTTCTCATCATGGATGATCTTGGCGTAGCGACGCTGTAGTTCGTTGCGTCGCTCGTTCTCATTGCGCTCGGTCCAGAACGTCGCAGCGCGGCTCTTGCCTGCACCATTGGCGCCCATGAAGAGAGTGGCGGTGCCTTCTTTCGACAGAATTGCGCTTGATGCGTGCGCAGACAGTACCTCGGCCATCGACATGACGGCCGATACGCCCGAGTGAATGCCACGGCATTTCACTTCACCATGGTAGTCGGTGTTGATCGTGATGACGTAGATCGAATCGCCAACCTCGTCGAGCGTACACGCGTAGATAAACGAGGATGGAACGATCGATTTGGTCGCGCCGTCGAAGAACTGCGAATCACGTAGACGACTCGGCAGGCCGAGCGACATCGGATTCTGCTTCTTCGTTTTTAGCTGGGCGACGAACTCTTTGTACGCTCGTTCGTTCGGTGGAATGCCGACTACTGACACGGTGCGCACCATCGGGACCTGGCGCTCGAGCAACCGGAACCGTTCTTCCAAGGCGGAGGACAGTTCGAGCGAAAGCGGATCGTTTGTCTGGAAGAAGTTGACCTGCGCGGTCTTGTAGAGCTGCGGGATGTTGCCGCGGTGCTCGCAAGCTACGCCTGCGCTGAAGAAACGGGTGCGCAGCGTTTTGCCGCCGCTCAGCACGTTCATTGCTTCGAGCCAGGCACGCGCCTCTTTGACGTCGCGATCGTGCGTCTTTTTGTCGATGCGCGCTACCATTCGCGAGGTCAGGCTCGCCTGCGTCGTGTTATACGCGTTGAGCACGGGCCCGATGGTTGGATCTTCTTGCGTGTCCTGGTCCAGGCGTAGGATGACGTCGCCGCGATCGTTGATACCGATCTCACGGATACCCGGGTTGTGCCTGAGATACAGACCGTCTTCCGAGATGAGCCGGCCGATTTGGATCTTCGCACCCACCGATTCGCTGGGGCTGGTCCGTGAGAGCTCGCACATTTCGATCGGCACGATGTACGCCGCTAGCTGCTTGCTCATGTCGGAGTTATACACGCGGATTCGGCGTCCGAGTTCCGATATGGTTGTTCCGGCGTCGCGGATACGATCCATATCGAGCGCGCTTTCTTCGGCCATCATGAGCCTGCCCACGGTGTCGCGGGCGAGCTTACGAGAAGAGACAGCCTTCGGCTTCAGGAACTTTTCGATTGAAGTGGTTGTGGTGGACTCCATGTCCTATATTCGTTGCCCCGCTACTGCGTAAAAGGGGGGTATATAGGAGAAGTGTCTCGACGGGTCAACGTAGGCCCGGCCGAAGCCGGCGCCCAAAATCCTTCTCTCACGGATATTTCCGCGCCCCGCCTAACAATTATGGCACCTACGAATATTGATCCGGCCGACCGAGTCCTTGACGAGCCCACGATGGCGGAGCTGCGAAAACACGCGATCGAGACCTATCCGGATGAGTGCTGTGGGCTGGTTGTGGCCCACGGTGAGGGCCGGTGGACGGTCAGGCGGATCCGGAACATTCAGGACGAGATGCACGCCAAGGACCCCGAACGCTATCCACGAACCGCCCGAACGGCCTATGCTGGGCACTCGCAGGACCTGCGCGAGGCGCTCGAATTGGCCGACGAAAGTGGCAACGAACTTGCGGCGTTTTATCACTCCCACCCCGACCATGAGGCGTATTTCTCGGACGAAGACGTGGCCCAGGCCACACCCTTCGGTGAACCCTCCTATCCCGATACTGTGCAGATTGTGGTCTCGGTCTACGACGGAGCGGTCAAGATGGTAAAGGCGTTTCGGTGGTCCGGGGAGAGCGAAACTTTCGAAGAGATCGCTATTTGAGGCTCACGGCTGAATTTGCGATACGTTTGGCCTGTATGGTATGCGGTGTGATCCAGCTTCCCAGGTAAGGGAAAGGGGGCTATTTGATGAAATTAGGGTCCAGGGCCGTCCGGCTATTTTTGGGAATTCTTACTGCCACGCTCATTTTGGGCGGTCCCGGCTCGGCGTCGGCTAGAGAGAAGGAAGAGATGAAGCCCCGTGGAGTCGATCTGGAGATCGGAACCGGCTTCGTTCTCGGTATCGAAAGCGACACCACAATCGACGATACCTTCCATATTGCGATCGCGGGTGCGTTCGCACTCAATGATAGCGTTGATCTCGAGTTCGGCGTCCAGTGGGCTCCGGCCGAGGATCCCGATCAGTTGGGCACCGAAGATAACGCCGATCTGTACAACCTAGGCGCCGGCTTTCGCTGGTATCCGAATTCGACACCTGAGGATCGGGTTCGTTTTTATCTGAATACCGGCCTGAGCGTATTCTTTAATCTCAAGGGCGAAGGGTCTCAGCCTCTCGGCGCCTACTTCGGCCCGGGGTTTCGGATGCAGCTTGGTGAGAGCAGCGGTGTGCTGCTCAAACTGCCTGTGTGGGTCTCGATCAACGGCCAGACCAACACATTGTTGATGCCCACGATTTCCTGGTTCTACAGCTTCAACTAGGCGACCTCTATGGCGTGTGCACCCTCCGCGGTGCGCACGCCCTTCTATATCCGTGCCCCAGTCTAACCCCGTCCCTCTCAGTTGCGTGCGCAGCGGCGCTGCGGGCGCGCCTACGGTGGTGTTTGTGCACGGGCTCGCGGCCTCCGGCGACGTTTGGGCCGATCAGTGCACACGGCTAGGCCAGCGCTACGATACGATCACCGTCGATCTCCGGGCGCATGGTGCGAGCCCGCCGATCGATGTTGCCTGTACCCGAACCGATCTGGTGAGCGATCTCATCGCTACGCTCGATCGCGAAGGCGCCGAGCGCGCAGCGATTGTCGGTCACTCTGCCGGTGGCGTCGTTGCCATGCAGACGGCCGTCGAGCATCCCGATCGCGTGAGCGCGCTCGTGCTCGTTGGTACGGCCAGCGAATGCAACGACAAGACGGCAGCTTGGTACAAGAAAACCGCCGGAATCTGTGAGTTCGAGGGTGGCGAGAAAGGGATGAAGTTCATGGGCATGCGGCCCGGGGACAGCCCGATTCCGCATGGCCCGGGAATGGCCCAGATCTGCCGCGCCATGAGCACGCTCAACGACGCGCCTCTCACCCAAGCCGTGCGGGCGATCAAAGTACCCACGCTGATCATCGTCGGTGAGAAGGACTTCCTAGGTGTTGGGGGCTCGGTGATCTTGTCGCGCGCGATTGCCGGCAGCGAACTCGAAATCGTGCCTGATCGGGGTCACGGCATCTATTTGGAAGCAGCCGACTGGTTCGCTCGGCGGGTCGGCGGTTTCTTCGATGCCAATCTAGACGGCTAACTCAGTCGATTTCTACGCCGCGCAGTGTGTGCGACGTCGCGGCTTCGATGCGCACTTTCGCCAGTTCTCCCAGCGCCCGAGCAGCATCGACTGGGGTGGTTTTAGGCTCGAAGACTACGGTCTTGAAATGTGCCGTCTTTCCGGCCAGCCAATGTTTCTGACGTTTCGCCGGACCTTCAACGAGTACTTCGACGTCATGGCCGACCAGTCCTTGGTTGATATGTAGTGAACGAGCCTCTTGTTCCGAGATAAGACGTGCCAGCCGTTCACTCTTCTCGTCTTCCGTTACGGTTTCTTCGATTTTGAATGCGCGTGTTGCTTCGCGCGGCGAGTACTTGAAGAGGTACGCATGGTCGAATCCGATCTCTTCCATCATCGAGGACGTCGCTTCGAAATCCTCTGAGGTCTCGCCCGGATAGCCTACGATTATGTCGGTCGACAACGCCACACCTGGGACGGTATCTCGCAGGCGGTCGACCAGTCGGCGGTACTCGTCGACGGTATGTCCACGATCCATCGCTCGAAGTATGCGGTCGGAAGCACTTTGCAGCGGGAGGTGAACGTAGGGTGATACCTTGTTGCAGTCGCGCATGGCGGCCAGTGACGAATCATCGAAGTCGGCCGGATGCGGCGACGTAAAACGCACTCGCTCGATCCGATCGATCGATGCGGCCATACGTAAGAGGTCACCGAAATCGGTACCTCCGCTGCGATACGCGTTGACGGTTTGCCCGAGCAGAACCACCTCGCGGTATCCTTCGGCGGCGATTCGGTGGAGTTCTTCTTCGAGTACTTCCGGGACGATGCTACGTTCGCGCCCGCGAACGTAGGGTACGACGCAGAACGTACAGAACCGGTTGCAGCCACGCATTATCGTTAGCCACGCGCGTACGCTTTCGCCGCGCACAGGAACGATGTCGTCGTAGGTTTCGGTTTTGTCGAGGCGTACCTCGGCGAAAGCTTCTTCCGACTCGAGTAGGTCGGGCAGGTGGCGATATCCGTCGGGCCCGACGACGAAATCGAGTCCCGGAATGCGTGCGAGGAGCGCCTCGCGGTGGTGCTGCGCCATACAGCCCGCTAGTCCGATGCGAACGCGACGCCCGCCTTTGCGTTGGCCGATCAGATGGCGCACGCGTTGTGCGACGCGCTGCTCGGCGTGCTCTCGAACGGCGCAGGTGTTGAGCAAGATGATGTCGGCGGTCTGCGGTGCTGCGACGCTTCGATAACCGCGCGCTGAAAGAACTCCCGTGATCAGCTCGCTGTCGGAGACATTCATCTGGCAGCCGTAGGTCTCGACGTAGACGCTCGGGCGATCAGCATCGGCGCTCGTGGGCATGCCACCGAGGTTACTCATGCTCTCTGTATAGCCGGAACCGCTCAGGTCGCAACCTTCTGGAATTGCTGGACTCAGACGAGGCGTCGGCGGTTGGGTGGACACGGCGCTGTATCTATATAGGAGGGCGATGGGAGTGCACGAACACAAGACTGCGGCGCCGCAAGTGGTGCGCTGCGCGGTGGTGACCGTGTCGGATACCCGCACAGAAGCCGACGACAAATCGGGCGCGGAGATCAAGCGTCTCTTGAACTCGGCGGGTCACACGCTTGACCGATGCCAGATCATTCCCGATGAGTCGGAGCACATCACCTCTGTGGTGCGTACGCTTACGGCCGATCCTGATCTCGACGCGGTCGTGCTGACCGGCGGCACCGGTGTTGCTCCCCGCGATTGCACGTACGAAGCGGTTGCCGGATTGCTTACCAAGCAACTCGATGGATTCGGTGAGCTCTTTCGAATGATCAGTTACGAAGAGATCGGTTCCGCGGCCATGCTTTCGCGCGCCGTTGGTGGTGTGGTCGGGAACACCGCGGTCTTTGCCTTGCCCGGCTCTACAGGCGCGTGTCGTACCGCGATGGAAAAACTCATATTGCCCGAGCTAGCGCACCTCGTGTCTTTGGCTAATCCGAAGAGGTCCGGAGCCTAGAGGCGTCATGAAGATCAGCGTTTTGTACTTTGGCATCGTGCGCGAGCATCTGGGCTGTGGTGAGGAACAGATGGAACTAGCCGATGGCGCTTCGGTAGCCGACCTTCTGGCGGTTCTCGAGAAGCGGCACGGGTCGCTCGAAAAAGGGATCGACAGTCTTCGTATTGCCGTTAACCGTGAGTACGTGGACTCAGACTATGGTCTTTCCAACAATGATGAAGTTGCCGTCATTCCGCCGGTGAGCGGAGGGTGTCGTGTTCGAGATCACTGAACAACCGATTGAGATCAAAGAACTCACTGATGCCGTTGCTGACTCCAAGGCTGGGGCCATCGCAACGTTTATTGGCACCACGCGTGAACATAATCGCGGGCGCAACGTCGTTCGTCTGGAGTACGAAGCTTACGCCGATATGGCGGTTGCGGAGTTCGAGAAGATCGCCGAGGAGGCTTTGGCTAAATGGGAGATCTCGCACGTGGCGATCAGCCACCGCATCGGGGAGGTCCCGATCGGTGAGGTGAGTGTCGCGATTGCCGTCTCCGCTCCGCACCGGGCAGAGGCTATCGAGGCCTGTCATTTCGCGATCGACCGACTCAAGATCGTTGCGCCCATTTGGAAGAAGGAGTACTTCGAGGGCGGCGAAGTGTGGATTGCATCGCTGGCCGATTGCGAACACGGCAGCAAGCACGGCTAGCCTTTGCGGCTACGTCGGGGCGCCGGCGGTTTCCGATTGCGACACGGCCTTCCACCTAGCAGCGTAGTATCGATACACCACCGCGAGCGCCATCATCTTTATCAGTTGACCGACCGTGAGCGCCAAGATCTGCGCGACGCCGGGCGTCAGGTTTACGGCGATATCGATTAGATACGGCAGTGCGACGTAGGGTGCGATTCTCCATCGGTAGCCATCGCTCAGGTGATCGCTGGCGAACAGCGGCCACAAAATCGCACGCAAGAATCCCAGTCGTGTTGCCGGCAGTTTCGACTGCACCTCTTCACCTTCGAGCAGTACCGCCATGAACGGCACGAAACTGAAGCGGGCCAGCAGAGAGATGAGGATTACCGCCGAGAATGCCGTCGGGATCACCTGCCCCATCGGGGTGTCGCGAAGCAATTCACCGGTCACGATAGCGACCAGTCGGGCCGGGAAGTGGGCGACGAGTCCAGCGACGGCGGCGTACCAAAAGAGCGGAAGTCCCCGAGAGATTAGGAGTTTTCCCAGGTCGCCCCAATTTACCGCACTCTCACGCGCTGCAGCATCGAACTTGGCAGCCGCCAGAAACGTGACAAGGAGCGGAGCGAGACCTTGTATAATGGTAAGTGCCGGTGGCGCATGTCCGTGCGTGCTGGCAGCAAGAGCGGCCAGTAGCGCCGAAATGGTGGCGATGAAGAGCCACAAAACCAGATCGCGGCTGACCAAGCGCCAGCCGCTGGTCATTTCGACGGGAAAGACTGTGAGGAGCCAGTTGATGAACATGAGGTCGCACTCGGTTAGCCCGGCGGAATCGAATCGGCAAACTGTCGGTGCCCCTAAGCGAGGCCCTTTGGGCCTGCATTGCCCCGGGAGAGGGGGGCGTGGTAGTCTCTCGAGTCCTCGAATGTCGCCTGAAACATCCAAGTTCTGCCGCGTTTTCTTGATTGCGGCCACGGTAGCGGCGCTTGCGGGATGCAGTCCCAGCGTCGGAGGCCGGCGTCCGATTTCACGCGCCCATCCACATCGCGTGGTCAAAGCTCCCCGTTTGCCCGAAGCGACCGACACGCAAACGGCGCAGGCGCACTACCTCAAGGGCCTGATCGCCATTTATGCCGGCGATAACGAAAAAGCGCTCGTCGAGATGCGCCGTTCGGCTCGCCTGGAGCCACGCGAACCACGTATTCGAGCTCGGCTGATCGACGCGTATGTGAAAGCGGGAAAGCTCGACGATGCGGCTGAGCAATCGGTAGATCTCATTGAACTCGAGCCGGATCGATCGGAACACCGGCTTCTCGCCGGCGGTTTGTTGTCGTCGCTCGGCCGCTCTCGAGAAGCGATCGAGCAGTACGAGGCGTATCTCGCGCTGGTTCCCGGCAGTATGGAAGCGCTCGTCAAGCTCGCCTCGCTGTACGGGAAAGAAGAGGAGTACGCGAAGAGCATCGAGCTATTGAGCATCGCGGCCAAAGAACGGCCCGACGAGTTCATTCTTCACTCCTACCTTGGCCGGTACTACGCGTTGTCGCATCAGTACGACGAGGCGCTGCGTGCCTATCGTGTTGCATCGGAGCTCAACCCGTCTTCTGATCAGGTCTATCTCGAGATGGGATTCGTTCATGAACAGCGCGGTAGCAAACGCAAAGCTATCGAGAACTATCGCAAGGCGCTCGAATACAACCCACACTCGTTGCAGGCGCGCCGACAGCTCGGTGGGATCTATGTCGCCGAAGGCAAGCTCGAAGATGCGCTCAATGAATACGAGCAGCTCATAACGCTCGAGGAAGATCCCCTGCTGACGCAGACGAAGATCGGTCTGATCAGCCTAGAAAATCAGGACTTTCATCGCGCCGCGATGGAATTTAACATGGTGCTCGGCGCTCGTCCCGATGACCATGACGTTCGATTTTATCTGGGCGTAACCTACGACCGATTGGGCCAAGACCAGGCCGCTGAGCGAGAGTATCGTCGCGTCCCGCCGAGTTCCGACAAGTTCGATGAAGCGCGTCTTCAGCTCGGACAATTGTATTTCCGAAACGGCGAAGCCGATCGAGCGATCGATGCGGTTGGCACAGTACTGGACGTTGATCCCGGAAATGTCCCGGCTCTGCGCGTGATCATCGATCTCTATGAATCGGTGAGTGACTTCGAGCGGGCGTTGCGTTACGGGGCCCGCTTGGTCGCGACCGACCCAACCAATGATACGTATCTGTATCGTCTCGCTTGGGTGCATCAGAAGGCCGGTGACCGAAGCGAAGCTGTTGCGGTTCTGCGCAAGACGATCGAACTCAACCCGGAAAATGGCGATGCACTGAACTTTCTCGGCTACACCTACGCGGAGAGCGGTCAGAATCTCGATGAGGCTGAAGCGCTCATAAAGCGTGCGCTTGTGCTGCTGCCCAACAATGGTTTCATTGTCGACAGCCTTGGTTGGGTCCACTTCCAGCGCGGCGAATTTGCCGAGGCCGTGTCGGAGCTCGAGCGTGCAGCGCGAATGGTAGGGACCGATCCTGTGATCAGCGAGCATCTGGCAGACGCCTACGTTAAAGTTGGACGCACGAGTGATGCGATCCGGTTGTATCGAGATTGTGAAGCCCGAACGGAGAATCCAGAACAAAGGGCGCGCGTGGGCAGCAAGCTCGTCGATCTCGAACGCCGCGCCCAATCGTCGTCCCATTCGGACTGCTGAGGCAGTGCGCGGCCTGAGAGTTGCGCTCCGCAATGCCTCAGTCTTCGGGCTAACCGCCCTCTGTTTTGTCGTCTTAGCCGGCTGTGCCGCGCGCACGACGATATCTCCGATGACCCAGGTCGCCGGTGTTCCGACGTCCGCGCAGCTCGAGCTCTTGCTGAGCGAAAGACGCCTGGCATTGGCTCGATTTCGCGGTCAGGCGCGGCTGAGCTACCGTTCGGGCGAAGAGGAAGGGCGAGTGTCTCAGATGATCACCGTCGAGGATTCAAGCCGCGTCCGCATTGATTTCATGAGTCCCTTCGGGCCCACGTACACCGTTGCCGCCGATGGGCGCAATTTCGTCGCCTACGATCGAGGAGAGAAGGTACTCTATCGCGGCGAGCCGACGGTAAAAAATCTACTCCGCTACACCCGTGTGGCGGTTAGCATCGAGCTTCTTGCGGCGCTGATGAGAGGACTTCCGCCAAACGTGGGCCGATTGGGCGAACCCACCGTGCACGAAGAGGAGAAAGGTTGGACCTGGGTGGCGGCCTTGCGTGGCGGTGGGCTGCTGACTGTTATATTTCAGAAGGGGTCGCTGGCGCCGCTTTCGGTGACGATTTCGGGTTCACGAGATATTGGTGACATCGAAGCCCACTTCGCCGACTATCAGGAAGTGGATGGGGTCTGGGCAGCGCACCGAATCGAGGCGATCTTGCCCGGCGGCGGCGAGGTCGAACTGAAGTACTCGCGCATTTGGCGGGACGTGGGGTTGACGGATGATGCGTTCACGATCGAGGCGCCTCGAGGGGTGCGGGTTGTCGATATGGAAACGGGCAGTGGCGCTGCCAGCGGCGGTTAGTCTCGCGCTCGCGCTGTGTATCGGCGCGGCAGCATGCAGCAATAGCGATCAGTCGGGAAGTACCGCGTCCGTAGTGCCGGATAATGTCGATCTCACACCGGTTATCGGTGATGCGATCGTTATCGGCTCGATCGGCGACGCGTCGAATCTGATTCCGATGCTCGCCGGCGACAGTTCTTCGCATCAGGTTGCCGCCCGGCTTTTCGATCCACTACTAACGTACGACAAGACTGAGAGTGAGCTCGAGCCACGTTTGGCCGAACGCTGGGAAGTCTCGGACGATGGTCTAACGATCACTTTCTATCTTCGCAAGGACGTTCGCTGGCACGATGGGATGCCCTTTACCGCTCGTGATATCGAGTTCGGCTTCAACACGATTCGCGATCCCGACACGTTGACGGCCTACGCAGAGGACTATCTTCAGGTTTCGTCATTCACGCTGCTCGACGACCACACGTTTCGAGTCGCGTACGAAAAACCGTTCGCGCCGGCCCTGGCTAGTTGGGGGAATCTTGTTGTTCTGCCTAAACACATTCTCGAAGGTCAGGACATCAATGAGGCGATCGATTTTGCGCGGAACCCGGTAGGACTCGGTCAGTACAGTCTTGGCGAATGGTTGGCGCAAGAATCGATTACGATGATGGTAAATCCCGAGTATTATCGCGGGCGTCCCAATCTTGATCGAATCGTGACGCGAATCATGCCGGATCTTCAATCGCAGTTTCTCGAACTGAAATCGGGTGGTATCGACTACATGGGACTCTCGCCACTGCAGTACAGTCGTCAGACATCGACCCCCGCTTTCCAGAACTCGTTCAATAAGTACCAGTACATCAGCAACTCCTACACGTATCTTGGTTACAATTTGGAGAACCCGCTGTTCCAAGACCGAAGGGTGCGTCGCGCGCTTACGCATGCGATCGACAAAGAGGAGATAGTTGCCGGGGTCCTGCACGGTCTCGGCCAACCTGCGAACGTCCCATATAAACCGGGTACGTTTTGGGTGAACTCCGACATCCCGATATTGGGCTACGATCCAGACAAGGCGCGTGCGTTGCTCGCCGAGAGTGGCTGGAAAGACAGTGATGGTGACGGGGTCCTCGACAAGGATGGAAAGCCGTTTGAGTTCGAGATCATTACGAACCAAGGCAACGACTCGCGGGCGAAAACTGCCACGATCATCCAGCAACGGCTCAAGGAAGTAGGCGTCGTGGTCGGGGTTCGAATTATCGAATGGTCGGCCTTCATCAATAATTTCATCGATAAAAAGGATTTTGAGGCCGTGGTATTGGGTTGGTCGCTCAGCTTAGACCCCGACCAGTACGATATTTGGCACTCGACGAAGACGAAGGAGAAGCAATTCAATTTTGTCTCGTTCAAGAACGATGAAGTCGACGAGTTGCTAGAGAAAGGTCGTCGCACGTTCGATCGCACGGAACGAAAAAAATACTACGATCGGTTTCAGGAAATTCTCAACGAAGAACAGCCGTACACATTTCTCTATGTTGGCTACGCGCTACCCGCGATCAGCAGGCGATTTCAAGGAATCGAACCGGCGCCCGCTGGTATTTGGTACAACTACAAAGATTGGTTCGTTCCCAAAGCGTTGCAGAAATACAGCATGACTGGAGGGCGGTGACGTTACACCGTGCTGACGTACCTCATACGCCGACTCGTGGGTGTGATCCCCATGCTCGTTGGCATTACGTTCATCTCGTTCATGGTTATCCAGATCGCACCGGGATCGCCGGTTGAACTGATGACCGACATGAATCCGGACGCGAGCCCGGAGCTGCGACAGAAGCTCATCGAACATTGGGGTTTGGATCAGCCGCTACACATTCAGTATTGGCGCTGGTTTCAAAAAGTAGCCGTAGGCGATTTCGGCATATCGCTATCACAAGATGCGCGCCCGGTAATCGAGAAGATCAGAGAAGCCCTCCCCATCACGCTTTTTCTCAACAGTCTTTCCTTGGTGTTGATTCTCGCGATCTCGATACCGATTGGGGTGTATTCGGCGACCCATCAGTATTCCGTTGTCGACCGCGCGACGACGGTATTCGTATTTCTTGGCTTCGCGATGCCGACTTTCTGGCTGGCCATACTGTGCATGATGTTCTTCGGCGTCGAGCTGGGCTGGCTACCCGTATCGGGATTGCAGTCACTCGACTACGCGTATCTGTCGCCATGGCAGCAGTTCGTCGATCGGCTGCGCCACATCATCATGCCGGTGGGTATTGCGGCGCTCACGAGTCTCGCGGGGATGTCACGCTATGCGCGTTCGAGCATGCTCGAAGTGTTTCGGCAGGACTATGTGACGACGGCGAGAGCGAAGGGGCTGACAGAACGTACAGTCATCTACAAGCATGCTCTTCGCAATGCGTTGATGCCGGTGGTGACGATTCTTGGCCTATCAATCCCGAGCTTGATTGGTGGTTCCGTGATTTTCGAAACTATCTTCGCGATTCCCGGCATGGGCCGTCTTTTTTACAACAGCGTTTTGATGCGTGACTACACCGTTGTGATGGGAGTGCTGGTGATCGGTGCGGTGCTTACGTTAATCGGCAACCTGATCGCCGATATGATGTATGCAGTCGTAGACCCGAGGTTGAGGCGGCAGTGAGTTTTCTCAAACGCATTGCGTCGAACGGGCTTGCGACCGCCGGGTTGGTCGTCATAGCGCTTCTCTTTTTTGTCGCGCTCGGTGCGCCGCTTTTGGCACCGCACGATCACACTGCGATCGATGCCAGGCACGTACTGGAGGGCCCGTCGGCGGAGCATTTGCTCGGAACCGACGGACTTGGTCGCGACGTCTTGAGCCGTATGATTTTCGGCGCGCGGGTATCGCTGATGGTCGGCTTCGTGTCGGCAGGCCTCGCGTGTCTGATCGGGGTCATTCTCGGAGCCGTGTCGGGCTATTTCGGTGGATGGATAGACGCCGTGATCATGCGCTTTGTCGACGTGATGCTGTGTTTTCCGTCGTTTTTCCTCATCCTGGCGGTGATCGCGTATCTCAAACCCAACATATGGACGATTATGACGGTGATCGGCGTGACGTCGTGGATGGGCGTCTGCCGTCTCGTGCGTGCCGAGTTCATGACGTTGAAGAAGCGCGAGTTCATGATCGCTGCTGAAGGCTTGGGCGCGAGAGCGCCGAGCATCATCATCCGCCACGGGTTGCCGAACGCGATGGCCCCCGTGTTTGTCGCGTTCATCCTAGGGGTCGCGGGGGCGATCCTTACCGAGAGTGCGCTGAGTTTTCTTGGTATCGGTGTCCAACCGCCCAATCCGAGCTGGGGCAACATGCTCACCGAAGGGAAAGCGACGATCGAGGTGGCATGGTGGCTCTCGGTATTCCCCGGCTGTGCGATTCTAGTGACGGTTCTAGGCTACAATCTGCTCGGAGAGGGGCTGCGCGACATCCTCGATCCGCGCTTGAGAAATCGGTGATCACCTAGCGCTATGGCGACGTTACTCGACATTCGAAATTTGCGCACCATCTTTGACACCAGCGAAGGCGAGGCGGTCGCCGTGGACGGTGTGTGCATTCATATTGGCGAGGGGGAGACCCTCGGCGTGGTGGGCGAATCCGGTTGCGGAAAGAGCGTGACCGCGCTGTCGATCATGCGGCTCGTTCAGTCACCGCCCGGTCGAATCGCGGGCGGCACCATCGAGTTTGACGGCCGCGACCTTCTGGCGCTCAGCGAGAATGAGATGCGCGAGGTACGCGGCAATGACATCGCCATGATTTTCCAAGAGCCGATGACGTCGCTCAATCCAGTCTTTACGATCGGCAATCAGATCTCCGAAGCGCTGATTCTTCATCGCGGCCTGAGTAAGCGGGATGCGCGGAACGAGGCGATCAATCTCTTGGACTTGGTTGAGATTCCGGCGGCGGCTCTACGCATTGATGATTATCCACACCAGCTGAGCGGCGGGATGCGCCAGCGAGTTATGATCGCGATGGCGTTGTCTTGTAGTCCGCGCCTGCTCATCGCCGATGAGCCGACGACGGCGCTCGACGTTACGATCCAGGCGCAGATACTCGATCTGCTTCGCTCACTGCAGGAGCAGCTCGGTATGGCCATGATGCTCATCACCCACGATCTTGGCGTAGTTGCCGAGCAGGCTGAGCGGGTGGTTGTCATGTATGCGGGTCGCGTGATCGAGGAAGGTTATGTCGACGACGTTCTCTCCGCCCCCGCGCATCCGTACACGCGCGGATTGCTGGCATCCCAACCTGGAGCCGCTGTCGAAGCGGGGAAGCTGTCGACTATTCCCGGAGTCGTTCCGCGTCTTACCGAACTGCCCGCTGGCTGCCGGTTCCGCGATCGCTGCGATGTTTCCATCGACCGTTGTGCTACGACCGACCCGGAACTGGAGACCGTGGCAGCGGGCCACAGCGCGGCCTGTCTCGTGACCGGCGGAGGCGCGAACTCGTGAGCCTCGTTTCCGCACGCAACCTGCAGAAACACTTCCGGATCGGTGGCGGGTTCCTCTCGTCGGGCAAGCAATCGGTGCGTGCCGTAGACGGCGTCGACCTAGATGTCGTCGAGGGGCAGACGCTTGGCATCGTCGGCGAGTCGGGTTCGGGCAAATCGACGCTCGGACGGCTGCTGCTTCGCTTGCTCGTACCGACGGCGGGAACCGTTGCGTTTGAGGGGACCGACCTCTCAACGCTTAGCCGCAGCGAGTTGCGCGTTAAGCGGCGAGATATGCAGATCATCTTCCAGGATCCGTATGCGTCTCTTAACCCGCGTATGCGCGTGGGCAAGATTATCGGAGAGGGGTTGGAGGTTCACAAGCTCGCCGTAGGCGCGGAGCGCAGAGATCGTGTGTACGAATTGATGACGCGAGTCGGGTTGGGTAGTGATGCGTTCGACCGCTATCCGCACGAGTTCAGCGGTGGCCAGCGACAACGTATCGGTATTGCGCGTGCGCTCGCCGTAGGCCCGCGATTCATCGTAGCCGACGAACCTGTCTCGGCACTCGATGTCTCGATTCAGGCGCAGATTCTCAATTTATTGGCGGAACTACAGGACGAGTTGAATCTGGCTTTCGCGTTCATATCGCACGACCTGCGTGTCGTACGCCACGTAAGCCATCGTATCGCGGTGATGTACCTGGGGAAGATCGTCGAGACTGCATCGGCAGACGATCTGTATACCGGTGCCCAGCATCCATATACGAAGGCGCTGCTATCGGCGGTTCCTTCCATCCACAAGGGCAAGCGTCGCAATCGGGTTGTGCTCAGCGGCGACATTCCCAGTCCGATTTCGCCGCCGTCAGGCTGCCCTTTCCATCCTCGTTGCCCGATCGCCGAAGATCGCTGCAAATCGGAGCCGCCCGAGTTGCGCGAGACAGCCCCGGGGCACACGACGGCGTGCCACCTGGTCTAGAAGACGACCGTATTGATAGCGTGCGTCGGCGTCCGCCGAGATTTTTCGTAAATGGAACTTAGCGGCGCGTACGAATTCGGGCAGCTTTACCCGTGAGCTCGCGGAGATAGTAGAGGCGGCTACGGCGAACGAGGCCGCGGCTCTTGATCTCTACTTTGTCGATACGCGGCGAGCAGATCGGGAAGGTTCGCTCGACGCCTACGCCGTAAGACGTTTTGCGTACGGTGAAGGTACCGCGGTTGCCGCCGCTGCTTCGTCGGATACAGACGCCTTCGAAAATCTGAATACGTTCTTTGTCACCCTCAACGATCTTGGCGTGCACCCGCAGGGTGTCACCGGCTCGAAATGGCGGTAGCTCCGTACCGGCTTGTTCCGCTTCGATTCTGTCGATTGCGTTCACTTTGAGGGCTCCACGGGGGTATCGAGAGATACCGCAGCTCGCTCTTCTAGCGCGTACCTAATAGGCGGTCAAGAAGGATGGCTGCCGCTGCCCGTACCGACAGGTGGTTGTAGCTCCCAGGCCCGTCAATCGACTCCAGATGGATCGTACATCGGGCTATCAGCTCATCGATCAGGCCCCAGCCGGTGCCCAGAAGGAGCAGATGGGGCTGGTCTGAAGCCATGATTTCCGCCTTTATCTCGTCGAAAGGGCGGGCTTTGGGCAGGCGGCGGGCGCTCGTGGCGATCAAGACGGGCACTTTTCCCGTACGGCGTTCGATATCTATCTCGGCACCCTCGAGTGTTCGCTCCAATTGGACCCGATCGAGAGCTTCAGTGCGGTTGGGATTGTACGCGAGCCCATCGCCTTCGCGCCAATGGCGTAGGATTTTGCGGGCCAACCCTCTTAGTCCATCGACCGGAGTGATGACGTAGAACGCGGCTGCGTCGTAGGTACGGCAGGTCCGTGCGATGTCGTGAACATCGATGTTGGTAATCGATGTAGTTACGATCGCGTGGTTCTTGTCGTAAACCGGGTAATGCAGCAGGGCGACGTAAAGTTCAGCCATCGTCTTTGTCGGTGATACGCGAGATGAGAAGGTCGGGTCGACGTTGGCGAGTTCGCTCGCGTGCCTGTTCGAGTCGCCACTCGGCAATCGCCCGGTGGTTACCAGAGAGCAGAATCGGCGGAACCGTCATGCCGTTGAAATCTTGAGGCCGCGTGTACTGAGGGTACTCGAGCATGGGCTCGGAGAACGATTCCGACTGCGGCGACTCCGAGCTTCCAAGCACGCCCGGTACCAGTCGGCCGACGGCATCGATCAATGCGAGTGCGGCCACTTCGCCACCGGTTAGCACGAAGTCACCGAGCGATATCTCATCGTCGAAGAGAGTGCGTACGCGTTCATCTACTCCTTCGTAGCGACCGCAAAACATCAGGATGGAGGTTTCGGTCGCAAGCTCGCGCGCCATATCTTGGACGAAGGGGCGCCCTTGCGGCGTGAACAGAACCTTGCGGCAGTTCTGCAGCTCGGCGGCGCCATCGGCGATCGCAGCGAATATGGGCTCGGGCCGCATTACCTGACCAGGGCCACCTCCATAGGGCGCGTCGTCGATGGGGTGCGGGCTGCCACCGGTGTAGTCGCGCAATTGGCGTGTGTGCACTTCGAGGAGTTGGTTGTCGATCGCGCGACCGATGACACCGGCACGCGAAGCGGATTCGATCATCTCAGGGAAAAGCGTGATGACATCGAAACGTATGTGATGTTGGGTCATCGTTTGCTCTCTTTAGCTGAAAACTCGAGCGCGTCGGACCGAACGGTCATTTTACGAGCATCTGGGTCGATTTCGACAACCGCGGCGTCGATGGCGGGTATCAATACTTCCCCCTCTAAACCCATCGCCACGTATACGTCATTCGCTCCGGTTACGATGATGTCGGTAATCAGGCCAAGGTCTCGCCCGTCCTCGGTGATGACCGAAGTCCCTATTATGTCGGAATCGTAGTATTCGTCCGGGCCCGCCGTCGGCAATGACTCGCGGATTACGAATACTTCACGCTTGGCTAGGGCTTCGGCTTCGTTGCGATCTGCTACCCCGCTGAGCTTGACCAATACGCCCGGTCCGTGTCGCTCAGCTGTGAGCACCTCGTAGGCTTGTGAATCTTCAGCTTGTTCGAGAAACAGTTCGAGGCCAGGGCGGACTATCTCGGCGACACTTGCGTCGAGCCCGAGTACCACGCGTCCGCGAATCCCGTGAGCACGCAGAATTCGACCCAGGCTTACTCTATCTGTTGGGGAATTCGCGGCGGTGGCGGAACGAGGCCGCCCACCGGTGCCGCTATTCTTCGACGATCTCGAGGACAACCTTTCGGTTCATGCGTGATGCCGCCGCGTTGAGGATGGTCCGCAGCGATTTTGCGGTGCGACCCTGTTTACCGATGACACGACCGAGGTCTTCTTTGTCGACACGCAACTCGAGGATGGATGAATTATCCTCTTCGCTCTGGGTGACGAGCACGGCATCGGGCTGCGTGACAAGGCGCTGCGCGAGATACTCCAGGAGCTCTTTGAGGGCTACGCTCGTGCCCTTGAGCTGATCGAGTTCCTCGGCACCGCGTTCGTCGTCGGTCACGCCGACAGCAGACCCGCTGCTTTCAATAGGTTCGCCACCGTTGGCGTTGGCGTCGCGCCCTTCTTCAACCATGAGCTGACTTTCTCCGCATCGAACTTTACCTCGACGGGATCTTTGAGGGGATCGTATGAACCAATCTCCTCGAGGTTCTTACCGTCACGTGGTGCTCGAATGTCTGCCACCACCACCCGATAATACGGGCGCTTTTTGCTTCCATATCTTGCAAGCCTAATTTTTACAGCCATTGCGTACCTTCTTTGAGCACTTATTGACGAGTATGTAAATACCGTTTAACCCGTATTTTGCTCGTGTTTCGCTTATGCTTCCAAAAATACATACGCCCCTCGGGCTAAACAAAGCCCGAGGGGCGCAGCACTTCCTTCCTGGCGCGGAGCCGAGAAGCTTACATCATACCGGGCATGCCGCCACCGGCTGCTGCTGCTGCTGCCGCTGCTGCTGCGTCGCCCTTACCGTCGTCGGGGGCCTCCGCAACAATCGCTTCGGTGGTCAGCATCAAGCCGGCAACCGAAGAGGCGTTCTGCAGCGCGATACGCACGACCTTGGTCGGGTCGATGATGCCGAACTTGATCATGTCGCCGAACTCGTTCGTGCTGGCGTTGTAGCCGAACGCACCCTTGTTGCTCTTGATCTTATCGAGAACGACAGAGGCTTCCTGACCCGCGTTGGTCGAGATCCAGCGGGCTGGATCTTCGCACGCGCGGCGCAGGATGGCGATTCCGACTTGTTCCTCGTCGTTCACGTCAACCTTGTCGAGTGCTTTCGTGGCACGAACGAGGGCAACCCCGCCGCCGGGCACGATGCCCTCTTCAACGGCTGCACGCGTGGCGTGCAGCGCGTCTTCGACGCGAGCCTTCTTCTCTTTCATCTCGACTTCGGTCGCAGCACCGACCTTGATCACCGCAACACCGCCGACGATCTTCGCGAGACGCTCTTGGAGCTTCTCACGGTCATAGTCGGACGTGGTGTCGTCGATCTGCTTGCGGATCGTGTTGATGCGACCCTCGATGTCAGACTTCTTGCCGCCACCGTCAACGATCGTGGTGTTGTCTTTGTCGACCGAAACGCTCTTGCAGCGGCCGAGATCGGTGACGCCGACGTTCTCGAGCTTCAGACCGAGCTCTTCGGAGATGACTTTGCCGCCGGTCAGGGTGGCGATGTCCTTGAGCATCTCTTTGCGACGATCGCCAAAGCCGGGAGCTTTGACGGCTGCGCAGTTGAGCGTACCGCGGATCTTGTTCACGACCAGGGTCGCGAGCGCTTCGCCATCGATATCCTCGGCAATGATCAGGAACGGACGGCCCTGTTTGGCGATCGCTTCGAGGATCGGCAGCAGGTCCTTCATGTTCGAGATCTTCTTCTCGTGGATGAGAATTAGCGGATCTTCGATCGTGCAGGTCATGCGCTCTGGATCCGTCACGAAGTACGGCGAGAGATAGCCGCGATCGAACTGCATGCCTTCGACGACTTCGAGAGTCGTTTCCAGTGCCTTGTTCTCTTCGACGGTGATTACGCCTTCCTTGCCGACCTTATCCATGGCGCTCGCGATGATGTTACCGATTGTCTCGTCCGTGTTGGCGGAGATAGTGCCGACCTGCGCGATTTCTTCGCGGCTCTTGGTCGCCTTCGACATCTTTTTGAGGTCACCGGTGATTGCGGCGACACCCTTGTCGATACCGCGCTTGAGCGACATCGGGTCATGACCCGCTGCAACCATCTTGGCGCCTTCGGTGAACAGCGCGCGTGCGAGCACGGTTGCTGTCGTGGTGCCGTCGCCGGCGACGTCGGAGGTCTTTGAAGCGACTTCCTTCACCATCTGGGCGCCCATGTTCTCGAACTTGTCTTCAAGCTCGATCTCTTTCGCGACCGAGACACCGTCTTTGGTTACGTTAGGTGCGCCCCAGGATTTCTCGAGCACTACGTTACGCCCACGCGGACCGAGGGTAACGGTCACTGCGTCGGCCAGAATCTCAACGCCCTTGAGTAACTTGGAACGGGCGTCTTGGCTGAAGTTTACGATCTTAGCCATCGTTTATTGACTCCTATTTATACTTTGCTGTTACCGTCTAGGCTTCGATCACGCCAAGGACATCGTCCTCGCGCATGATCAAGGCTTCGCCGCCATCGATAGTTACTTCGGTGCCGGAATACTTGCCGAACAGGATACGGTCGCCTTTTTTGACATCGGGTTTGACGAGCTTGCCGTCATCCCCCGCCTTTCCTTTGCCGACGGCGAGGACTTTGCCCTCTTGGGGTTTCTCTTTTGCCGTGTCGGGGATGATGATCCCGCCGGCAGTTGTTTCTTCTTCGTCAATTCGTTTGACGATTATGCGATCTTGCAGTGGACGAATATTCATCGCTTTCCGCGAGCCTCCTTCGAAAACGTGTCGAAAACTGGTGCTTGTCCTGAGGTGGAGACCATCCAGGTACCGAATGAACGGCTGCCGGGGACGAGCTAAACCGTCAGAGATTTAAGGTCGGGTTTGCGAATGTCAAGGTGATCGGCCGCCAAAAGGGGGGCGAGGCTACGATTTGCGCCGTTCTTCCTCAAGATACTGCCGATACAGGATGTCCCATTCCCGACCGCCCTCGGGCACATCGCGGCTCAAAGACGCGATTTTTGCCCTTACGGCCCGGTCGAGACCGTCGCCTTTGCCGAGCGCTGAGGTCAGGCGGGCCGAAACGGCCTGCACCGCCGCCCGGCGGTCATTTATTCGCAGTACAGTGGCGGCTTCGAGCCCGTCGACGATGGCGAGAGTCAGTGCTTCGACACGTTCTGCAGACAGATTCATAGGGCGAAGCCCCTCTGTTTGGCGATACGGGCGCGAAGCCCAGCGCGGATTTTCTGGACATCCATGCCGACCGTCTGCGATCCCAACTGCTTCATCTGAGCCTCGACCTCGCGATCGATCTCGGCGGCGGTATCAAAATTCTTCTCGATTGCCCGGCCAATAACCGCCGCGGCGTCTGCAGCGTTGCCTGAGATCGCAGGCTCGGAGCCGCCGCAAACGTCGGCGGCAATGGCGGCCGCCATCGCATCGATATCGCTGTAGGGTCCGTAGGCCATAAGGCTGCCGGACTTTAGGCCCCGGATCACGGCCGTTTCAAGTCGTGCCGGACCCTGGGCGCGCCCGCTCGCCCGGAACCTGTATACTGGCGCAAGGCGCCGATTTCGGCGCCGCTAGTGAGGTCCGAGCGTTGCCACGAAAGCCTGAGCCCCTATCTGCCGGCGACCGAGTGTGCCTGTTGGCACCGTCGGGTGCATGGGACGCGGTCAAACTCGAGTCTGGCATTGCGATTCTCGAGTCATGGGGGCTCGAGACGGTGGGGCCGACCAGTTCGGCAAGCCACCGCTATTTTTCAGCCACCGATACCGAGCGTGCGGCGGCGTTCCAGACTGCATTCTCCGATCCGGATTCCCGAGCAGTATTGACGGTACGCGGAGGGTCCGGCGCCGCGCGCGCGATGGGGCACATCGATTTTTCGGCGGCGGCTGTGACCCCGAAAATTTTCTGTGGGTATAGCGACGTGAGTTTGTTGCTCGACCGTATCTACGTCGAGGCCGATCTTGTTTGCTTTCATGGGCCGATGGTCGGTGTCGATCTGGCGCGTATCTCCGGCGCGGCGCAGGAGCGCTTCCGCCGCTTTCTCTTCGGTGAGGACGACTGGTTCGCGGGCGCGGTTGAGCAGTGTTGGCGCGGCGGTTGTGGGTCAGGGGTTCTCAAGGGCGGTTGCTTGGCGGTGCTCGTGACGTCGCTGGGAACGTCCTACGAGATCGATACGTCGGACTCGATCTTGTTCCTGGAAGATGTCGCGGAGGCACCGTACGCAGTCGATCGAATGCTCACCCACATGAAGCACGCCGGAAAATTTGACAGGGTCCGCGGGGTTGTGTTCGGTCCTATGCAGAGCTGCGACGGTGGCGAGGGTCCGGGACTGCTTCGAGAGATTGTGTTGGACGTATTAAGCGACTTCGAGTTTCCTATCGTATTCGGTGTGCAGGCCGGTCATGGAGCTGACAATGGCGTGCTGCCAATCGGCTGCGAGGTGGAACTCGATGCAGACGCCGGCTGCCTCAGGCTGTTGGAGGCTGTTTTCGCGTGAGCGCGACCGCCGATTGGGGGCGAGTGCGACACGTCCTCGAAGAAGCGGTCGATGGCCGAGTGTTTCCAGGAGCAGCCCTGCTCGTCGCTTGCGGCGACGAGGTTCTCGAAGAGATCTACGTGGGCAGTGTCGAGATCGACGGTTCCGCGGTTACCGCTGAAACGGTATACGACCTGTCTTCATTAACTAAACCATTGGCGACGACCGCGTCGCTGCTCGTGTTGACTGCGGACGGCAGAATGGAACTCGAACGCCCGCTCGCAGAGATATATCCAGAGTTTGTCGATCTAGGCCCGGCCGACGAGCGCGATATTCGTCGCGCGATTGTCATCGAAGATGTGCTCAGGCATCGCGCAGGCCTGCACGCCGTGGGCGGTTTCTGGCGGCGACTGCAAGAGGCGAGGCCCGAGCAGGTCGGTACGCGCGATGCTGCTCGGGTGATCGCAGCCTATGCAGCCGAGCGGCCGCTCGACTATGCGCCGCGCTCGAGTGCGGTCTATTCCGATCTTGGTTTCATCATGCTCGGCGTGGCAATCGAGCGCCTCGCGGAAACGACACTGGACGCATTCACCCAGACGCGTTTATACGAGCCGCTTGGCGCAGCCATGGCATATAGACCTCTTTCGGATGAGCGGTCGGTCAAAGATAGTGCGTCCATTGCGCCGTGCGGAAGCTGCGATTGGCGCGGCGGTGTGGTGCGCGGCGCCGTTCAAGACGAGAATGCGTGGGCGATGGGAGGCGTTGCAGGTCACGCCGGTCTGTTTGGTGCTGCGCGCGATGTGCATGTCGTTATTGCCGAGTTCGTAGCGGCTAGCGAGGGGCGTGGCCGCGTTCTGGACCGCGAGTTGGTGTGCGCTGGTTGGCAGTGGCCGCCGCGGTCCGTGTCTGCCTCGGCGTTTGCGACCACGTGGGTGCTCGGCTGGGATACACCCACCGCCGGTGCGTCGAGTGCCGGTCGCCTGATTTCGCCGGGTAGTGTTGGGCAGCTCGGATTCACTGGCACCTCTGTGTGGATAGATCGCACACGGGGCGTGCACGTAATCCTTCTAACGAATAGACTACATCCCGACCGCGACAACGCGGCGATACGGCAATTGCGTCCCGTACTTCACGACGCCGTTTTCGGCGCGGTCGACGGACTGCAGCAGACGGCGGCAAATACGTGAACGACAAGCAACGACACATTCACCTCGTATCCATCTGCGGCGTTGGCATGGCACCCCTTGCGGTGCTCTTGAAGAAGGCCGGCTACCACGTCACCGGGTCCGACAAGGCTGCGTATCCGCCCATGTGCGACGTGCTTCGAGCGGCCGGCATCGAAATTCAGAAAGGATTTGCTCCGGAACATCTCGACCCCCAGCCCGATCTCGTGATTGTCGGCAACGCGGTACCGCGCGACAATCCGGAAGCCCTGCGCGTTGAGCAAGACGGGTTGGCGAAGATGTCGTTTCCCGAAGCCGTCGCCGAGTTCTTCATCCGGGATCGCAGAAGTCTTGTGGTGTCGGGAACCCACGGGAAGACGACCACAACAGGAATGCTGGCGCGCGTACTCGACGATGCGCAGCTACGCCCCGGCTATCTGATCGGCGGTCTCGTCAGCGACCTCGGTGAGTTCGCGCGCGCGGGAACGGGCGAGTACTTCGTCATCGAGGGCGATGAATATGATTCGGCCTACTTCGATAAGCGGCCGAAGTTCGTGCACTACCGACCGCACGCAGCGATCGTTACCAGCATCGAGTACGATCACGCCGATATCTACGATGATATGGAAGCGATCCGCGTCGCCTTCGCTGGACTCGCCGGCCAGGTACCGCCGGAAGGGTTCATCATCGTCAACGGCGACTACACTGACATTGTCGATACCATAAAGCCGAACACGGCGGCGCGTTATATATCCTACGGAATGGAATCGAAGAACGACTGGACAGTGGTGGGACTTGAAAGTAGCGCTCAGGGTATCAGTTTCGAAGCTCGCTATCGCGATAAGGTGGAGGCTCGTGTGTCGCTGCAGGTACCGGGCGAAATGAACGCGCTCAATGCGCTTGCCGTTTTCGCGATGTGCCGAGAACTTGGTCTCCCCGATCAGCCGATATTGTTCGGCTTGTCTCAGTTTCAGGGTGCGGCTCGGCGGCAAGAAAAGATCGGCGAAGTCGACGGTATCGTGATCATCGATGATTTCGCTCATCACCCCACGGCGGTCGGACTCACCCTCGATGCGATTCGTGCGAGCTATGTCGGCCACCGTTTGGTCGCGGTATTCGAACCGCGATCGAACACGAGCCGGCGCAGCATCTTCCAAGAGCAGTACACTGCGGCGCTCGAACGAGCCGATCTCACTGTCGTCAGCGCTGTGTATGCCAAAGAGAACGACCCGCTATCTGCCGATCAATCGCTGTCGACCGATCGTATCGTCGCCGATCTCATAGCCGCGGGACGTAGCGCATGGACGGCCGATGGGCCGGACGCTATATTGCCGCGCTTGGCAGCTGAGCTGCGAAGCGGTGATGTCGTAGTCTGTATGTCGAACGGGGCGTTCGGCGGATTGCCGAAACGACTAGTCGCTGAGTTGAGCAGTGGCGCCGCGTCGGAGCTCACCATACAGCCTTAGATAGTTGCGGTGGTTGCGAAGGATCTTTTTCACGTAGTTGCGGGTCTCACGGTAAGAGATCTGCTCTATGAACTCATCCTGCTCCAAACCGTTCAAACGCTCTAGCCAACGATCGGCGGCCTTTTCGCCGGCATTGTAGCCCGCTAGCATCAAAATCGGGTCGCCGTCGAATCTCTCGGCGAGGTCGGCGAGATACTGAACGCCGAGCTTGATGTTAGTCTTAGGGTCGTAAAGATCGTTCGCATCGACCTCGTCGAGGCCGGTCTTCGCCGCCATCCGGTTGGCTGTTGGAACCAGCAATTGCATCAGTCCGTAGGCCGCCGCTGATGATGCTGCGAAACGATCGAACAACGATTCCTGACGCATGAGACTGAATATCAAATAGGGATCGAGTCCGCGCGCTGATGCCTCCTTCTTGACGGTTTCTTCGAACGCGGCCGGATAGAGGTAGGGGTACAGCTGGTCTTCTTCGAGCAGTCCACGTCTGTAAAGTACCAGCGACGTGCGAAGAGCCGTGTTGAATGCGCCCAGTTCGAGGACTTCGGGCAACACGCGTCGAAGGATTCCGGCGTCGACGCCTTTGAGGCCGGCGGCGATCTCCTCGGATGCGAATTGTTCGAGTTCGGCGGCGTGTAGAGCCCGCGCGCGATTGAGTACTCGTGCAGCGAGCGTCGGCAGTTTCTCGTTGCCGGGCTCAACCTTCACGACGTTAGGGGGGTCGGCGGTAAGACCCGTGCGTTTCTCAGCGAGATATGCGTAGAACCCGTCGGGGTACTCATCGAGAAGAACCCGATACGTAGACGCGGCCTTGTCGCGCTTCTCGGCTTTCCCCAGAGAGCGCGCTTGCCAGTACAGGCCTTCTTCGCGTCCGCTTGGCACGCCGCGCGGAGCATCTTTGCCCTCGTCGGCCATCCTACCGAACACGAACGCTGCGCCGTCATAGTTGCCTGCCAAGTACGATGCCCAGCCGGCTCGCCACTTCGCTTCCAGTGCTACTCGCTCATCTGAGCCGCGCGCGGCCTTACGATAGGACGCCGCCGCGGCGTTATACCGCCGACTCGCCTCATGAAGTCGGCCCAACGCGTAGTGCGCTTTCTGTTCGCTGGAGATGCCGGTGTTGAGGGCCAGCATGGCTTCAAAATCGTGCCGTGCTGCAGCCGAGTCGTTTCCATTCCACGCGTGTGATGCGGCTGCGTAGAGCAGCCGCGCTTTCGTACGTGAAGTTTTCGCTTTGTGCGCGCGCGCTCCGAGCCATTTGGCGGCGGCTAGTCGCCCGTTGCTGCGCGAGAGGATCTTCGCGCGCATCAACACGGCATCGGTTGCTTTTGCGTGAGTTGGATACTTGTCGAGGAATTGATCGAGTAGAGCGGCTTGCTCTTCCGCCGTACCATCGCCGCCAACCAATACTGCTTCGGCGTACAAAGCGGTTGCCGACGTCGGCTTTAGCTCCGAATGTTTCTCTCGCAGATCGTTGAGCGTTTTCCGGATGGTGCGCGCGAGTTTGGTGCCGGCACTCTGGCGCCGGGCACGTTGCAGATAGTCGTCGGCACGTTTCGGTTCCTTTTCAGCCAGCCCGCGTGCGGCCGCGAACGATAGCCGGGCGGCGTGCTCGGACCGGCGATCGGCGGACGCGTAGGCATCGGCGAGCTCGGCCAAGCGTTCACTATTGCCGTTGGCCAGAAGAAGCTCGGAGAGGAGTGCCGCTGCTTTGGGGGTAACGACCGAATCGGGAAAACGGCTGAGCAGTGAATCGAGCGTTGAGATGGCGGCATCCGCATCCGTCGGGGCCTCTGCGAGTCCAAGAAAGTAGAGCGAGAAGTCGTCGAGCAGATCGCTCTCGTTTTCGATCTGGCGAAGCTGCTTTGCGGTATCTTTGGGATCTTTATCGAGTCCGGAGATTGCGCGTCCGAGTCGCTCGCCCAGGACCACGGCGGCGCTGCGCGGGGTCGTCGGAGCGGCGGACCCGGTCGCCGCAGTCGCGAGGATTGCCACAATTGTGAGAATGCTTGCGAGCGGGCGCAGTACCATGAGCGACGAGGCCGTTGACTTTACCTCAGCGGACTCAACAATGCATCGCTCATGTCCGGATCTCATCTGATACTAGCCTCGGGATCGCCGCGTAGGCGCGAACTGCTCGCCCGCGACGGGTACACCTTCGACATAGTAGCTGCCGACGTCGACGAGCGCATTGATTCCGGCGAAAGCGCCGTTGCGGCTACTTGTCGGCTGGCAATCCAGAAGGCAAGTGCCGTCCGCAACCGACTCGACGAAACCCCGGTAATTTTGGCGGCGGACACGACGGTTGTCCTAGGCGGTCGGATCTTCGGTAAGCCTACCGACACGGCAGATGCGCGGCGTATGCTCGGCGAGCTGGCCGGTCGTAGCCATATCGTGGTGACAGGCTGGGCGGTATTGCCGGCCGGTCCAGCGGCGAGCCGAGGATTGGTGGGCTATGAGAAGAGCTGGGTTCGGTTCCGCGAGCTCGGATCCCAGGAGATCCGCGACTACGTCGCCGAAGAAGAATCGCTCGACAAAGCGGGCGCATATGCAGTTCAAGGTAGCGGCAGTCGACTGATCGCCGGTGTCTTTGGCTCGGTAGATAACGTAATCGGTTTGCCCATCGAGCAGGTGGCGCGCGCACTTGGTGCGTTGGGCGTTGCGCCGCAGGGAGTCCCGCGCGTTGGTTAGCGAAGAGCGAGAACGATTCCGCGAGCGAATGGCCGCGATTTGCGATCGGATCGACGCTGCAGCCACGGCCGCTGGACGGGCGCCGGCTGACGTTCGCCTGATTGCGGTTTCCAAGTATGCAGAACTGCATCAGATTCGCGCCGCGATCGAAGCCGGACACCGTGATTTTGGTGAGAACTACGTGAAGGACGCGTTCGAGAAAATGGACGAACTAGGCTCCGCGGCTGCGGGTGTTCGTTGGCACATGATCGGAGGCCTACAGTCGAACAAAGCCGCGCGGGCCGCCGAGCGCTTCGACCTGATCCACAGTCTGACATCGATTAAGGCTGCGAAGGCGATGGCGCGAACAATGCAGTCGAGCAATCGTGCTTGTCGCGCTCTTGTGCAGATTCATCTCGGTGGCGGTGCCCAGCGTGCTGGCCTCGCGACTGACGAGGCGCGAGTATTGGTAGAGGAAGTTGGCACCCTCGAGGGGATCGAACTCGATGGTGTCATGGGAGTCGCGCCCGCTGGCGAAGATCCGCGACGTCATTTCGCGGTATTGCGGGAAACATTGGATGCGCTTAGGGAGTTGGCGGTGCCGAATGCTCCGATGCGTGAACTATCAGCCGGCATGAGCGGTGATTTCGAGGACGCGGTGCGCGAAGGCGCGACCCTGGTTCGCGTGGGTGGAGCTTTGTTCGCCCCATGAAGGGCCGCGGCGCCTTCTTCGCAGATTCAAACAGGAGTTTTAGATGGCAGGTAGCAGCCGGGTAATCGGCTTCATAGGCGGCGGCAACATGGCCGAGGCTCTGATCAAAGGGCTGCTGGCGAGCGGCTATAAGCCAAAATCGATTTGCGTATCCGAACCGCTTGCCGCACGTCGGCGTGTATTGAAGCGACGATTCGGGATCGAAGTGTCGCAGTCCAACGGCGAAGTCTGTGCGGCCGCAGATGTCTTGGTCCTCGCCGTGAAGCCGCAAATCATGGCTCCTGTGCTCGAGGAGTTGGCATCCGTTGTGGGAGGTCGGACTTTGGTTGTTTCGATCGCTGCAGGCATTACGCTCAAACGGCTGGAGGGCGGACTCGGCGGGAAAGCAAAAGTCGTTCGCGTGATGCCGAACACCCCCTGTCTGCTCGGTCGCGGAGCGTCGGTACTGTGCGGAGGACGCAATACGTCGAAGGCGGACGTGCGGTTGGCGAAGGGACTGTTCGAGACCGTGGGATTGGCCGAGGTGGTGGAGAAAGAAAGGCTACTCGATGCTGTTACCGGGCTCAGCGGCAGTGGCCCAGCCTACGTATATCTCTTCGCCGAAGCGCTTATCGACGGCGGCGTTCGTGGCGGACTCGACAGGAAGCTGGCAACCAAGCTTGCGTATCAAACGATCGCCGGTGCCGCTGAGATGATGATCGAAACCGGTCAGGAGCCCGAGATGCTTCGTATGGCGGTTTCTTCACCGGGCGGGACGACGCTGGCTGGTCTCGCCCAGCTGGCGAAGGGTCGCTTCGTTCAGACCGTCGTCGGTGGGGTTCGCGCCGCCACGCGCCGATCCAAGGAACTGGGGCGCGTCGGCTGATCCGCCCCGCCGCGAGGTAACGACGAACCATGGTAGGCGGGGTAGGCGGGCGAGATGGGGAGGATGGCTGGCTCATCGTCCGGCGCACGGGTGTTGAGGTCCGGGTGAGGCTCAGCCCCAAGAGTTCACGTGACCGGGTCGACGGTCTTTACGGAGACCGGCTCAAGGTGAGACTCACGGCACCCCCTGTTGACGGTCGCGCCAACGAGGCGCTCATCCGGTTCCTGGCCAAGGCGGCGAGATTGCCGCCGAGCTGCGGGAGGGTTGTGGCCGGTACCAGGAACCGCTCGAAAACCGTGCTGCTCGAAACCGAGACCCCCGAGGAAGCGGCGGTGCGGCTGCGTTCGGCCCTGATCCGTAGCGGTTAAGATGGCCCGAACGGGGGGAGGGATTCCCGACCTGCCGTTGACAATCTACGCCGGCGACCACACATTTGTCCAAGAAGGGGTCGTTCGCTGTGCGAGCGAACCAGATACCGAATGCCCACTTACGAGTACGAATGCACCAAATGTGGTCCCTTTGAGAGGGTCCAGAGCATTAGCGAAGAGCCGCTAAAACGCTGCCCCACCTGCCGTTGTAAGGTCGAAAGACTGATATCCGGCGGCAGTTTTCACCTAAAGGGTGGGGGCTGGTATGCGGACAGCTACGACAAGAAGAGCGGTTCCTCCGATTCGTCCGCTTCAAGCAGCTCCAGCTCCACCTCCACCTCCACCTCATCAGGGTCGAGTTCGGCAGGCGACTCCAGCAAATCCAGCTGATTTCACTCTATTTCCTAGTTTCTCGAAAATATTTTTGCCGCGCCGCG
>Ga0315336_1000728_pt1 | contig 80287 bp, 82 predicted proteins | sample ASW5metaG_FD_204512 | JGI IMG/M metagenome (GOLD analysis project Ga0315336, IMG submission 204512) | Ammonia-oxidizing marine archaeal communities from Monterey Bay, California, United States - ASW #5 | ecosystem: Environmental > Aquatic > Marine > Intertidal zone | place: USA: California... | reverse complement strand
GCGAGCCAGCGGGTGCGCCGAGCCTCGCCGAGAGCCTTGCCGGCGGCAAGCGGGTCAAGCTCGCCAAGGTCGACAATTTCGTCGACGGCGCCGCGGTAGCCGAGATCGGCCGCGAGCCGCTGCGCCACCTCAAGGACTTCCCCGCCGACGCCGTGCGGCTGGTTCCGGAGAACCGGCTCTGCGCCACCATGATCGAGATGCTCAATGTCGAGGGCGTCGTGCTGGAGCCGGCCGGCGCGCTGGCGATCGACGCGCTCAAGGATTTTTCGCGCAAGGAGATCAGGGGCAAGACCATCGTCGCTGTCGTCTCCGGCGGCAATTTCGACTTCGAGCGGCTACCGGACGTGAAGGAGCGGGCGTTGCGATTCGAGGGGCTCAAGAAGTATTTCATCATCCGCTTCCCGCAGCGGCCGGGCGCGCTGCGGGATTTCCTGGAAATGCTCGGTCCCGACGACGACATCGCCCGCTTCGAGTACCTGAAGAAGTCGGCGCGCAATTTTGGCTCGGTGCTGATCGGCATCGAGACCAAGGACCGGCGCAATTTCGACCTGCTGAAGGCCAATTTCGACGCCGAAGGCGTCCAATATCAGGACATCACCGACAACGAGACGCTGGCGGGGTTCATCATTTGAGCGCAAAACAAAACATGGTCTTCGTCGCTCTGTTTTCCGGCGTCAATGTCGGCGGCAACCGGATCGTCAAGATGGCGGAGCTCAGATCCTTCTTCGAAAGCCTCGGCTTCGCCGATGTCTCGACCTATGTGCAGAGCGGCAACGTCGTGTTCCGGGCGAAGAAGCAGGACGCGCTTGCGCTGGCCAGAGAGCTGGAAGCGGAATTCGAGAAGAAGTGGGGCTTCAGTTCGCGCATCATGGTGCGCGACGCCAGCTGGTTGGAGCGGCTGGTGAAGGACAACCCCTATCCCGAGGTCACCGGCGAGCCGACCAAGCTTCATGCCTATGCGCTGGAGCGCGAGCCGACGCAGGAGCAGGCGCAGCGGCTCGCCGACAAATGCACCGGCCCGGAACGCTTCCAGATCAAGAACGACGTGCTTTACCTCCACGCGCCGGACGGGCTTGGCAAATCCGTATTCGCGAACCTCATCCCGCGTACGCTGAAAGTGCCGGGCACGGCGCGCAACTGGCGCAGCGTGCTGGCATTGCTCGAAATGGCCGGCAAGGCCGGCACCTGATCGCCCAGTTTCAGGCGGCCTTTTTCCAGTCGAAAGCCAATTCCTCACGGAAGGCGAAGCGCTTGATGTGGTCGGCAACCACCGTCTCCAGCCGTCCCAGCGAAGCCTCGTCATCGGCAGCCAAGGTGACATGCAGCACATGATCGTCGGCGTCCATCCCGGTGCGACCGATCGAAAGCTGGATGGCGCCGTGCCGTGGGTCGAACTCGACCGGGAATTTGTGCGACCAGTGCTTGCAGAGCTGCTGCAGGTAGCGGCTGGCATGTTCTGTGGGGATATCGGCGCGGCTTGTCGGCATGAAATTCTCCAGCGGATGAATAAACGCCAGCTTGGATGAGGCTGGCGTCAATTCCCGATAGATAGGCAAGGTCTGGCGAAACGCCACCGGCCGTAGCTCAAATCGGCTCTGATCGCCGCTTACCAGACACCGGTGTTGGGCATCGAGGCCCATGGTTCTGCCTTTGCCTTGGCAGGGCCCTTCTGCAGGAGTTCGATCGAGATGCCGTCCGGCGAGCGGATGAAAGCCATGTTGCCGTCGCGCGGCGGACGGTTGATGGTCACGCCATTGTCCATCAGCTTCTGGCAGGTGGCGTAGATGTCGTCGACCTCATAGGCTAGGTGGCCGAAATTGCGGCCGCCCTTGTAGTCCTCCGGGTCCCAATTGTAGGTCAGTTCGACCAGCGGCGCCTTTTCATCGATGCCGCGCTGCTCGTCTTCGGGCGCTGCGAGGAAGATCAGCGTGTAGCGCCCCTGCTGGTTTTCATAGCGGCGCACTTCCTTCAGGCCGAGCTTGTTGCAGTAGAAATCGAGCGACTGGTCGATATCGGCGACGCGGACCATTGTGTGCAGATAGCGCATGGCGGCTTCCTCGGAGTGTTGGGGTTGCGGGGCAACATAGGGGCCACCCGGCGAAAGGGCAATCGCCCGACAATAAGGGCTGCGCCGTCAATTTCGCACCTAGCCATTCGGCTTCCGGAAGCCCCGGCAAACAACATTTCAGGCTTTCCGGTGCTGAACGGTGAAAAAAGGCACGTCAGCCCTTGCACACCCCGGAAGCCGCAGTGTTATTCTCTTGGCAAGAATCAGCAGCGGTGCAGTTTGAAAAGGGGGGCATTCTTATGGGGGAAAAAGCCTCTTTCACGAGGCGGGACGGAAACCTTGACGACGCCTTGAAGCGAGACAATGGCGGCGACTCCGCCGAGCTTGTCGAAATCGCCGGCGCTATCAAATGGTTCGACGTGGCCAAGGGCTACGGGTTCATTCTCCCCGACGACGGTGTCTCGGGTGATATTCTCCTCCATGTGACTTGTCTTCGAAGGGACGGTTTCCAGACGGCGCTCGAAGGCGCGCGTGTCGTTTGCCTGGTGAAACAGGGCGAGCGCGGGCTGCAGGCGTTCCGGGTCCTTTCGATGGATGCCTCGACGGCTGTCCATCCGGCAGAACAGGAACAGCGCACCCACGTTACCGTCAATCCGGAAAGCGGTCTCGAGCGAGCCTTGGTCAAGTGGTTCAACCGCACCAAGGGGTTCGGTTTCCTGACGAGGGGCGAGGGGACGGAAGACATCTTCGTCCATATGGAGACGCTGCGGCGCTACGGCATAACCGAGCTCAGGCCAGGCCAGGTCGTGCTCGTCCGCTTCGGACGCGGCGACAAAGGCCTCATGGCCGCCGAAATCCACCCCGATATGGGTACCTTGTCGATCTCACACTAGTCTTTCCCGGTTAGGTCGCGATGGCCTTGCCCGGGGGCAAATCTCCTCCGAAAACCTGTTCCACTTGTACGGATGATGGTCTAGGACGAGGCTCTGGACGAGGTACTCCATGGCTCATCGCAATTGGCTGACTGCGGGCGCGCTCTGTGCCGCGATCATCTTCACTGCCTATTTCAGCGCTTTGAAGCCGGGGCTGGCGGATGCGATGCTGCTGCCCATCGATCGGACGCCGCTCGTGGTGTCGACCGGCTCGGGCGACCGTTCCTTCTCCATCGAGATCGCCGATACTTCCGCCGAACGCGAGGCCGGATTGATGTTTCGCCAGACGATGGCCGACGACCACGGCATGTTGTTCGTCTTCGAAAGAACCGCAGAGGTCGAATTCTGGATGAAAAACACGCCTATGGCGCTCGACCTCGTCTTTGTCGGCGAGGACGGCAGGATCAAAGCCATTAGGCGCGGCGAGCCCGAATCCGAAGCGATCATCTCGCCGGGACAGCCCGTGCGCTTCGTGCTCGAGTTGAAGGCAGGCACGGCCTCCAGGGACGGCATCAAGGAAGGCGATCTTCTGCGCCATCCGGCGATCGGCTCCAGTTCCAACTGAGAAGCAGTTCCGCCGATGGATTTCTTTTCGCATGAGGGTTTCGATCTCGCCTATCTCGATCGTCAGCCGGCCTCGGGGCAGGGCGATCCCGTGCTGATGATCCATGGCTTTGCCTCCAGCCACTATGTCAACTGGGTGTCGCCGGGCTGGTTCAAGACGCTGAACGACGCGGGCTACCGGGCAATTGCCTTCGACAATCGCGGCCATGGCTCGTCATCGAAGAGCTATCACGAAGCCGACTACACGCCGGCCAGGATGGCTTCCGACGCCGCCGCGCTGCTCGACCATCTCGGCATCGAGCGCGCGCATGTGATGGGCTATTCAATGGGCGCGCGGGTATCGGCATTCATGGCCTTGTCCGATCCGGACAAGGTAGCGACGCTGGTGCTCGGCGGGCTCGGCATCGGTCTTGTCGACGGCGTCGGCGATTGGGATCCGATTGCCGATGCACTCCTGGCTGAGGATCCCGGAGCGATCGGCCATGCGCGCGGCCGCTCCTTTCGCGCCTTCGCCGACCAGACGCGGAGCGACCGGCGGGCGCTTGCGGTCTGTATCGTCGGCTCACGCGCATCCATGGGCGAGGACGACGTCGCGCGCATTGCCCAGCCGACCTTGATTGCGGTCGGGACTAGGGACGATATCGCCGGCTCGCCCGACGAGCTGGCCGCCCTGATGCCCAACGCAAGAGCTTTTCACATTGAAGGCCGCGACCACATGCTCGCGGTCGGCGACAAGAGCTTCAGGCAACGCGTACTGGAATTCTACGCCGAAAACCCGCTCTGAGCATGCGGGCCGACATATGGTCGATCTTCTCGTCACGTACATGGAGATGCTCGCGCCGCCCCAGAGCGCGCCGCGAGCGCCGCCTTTGGCCGGCGCCTTCGTGGCGCCCGAGGCACTTGATCTGGCCGGCTATCTCGATCTCTACCGCGCGGTCGGCGGACCGGTGCAATGGGATCAGCGTCTGCGCATGGCGGAGGTGGAACTCGAAGCGCTGCTCGCCGACGATGCCACGCTTATCCATGTGCTGCGTGTCGACGGCGAGGCCAGCGGCTTCTGCGAGTTCAACCATGTCGGGAAGGCTGCCATCGAACTCGTTCATTTCGGACTGGTCCCCGCGCTCCAGGGAAAGCGGCTGGGGCCGTTCCTGCTCGACCGCGCGTTGCGCGCGGCTTGGTCGCATCGGCCGCAAAGGCTTTGGCTCCACACCGACACCTATGACCACCCGACCGCCCAGTCGGTTTACGGACGCGCGGGATTCAAGCCCTATGCGCAGCGGATGGAGACTTTCCCCGACTAGAGCGTATCACCGTTTCCATGAAACGATGATACGCTCTATCCCTTTGTTTTTACGCAATTCCGGACGGAAAACCGCTCGCACTTTCCTGGAATTGCTCTAAGCCCTCTCAACGCTCCAGCATCGCCAGCGAGCGCTCGATGTTGTGTCGGGCCTGTGGTTCGAAGCGCCTGCGGAATTCGGCGGTATGGAAAATCCGCGGGCGGGCAAGGAAGGCTTTCAGGACAGAAGCGCGGCCGGCGCGCCACATCGGCTCCTCGACCCAGCCATACTCGCGCCGGACCGCTCTCTCGTAGGCGTCGAAGGTGTCCGGCCCGGCGCCCAGTACGGCCAGGTCCATGTCGAGGAAAAGGGCGGCGTCCCCGGCGGGACCCTCGTCTTCGAGCGGTGGCAATTGGTGCGTGGCCGTGGCGTTGATCATGGCAATGATCCGGGCAAGGCGCGCCGGTTGGATGCGACCGGCGAGCTTCCTTTCGGCCATCGCCGCGCTCCTTGCCTCATTGTCCTTGGCTCGGCTGTCATAGATGGCGTCATGGAACCAGATCGCCGCTTCGACCGCCTCGGGATCATGCATAAGGCGCCGGTATTCGGCCGCCAACGCCAGCATGGCCTCGATGTGAGCCAGGCCGTGGTAGTGGCGATCCGCGGCCTCATAGAGCGCCACAAGCTCGCTTTTCAGCGCTTCGCCGATCAAGGGTTCGTTTTCCATCGTCGCTTGAATCCGCGTGAACCATGTCCATTTGACGAGACACTAAGGAAAATTGAGTTCAACCGTGCTATGATTTGGCCTATATGTGCCGCCGGAGAAAGAGCAAGGCCGGAGAGCGTCGATGAACAGCATTACGATTGCCCGCCCCAGCATGGTGCAGCCGGTCGATCCGATCTGGCGGTCGATTCGTGACGAAGCGATGGAGGCGGTGAACCGCGATCCGTTGCTCGCGGCCTTCCTCTATTCCACCATCCTCAACCAGGAGAGCCTGGAAGAAGCGGTGATCCACCGGCTCGCCGAGCGCCTGGCGCATCAGGACATCGGCTCCGACCTCATCCGCCAGACCTTCAAGGCCATGCTGGACGACGATCCGGAGTGGAGCACCACGGTTCGCGTCGACATCCAGGCATATTACGACCGCGATCCGGCCTGCGACCGCTTCATCATGCCGGTTCTTTATTTCAAGGGTTTTCATGCGATCCAGACGCACCGGCTGGCGCATTGGCTGTGGAACCACGGCCGCCGGGACTTCGCGCTCTATCTGCAGAGCCGCTCGTCCTCGGTATTCCAGACCGACATCAATCCGGCGGCCCGCATCGGCAAGGGTATCTTCCTCGACCACGCCACGGGCTTGGTCGTCGGCCAGACGGCCGTCATCGAGGATGACGTGTCGATCCTGCACGGAGTGACGCTGGGCGGCACCGGCAAGGCCAATGGCGACCGCCATCCGAAGATCCGCCGCGGCGTGCTGATCGGCGCCGGCGCCAAAATCCTCGGCAATATCGAGATCGGCCATTGTTCGAAGATCGCGGCCGGCTCCGTGGTGCTGTCGCCCGTGCCGCACAACAAGACGGTCGCCGGCGTGCCCGCGCGCGTCGTCGGCGAGACCGGCTGCGACCAGCCCTCGCGGCAGATGGACCAGCTCCTGCCGTCGCAGAGCATGGACCACGTGGTCAGCTTCGACATCTGAACAGGCCTTCACCGCCGGCGGCCGGTACGCGCTGGTTCTGGCTGGCCGTTGTCCCGTGTTATCCTGTGGGCTTGCCTTTACATGGCCATTGTTGGCGTGTCAGAAGCGCGTTCCAACGAACAAGCCCGACATTTCGGAGAAGACTTTTGAAGCCTGACGAAATCAGAAAGCTCGACGCCTATTTCAAGCGCGTCTTCCAGAATCCCAAGCTGCAGGTGAAGGCGCGTCCGCGCAAGGAAGACTCCGCCGAGGTCTATGTCGGCGACGAGTTTCTCGGCATCGTCTTCAAGGACGAGGACGACGGCGACTACAATTTCTCGATGGCGATCCTCGACGTCGATCTGGCCTGAGCCAGAAACTGCTTCGGCCGGGGCGCGCGACACCGCCGCCCGGCCGGCTGCAACCCGCGGGCTAATCCGGGCAGTGCCGGGGGATATGCACTCGCCGCCAGCTTGTCGAGCCTTCCCGCACCACCACCCGTCGCGCCACCGTCCCGTATGAGGGCGGAATTTCCCTGATGCGGACTTGTTGCGGCCGCACCAGGACTTCGTGGGCCACTGCTTCATATTCCGCCGGCTGAAAGACGCGCCGGACACGCTCCGGTTGAACCACGACCGTTTCGGCGACGCGCGCATAGCGGGCCTTGCGCCATACCTTGCAAAGCACCTTGCGGCCGTGGATGACGCGCCATTCCCACGCATAGCCGCCATCGTCGAGCTTCACCGTGTGGTAGATCGTGCGCGTGACCGCAGGCACGGTCTCATAGGTGATGCGCGTCGGCGCGATCTGCTCCACGCCCTGATAGGTGCCGTAGATCGGCGCGTCGTAATCGACCAAACGGCCACCGGGGCTGAGCATCACATCCTCGTAGACGGTGTCGTATAGCGCTGGCCTGTGGATCGGCTCATAGCATTCGAGCGCGCGGCCGCCGGCGGCGGTTTCGCAGACGCTGGCAAGCATCGCGATTGCCGCCAGCGATGCGGAGTGTTTGCGGATCATGACATTCCCCCGTTGAAAAAGGACGCCTTCACAACGCAGGACTGTAGCGGAAGGTCCGCGGGCGGACAGTGATTTCAGGGCTTTTCGTTAAGCGGCGCGGTTAAGGAATTGCTACTTTGCGGACCGCTTCGCCCGGGCAACCATGTTCGAGCCGCCCCGCGGGAGCAAGTCGGCCGTGTTTCCTGGTCTTGCCGCGCTTTACTCGACTTAACCAGATGGCTAGGAGAGGCGGCCTTGCGCTAGGGTGAGCCGGCATCCTATTTAGGTCGTAACCGATCCAGAACGATTCCGCGCCATTGCTCGTATATCAAGGTGCCGGAAATCCATCTCCAACAAGGGTAGTCCATGAAGAACCCCGTTGAAACCTACATGAACCTCGTTCCGATGGTGGTCGAGCAGACCAATCGCGGCGAGCGCGCCTATGACATTTTCTCGCGCCTCTTGAAGGAACGCATCATCTTCATCACCGGTCCGGTCGAGGACGGGATGGCGACGCTGGTTTGTGCACAGCTTTTGTTCCTCGAGGCGGAGAATCCCAAGAAGGAAATCAACCTTTATATCAATTCGCCGGGCGGTGTCGTCACCTCGGGCATGGCGATCTACGACACCATGCAATTCATCAAGCCGGCGGTGTCGACGCTCTGCATCGGCCAAGCGGCCTCCATGGGTTCGCTGCTTTTGACCGCCGGTCACAAGGACATGCGTTTTGCCACGCCGAACGCTCGCATCATGGTCCATCAGCCGTCCGGCGGCTTCCAGGGACAGGCTTCGGATATCGAACGTCATGCGCAGGACATCATCAAGCTGAAGCGCCGCTTGAACGAGGTCTATGTCAAGCATACCGGCAAGAGCTATGAGGAGATCGAAAGGACCCTCGACCGCGACCATTTCATGACCGCCGACGAGGCCAAGGATTTCGGTCTGATCGATAAGGTCATCTCAAGCCGCGAGGGCCCCGAGACAAGCGCGGCTTCAGCCTAACAATCGACGGCAAATGGCAGCATAACGCGCTTTTGGCGCGCCTTGCGGCATTTCGGCCACATTTGGCTGTTCCCTCAGGCGTTGGGATTGCCTACGTTAAGGCTATGTTGATTTTCGACGGCTTAGCTTTGCATGGGGTTGCTGCGAATCATTGCCGCGTTTTCTGATTTGTGTTTCGTACGGAATGCGCTGTGTGAGCCGGGACACTGGCGGTGGCGGATTCCCGCGATAGATTGGTGAGACGTCACTCAAAGCCAGGCCATCGGCGGGCGTCGGTGAAAGGACAGAAAAATGAGCAAGGTCAGCAACGGCGGCGGTGATTCAAAGAACACGCTTTATTGCTCGTTCTGCGGCAAGAGCCAGCACGAAGTCCGCAAGCTGATCGCGGGGCCGACGGTCTTCATCTGCGACGAATGCGTCGAACTGTGCATGGACATCATCCGCGAGGAGAACAAGACCTCGATGGTGAAGTCGCGCGAGGGCGTACCGACCCCGCAGGAGATCCTCAAGGTCCTCGACGACTACGTCATCGGCCAGCCCTACGCCAAGCGCGTGCTGTCGGTGGCGGTCCACAACCATTACAAGCGCCTGGCGCATGCCGGCAAGAACAACGACGTCGAGCTGGCCAAGTCGAACATCTTGCTGATCGGCCCCACCGGTTGCGGCAAGACGCTGCTTGCGCAGACGCTTGCCCGCATCATCGACGTGCCGTTCACCATGGCCGACGCTACGACGCTGACCGAAGCCGGTTATGTCGGTGAGGACGTCGAGAACATCATCTTGAAGCTGCTGCAGTCGGCCGACTACAATGTCGAGCGCGCGCAGCGCGGCATCGTCTATATCGACGAGATCGACAAGATCTCGCGCAAGTCGGACAATCCCTCGATAACCCGCGACGTGTCGGGCGAGGGCGTGCAGCAGGCGCTGCTCAAGATCATGGAAGGCACCGTCGCCTCCGTGCCGCCGCAGGGCGGCCGCAAGCATCCGCAGCAGGAATTCCTGCAGGTCGACACCGCCAACATCCTGTTCATCTGCGGCGGCGCCTTCGCCGGTCTCGACAAGATCATCTCGGATCGCGGCCGCAAGACCTCGATAGGTTTCGGCGCGACCGTTGCCTCGCCCGAGGATCGGCGCACCGGCGACCTGTTCCGCCAGGTCGAGCCGGAAGATCTCCTGAAATTCGGCCTTATCCCCGAATTCGTCGGCCGTTTGCCGGTGCTGGCGACGCTGGAAGACCTCGATGAGCCGGCGCTGATCCAGATCCTGACCGAGCCGAAGAACGCGTTGGTCAAGCAGTACCAGCGGCTGTTCGAGATGGAGAACGTCGACCTGACTTTCCACGAGAACGCGCTGTCGGCGATCGCCAAGCGCGCCATCGAGCGCAAGACGGGCGCCCGCGGCCTGCGCTCCATCATGGAAGCGATCCTGCTCGACACCATGTTCGAGCTACCTGCGCTGGAAGGCGTGCGCGAGGTGGTGATTTCGGAAGAGGTGGTCTCGGGCAACGCCCGGCCGCTTTACATCTATTCCGAGCAGAAGGAAAAGAAGGGCAACGTCAGTGCCTGAAACGGCCTCCCGACCCTCTGATTTTCATGGAACGGCGCCCGCGTGGCGCCGTTTTGCTGTTTGGACCTGCCACGAGGTGACGGAATGGACGTCCAGGCCGTGTTAACCCTTGATCTTTGCCCCCGGCGCATCCACCTAACAGCGGAAGGCCGAGGCGCCGGATTCCGTGCTGTAAAATTCCCGTCACAAACGGTGGTAGGCGGAACGACAGTCGGTCGTTAATATGAGATTCGCGGTTGGCTAAAATTAGCGGCCGCGACATGAAAGGTTGGACAATGGCCAAGATATCCAAGGCTTCCGGCGACGGCGTTTTCGCAGTCCTCCCACTGCGCGATATTGTCGTGTTCCCGCATATGATCGTTCCGCTCTTCGTGGGTCGTGAAAAGTCGATCAAGGCGCTGGAAGAGGTGATGGGTCAGGAGAAGCAGATCCTGCTCGCCACCCAGATGAATGCAGCCGACGACGATCCCGAGCCCGATGCGATCTTCGACATCGGCACGCTCGCCAATGTGCTGCAGCTCTTGAAGCTGCCCGACGGCACCGTGAAGGTTCTGGTCGAGGGCGCATCGCGCGCGAAGATCGTCTCGTTCACCGACCGCGCCGATTTCCATGAAGCCCGCGCCACCGCGCTCGCCGAACCGGAAGAGGAAGAGGTCGAGATCGAGGCGCTTGCCCGCTCGGTCGTCACCGACTTCGAGAATTACGTCAAGCTGAACAAAAAGATCTCGCCCGAAGTGGTGGGTGCCGCCAGCCAGATCGACGACTATTCAAAGCTCGCCGACACGGTTGCCTCGCATCTCGCCATCAAGATCCCCGAGAAGCAGGAGATGCTCGCCACGCTTTCCGTCAAGGAGCGTCTGGAAAAGGCGATGGGCTTCATGGAAGCCGAGATCTCCGTGCTGCAGGTGGAGAAGCGCATCCGCTCGCGCGTCAAGCGCCAGATGGAGAAGACGCAGCGCGAGTACTACCTCAACGAGCAGATGAAGGCGATCCAGAAGGAACTCGGCGAGGGCGAGGACGGCCGCGACGAGGCGGCCGAGATCGAGGCGCGCATCAAGAAGACCAAGCTCTCCAAGGAGGCCCGCGAGAAGGCGGAAGCCGAATTGAAGAAGCTGCGGTCGATGTCGCCGATGTCGGCTGAATCGACCGTGGTGCGCAACTATCTCGACTGGCTGCTGTCGATCCCGTGGGGCAAGAACTCCAAGGTTAAGCAGGACCTCAATTATGCGCAGGACGTGCTCGACGCCGATCATTTCGGCCTCGACAAGGTCAAGGAGCGCATCGTCGAGTATCTTGCCGTGCAGAGCCGGCAGAAGAAGCTGAAGGGGCCGATCCTGTGCCTCGTCGGACCGCCCGGCGTCGGCAAGACCTCGCTCGGCAAGTCGATTGCCAAGGCGACCGGCCGCGAGTTCATCCGCATGGCGCTCGGCGGCGTGCGCGACGAGGCCGAGATCCGCGGTCACAGGCGGACCTATATCGGCTCGATGCCCGGCAAGGTCATCCAGTCGATGAAGAAGGCCAAGAAGTCCAATCCGCTCTTCCTGCTCGATGAAATCGACAAGATGGGCCAGGACTTCCGCGGCGATCCGTCATCGGCCTTGCTAGAGGTGCTCGATCCAGAGCAGAACTCGACGTTCATGGACCATTACCTCGAGGTTGAATACGACCTGTCGAGCGTGATGTTCGTGACGACGGCGAACACGCTGAACATCCCTGCGCCCCTGATGGACCGCATGGAGATCATCCGCATCGCCGGCTACACCGAGGACGAGAAGGTCGAAATCGCCAAGCGCCACCTGATGCCCAAGGTGATCCGCGATCATGCCCTGCAGCCGAACGAATTCTCGGTCGGCGAGGATGCGATCCGCGGCATCATCCAGACCTACACGCGGGAAGCCGGCGTGCGCAGCCTGGAGCGCGAGCTGATGAAGCTCGGCCGCAAGGCGGTGACCGAAATCCTGCGGACGAAGAAGAAGACGGTGAAGATCACGGCGAACAACCTCGCCGATTATCTCGGCGTGCCGCGCTTCCGCTTCGGACAGGTCGAGGCTGACGATCAGGTCGGTGTGGTGACGGGCCTTGCCTGGACGGAAGTCGGCGGCGAGCTGCTGACGGTCGAAGGCGTCATGATGCCCGGCAAGGGCCGCATGACGGTGACCGGCAACCTGCGCGACGTGATGAAGGAATCGATTTCGGCGGCGGCGTCCTATGTCCGCTCCCGAGCGCTCGATTTCGGCATCGAGCCGCCGCTGTTCGACAAGCGCGACATTCACGTGCACTTGCCGGAAGGCGCGACCCCGAAAGACGGCCCGTCAGCCGGTGCCGCGATGGCCACCGCCATCGTGTCGGTGCTGACGGGTATCCCGGTCCGGGCGGATGTGGCAATGACCGGCGAGATCACGTTGCGCGGGCGCATCCTGCCAATCGGCGGCCTGAAGGAGAAGTTGCTCGCCGCATTGCGGGGCGGCATCAAGAAGGTCCTGATCCCGGAAGACAACGTCAAGGATTTGGCGGACATTCCGGACAATGTGAAGAACGGCATGGAGATCGTTCCGGTCTCGCGGGTCGGCGAGGTGCTCGCGCACGCGCTTACCCGGATGCCGGAGCCGATCGAGTGGGTCGAGCCGGTTAATGCGCCGGCTCCGGTCGACAGCGGCGATGACGCCGGAAAGTCGCTTGCACATTAGAATATTCTAACAGTGCACTGCACAAAGAGAGAGCCGGGCCTTGAGCCCGGCTTTTTCATGTGAAAAAGCCATGAAAAAATAGAAAAAAGCCCGGAATTCCGCGGTTTTCGGCTTGGGTTCCGGAACGCTTCTTTCTAAAGTCCGTTTCCTGCCGGATGAGTCGTAGGTTCCGGTTTTCTCATGGAAGGGAATTTTGATGAACAAGAACGAACTGGTGTCCGCTGTCGCCGACGCCGCAAGCATTTCGAAGGCTGATGCGCAGTCCGCCGTCGATGCGGTGTTCTCCGTGATCACAGGCGAACTGAAGAAGGGCGGCGATGTGCGGCTTGTCGGCTTCGGAAATTTCACCGTGTCAAAACGCGCTGCTTCGACCGGCCGTAATCCGCAGACTGGTGCGGAAGTGAAGATTCCGGCGCGCACCGTGCCGAAGTTCTCGGCCGGTAAGGGCCTCAAGGACGCGGTCAACTAAGACCTTTCTCTTTAAGTGCAGGAAAGCCGGGGTTGCCCGGCTTTTCTTTTTTGCGGCTGCTCGGACCCGGCTCAGCCCGTAGGCGCGTCAGCGCGCATCAGGCCTTCCTGTTTCAGATCCGCCCAAAGCGCCGCCGGTATCCTGGTGTCGAGCAGTGCGCGGTTGCTTTCGACCTCGGCTGGCCGCTGGCCGCCCGGGATGACCGACATCACCGATGGATGCTGAAGTGGAAATTGCAGCGCGGCCTCGATCAGGCGCACGTTGTGGCGCTTGCAGACGGCTTCGATACGCGCCACGCGATCCAAGATCTCCCGCGGCGCCTCGCTGTAGTTATAGAAAGCGCCGGGCTTCGGTCCGGTCGCAAGCACGCCGGAATTGTAGGGGCCGCCAAGCACGATGCCGATGCCGCGCTTCTGGCAAAGCGGCAGGAAGGATTGAAGCGCCTCCTGCTCGAGCAACGTGTACCGGCCGGCGAGCAGGAACAGATCGAAATCGCCGCGTTCGGCGAGCGTCTGGGCGACCTGCCACTCGTTGATGCCGCCACCGAAGGCCTTGATCACCCCTTGGTCGCGTAGCGCCAGCAGCCCGTAATAGCCGGACGACATGAATTCCTCGATGCGGGCATCGGAGGCTTCCTTGCTGCCATGAGTGAAGATGTCGACGTCATGCACGAAGAGGATGTCAATGCGGTCGACGCCCAGACGTTCCAGCGAGGCCTCGAAGGAGCGCATGACGCCGTCATATGAGTAGTCGTAAATCTCCCGGCGCGACGGCGTATCGAAGAACTTGCCGATGCCGGTGCGCTGGTCCGGAGGGGCGACGCGCATGATGCGTCCGACCTTGCTGGACAGCACATAGTCGTCGCGCTTCCTGCCGCGCAGGAAGGGATTCAGGCGGGTTTCCGACAGGCCCAAGCCGTATAACGGTGCGGTATCATAGTAGCGGCAGCCTGCCGTCCATGCCGCTTCCAGGGTGGCATTGGCGTCGTCATTCGTGATGGCGCGGTAGAGATTGCCGAGCGGCGCGGTGCCGAAACCGAGTTCGGTAAAGGTGATGCCGCCATTGCCGATGCGGTCGAAATGCCGTGTCTTCATGTCTGACGATGTCCCGGAGCGATTTGTCTGACATGACACTATCACGCTCGTGGCCCAGCAAAAGCGCCGAGGCTCGTTGGACAGCAATTTTCGCGATGATAGCATGAACAAAAACAAGTGTTTCGCTGCGGGAGCCACGTCCACAGCGCCTGGTGACATCTCGTAGACAGGGTGAGCCGCTATGATCAAAGCCGGATCCGGGATGTTCGCGACCGCGCTGGACGAGCTTGGCGCAGTGCTGGCGCGCACCGACGAGACCCGGATCGACGCCGCCTGCACAATGCTTGCCGGCGCCGGCAGGATCGCCGTCTATGGCTGCGGCCGCGAGGCGCTGCAGGTGAAGGGCTTCGCCATGCGGCTCTACCATCTCGGGCTGCCGGTCTCGGTCGTCGGCGACATGACCACGCCGCCGCTGGGGCAGGGCGATGTCTTCCTGGCAAGCTCAGGTCCGGGCGAGACCACCACTGTACTGACCTTGATGCGTGTGGCCCGCGACGCCGGGGCCAAGGTGCTGCTTTTGACGGCGGAACCGGAAAGCAGCGCCGCCAGCCTTGCCGACTTCACCCTGCTCATCCTGGCGCAGACGATGGCCAGCGATCAGGGCGCGGCAATAACCTCGGTGCTGCCGATGGGCTCGCTGTTCGAGGGCGCGCTGTTCCTTTTGTTCGAAATCATGGTGCTGAAGCTCAAGGCGCTGACTGGGGCGTCGCCGGAAGCCATGCGCGCCAGGCACACCAATATGGAGTAGGGGATGCGCTACGAGCTGATGCTGCCGCACCAGATCCGCAAGGCGATCGAGGAGAACTGGCCGGTCGTGCTGCCGCTCGGTGTGCTCGAATACCATGGCGAGCACATGGCGGTGGGCATGGATACGCTGGCCGTCATCAAGACGGTGGAGCTGATCGAAAAGGAGAGGGACATCGTCATCCTGCCGCCCTTCTATTACGGCGCGGCGAGCTATGCGGTGGCGGCGCCGGAAGGCAACGGCTCGGTGCAGGTGGGGGGGCCGGTGCTTTCGCCCTTCGCGGAGGAATTGTTCTACGGCCTGTTGCGCATCGGCTTTCGCAACATCCACGCCATCATCCACCACCAGACCGAGAATTTCATTGCCGGCATGCCGACCGATCTCGCCTTCAAGACCGCCGGCCGGCAGGCGATCTTCCGCTTCCTTGAAAAGGAACGCGGCGAGGGCTGGTGGGGATCGAACACCATGGCCGATTATTATGCCGGCCATGCCCAAGGCGAGAATGTCTTCAACTGGGTGCAGGTGCATCCGCTGATGCCGGCCGCGATGAACGGCAAATATCCGTTCGACCACGCAGGCATCGGCGAAACCTCGCTGATGCTGGCGCTTTGTCCGGAGGCGGTGGACGAGAAGCATTTCGCCGACAACACCGGCTGGTACACGAAAAGCGCCGCGGAGGCCTCGGCGGACCTCGGCAGGATCGGCGTCGCCATGATCCTCGACCATCTGCGGTCGATCCTGCAGGCCTAGCCCCCTTCTCCTCACAAAGGGAGAAAGAGAGGCGCCATCTACTTCACCGAACCGGCCGTCATGCCCATGATCAGATAGCGCTCGAGCGCGATGCCGATGATGGCAAGCGGCGCGATCGCGGCCGTGGCCAAGGCCGCCATCGACCACCAGTTGATGCCCTGCGAGCCGGTCTGGCTCGCCACCATGACAGGGATGGTCTTGGCGTCGGTCGATGTCAGGAGGGCGGCAAAGAAATACTCGTTCCAGCACAGCACCATCGCCAGAATGAAAGCGGCGACCATGCCGGGCAACGCGATCGGCATGACGATGCGGAAGAAGGCGCCCCAGATCGAGAGCCCGTCGACAAGGGCTGCCTCTTCGAGCTCGACCGGAATGGAATTGAACTGGTCGCGCATGATCCAGATGACGATCGGCAGCACCATCAGCGTGTAGAGCAGCACGAGCCCGATGCGCGTGTCGAGGAGGGCCACTTCCCGGTAGAGCACGAGGAAGGGCAGGGCCAAAACGACGGGCGGCAGGATCAACTGCGACAGGAAGAAGAACGAGATGTCCTCGTTCCTGAACCAGGCGAACTTGTAACGGTAGCGGACAAGGCCGTAGGCGGCGAGGCTGCCGATGATGATGGCGAGGCCCGAAGCGCCGACCGAGGTAATGACCGAATTCATGAAGCGTTTCAGGAATTCGTCGCGCACGGTCGAAGTCTCGAAGATCGAATCCGGCGACAGGCCGAGCGAGCGCCAGCCCTTCCAGTCCGGCTGGAAGTCAACAAAGGGGATGAGATGGCCTTGCGTGACGTCGACCGCCGATTTGAACGAGGTGGTGATTGTCCAGTAGATCGGGAACAGGCAGACGAAGGCCCAGAAGACAAGCGCGCCATAGATGAAGACGCGGCTGGCGATGAAGGCCGCCGGCGAACGGATTTCGGAAACGGTATAGTCGGTTGTCTGGACGCTCATGACGGCCGCTCAGTTGACGTTGCGCACGAAGCGACTGGCGAATTTCAGAAGCCAGGTCACAAACACGACGATGATGACGAGATAAGCCATGGCAAGCATCGTGCCGTAGCCGACATTCGAGCGATCGCGATACTCGCGATAGATGAAGCTCGACACCGAATCGGTGGCGCCGCCAGGGCCGCCGGAGGTCAGGGTGATGACGATGTCGGCAAGCTTCAGCTTGAAGATGATGCGCAGGATGACGGCCGTGACCGACACCGGCAGCATCAGCGGGAAGGTCACCTGCCAGAAGGTCTGCCATGCGGTCGCGCCGTCGACGCGGGCAGCTTCCAGCACCTCGCGCGACATCGCCTGCAGGCCGGCAAGCAGCATGATCATCATGAACGGGATGAAGGTCCAGGCATCGAGCATCATGATCGAGATGCGGGCGGTGATCGGATCGGAGAAGAAGGCGGGATTGTCCCAGCCGAGATGACGCGCCAGCGTCGCCGCAGGTCCGAACCGGTACTCCATCAGCGATTTGCCGACCATCCAGGACACGGCCACCGGGGACAGCATCAGCGGCAGCAGGAAGACGACGCGGAAGAACTTGCGTGCCCGGATCTGGGCGTTGAGCAGCAGCGCCAGTCCGAAGGCGATGACATATTCGACCAGCACCGCAAGCACGTAGAGCACCATGTTGAACAGCGCGTTGCGGTAATAGGGATCGGCCAGCATCTGCCAGAAATTGTCGAGGCCGTTGAACCTGCGCCCTGTGAAGGAACTGAGGTTCCAGTCGGTCAGAGCGATGTAAAAGCCGAACAGCGTCGGAAAGATCACCATGGCGATGGTGAAGAGCAGTGCCGGCAAAAGGAAGAGCGCCCGCTGGCCGTCCTCGCCGCGCGTCAGCACCTGCCAGGCGCCGAGGGCGACGCCCCACAGAACATAGGCGTAGATCACCGGGCGCCATGTGTCGAAGCCGATCGTGGACATCTCGCTCTTGTAGAGGATCTGCACGACGATGATTGCCAGCAGGCCAAGCGTTGCAATGGCCAGCAGGCCCCAGCCGAGGCGCTTGCGGCCTGCCGGGATCAGGTCGGCCGGGTTTGCCGGCCACGCATTCGCGGTCGAAATCTGCTCTGCCACGCCTCTCGCCTCTTAGCGCATCAAACCGGCCGAGCCGGTAAAGATACGGCCCGATGACGATCCGTCATCGGGCCGCGACGTTGGTAAGCCAGCCTACATGCCTAGCGAGGCTTTGTAGAGCTTGATCTGGTTTTCCCGGCCGATCTGGTCGGTCAGCTTTTCCCAGGCGGCGGCGATGGCGTCGGCGCCTTCCTGCGCCTTCATCTTGCCGGCGAAGGTGTTGGCCAGGATGTCCTCGGCGGCCGAGTAGTACTGGAAGATGCCGGGGATGCGCGGCTCGATTGCGCCGTTCGGATGGTTGTAGGAGTTGAACTGGGAGTCGAGGTAGTTCGTGATGAACGCCTTGTCATAGCCAGCGGCCACCCATTCGTCGATGTTATGCTGGCTGTTGCGGTAGCACTGGAAGCCGGACGGATACATGGCCGTCCAGATTGCCAGGTCCTTGCCACCAAGATGCGCGGCGGCGCTCCACGCGGCCTTCTGCTTCTTCGGGTCGCTGTCAACGCGGGCCATAACATAGATGCCCCAGCCGAGATAGGCGAGGTTGGGCGCGTAGTTGGGACCGCCTGGCAGCTTTTCCCATTTGCCGGTCTTCGAATTGTAGACGTCGTCCGAGCCCGGCAGTATGTCGAAGCCGCAAAGGTCACCGATCACAGAGGAATCGTTGGTTTTGGCGTTGGAGCCGATGTCGCCCCACCACGGGATCATTGAACCGGTCCCGGCCAGGAACTGCTGGAAACCAGTGGTGTTCGGATCGGCATTGATCTGGTCGGCGGGTTCCGACGGCAGGGCGTCGATGACGTCCTGGATGGCCCGCACCCAGGCCGGGTTGTTGATGCGCGGCTTCATCGTGTCGGCGTCGAAAAGCCAGGCTTTGTCGTCGGGATGCTTGGCGTAGGCGGTCGCGCGGCTGCCAAGGAAGTAGAAGCCGAATCCGCCCCATGGCTTGGGCGCGTCGAGATAGCCGTAGACGTCCTGGCCCTTGAACTTCTTGCCCTTGAGGAATTTGGTCACTGCCTGAACCTGCTGCCAGGTCTTTGGCACGCCCCATTCGCCGGCGCCGCCGCTGTCCTTCCATTGCTTGGCGAGGTCTGCGTCGGCGAACACGTCGGTGCGGTAGTTGAAATTATGCGTGTCGCCGTCGATCGTCACGCGATACTGCTTGCCGTTCCAGGTGCCGACCGGCGGCTTCAGGTAGTTGACCAGGTCGTCGATATCGATCTGCTTCTTGACCCAGTCCGGCATTTCAGAAGTGAGCCCTTTGCCGCAGACATCGCCTTCGAACGGCGCCCCCATCTCGGCAATGTCGAAATCAACAGTTCCGGTGGCAATCGACTGTTGCAAGCGGGCATTGTAGTCGGCCTGGGCCAGGTCGATCCAGCTGATCTTCGCGCCGGTATAGGCCTCCCACGGCTTCAAAAAGCCGCGGAACAGAACGTTGTGCAGGTTCTGGTTGTTGAGACCCATGAATTTGAGCTCGACCCCGGCGAATTCGCCTTCCTTGACATTGGTCTTGGTGCCGCCAAGGCAAAGCTCACCGACTTTCTGGAAGTCGGCGTCGGTCGGCTGGCCTTTGCCGACGCCCGGGATCTGCAGGATCTTCGCGCGCAAACCATCGTCGGCGGCGGCAGGTCGCGTCAGTGCGCCGAGCCCAGCGCCGGAAGCTGCGGCGACTGCTGCCATACTGGCGGCACCCTTCAGCACATCGCGGCGGCTCGCGCCGGCGCGCATCAGTTTTTCATACAGATCGACTCTCATCTACAGGTTCCTCCCAGAACAACAGCCATTGAATTGAAGTGGCCAATCTCTCGGACGTCGAAACGTCTCTCGGTTCTCCTCGATCATACGGGGACGTGGGACCCCACCCTGCGTCGCCGGAGCTCCGATCTCAGGATAACAGGCCTGCTCTCGGATTGGCACTCGCCACTATTCGCGTAATCGATTACCTTGTCAACAAGATTGGCTTTTTATCAATAAGATACCGACTTGCCGTTGCCGCTGGCAATGGCTAGCTTCACCGCAAAAGACAAAAGGGGAGACGATGGCTCAAGTCGCGATCAGCAGTGTGGCCAAGGCGTTCGGAACCGTCAAGGTCCTGCATGAGGTCAGTGTCGACATTGCCGACGGACAGTTCGTCGTGCTGGTCGGCCCGTCGGGATGCGGCAAGTCCACGCTGCTCAGAATGGTGGCCGGTCTGGAGACTGTTTCCGGCGGCACCATTTCGATCGGTGACCGCGTGGTCAACAATCTGCCGCCGGCCAAGCGCGACATCGCCATGGTGTTCCAGAACTACGCGCTCTACCCGCACAAGACGGTGGAGCAGAACATGGCTTTCGCGCTGAAGCTGCGCGGCACCGACCCGGCCGTCGTTGCCGAACGGGTCAAGCGCGCCGCCGACATCCTCGACCTCGCCCCTTACCTCAAGCGCTATCCGCGCCAGCTTTCGGGCGGCCAGCGCCAGCGCGTCGCCATGGGCCGCGCCATCGTGCGAAATCCGCAGGTGTTCCTGTTCGATGAACCGCTTTCCAACCTCGACGCCAAGCTGCGCGTGCAGATGCGCACCGAAATCAAGGAACTGCACCAGCGGCTAAAGACGACCACCATCTACGTTACTCACGACCAGATCGAGGCTATGACCATGGCCGACAAGATCGTCGTGATGCGCGACGGGCGCATCGAGCAGATCGGCGCGCCGCTTGAGCTGTTCGACCGGCCTGCCAATCTGTTTGTCGCCGGCTTTATTGGCTCGCCGGCTATGAACCTGCTCAAGGGCACCGTGAGGAAGGGCGAGAGGCCGGTCGTCGACATTGCCGGCACAGCGTTTCCGATGCCCGCCGGCGGTGCCGGTGAGGACGGTCAGGCCGTCGTCTACGGCGTCCGCCCAGAGCACCTGGAAATCCATCCTGACGGTGTCGCTGCCAACATTTCCGTTGTCGAGCCGACCGGCTCTGAGACCCTGGTATTCCTGCGCTTCGGTGAGGGCGAGATGGTGGCGCTGTTTCGCGAGCGCCACGACTTCAAGCCGGGCGACACGCTCAAGCTCAAGCCCCGCCTCGACCAGGTCCACCTATTCGACGCCGGGACCGGCAAGCGTCTCTGACCGCATCAACCCTGCAAGAGGAAACCATGCTCAAAGGGATCAATCCGCTGCTCAATGCCGATGTGCTCCAGGCGCTGCGGGCGATGGGCCATGGCGACGACCTGATCATCGCCGACACCAATTTCCCGTCCGATTCCGTGGCGCGCCAGACGGTTCTCGGCAAACTCTTGCGTGTCGACGCGAAGGCGGCCGAAGTGGTGAAGGCGGTGCTGTCGGTCTTTCCGCTGGACACTTTCGTCAACGATGCCGCCGCGCGCATGGAGATCGTCGGCAAGCCGGACGAAATCCCGCCGGTGCAGAAGGAGGTCCAGAAGGAGATCGACGCGGCCGAGGGCAAGCCATGGCCTATGATCTCCATCGAGCGCTACGCCTTCTACGAGCGATCAAAGAAGGCCTATTGCGTCATCCAGACCGGCGAGCGTCGTTTCTATGGCTGCTTTGCCTTCCGCAAGGGCGTCGTGCCGCCGGATGCGGAGTAGAGATATGGCCATCGGCAAGCCCGTTGTGATCCTGGGTGTCTTCGTCGCCGACACCGCCTATCGCGCCGACCGCCAGCCGCGCCTGGGCGAGACGATCCTCGGCAATTCCTTCAAGCTCGGCCCGGGCGGCAAGGGTTCGAACCAGGCGGTGGCGGCCGGCAAGCTCGGCGCCGACATCACCTTCCTGACACGCCTCGGTGTCGATGCCTTCGCCGACATGGCGAAGCAGACCTGGAAGGACGCAGGCGTGAAGAGCGCCGTCATCGACACGCCGGGCAGCTATACGGGCGCAGCCTATATCTTCGTCGAGGAAGGAAGCGGCAACAACGCCATCATCGTCAGCCCGGGGGCCGCGATGCTGATCTCGCCCGCCGATATCGAGGCGCATGCCGGCCTCATCCGCTCCGCCGGCGTCTTCGTCACCCAACTCGAACAGCCGATTGACGCGGCATTGAAGGCGCTTGAGATCGCGCGCGGGGCGGGGGTGACGACCATCCTAAACCCCGCGCCGGCCGCCAGCCTGCCGGACCGCATCTACACACTTTGCGATTATGTCACACCCAACGAGACTGAAGTCGAAGGGCTGACCGGCATCAAGGTTTCGTCGATCGACGACGCGCGCCGCGCCGGCGATGCCCTGCTGGCCAAGGGCGTCGGCGCCGTCATCGTGACGCTTGGCGAGAAGGGCGCCTTGCTGCACACCAAGACCCGTTCCGAACATGTCGGCGCGGTCAATGCCGGGCCGGTGGTTGAGACCACGGGCGCAGGCGATGCGTTCAATGGCGGCCTCGCCGCGGCCTTGGCAAAAGGCGTCGGGCCGCTGGAGGCCATGCGCTTTGCCTGCGCGGTCGCCGGCATTTCGGTGACACGTCCGGGCACCGCGCCGTCGATGCCGACATTGCAGGAGGTTGAGGCGCTGCTCGCCCGGGCCTGAAACCTTCCCACATTTCGCGGCCTTGTTAGCGGCTCCTTATTCCGGAACGCATGAAAGGCGAGCGCGTTCACCGATCTGGCAGGCAACGCCGATTGGAACGGTGGATGAGAAAACATTACGAAAAGCCGACGCTGGTGAAACGCCGGAAGCTCACCGAACTGACGGCCCAGATTATCGCTTCCGGGATTGTCCTGGGCGAGTGATTTTCAAGGGCTGCGCCACCGGATCCTGCCGTTCAGCTCCAGCATCGTCGTCGCGCCTTGTCGGCGGACTGGTGGGCGATGACGGGCTCGAACCGCCGACATCTTCGGTGTAAACGAAGCGCTCTACCAACTGAGCTAATCGCCCGCCTGAGCGCGGACCTTTAAGCAGTTAGGGCCGCATTCGCAAGGCCAAATGAACAGACGACGCGCACACCCGTGGTCCGGATTTCCCCAGCTTCAGCGCCGCTGTCAAAAAACCTTCTCCTGTTTGTTGTTATGCTTGAATGCCGCGCTTGACACCCGCAAACGAACCCCTTATCCACCGCCCCAACGACGAACACGCCTGACACGTGCTCGTCAGTGCGCGGGTGTAGCTCAGTCGGTTAGAGTGCCGGCCTGTCACGCCGGAGGTCGCGGGTTCGAGCCCCGTCACTCGCGCCATTATTCCTTGAAAGGATCAATCGGAAATTCGGCTCGCCGGCGTTTCGACGCGTGTTACGGCTGTTCAGAGCGGCAGCGGCCCTTGCAGGGCCGCCACCTTGTCGAGGGCCGTGTTTAGGCCGCTACTGCCTGACGTAGCAGCGCTTGCGGGCGCCCGGAGCGGGATCCTCGCCAAAGGTCTTGTTGTCGCAGCGAAGGCCGTTCCTGAAGACGCCCTGCGTATATTGCCCGCGCGCGCCGTAGCGGACCAGCTTGCGGCCCCGGAAATCGCAGAAATCCTTTTCCTTGGCGCAGGCAACCCATCCACCGCGATCCGGACGCGAGCCATAATCGTCACCGTAGTCGTTGTCGCCGTAGTCTTGGCCACCGCGCCTCACGATATAGCAGGCCTTTTCGCGGCCGGGCGCCGGATCGCCGAAGACGCGGTTCGAGCAGGGTATGGCCGGGCGGTCGAAGAAGCGGGATGTCATCTGACCCCGCGCGCCATATACCACCTCGGCCGGATAGGGCAGGCGGCATAAGCCGCCTTCGTCCGCGCAGCGCTGCAGCTGCTGGGCCGAAGCTGTGGTGGGGAAAAGGGCGGTGGCCGTCGCGGCCACGCCGACGAGGCAGATGGCCGCCAGCGCCATCCGGACCAGGAAAGGTTTTTTTGACATGACTCGTCTCCCGTTTTGATTTCGCCCCACACCCTACAGCGAAGCTGTTGAATGCGAGATGAATGCCTTGCTCCCCGGCGCGCGGTCCCTCCCGTGTCAAGGACAGCTTTGGCGAGAACCGCCAAAAGGCTGATCCCGTCGCGCAATGAAATAACAGGGTAAAAGGCGGGGGCCGTTATTGGATCAGCCGCTCAAAGGTACTGCGCCACCTTCTTGCCGACGGTGAGGAAGCGCAGCGGGTCGACCGCCTCGCCGTCGTGGCGCACTTCGTAGTGAAGGTGCGGACCGGTCGAGCGGCCGCTGCTGCCGGTCTTGCCGATGACGTCGCCGGCGGCGAGCTTCTGGCCGACGTTTACATCGATCTCGCTCAGATGCCCGTAACGCGTCGCAAAGCCATTGCCATGGTCGACTTCGACCATGCGGCCGTAGCCGCCGGCCCAACCGGCCCTGGTGACGACGCCAGCCGCGGTGACCTTGGCTGGCATGCCGATCGGGGCCCTGAAATCCATGCCGGTGTGCAGGGCGGCGGTGCCGAGGAGCGGGTCGGTTCGCACACCGAACGGACTGGTCACGGTATGGCCAGGGGCAGGGTTTGTGAGCGGCAGCTTGCGCGCTTCCTTCTTAACCTCGTCGAGCGCATCGAGCGCTTCATCCAATTCCTTGACCTTGCTGTCGAAAATCGTCGAGGGGTCAAGCGGCACAAGCGGACCGCCGACATCGCTCTTGCCGAACTCGCTGTCGACCGGCAGGCCCGCCGCCTCCAGCGCCTGCGCGATGGCATCCGCATTCTTGTAGGCGCTGTCGGCAAGCGTGGAGATGCGGGAAAGCTGTTGATTCTCGATCGCTTTCAGCGACGCGTTGATCGACACGAACAGCTTGTCGGCCCGATCGGCGGCCGTTTCGCCTTCGAGCGGATCGGACCTAGTCGACCAAAGCGAGAAGGGCCTTGTGTCGCCGGCGCTCAAGGACGCGACGGAATAGGTCGGCGTCCGCGAAAGGCTGCCCGTTATCTCCGGCTTGGGCATTGCCGCGGGCATGTCACCGACCTCGTTCTCGGCGCGCTCGAGGATCGGACCGAGCCGTCCATGGCGCTCGCTGAGCTGGGTCTGCCTGGCGAGCAGTTCGCTGACCTTGGTCTCCATCAATTGCTGATCGAGAAGCTGGCGGCTGGTGATGCGGTCCACCTGCGCGCGAAGGGCCGAGATGCGGTCCTCGTAGGCCTGCTGCATGCGCGCCTGCCTCGCCGCTGTCGCGCCGATCAGGTCGTCGCGCAGAACAAGATAGGAGGTGGCGAGCAGGTAGCCGATGGCGATCGCCGCCAGGGCCGAGCCGATGAAGGCGGCGAGCCAGGGGCGGATGGTGAAATGTCTGATCTCGTTGCCCCGGGCGATGATGACCGTGTGCGGTTCCTTGCGTCTGCCAAAGACAGCTGACTGACCGGTTGGTTTCACGGGGACCAAGCTTTCGTTACGGGGCCAACGATGAGCCTGATTACACATTATTAGGGTTAACAAAGTTTTGCCGGCCGCAATCGCGGCCCGTCCCATGCCCGGGTGCCGGTTGTGGCGAAACAGCTTCGGCGCGTCAGAGCGCGCGGACGGCCTCAAGCACCTCTTCGGCATGGCCCTTGACGCGAACCTTGCGCCAGACGCGGACTATGCGACCGTCCTTGCCGATCAGGAAGGTAGCGCGCTCGACGCCCATGTATTTGCGCCCGTACATCGTCTTCTCGACCCACAAATGATAGGCCTCGATAACCTTGTGCTCCTCGTCGGCGACGAGGTCGACAGTGAGGTCGTGCTTCGCCTTGAATTTGTCGTGTTTCTTCACGCTATCGGGGGACAGCCCGATCACAACAGCGCCGGCTTTTTCGAATTCCGGCTTCAACTGCGAGAAGTTGATCGCCTCGCTGGTGCAACTTGTGGTGTCGTCCTGCGGGTAGAAGTAGAGTACAATGGGCTTGCCCAGGAACGCGGCGAGGCTAAGGGAGCCGCCGCCGTCTCGCGGAAGATCGAATTGCGGCGCAACGTCGCCAACGTCGAGATCAGCCATATCGATGCCCTTGTTTGCGGTTACGCGTGGGAAATCATCGATATAACGTGAAGCGGGATTCGTCCACGACGAGTTCGTCACAACGGGATACTGCTTGGATCAGGAAGAACCGCAGCACGAGAAGATCAGGTTCAGGCGTGACGAAATCACCGACCTGGCGAAGCTTCCGTCCGCGTGCAGCGTTCCGCCGCTCGGCCGGGCCGCCGTCCGGCGGCGGTTCCGCATGCTCGGTCGGGTATTTGCCGGGCTCTGCGCGTTCTTGCTTCTGGCGGCGGCGGGCGTTTATGTGCTCGGTGCATCGGGCATCGGCACGGAACGGCTCCGGGCCGAGGCGGAGGCGGCGATCGAGAGGCTGGCCGGCGTCGATGTCAGCGTCACCGTCGGCGCGGCGCGGCTCACGCTCGACGGATCGAGCTTCGTCGCCCTGCAGGTGAACGAAGTCAGCCTCAAGACGGCCGACGGCAAGCCGATGGCCGATATCGGTCGTGTGCGTTTCGGCATGCGCCTGCTGCCGCTGCTTTCGGGCGATCTCCGGCTGACCAGCGCCAGATTTTCCAATGCCCGGATCATGGTGGCCGCAATGCCCTCCGGCGGAGGCGACTGGACGGCGGCGCTGCGCAACGAGAACGGCCTTGTCGACCCGGACAAAGTGTCGGCGGCGGTGTTCGCAAGCGTCAACGAGGCGCTGGATGCCGTGCGCGAGGATTCGATACGCCAGATCGAGTTGCGCAATGTCGAGTTCGAATTGCCCGACACCGGACCCGTCAAGCGTGTGACCGTGGGCTCGGCAACCGTCGCACAGACCGGCGTTGGGCGCATGCAGTTCTCCTACGATGCCGATGTCGATGGCCGGCACGCGACCTTGAACGCGACAGCGACCCGCGATGCAACGGCAAGGCGGATCGCATCTCTGAACGCCGAACTCGAGATGGAAGGCGCAGGAAGCTCCGGCGAAGGCAGTTCGACCGACGGTGACCGCGCGGCCGATGGCGCCAGGGTGGGCTCGGTAGCGTTGAAGCTCTCGGGCTCGGAAGCGTCGGGCGACAGCCCTTCGCGCCTGGCGATCTCGCTGTCGCTCACCGGCTCGGTGCTCGATCTGGACGAACGCGGCCTGCTGCCTGTCGACGCCGACGCCACCGCCAGTTTGGTGACCGGCTCCAACAAGGTTTCGGTCGACCGGCTGCGGATCAGGAACGGCCGCTCCAGCTTCGATTTTGCCGGATCGATCGGGCCGAAGCCGGCTGTCGCGGGGGAGGAGCCTGCGTACCGATACGACCTCACCAGCGACGGCTCGACGCTGGCGCCTTCGGAATCGCCGGAGCCGGCGCTTCAATTCGTGGCCCGTGTCGCCGGGGTCTATCAGCCGAAGAGCCGCAAGCTCGTCGCCGAGCAGATCGGCGTCCGGTCCGGAGGATCGGGCGAAGTGCTGGGCGCGGCCGCTCTCTCCTTCATCGACGACCGCTCTCCCGGCATTTCGCTGTCGCTCAATGTTCACGACATGCCAGTCTCGCACGTCAAGCAATTGTGGCCATGGTTCTCGGCCCGAAACGCGCGGCTCTGGGTGCTGGGCAATCTTTTCGGCGGCACGGTGACCGATGCCAATCTGCAGTTTCAGGTCGCGCCGGGGCGCCTTGGCGATGGCGTGCCGCTTGCCGGCAACGAAGTGTTCGGCCGCTTCCAGATAGAGGGATCGCGCTTCGATACCGCCGGGCGCATCCCTCCGGTTCGAGACGCCGTCGGCGTGGTTGCGTTCCACGGCAATGACGTCGACATCAGCCTCTCCTCGGGCAGCGTCTATATGCCGAGCGGCCGCACGGTTGCGGCAAGCGGTGGCACGCTGACGATCAAGAACGCGAACCGACCGATCGTGGTCGGCGGGCTCGACATCGACGTCGCGGGCGAGGCGCCGGCGATCGCCGAGCTTGCCTCCTACGAACCGATCAATGCCATGCGCCATGTGGGACTGGCGCCCGAAGACCTGTCTGGCAACGTCAGCGGCCACGTCAGGGCAGACATTCCGCTGACAAGGGGCATGGACACTTCGACGCTCGACTGGCTGGTTTCACTCGATTATCGGGACCTGTCGCTGGCCAAACCTTTCGAAGACCAGACGGTGAGCGACGCCAATGGCTCGATCACCGTCGGACCAAAGCAGGCAGTGATTTCCGCCGAGGCCAGGCTCAACGGCATTCCGGCCGAGCTCGATCTGGTCGAGCCGCTCGCAGACGACGGGCCGGCGCGCAGCCGCAAGGTTACGCTGGTACTCGACGACAAGACGCGCAACGCCAGCATGCCAGGCCTGTCGGATCTGCTTTCGGGAACCATCAAGGTGGCGATCGACAAGAGCGGCGAAGGCGCTCAGCAGGTCTCCGCTGACCTGACCAGCGCCAGGCTCGATATTCCCTGGGCAGGCTGGAGCAAGGGCGCCGGCATTCCCGCCAAGGTCACTTTCGACATGGCGAAGTCCGGCAGCACCACCACATTGACGAACTTCGTTCTCGAGGGAAAAAGCTTCTCGATCGACGGCAATGTGACGCTGGTCAACGGCTCGTTGTCGGCGCTCCGTTTCAGCAAGGTTGCGTTGAACAGAGGCGACGACGTCGCCGTTTCGGTCAAACGCGCCGGCAAGAGCTACGCTGTCGACGTCAGCGGCGCGTCGCTCGACGCCCGCTCGCTGATCAAGCAGTTCACCACCGATGTCGACACCGCAACGAAGGGCGCCGGCAGCGATGCCATCTCGGTGAGCGCCGATGTGGCGTCGCTGACCGGTTTTCACGACGAGGTGCTTTCCAACCTCAAGCTCGAATACAGCGCCGCCGGATCGCGCGTGAACGGGCTCAACGTCACTGCCGCGGCAAGCTCGGGTGCCGCGATCACGATCGCCAACACCACCAGCGAAGGCGGACGCGTGCTCCGGGTGAAATCGGCCGACGCCGGCGCGATCCTGCGTTTCCTCAACGTCTACGAGCATATGGAAGGCGGCGCGATCACGCTGTCGCTTTCCGGCGCCGCCGACGGGCCGATGAAGGGGCAGGTGGATGCCAGAAATTTCTATGTGGTCAATGAACCCAAGCTGGCCTCGATCGTGTCGACGACGCCGGCCGGCGACACACGCAGCCTGAACGAGGCCGTCAAGGGCAACATCGATACTTCCAGGGTGCAGTTCGAACGCGGCTTCGCCGAGATCGACAAGGGTTCGGGCTACCTGAAACTGGCGAACGGCCTGCTGCGCGGCCCGCGCATCGGCACGACCTTCCAGGGAACGCTCTACGATCCCAACAACAACATGGACATGACCGGCACCTTCATGCCGGTCTACGGGCTGAACCGCATCTTCGGCGAATTGCCGCTGTTCGGGCCGCTGCTCGGCAACGGGCGCGACCGCGGCCTGATCGGCGTCACCTATCGGCTGCGCGGCAACGCTAACAAGCCGACCCTCAACGTCAACCCATTGTCCGTCGTCGCGCCCGGGATATTCCGCTCGATCTTCGAGTACCGTTAGCAATGATCCCGAAAGACGGCTTCCGGTTTTCGTGAAAGACTGCGGTCAAGGTGCCCGCGGCCGATCAGACAGGCCGCACCAGCACGTGCTTCTTCTTGCCGAGCGAGAGCTTCACCACGCCCTCGGGGCCGAGGTCCTGGAGCGTGACGACGCGCCGGTCGTCGGTCAGCGGCTGGTCGTTGATGCGCACGGCGCCGCCCTGGATATGCCGGCGCGCCTCGCCGTTCGAGCCGGCCAGCCCGGCGGTGACGAACAGCGCCAGGATGCCGATCCCGGCGTCTAGGTCTGACTTGGCCACCTCGATGCTGGGCAGCGTGTCGGCGAGCGCGCCTTCCTCAAAGGTCTTGCGCGCCGTCTCGCTCGCCGTCTCAGCCGCTTCGCGTCCGTGCAGCATGGCGGTGATCTCGGTGGCGAGGATTTTCTTCGCCTCGTTGATCTCCGAACCGCCGAGCTTCTCCAGGCGCGCGACTTCGTCCAGCGGCAGCGTCGTGTAGAGCTTCAGGAAGCGGCCGACATCGGCGTCCTCGGTGTTGCGCCAGTATTGCCAGAACTCGTATGGCGAGAGCATGTCGCCATCGAGCCAGACCGCGCCCGAGGCGGACTTGCCCATCTTGGCGCCGGACGAGGTGGTGAGCAGCGGCGTGGTCATGGCGAAGAGCTGCACGCCCTCCATGCGGTGGCCGAGGTCGATGCCGTTGACGATGTTGCCCCACTGGTCCGAGCCACCCATCTGCAGGCGACAGCCAAGGCGCTTGTAGAGTTCGACGAAATCATAGGCCTGCAGGATCATGTAGTTGAATTCGAGGAAGGAGAGCGACTGCTCACGGTCGAGCCTGAGCTTGACCGAATCGAAGGCCAGCATGCGGTTGACCGAGAAATGCCGGCCGACATCGCGCAGGAAATTGACGTAGTTGATCTGCATCAGCCAGTCGGCATTGTTGATCATGATCGCGTCGCCCGGGCCGGTGCCGAATTTGAGGTAGGACGCGAAATTGCGGCGGATGCCGACCAGATTGTCTTCGATGTCCTGCGGCGTCAGCAGCTTGCGCGCTTCGTCCTTGAACGACGGGTCGCCGATCATCGTGGTGCCGCCGCCCATCAGCGCGATCGGCCGGTGGCCGGTCTGCTGCAGCCAGTGCAGCATCATGATCTGGATCAGCGACCCGGCATGCAGGCTCTTTGCCGTCGCGTCGAAACCGATATAGGCGCTCACCGTTTCCGTGGCGAAAAGCTTGTCGAGGCCGGATTCGTCCGAGATCTGGTGGATGAAGCCGCGCTCGCTCATGATGCGCAGGAAATCGGATTTGAAGGCGGACATTTTTTCTTCCTGGAGATCGCCGGCCATTTGGCCATGCTTGTTATGAAGGCGCGCGTTTAGCATCCGCGGGCGATCAGCAAAAGTGGTTTCCGGTTTTGCGTCCGATCGCCCGCCGAACGAAAGATCGCGATCAGCAAAAGTGGTTTCCGGTTTTGCGTCCGATCGCCCGCCAAACGAAAGACCTCGATCAGCAAAAGTGGTTTCCGGTTTTGCGTCCGAGCGCCGTGATGGCGCCGTCCTTGCCTCACCCTTTTTGCTGGCGTAATGAAGCGCCGCGCAAGGATAGGCGCGCCGCGACGGGGCCATCCCGCAGTTTCAGATCGGAAAAGCTCCCGCGATGAACAGGAACTACTTCCTCCTCTTTCTGTTCAGTATCGTCATGACCGTCAGCGGTCTGGCCAGCCTGCCGCCGGTCGACCGCGATGAGTCCCGCTTCGTTCAGGCGACCAAGCAGATGGTCGAGACGGGCGACTATGTCGACATCCGCCTGCAGGACGTCACGCGCTACAAGAAGCCGATCGGCATCTATTGGCTGCAGTCCGCGGCCGTCGCGATGAGCGGCAAGGGGGCCGCGGCGCCGATCTGGATCTATCGCCTGGTCTCCACGCTGGGTATCGCGCTCGCCGTCGTCGGAATCTGCTGGACCGGGACGAACCTTTTCGGCGCCAATGCAGGGCTGGCCGCCGGCCTGATGATGGCGGCGATCTTCGCAACCGCCTTCGAGGGGCGCGACGCCAAGACCGACGCCATGCTTCTCGCCTGCTGCGTGATGGCGCAGGGCGCGTTGGCTCAGGTCTATATGGCGGCAAAGCGCAACGAGCCGGTTCCCGGGCATCTGCCCTGGATCTTCTGGATCGCGCAGGGGCTGGGCATTCTCATCAAGGGACCGGTGTCGCCGCTGTTGTCGCTGCTTACCGCCGCGGCGCTCTTTGCCTTCGACCGCGACTGGCGCTGGCTCCTCAAGATGAAGCTGGTGCGCGGCGTCGGCATCGTGTTGGTGATCGTGCTGCCCTGGCTCATTCTCATTACCTGGAAGAGCGGCGGCGCCTTCTTCCAGGAAGCGCTCGGCAAGGACATGCTGAGCAAGGTGGCGCAAGGCGAGGAATCGCACGGCCTGCCGCCCGGCTTCTACATGCTGACCTATTCGTTGTTCATGTGGCCTTTCGGGCTGATCGCGGTCGGCGCTGGACTGCAGGCGATCAACCGCTTTTGGGACGATCCCCGCCTGCGCTTCTGCCTGGCCTGGTATATCCCCTTCTGGCTGGTGTTCGAGGCGATCCCGACCAAGCTGCCGCACTATGTGATGCCGGCCTATCCGGGCGTGGCGCTTTTGATAGGCTGGCTGCTGACCTTGCCGGCGGACCAGGCCAATGCGCCGCTGAAGCGCTGGCAGACTTGGCTGTGGTGGGCAACCGCCTTCGGCCTTGCCGTGGTGGCGATCGGCCTTACCGTGGTCTGCGTCGGCGCGCCGCTTTACCTAACCAAGGCCTTCTCCTGGTGGAGCATACCGGCGGCTGTCGCAGCTCTGGTCACCGGCTATCTCGCTTTTCCGCGCCAGTTGCAGATACCGCTTGGCCGCATCGCCGCGATCGCCGTCGGCGCCGGTATCACCTTCAGTCTTCTGTTCGGCGTCATCGCGCCGTCGCTGAAGCCGATCTGGCTCAGCCCCGCGGTCAAGGCCGCGGTCGACGCCAACCGTCTTTGCGACACCACGGTGCTCGCTTCCGCGAAGTTCCAGGAGCCGAGCCTGGTCTTCCTGGTCGGCACCAAGACCGTGCTCACCGACGTCCAGGGCGTGGCCCGGCATCTGCTCGCCGATCCGTCCTGTGCTCTCGGCCTGGTGCCGGTCAAGGATGAGCAGAAGCTCACCGATGTGCTGGCTGCCCAGGGCAAGTCGGCGAAGCGGCTGACCGAGATCGACGGCATCAACTATTCGTCAGGAGACAAGCTAGCGCTAGGTCTTTACCGGGTGGCTCCGTGAACAATAGCGTCGGCCATCGAATGCCCCTATAGGTCTTGCGCCAAAGCCATGTCTATCGCGCCCCTTGCCCTTTACCGCCGCTCGCTCGGCAATTTCCGCGACACGATGTCGATCGTGAAGCGGCGCTTCGCCGTGCGCCCGGCGCGCTATCCGAGAATTTTGTGGAGCGCCTGGCTCATGGCCTGGGTGCTTCTGACTGTGGCGATCTTCCTGTGCCTCGACACCGGTGCGGGTGAGTTGCGCGGCGAATGGTCCCCAGGCTTTGTGCGCTTCACCGATTTCTTCACCCAGTTCGGCCTTGGCGGATGGTACCTCATTCCGGCTGCGCTCTGCCTCGTTGCCGCCAATCTGACGGATTGGCGCGGCCTGTCCAGGCATGGCCGGATGATCGTCTACAACTGGACCTGTTTCGCGTTCCTGGTGCTCTGCTCCGCCGGGCTGTCCGGTCTGGCGGTCAACCTCCTGAAATACGGCATCGGCCGGGCGCGGCCGCTCTATTTCGACAGTTTCGGCGTCCTGTCGCTGCATCCTTTCGCCATGGACGCGCGTTTCGCCGGCTTTCCGTCCGGCCACGCCACGACAATGGGCGCGGTCTTTGGCATTCTGCTGTTGCTGTTCCCCAGGCGCTGGTACATCACGCTGGCGGTCACCGCCTGCATTGCCTCGACACGCGTCTTCGTCGGCGCGCATTATCCGAGCGACACGGTCGCGGGCTTCGGCCTTGGATTGGCTTTCGCGGTTATGTCTGGGCTGGTGTTTGCCCGGCTGGGTTTCATCTTCGGCCAGACAGGCGCGAAGCTTCCGGTGCGCAAGCGGACATTCCGGCTGGGATGGTCCATTGAGCCAAGAGGCAGGATTTCAACGGCGGGCCCAGTCAGGGCCAGCTGACCGAACCCAGACTCCAATGCCTGGGCTGGCAGTCTTTCGTAGCTAGCGCAGCCGCTTCGGCCTCGGATCAGCGAGCTCGCCGGCCAGGCGCCGATCGAGATAATCCGCACATTCCTGGATGAGCAATTCGGCATCGTTGGCGAAGAAGTGGTTGGCGCCGGGAATAGTCTTCTGGGTGATGGTGATACCCTTCTGCGTATGCAGCTTGTCGACCAGACCCTGCACGTCCTTGGGCGGCGCCACCTTGTCGGCGTCGCCATGGATGATCAGGCCGGATGACGGGCAGGGTGCCAGGAATGAAAAATCATAGGTGTTGGGCTGCGGCGCAACCGAGATGAAGCCCTCGATCTCCGGCCGGCGCATCAGAAGCTGCATGCCTATCCACGAGCCGAAGGAATAGCCGGCGACCCAGCAGCTCTTGGAGTCCGGATGCAGCGACTGCACCCAGTCGAGCGCGGCGGCGGCATCGGACAATTCGCCGGTGCCATGGTCGAATTCGCCCTGGCTGCGGCCGATACCTCGGAAATTGAAGCGCAGCGTGGTGAAGTCGCGCTTCTGGAACATGTAGAAGAGGTCGTAGACGATCTTGTTGTTCATCGTGCCGCCGAATTGCGGGTGCGGATGCAGCACGATGGCGATCGGGGCGCTCTTTTCCTTCGAGGGCTGATAACGTCCCTCCAAGCGACCAGCCGGACCAGCGAAAATGACCTCAGGCATAAAATACTCCACGTGGCAAATGAGTGCGCTAACCCGGAACTGCTTCGGTTCTAGTTCTCCTGCGGCCCCAAACCTTCTGTGGCCTTGACGCCGGGCAAGCGTCTTCCTAGAAGCTAGTTTAGAATTGTTCAAAACTGGGAGGCCGAAACCCGATGGTTCGGTCACCCGCGCCGCAAGCCGGGTAAATAGGACGGCTTGCCTTGCAATTTCAAGGAAATAACGCGCTATCCTCGCGGGATAGTTGGCAGAAGGACGAACTGAGCGAAAATGGCCGCAGCCCGCGCCTATCTCGACTATAACGCCAGCGCGCCACTTGTTGCGGAAGCGCGGGCGGCGATGGTCGCCGCGCTCGATGCCGCCAACCCGTCGTCGGTCCATGCGGAAGGGCGCGCCTCGCGCCATCTGGTCGAGGACGCGCGCCGCGACGTGGCGCGGTTGGTTGGCGCCAGGCCAGAGCATGTCGTTTTCACCTCCGGCGCCACCGAAGCCGCCTCGACGCTGCTTGGACCCGATTGGCGGATGGGACGCGGCGCCATCCGCATGAGCCACCTCTACGTCTCGGCGGCCGACCATCCCTGTATCCTCAATGGTGGGCACTTTGCGGCTGCACAGATGACGAGGATCGGCGTCGACCGGAACGGCATTGCCGACCTCGAGGCGCTTTCCGCCGCGCTTGCCGCGCATGACAAGGCCGCCGGCCTGCCTCTGGTGGCGATCCATGCCGCCAACAATGAGACCGGCGTCGTGCAGCCGGTCGCGCGTATCGCCGAAATCGTCAAGGCCGCTGGCGGGGTGCTGGTGATCGACGCCGTGCAGGCGGCGGGGCGTATTCCGATCGACATGTCAGTCCCTTATGCGGACTACCTGATCCTTTCCTCGCATAAGATCGGCGGGCCGAAGGGCGTCGGCGCGATCGTCGCCGCGTCGGACCTGATGATGCCGCGGCCGCTGATCAATGGCGGCGGCCAGGAGAAGGGCCACCGCGCCGGCACGGAGAACGTCCCCGGAATCGCCGGTTTCGGCGCCGCCGCGCGCGCCGCGCTGGCCGGTCTCGGGGACATGGATGCAGTTGCGCGCCGGCGCGACGAGGTCGAGGCGATCGTGCGCAACCTCGCTGCCGATGCGGAAATCTTTGGAGCGGCGTCGCCAAGGCTTGCCAATACGACATTCTTCGCTATTCCCGGCATCAAGGCCGAGACGGCGCAGATCGCTTTCGATCTTGCCGGCATCGCGCTGTCGGCGGGCTCGGCTTGCTCGTCCGGAAAGGTCGGGCCAAGCCATGTGCTCAAGGCAATGGGCCGCGGCGACAGCCTTGGCGCCTTGCGCGTTTCGATCGGACGCGCGACAGGCGCCGGGGATATCGAGGCCTTCCGGGCAGCACTGGCGGGCATCGTCGCTCGCCGCGCGGGCAAGGAAGAGGCTGCCTGAGGGCGGCGGGGCAGTGGAGCGGGAGATGCCTGGCAGCTCCCGGATTTCCGCTGCTCGGAAATGAATCAGGCCTTTCGGCCTGGTAGAGCCGTGCGTTTTGTCCTGGCCGGGTGAATTTCCGGCGGATACGCACTATATGGAGCTTACTCCGCTGCGCGCCCCGGTCGGGTGCGATTACAGCGGTGCCATAGTTTGAAAACTGCCGGGCCTTGACCCCGGCGTGGATGGAGAACGCTTATGCCTGCTGTGCAGGAGACGATCGATCGAGTCCGAAAGATCGACGTCGACCAGTATAAATACGGGTTCCAGACAGAGATCGAGATGGACAAGGCCCCCAAGGGCCTGAGCGAAGACATCATTCGCTTCATCTCGGCCAAGAAGGATGAGCCGGACTGGATGCTGGAATGGCGTCTGGAGGCCTATCGCCGCTGGCTGACGCTGGAAGAGCCGACCTGGGCGCGCGTCCACTATCCGAAGATCGACTTCCAGGACCTTTACTATTACGCCGCGCCGAAAAGCACGCCGGGGCCGAAGTCGCTGAGCGAGGTTGATCCGGAACTGCTCAAGGTCTATGAAAAGCTCGGCATCCCGCTGAAGGAACAGGAGATCCTGGCCGGCGTGCAGAAGGCCGGCGCGGCTGACGCGGAAGAGGAAGAGGTCGGCGACAACGTCTACAAGTCCGGCCGGGTAGCGGTCGACGCCGTGTTCGATTCCGTTTCGGTGGTCACCACCTTCAAGGAAGAACTCGCCAAGGCGGGCGTCATCTTCTGCTCGATCTCGGAGGCGATCCGCGAGCATCCGGAGCTGGTGAAGAAGTATCTGGGCACGGTCGTGCCGACCTCGGACAATTTCTACGCGACGCTGAATTCGGCGGTGTTCACCGACGGTTCGTTCGTCTTCGTGCCCAAGGGCGTTCGCTGCCCTATGGAGTTGTCGACCTATTTCCGTATCAACGAGAAGAATACCGGCCAGTTCGAGCGCACGCTGATCATCGCCGAGGAGGGGGCATATGTCTCCTATCTCGAAGGTTGCACGGCGCCGCAGCGCGACGAGAACCAATTGCATGCGGCGGTGGTCGAACTGATCGCGCTCGACGATGCCGAGATAAAATATTCGACGGTGCAAAACTGGTATCCGGGCGACGCCGAGGGCAAGGGCGGCATCTACAACTTCGTCACCAAGCGCGGCGACTGCCGCGGCGATCGCTCGAAGATCTCGTGGACGCAGGTCGAGACCGGTTCGGCCATCACCTGGAAATATCCGAGCTGCATCCTGCGGGGCGACGATTCCTCGGGCGAGTTCTATTCGATCGCGGTGTCGAACGGCTACCAGCAGGTCGATAGCGGCACCAAGATGATCCATCTCGGCAAGAACACGTCGAGCCGCATCATCTCCAAGGGCATCGCAGCGGGCTTCTCGCAGAACACCTATCGCGGCCAGGTCTCGGCGCATCGCAAGGCCGCCAACGCGCGCAACTTCACCAATTGCGACTCGCTGCTGATCGGCGACCAGTGCGGCGCGCACACCGTGCCCTACATGGAGGCCAAGAACGCGACGGCGAAGTTCGAGCACGAAGCGACGACGTCGAAGATCTCCGAAGACCAGAAGTTCTATGTCATGCAGCGCGGCATTCCCGAGGAAGAGGCGATCGCGCTGATCGTCAACGGCTTCGTCAAGGATGTCATCCAACAACTGCCGATGGAGTTCGCCGTCGAGGCGCAGAAGCTGATCGGTATCAGTCTCGAGGGGAGTGTGGGGTGACAAAGTCGCCCAAGCGCGAATCCGCGGAAAAGCATGTCTATCTGCAGGATTGGATGCACCGTTGGTATGTGGCTTTGGAGCTGACGTTGTGTTTGGCCGCAGTCGGCGTTGCTTTGCTCATCGCGACCTACTCGCCGGCTGGCTTTTGGCATGGGCTTCTGGAAGCCCTGAAGCAGTTGTTAAACCAGGTTTAGCCGAGCAGACGGCTACGCATAGGACAAAATAGAAATGCTTGAGATCAAGAACCTCCATGCCCGCATCGTCGATGACGGCACCGAGATCATCCGCGGCCTGAACCTGACCGTGAAAGACGGCGAGGTCGCAGCCATCATGGGTCCGAACGGTTCGGGCAAGTCGACGTTGTCCTACATCCTCGCCGGCCGCGAGGACTATGAGGTGACCGAGGGCGACATCCTCTATAACGGCCAGTCGATCCTGGAGATGGACCCGGCCGAGCGCGCAACGGCGGGCATCTTCCTCGCCTTCCAGTATCCGATGGAAATACCGGGCGTGGCGACCATGGAATTCCTCAAAGTGGCGATGAACGAGCAGCGCAAGGCGCGCGGCGAGGAACCGCTGAAGGTGCCGGAGTTCCTGAAGCGCGTGAAGGAAGCGGCCGCCTCGCTCAGCATGGACATCAACATGCTGAAGCGTCCGCTCAATGTCGGCTTCTCGGGCGGCGAGAAGAAGCGCGCCGAGATCCTGCAGATGAAGCTGCTCGAGCCGAAGCTTTGCGTGCTGGACGAGACCGATTCCGGCCTCGATATCGACGCGCTGAAGATCGTCTCGGACGGCGTCAACGCGCTGCGTTCGCCCGACCGCGCCATCATCGTCATCACCCACTACCAGCGCCTGCTGGAGCACATCGTGCCCGACAGCGTGCACGTGCTCTACAAGGGCCAGGTCATCAAGTCCGGCGACAAGTCGCTGGCGCTCGATCTCGAGGCCAACGGCTATGCCGGCGTGATCGGCGAAGCGGCGTGAGATGGCAGTCGAGGCAAGAGCCATGAACATGCATGCACAGCCCCAAAGGACATTGGCCGAGACGGCGCTGATCGATGCCTTCGGCGAGCGGCTGTCGCAGCTGCCCGGCGACGGCGCGGTGATGGTGAAGCGCGACGACGCGATCGAGGCGATCAAGCACGGCCTGCCGACGCGCCGCGTCGAATCCTGGCACTATACGGATCTGCGCCGATTGCTGACCAAGGTGCCGGCGTTTGAGGCCGGCGCCGTCGCCAAGGCACTTGCGCCGGTTCTCGAAGGCTCCACAGTGCTGCCGGTGCTGAACGGAGTATCGCAGACGAAGCTGCCGGAGATCGACGGCGTCACCGTGCAGCGCCTGTCGGAGAAGCTCACCGACGGTAGCGTCGCGCCCGGGCTCGATCCCTATGGCGACGACGACGCGATCGGCGCGCTCAACACCGCCTTTGTCGCCGACGGCTATTTCGTCGACATCGCCGACGGCGCCGAGCTGGAAAAGCCGATCGAACTGCAGAACCTGCAGGCTGGCGGCCAGTCGCATGTGCGGCTCTTGGCGCGCGTGGGAGCCGGCGCCAAGGCGGTGATCGTCGAGCGACAGACGGGCGAGGGCGACGAGGCGCTGGTCTCTTCGGTCAGCCAGCTCGTGGTCGGGGACGGCGCGGAGGTGACCTGGCTGATCGTTCAGGAGCAGCCGGACACGGCCACGCATCTCGCCCAGTTCAAGGCGCATATCGGCAAGGACGCTAAGCTGACTCTGTTCGTGATGAATGCCGGCGGCAAGCTAGTGCGCCAGGAGGTCGTCGTCAGGACGACCGGCGAGGGCGCCGATTTCAAATTGCGTGGCATCAACCTTCTGGCCGGCGATACGCATACCGACACCACCATGGTGCTCGACCATGCGGTGCCGCACACGACCTCGAGCGAAGTGATCCGCAATGTCGTGACCGGCAAGGCGCGCGGCGTCTTCCAGGGCCGCATCAACGTGCATCAATATGCACAGAAGACCAACGCCAAGATGGCCTGCAACACGCTGCTCCTGTCGGACGATGGCGAGTTCTCGACCAAGCCGGAATTGGAAATCTTCGCCGACGACGTCGTTTGCGGCCACGGCGCCACGGTCACGGAGATCGACCACAACCATCTGTTCTACCTGATGGCGCGCGGCATCGACGAGAAAGCGGCGCGGGGCCTTCTGGTGAAGGCTTTCGTCGCCGAGGTAATCGAGGAACTGGACGACGAGGCGCTGGTCGAGGCGCTGGAAGCGCGGCTCGACGGCTGGTTTTCGACGCACGGGTAGCGCTCTTCCTTCTCCCCTTGTGGGAGAAGGTGGATCGGCGCACAGCGCCGAGACGGATGAGGGGTGTTGGACGGAGTGAGGCCTTGGCCGGCAAGGACTTGGAAATGGACCAGAAGATCGAAACCACTCCCTATGATGTCGAGGCGATCCGCCGCGACTTCCCGATCCTGTCGCGCCAGGTCTACGGCAAGCCGCTGGTCTATCTCGACAATGGAGCTTCGGCGCAGAAGCCGCAGGTGGTGCTCGACACCATCCAGCACGCCTATTCGCAGGAATACGCCAACGTGCATCGCGGGCTGCATTTCCTGTCGAACGCCGCGACGGATGCCTATGAGAAGGCGCGTGAGGCGGTGCGCCGCTTTCTCAATGCGCCGAGCACCGACAACATCGTCTTCACCTCCAACACCACCTCGGCGATCAACACGGTCGCTTATGGCTGGGGCATGCCGCGGATCGGCGAGGGCGACGAGATCGTGCTCTCGATCATGGAGCATCATTCCAACATCGTGCCATGGCACTTCATCCGCGAGCGTCAGGGCGCCAAGCTGGTCTGGGTGCCGGTCGACGATCTCGGCGCCTTCCACATCGAGGAATTCGAGAAGCGTCTGACCGACCGCACCAAGCTCGTCGCCATCACCCAGATGTCGAACGCGCTGGGCACTGTGACGCCGATCAAGGAAATCGTGCGCATCGCGCATGCGCGTGGAATTCCCGTGCTCGTCGACGGCAGCCAGAGCGCCGTGCACATGCCGATCGACGTGCAGGACCTCGACTGCGATTTCTTCGTCTTCACCGGCCACAAGGTCTACGGGCCGTCGGGCATCGGCGTGCTCTACGGCAAGAAGGACAGGCTGGAAGAGATGCGGCCGTTCATGGGCGGCGGCGAAATGATCGAGGAGGTGACGGAAGACATCGTCACCTACAACGATCCGCCGCATCGCTTCGAGGCCGGCACGCCGCCGATCGTGCAGGCGATTGGGCTGGGCGCGGCGTTGGACTATATGGACAGAGTGGGCCGTGAGCGTATCGCCGCGCACGAGGCGGACCTCAAGACCTACGCGCATGAGCGGCTGCGCGCCATCAACTCGCTGCGCATCTTCGGCGACGCGCCAGGCAAGGGCGCCATCGTCTCGTTCGAATTGCAGGGTATCCATGCGCATGACGTGTCGATGGTGATCGACCGGCAGGGCGTGGCGGTGCGCGCGGGCACCCATTGCGCTCAGCCGCTGTTGAAACGCTTCGGCGTCACTTCCACATGCAGGGCATCGTTCGGCATGTATAATACGAGGGCCGAAGTCGACGCTTTGGCCGAGGCGCTGGAAAAGGCGCGGAAATTCTTCGGGTGACGACAATGGACGATGTGAGCACCACCACAGACACCGCGCCGGAAACGGCCGGCAATGGCATTGTCTCGGCCTCGGCCATCCCCGCCGACGAGTTGGCACGGCTGACCGACGACATCGTCTCGGCGCTGAAGACGGTCTACGATCCGGAAATCCCGGCCGACATCTACGAGCTTGGCCTCGTCTACAAGATCGACATCGAGGACGACCGGACCGTCAAGATCGACATGACCTTGACCGCGCCCGGCTGCCCCGTGGCCGGCGAAATGCCGGGCTGGGTCGAGAACGCCGTGGGCGCCGTCGAGGGCGTGTCAGGCGTCGAGGTCAAGATGACCTTCGATCCGCCGTGGACGCCCGATCGGATGTCGGAAGAGGCGCAGGTCGCGGTAGGCTGGTATTGAGCTTGACTTGCGCGCCAGGTGAAACTTCACCATCTTAAAGGCAGACTCAGTCCGCAGGCCTTGAACCTGCGCGAATGCGGAGAATGACATGGGACGCTTTGCCGTCATCACGATGACCGAAAAGGCCGCCGACCGGGTGCGCGAGATCGTGGCCACCCGCGACAACGCACATGGCATCCGCCTCGGCATCAAGAAGGGCGGCTGCGCTGGCATGGAGTACACGGTCGACCTGGTGACCGAGCCCAATCCCAAGGATGATCACATCGAGCGCGACGGCGCGCACGTCTATGTTGCGCCGGAGGCGGCGCTCTTCCTGTTTGGCACCGAGATGGACTTCGAGCAGACGACGCTGCGCACTGGCTTCACCTTCAAGAATCCGAACCAGAGCTCGGCCTGCGGCTGCGGCGAGTCGGTCGAGTTGAAGCCGGCGGACTTGAAGGCGCTTGCCGAGGCACGCGCCTCGGCCTGACCCCTTCCTTTGTCCCGTTTACGGGAGAAGGTGGCCCGAAGGGCCGGATGAGGGGTAAGTGCGAAGGTTTGAGCGGCTGGCGCTGCCCCTCATCTGCCTGCCGGCATCTTCTCCGTGAGCGGGGAGAAGAGAGCTAATCCACCCACATCGCTGTCCGCTTGTGCCAGTCGGCGATCGACTCTTCTGGATAGACGTCGAACACCTTGTCCTTCTTGCCGATCACCGGCTCGACCCAGTTCGCCTTGTATTTCAGCATCAGATGCACCCTTTCCGGAGGCTTCGGCAGGTCGCTGTCGATGGCCGAGGCGAAGGGATGGACGAGGTCCGGCCAGGTCGGGTCGTAGAGCCAAAGCGCCGAGCCGCATTTCCTGCAGAAATTGCGCTCTCCGGTCGAGACCTCGCAACGCGGACGCTCGTCATCCTCGATCTTGGCGCAGTAGACGCCGAGGTTGCGCTTGCCCCTGATGTTCATGGTCTCGTAGACGGCGCCGAGATTGATGGCGAAACCGCCGCCGCCCTGCTGCTTGCGGCAGATCGAGCAGTAGCAGAGCATGAACGGCACCGGCGTGTGGCTTTCGACTTCGAAGGCGACGGCGCCGCAGCGGCAGGAGCCTTTGAGCAGGACAGGCATGGCGGATACTCCATCTTCGGACCTCAACTTGTCAGCATGCTCTTGGTTGCGGGAATGACAAGGTCCATGCCGGGTGAGATGATGCTGCATGGACGACGCGCGCCTTGAAGAACTGTTCGACAACCTTGGCCCGATCAGCATTAGAAAACTGTTCGGCGGCAAGGGTATCTATTGCGATGGCGTCATCGTCGCCGTCGTCGTGCGCGGCGAGTTGATGCTGAAGGCGGACGAGGAGAGCATTCCCGATTTCAGGGCCGCCGGCTGCAGCCAGTGGACCTATACCGGCTCGAGGCACGGCAAGGAGGTGGCGATGCCCTATTGGAGCATTCCCGACCAGGCCTTCGACGATCCAGACGAGATGGCGATCTGGGCGCGGCGCGCCTATGAAGCGGGACGACGGGCGGGCAAATAACCCTATAGCGCCTTGGCAATTTCCGCGGCCAGCCGCGCATTGTTCTCGACCAGCGCGATGTTGGTCTTGAGGCTGCGGCCGCCGGTCAGTTCCAGGATCTTCGAAAGCAGGAACGGTGTCACCGCCTTGCCCGTGACGTTGAGAGCCTCGGCGGCCTTCTGCGCGGCTTGGATGTAGCCGTCCATCTCGGCGGTCGGGATCTCGTCACTCTGTGGTACCGGGTTGGCGACCAGAATGCCGCCGCCCAGGCCAAGCGCCTGGCGCGTGCGGTGGAAATGCGCGATCTCTTCGGCTGAATGGAGCGTCAGCGGCGCGCGGAACGGCGACTGCCTGGACCAGAAGGCCGGCATGGTCTCGCTGCGATGGCCGATGACTGGCACGCCGCGCGTCTCCAGCACTTCCAGCGTCTTTGCGATGTCCAGGATCGCCTTGGCGCCGGCCGAGACGACGATGACCGGCGTGCGCGCCAATTCGTCGAGGTCGGCCGAGATGTCGAAGCTTTTCTCGGCGCCCTTGTGGACGCCGCCGATGCCGCCGGTGGCGAAGACTTTTATGCCGGCCATGTGCGCGGTGATCATCGTGGCCGCAACCGTGGTGCCGCCGGTGCGCCCTTGCGCCACTGCAAAGCCGATATCGGCGCGCGACAGCTTCATGGCGTCGCCGGTCATGGCGAGGGATTCGCGCTCGCCGTCGGACAGGCCGATCTTGATACGGCCATTGACCACGGCGATCGTCGCCGGCACGGCGCCGGCATTGGCGATGATCTGCTCGACCTTGGCCGCCATGGCGCCGTTGTCGGGGTAGGGCATGCCGTGGGTGATGATGGTGCTTTCCAGCGCCACCACGGGCCGGCCGGCGGCAAGCGCGTCCGCCACGGGCGGATGGATGTCGACGAAGGGGCGGGCGGTATCCGGCGTCATTTCTGTCTCCGATCCGAAGGAATTGCTCCGTTGGTGGCCCTATGCCACCTCCCGCGCCTCCGGCACAAGGGCGAGCGCTTGCGTGAAGTTGGCGTTCGTGAAGGACGGCACGGCCTCGGGGCTCTCGATCGCCAGCATTGCCGCGGCAAGACCTTCGCGCAGCGCGGCGCGCAGCGGCAGGCCGCGCAACAAGGCGGCGACCGTCGCGCCGGTCAGGGCGTCGCCGGCGCCGGTCACGTCGGCAACCTTTCGCGGCGTGGGCGGATCGACTTCGAAGATGCCGGTGTCGTCGAAGGCCAGAACCGAAGCGCTGCCGGCCGTAACGACGCCGGCGTCAAGGCCAGCCTGCCTGAGCCTGTGGACGATGCTTTCTCCCAATGGCTCGGCGCCGACCAGCGCGGCCGCTTCGCGTCGGTTCATGAACAGCAACGACAGATCGCCGAGCAGCGGCATCAGGCGAACGACCTTGGCCGGCGACACGGCGATGGCGAAGACCGGCCGGCCGCCGGAGAGTGCCACCAGGCGCTCCAGCGCCGCCGTCGGCAGGTTGGCGTCGCACAGGATGGCGTCGGCGGCGGCGATCGCCTCGCGCACCTTGGAGCGCCTTATCTGCTTGGGGAAGGCGAGGTCATAGAGCGTCATGTCGGCCAGCCCGACGATCAACTCGCCCTCGGCGTCGATCAGCGCCGTGTAGCTTGGCGTCGTGCGGTCGAGGAACACCACCGAAAGGTCCGTTATCCCGGCGTTGTCGATCGCCAAGGCGACCGTATCCGCCGCCGCGTCGCCGCCGCGCACCGAAATCAGCGATGCCGAGACGCCACGCTTGACCACGCAGCGCAGGGCGTTGAAAACGACGCCGCCGACATCCTCGCGCATGATGCCGGGGTTGGAGGCCGCGGGCACATAGGTGCCGGTAACCTGGCCTCGCCGATCTATATGGGCGCCGCCCAGCGCGAGAATATTTGGGGATGTCGGCATCTGGGATCGGTGACTTTCGTTGATCGTGCGGCTGCGCACACTAGGTTCCTGGGCATCGCCTCGCAATCTCAGTCGCGATTCGGCACGGCCGGATATCGAATTCTATCTGGACCAGTTGTGTTGGTCTGCACCAGTCCTGGTGAGACAAAAATAGAACAAATCAAGATATTGTTTGTTTTTCAAATAGCTATCGCCCCTTGCCAAATGAGAACAAAAAAGGTACAAAATGGTAGGGATCACGGATTGTCCGGCCTTCATTGACGACCAAGGGGTGATGTATCATGGCTCAGAATACTTTGCGGCTTGTAGAGGATAAGGCAGTGGACAAATCAAAGGCTCTGGACGCGGCGCTGTCGCAGATCGAGCGCGCTTTCGGCAAGGGCTCGATCATGCGGCTCGGCGCCAACGAGAAGGTGGTCGAGATAGAAACCGTGCCGACCGGCTCGCTCGGTCTCGACATCGCGCTCGGCGTCGGCGGCCTGCCGCGCGGCCGCATCATCGAGATTTACGGGCCGGAAAGCTCGGGCAAGACGACGCTGGCACTGCATACGGTCGCGGAGGCCCAGAAGAAGGGCGGCATCTGCGCCTTCGTCGATGCCGAGCACGCGCTCGATCCGGTCTATGCCCGCAAGCTCGGCGTCGACCTGGAAAACCTCCTGATCTCGCAGCCCGACACAGGCGAGCAGGCGCTGGAAATCTGCGACACGCTGGTGCGCTCGGGCGCCATCGACGTGCTGGTGGTCGACTCGGTCGCGGCATTGACGCCGCGCGCCGAAATCGAAGGCGAGATGGGCGACGCGCTGCCCGGTCTTCAAGCACGCCTGATGAGCCAGGCGCTGCGCAAGCTGACCGCCTCGATCTCGCGATCCAACACCATGGTCATCTTCATCAACCAGATCCGCATGAAGATCGGCGTCATGTTCGGCTCGCCCGAGACGACCACGGGCGGCAACGCGCTGAAATTCTACGCCTCGGTGCGCCTCGACATCCGCCGCATCGGCTCGGTCAAGGACCGCGACGAGGTGGTCGGCAACCAGACCCGCGTCAAGGTGGTCAAGAATAAGCTGGCTCCGCCCTTCAAGGTGGTCGAGTTCGACATCATGTATGGCGAGGGCGTGTCCAAGACCGGCGAGCTCGTCGATCTCGGCGTCAAGGCCGGCGTGGTCGAGAAGTCGGGCGCCTGGTTCTCCTATAATTCGCAACGTCTGGGCCAGGGTCGCGAGAACGCCAAGCTGTTCCTGCGCGACAATCCCGACACGGCGCGCGAGATCGAGATGGCGCTCAGGCAGAATGCCGGGCTGATCGCCGAGAAATTCCTCGAGAATGGCGGCTCCGAAGGCGGCGACGACGGTTTCGAGGACGAAGCCGGCGCCATGTAGGGCGCGTTGCCCGCAACCAGTCGGCTTAGCCGGAGTTTGGTCACAATCCTGGTTTATCGGCTTATGCTTATGTAATCGAGTTCTTGAGTACTGCGTACCCGAACCGCCGGCCTTCGCGCCGGCGGTTTTGCGTTTTGCGGACAATTTCGAGCTGCCGCTCGCTTGCTGATTGGCCTAACCGCGTGTTTCTGGACAGGCTCAAGAGCTATCGCTAAAAGGCCCATCTATCTTCAGTAATACCAAAGCCCATTTGCCGCCGGCCGGGCCGGTGGTTCTTGCGAAAAAGGCAGTATGCAATGAGTGGCGTCAACGACATCCGGTCGACATTCCTCGACTACTTCCGCAAGGAGGGCCACGAGATCGTCGCCTCCAGCCCGCTGGTGCCGCGCAACGATCCGACGCTGATGTTCACCAATGCCGGCATGGTGCAGTTCAAGAACGTCTTCACCGGATTGGAGAAGCGTCCCTATTCGCGCGCCGCGACTGCGCAGAAGAGCGTGCGCGCCGGAGGCAAGCACAACGACCTCGACAATGTCGGCTACACCGCGCGCCATCTCACCTTCTTCGAGATGCTCGGCAATTTCTCGTTCGGCGACTATTTCAAGGAGCGCGCGATCGAGCTTGCCTGGAACCTGATCACCAAGGGTTTCGGGCTGAAGAAGGACAAGCTGCTCGTCACCGTCTATCACACCGACGACGAGGCCGCGGCTTACTGGAAGAAGATCGCCGGCTTCTCGGATGACCGCATCATCCGGATTCCTACCTCGGACAATTTCTGGGCGATGGGCGACACCGGCCCGTGCGGCCCTTGCTCGGAGATCTTCATCGATCGCGGCGAGCGTATCTGGGGCGGCCCGCCCGGCAGCCCGGAGGAAGACGGCGACCGGTTCCTGGAATTCTGGAACCTGGTGTTCATGCAGTACGAGCAGGTGACGAAGGAAGAGCGCATCGACCTGCCGCGTCCTTCGATCGACACCGGCATGGGCCTGGAGCGCATGGCCTCCATCCTGCAGGGCGTCGAGAGTGTCTTCGAAACCGACCTGTTCAGGCACCTGATCGATGCGGCATCCTCCGCGCTCGGGCAGGGGCCGAACCAGGAGAACGTCGCATCGTATCGCGTGATCGCCGATCATCTGCGCTCGTCCTCTTTCCTGGTGGCGGATGGCGTGCTGCCGTCCAACGAGGGGCGCGGTTATGTGCTGCGCCGCATCATGCGCCGCGCCATGCGCCATGCTCAGCTGCTCGGCGCCAAGGAGCCGTTGATGTGGCAGCTGGTGCCTGCGCTGGTGCGCGAAATGGGTCAGGCCTATCCCGAACTGGTGCGCGGCGAGGCGCTGATCACCGAGACGCTGAAGCTAGAGGAAACACGCTTCCGCAAGACGCTGGTGCGCGGGCTCGGCCTGCTGTCCGACGCCACCGAGACGCTGCACGCCGGCGACATGCTCGACGGAGAGACGGCTTTCAAGCTCTACGATACCTACGGCTTTCCGCTCGACCTGACGCAGGACGCGTTGCGCCAGCGCAGCATTTCGGTCGACATCGCCGGCTTCACCGACGCGATGGAGCGGCAGAAAGCCGAGGCGCGCGCGCATTGGGCGGGCTCGGGCGAGGCTGCGACCGAGACGGTATGGTTCTCGGTGCGCGAAAAGACCGGCGCGACCGAGTTCCTCGGCTACGAGACTGAAGCTGCGGAAGGCATCGTCCAGGCGCTGGTCAAGGACGGCAAAACCATCGACAGCGCGGGCCAGGGCGATGCGGTCGCCGTGGTCGTCAACCAGACGCCGTTCTATGGCGAATCCGGCGGCCAGATGGGCGACACCGGTGTTATCTCCGGCGAGGGTTTCTCGATCGAGATTTCCGATACGCAGAAGAAGGCCGACGGCCTGTTCGTGCATATCGGCAAGGTGGCTAAAGGCACGGTCAAGACCGGTGCCGCAGTGGAGCTCAAGGTCGACCACGGCCGCCGCTCGAAGCTGCGCGCCAACCATTCCGCGACGCATCTCATCCACGAGGCGCTACGCGAGGTGCTAGGCACTCATGTCGCGCAGAAGGGCTCGTTGGTCGCGCCCGATCGCCTGCGCTTCGACATTTCGCACAACAAGCCGATCTCGGCCGATGAGCTCGACGAGGTCGAGCGCATGGCCAACGAGATTGTCGTGCAGAACAGCCCCGTGACGACACGGTTGATGTCGGTCGACGACGCGATCGCTGAGGGCGCCATGGCGCTGTTCGGCGAGAAATATGGCGACGAGGTGCGCGTCGTGTCGATGGGCACGGGCCTGCATGGCGCCAAGGCCAATCGTCCCTATTCCGTCGAGCTTTGCGGCGGCACGCATGTGAAGTCGACCGGAGATATCGGCCTGGTGCGCATCCTATCGGACAGCGCGGTCGCGGCTGGCGTGCGACGCATCGAAGCGCTGACCGGAGAAGCGGCGCGCAGGCATCTCGACGAGCAGGACAGGCGGCTGAAGGCGGCTGCGGCGACCCTCAAGATATCGCCGGCCGACGTGCCGGCACGCGTCGAGGCGCTGCTCGAAGAGCGCAAGAAGCTCGAGAAAGAGCTTACCGAGGCGCGCAAGAAACTGGCGCTGGGCGGCGGTTCGACCGTTGCCGATGCGGCCGCGAACGAGACGGTCGCCGGCGTCGGCTTCCTTGGCAAGGCGGTCACCGGCGTGGCGCCGAAGGACCTGAAGCCGCTGGCGGATGCCGGCAAGAAGACGCTCGGCTCCGGCGTGGTCGTTTTCGTCGGCGCCGGCGAGGACAACAAGGCGAGCGTGGTCGTCGGCGTCACCGACGATCTGACCGGCCGCTTCAGCGCCGTCGATCTGGTGCGCGTCGCGTCCGCCGCGCTCGGCGGGCAGGGTGGCGGCGGCCGCCCTGACATGGCGCAGGCCGGCGGCCCAGACGCCTCCAAGGCCAACGACGCGATCGCGGCGGTCAAGGCGGCGCTCGATGAAGGTCCTCGTTCTTGGCGGCTATGGACTGATCGGAGAAGCCGTCCTCGAACGATTGGCCGACGACGGCCATGACCTGAACGGGCTTGGTCGCGATGTCAGCCGGGCGCGTCGCCGCAAGCCCGATATGCAATGGATCGCGGCGGACATGTCGCGGTTTCTCACGGCAGCGGACTGGATCCCCCTGCTTGCCGGCGTGGACGCGGTGGTGAATGCCGCCGGCGCCTTGCAGGACGGCCCGCGCGACCAGTTGGACGGCTATCCACCGGCGTTCGGTCGAAGCGCTCGTGGCGGCCTGCGAGCAGGCCGGTGTGCGCCGGCTGGTGCAGATTTCAGCGGTCGGCGCGGACCTCAAGTCAGACAGCGCCTTCTTTCGCACCAAGGCGGAAGGCGACCGCGCCATCGCTTCGTCTTCGCTCGACTGGACGATCCTGCGGCCCGGTCTTGTCATCGCCCCCGCCGCTTACGGCGGAACGGCCTTGCTGCGCGCCCTGGCCGTGTTTCCCTGGATCGTCCCTGCCGTGCTTGCGGACCGGCCGATCCAGACCGTATCGGTGTGGGATGTCGAGGAGGCGGTTTCGCGCGCCGTCGCCGGTCACTTGCCGCGCGGGCTGGTTATCGATCTGGTCGAGAAACAGGCCAGGCCCCTTGCCGACATCCTCCTCGAATTCCGTGGCTGGCTCGGCCTGCGCAAGGCGCCAGTGGTGGCGGTGCCGGCGATCGTCGGCCGGCTCGCCAGCGTGGCCGCCGACGGGCTGGGATTGCTCGGCTGGCGATCTCCCTTGCGCAGCGCGGCCCTAGCCGCGCTTGAGAAGGGTGTCACCGGCGATGCCAGGACGTGGAGCGAAATAGCTGGTCGTCCGCCTCGGCCGCTCGAAGCAACGCTGGCTGCCATGCCGGCGCATATCCAGGAGCGATGGTTCGCGCGGCTCTGGCTCCTGAAGCCGGTGGTGTTGGGGATGCTGTCGATATTCTGGCTCGTCTCCGGCTTGGTCGGCTTCGTCCGGCAGGACGCGGCCGCCGGCATTCTCATCTCGCGCGGGCTGTCACAGGAGGTGGCGCTCGATATGGTACTTGCCGGTAGCGTCGCGGACATCCTTGTCGGCGTAGCGGTCCTGGTGCGCTCCTTGGCACGGCCGGCTTTGATGGCGATGTTTGCCATCACCTTGCTTTACATGGCGGCGGCGACCGCGCTGGCGCCCGATCTGTGGCTTGATCCGCTGGGTGCAATGGTCAAGGCCGTGCCCGTCCTTGGCCTCGTCCTGGTGGCGCTGGCGATCCTGGAGGAACGGTGAGCATCTCAGCCGACATATTGCGCTGGCTGCATATCGTCGGCGCGACCGTGCTGTTCGGGACCGGCGCCGGCATTGCCTTCTTCATGTTGATGGCGCAGCGTAGCGGCCGAGCCGAGATCGTCGCCCATGTTGCCGGCACAGTCGTCATCGCCGACACCATCTTCACCGCGACGGCCGTTGTCGCGCAGCCGATCACGGGCGTGCTTTTGGCTCGCGCCACCGGCTGGCCACTCTCTGAAGGCTGGATCGTGCTGTCGGTGCTGCTTTACATAGCGACCGGCCTGTTCTGGCTGCCGGTGGTCTGGATCCAGGTCCGCATTCGCGATCTGGCGCGACGGGCGGTGCGCGAAGGGGCGCCCTTGCCGGACGAGGAAAGGCGCCTCTTTCGCATTTGGCTCGCCTTGGGATTTCCGGCCTTCGGCGCTGTGCTCGCGATCCTCTGGCTGATGGTGACACGGCCCCAAATAGGATACTAGAGATTCACCGCTTCACGGAAACGGTGAAACGCTCCATCCCTTTGTTTTGACGCAATTCCGGGCGGAAAACCGCTCAAGCTATCCTGGAATTGCTCTCACGCCGTCATTAGTCGCGGGTCAGGTCCGGGCCAGCTAGCCGGTCTTTTTGGTTTGGCGAAGCTCTGGCGGGCCGAAATACGCCCATACCAGTCGCGTACCTCGGCAAACCGGGCGAGCATATCCGCTCCGTCCGCCGCCTTTATGAAGTAGCCAATGATCGGCGCCGCATGCAGGTCGGCCAGCGTTAGCTGGTCGCCAAGCAGCCAAGGCCCCTCTGGCTTCAGCGATGTCAGAACCTTGAGCACCGTCTCAGCCCGGCTGAGCCCGCTGGCGATCAGTGTCTCGTCGGCCGGCATCTTCTCCAGCCGCTCGACCGCGACGTCCCATACCATGGCGCGATAGCCATACGCGTCCAGCAGCCCGGCAATCTGGCTGATCCTCGCACGACCACGCGCGTCGGCGGGCTGCAGGGCCGGACCGGCAAAAGCCTCGTCGACGTAGCGTGCGATGGCGCTGGTCTCGAACAGCCGGAAGCCGTCATGTTCGAAGGCCGGGATGCGGCCGAACGGGTGGTGTTCGAGATACCAGTCCGGAACGCCCTCGGCCGCGAAAATGTCGAGCGGGACGAGTTCATAGTCGACGCCCTTTTCCTCCAGCGTCATGCGCGCGATGCGCACATAGACGCTGTAATCGGCGCCATAGAGGATCGGTTTTCTCATCCGGCCCGGCCCTCCGCTATGGCTCCCGGCGTTCGTCGCATGAAAGGTCCATTTCGGGGCTTTTCATGCACTTCGCGCACCGCTTCTCACCCCATGGCCTTCTGCAGGTTCTCGTCGATCTTGTCGAGAAAGCCGGCAGTCGAAAGCCAGGGCTGGTCGGGGCCGATCAGCAGCGACAGGTCCTTGGTCATGAAGCCGGACTCGACGGTTTGGATGCAGACCTTCTCCAGCGTCTCGGCGAAGCGCTTCAGCTCGGCGTTGTCGTCGAGCTTGGCGCGGTGGGCGAGGCCGCGCGTCCAGGCGAAGATCGAGGCGATCGAATTGGTCGAGGTTTCCTCGCCCTTCTGGTGCTGGCGATAGTGGCGGGTCACGGTGCCGTGCGCGGCTTCAGCTTCCACCGTCTTGCCGTCCGGCGTCATCAGCACCGAGGTCATCAGGCCGAGCGAGCCGAACCCTTGCGCGACCGTGTCGGACTGCACGTCGCCGTCATAGTTCTTGCAGGCCCAGACATAGCCGCCCGACCATTTCAGGCTCGAAGCGACCATGTCGTCGATCAGGCGGTGCTCGTACCAGAGCTTCCTCGCCTTGAACTCGGCCTCGAACTCCTTCTCGTAGACCTCCTGGAAGATGTCCTTGAAGCGGCCGTCATAGGCCTTGAGGATGGTGTTCTTGGTCGACAGATAGACCGGGAAGTTGCGCAGCAGGCCGTAATTCAGCGAGGCGCGGGCGAACTCGCGGATCGACTCGTCGAGATTGTACATGGCCATGGCGACGCCAGCGCCCGGCGCGTCATAGACCTCGTGCTCGATCACCTGGCCGTCCTCGCCGACGAACTTGATCGTCAGCTTGCCCTTGCCGGGGAAGCGGAAGTCGGTGGCGCGATACTGGTCGCCGAAGGCATGACGGCCGACAACGATCGGCTTGGTCCAGCCCGGCACCAGGCGCGGCACGTTCTTCATGATGATCGGCTCGCGGAAGATGGTGCCGCCGAGGATGTTGCGGATGGTGCCGTTGGGCGACTTCCACATCTTCTTCAGCTTGAATTCCTCGACCCGGGCCTCGTCGGGGGTGATCGTCGCGCATTTCACGCCGACGCCGTATTTCTTGATGGCGTTGGCCGAGTCGATGGTCACCTGGTCGTTGGTGGCGTCGCGGTTCTCGATGCCGAGGTCGTAATACTCAAGCTTCAGGTCGAGATAAGGGTGGATCAGCTTGTCCTTGATGAACTGCCAGATGATGCGGGTCATCTCGTCGCCGTCGAGCTCGACGACCGGGTTCGCCACCTTGATCTTCGCCATGGAAAGAATGCCTCGTTGCTGGGGAATTTGAACGGCCTTGCCCGCATGGTTTCGGCCGGGGATGCGGAGCGTATATCAAAGGCTTTTTCAGCGCGCAAACCGCGATCCGCGCCGTGCCGGAAGGGTGCCGCTGTTGTGAATGCTTCATTTTCCGGGCCGGATGTGGCAGGGGACGCCGAAACGCCGCAAACTCCGGTTACCGATGACCATGCCAGCCACCGAAAATACAGCCAACACCGCTTCCGCCGGACCGGCGATCATACTGGTCGAGCCGCAGCTCGGCGAGAATATCGGCATGGTCGCGCGCGCCATGGCTAATTTTGGCCTTTCCGAGCTCAGGCTGGTGAACCCGCGTGACGGCTGGCCGAGCGAGAAGGCGCGCGCGGCGGCGAGCCGCGCCGACCACGTCATCGACGCCACCAGGGTCTTCGACGATCTGGCCTCGGCGGTCGCCGATCTCAACTTCGTCTTCGCCACAACGGCGCGCGAGCGCGACGGCTTCAAGCCGGTGCGTGGGCCGGTGGAAGCGGGCAGGGCGCTCAGGGCGCGTGCTGAGGCAGGGCTACGCACCGGCATCCTGTTCGGCCGCGAGCGCTTCGGCCTTTATAATGACGAGGTCGGGCTTGCTGACGAGATCGTCACCTTTCCGGTCGATCCCGGCTTCTCCTCGCTCAACATTGCCCAGGCAGTGCTTTTGATGTCCTATGAATGGATGAAGTCCGGCCTCGCCGACGAGACCCAGACCAATTTCTCCGGGCCCGAGCTGGCGCCGGCCACCAAAGAGCAGTTGCACAGCCTGTTCGCCTATCTGGAGAACGCGCTGGAGGCGCGGGGCTACTTTCGTCCGCAAGAAAAGAAACCGAAGATGGTCGACAATCTGCGCGCCGTGCTGACGCGCGCCGGCTTCGCCGAGCCGGAGCTCAAGGTTCTGCGCGGCATCATCTCGTCGCTGGACAGGTTTTCACCGGCCATGCCGCGCGGCGACGGGTCGCCCGGGGACGATCCGAGGCGGCTGCCGGCCGGCGTGCGAGCGAAGGACGATGATAGCTGAACCGTGGAGAAGGGCGCGCACGATTACGAGCTGCGCAAAGGCTGCTGGGCTTTGCCATTTCGGCACCATGATCATTCACGATAAGAGCGTCGCTGGCCGATCACGGGCCAAGTTCCTCCTTCGGGTTCGACAAAGATGAGCGATCGATCAAGCCAACGCCCGATCCTGATGTTCGATTCCGGCGTTGGCGGGCTGACCGTGCTGCGGGAAGCGCGCGTGCTCATGCCGGACCGTCGCTTCGTCTATGTCGCAGACGATGCGGCTTTTCCTTACGGCGCCTGGGAGGAGCCGGCGCTCAAGGAACATATCCTTACGCTGTTCGGCAAGTTGCTCGACCGACTGCAGCCGGCGATTTCGGTCATTGCCTGCAACACAGCCTCGACGCTGGTGATCGATGCGCTGCGCGAGAAGTTTCCTGGCCATCCTTTCGTGGGCACGGTGCCGGCGATCAAGCCCGCCGCCGAACGCACGCGCTCGGGCCTCGTCTCGGTGCTGGCGACGCCCGGCACGGTGAAGCGGCAGTACACCCGAGATCTGATCAGCAAATGGGCGCAAAAGTGTCATGTGCGCCTGGTAGGCAGCGACCGGCTGGCTGGCCTCGCCGAGATCTATATGCGCCAGGGCTTTGTGGACGAGGAGGCTGTACGGGCCGAAATCGCGCCCTGTTTCATCGAACGGGAGGGCAACCGCACCGACATCGTCGTGCTTGCCTGCACGCATTACCCGTTTCTCGTCAACCGCATGCGCAAGACCGCGCCCTGGCCAGTCGACTGGATCGATCCGGCCGAGGCGATCGCGCGGCGTGCCATGTCGTTGCTCGAGCCGGCCGCTGAGACATCTGGCGACAGCGAGCCCGACCTTGCCATCTTCACCTCAGGGAAGGTGGATTTCGCCACGAGGCGGTTGATTCAGGGTTTTGGGCTGGCCGCACGTTAGGCCGCGTTGATATTCAGGTGACGCCGTTCTGCAATTGCCGGTTGATGCGCTTCCGGTGCTCACGAAACTTCAAGCGCGCTCCGCTCCGGTTCTCGGAACCTGCCATTTTCGACTGGGCCCGGCCTGAATCTCAGCATGTGCTGGAATATCCGTGACTCAATCAGATGCGGCAGGCTCGAAGACGACGCTGCGCTGATCCGGATCAGCCGAGACCAGCTTTAGCGTGAGATCCTCGCCCTCCCTGAGCCCGGAGGCCTTGACGTTGGCCACGACAGGTATGTCGGCAAGCTGCGCGCGGACGCCATGGTCGACGATGTCGGTTACGACCGCCTTGAAAGTCTCGCCCTCGCGCCCCTTGAGCATGACCGCCTCGGCGAGGTCGATCGCAGCGTGGTTGATCTGCGAAGCGCGGGCATCCGCGCGCCCCATCACCTTCGGCAATCTGGCGAAGGCATCGGTGACTGCCTGCGGCACTGTCTGGCCGTTGGCGATCGCCAGCGCGCAGCGCACGACGTAGCGGTCGGCCAGCCGCCTGAGCGGCGCGGTGGCGTGGGCGTAGGTGGCGGCCAACGCTTCATGCCAGGGGACGACGCCCTCCTGGTAGGCCTGGTAGGACGCGCCGTTGCCCGCGCGGCGGATTTCCAGCATGAGCGCGGCCTGCCTCGGATCGGTCGGATCGAGCGTGCGCTGAAAGTCGCTGAGGCTGGTGGAGGCAGGCCAGGACAGGCCGAGCGCCTGTGCCGCGTTGCGCAGTCTTTGCACTTTGGACGCATCCGGCCCCGACATCACCCGGAACAACCCGGTCTTGTGCGCCAGCATGGCGTCCGCAATCGCCATATTGGCGGCCAACGAAAGCGCGGCGTTGTCCTGCTCGGATTGCAGGAGCGGCCGGAATGAAAGCCGGAACGTGCCATCGGCAAGCTTCTCCACCTCCTGCTCGGGCGGGTCCACACGCGAAGCGCCGCGGCGTTCTTCGTTTGCCGCCATGCGCCGCGCCAGTTCCGCGAAACCGGCTGGAAGGTCCGAGGCCTGCACGCTGTCATAAGCGAGCTTGGCGCGGCTTTTAATGATTGCCCGCTCCGCGGCGTCGAGCTTCACCGCGCCGTCCCCGGCGACGCGGATGGTGAAGATGATTGCCGGACGCGGCCCGTCGGGCAACAAGCTTGCCGCACCCTCGGCAAGCACCGGCGGATAGAGCCCGGCCTTGCCGTCCGGCAAATAAAGCGTCTCGCCCCGGCTCCAGGCTTCGAGGTCGACCGCGTCGCCGTCCTCGGCGAACCAGGCCACGTCGGCAATGGCATAATGGAGGAGAAGATCGCCACCGCTGGCGTCGATCGAGAAGGCCTGGTCAAGATCGGTGGAACTCGCCGGATCGAGCGTGACGAAGGACATCGCTGTCCTGTCGGCATGCTGGTCGGGCGCACGTTTGGCCGCTGCTTCCGCCGTGGCAGCCACCTCCGGCGGGAAACCATCCGGGACATGGAATTCGGTGCGGATCTTCGAGAGCCCGGTGGAAAGTGCCTGTGAAGGATCGGTCAGCGATTTCATGCCGCTGTCCTACACTGGCGCTCAGGGTGCTGGAAGGCTCCAAAGAGAATCGCCGATGCCGATGGACTGAGCCGTCAACGCCGGAACCGGTGCCGAGACGCGGCGTTTTCAATCACAGCAAAGGAGAAACCATCATGCCCGCCAGATCGCAAGCCCAGCAAAAGGCCGCCGGCGCGGCGCTTTCGGCCAAACGTGGCGAGACCAGGAAAAGCGAGCTCAAAGGCGCTTCGCGCGAAATGTATGACTCGATGAGCGAGAAGCAGCTCGAGGAATTCGCCGACACCAAGCGCAAGGGCCTGCCCAGCAAAAAGTCTTAGGTCGGGAGATCGAATGAAACCCGCGGCCTCCGTCGGATCCTTGCCGCAAAATCAGTGACGCCACCAGGGTGTTCGGATCTCGAGATGCCCGGTTCCGTCCCGATGGCTCCGCCATGGCTGGCATCGCATGCAACGTGCAGAATGCAATAGAGTTGCGGACCTCGCGGCCAGCCGTAAGCTTGACAGCGGTTAAATCTGTCTTTAACAGCCCCACCAACACCGGGTGGCGACGCCCGGTGGTTTCTTTTGACGTGTCCCGTGGGTTTTCCGTCGCTTTGCGTGGAAAACCCTGTCAGGCCTCGAAAACGGGGGCCAGAGGAGGGCGCGTTTCCTTCGCCCGGAGCCATGGGGTTTCCGGGTACGTTGTTTTGAAAGGGAATGCGATGAGCAAGCGCGAATCCGCGAAATACAAGATCGACCGCCGTCTCGGCGAAAACATCTGGGGCCGCCCGAAGTCCCCGGTCAACAAGCGTGAATACGGCCCAGGCCAGCACGGCCAACGCCGCAAGGGCAAGCTTTCCGACTTCGGCCTGCAGCTGCGCGCCAAGCAGAAGCTGAAGGGCCACTATGGCGACGTTTCGGAAAAGCAGTTCCGCAAGGTCTATGAAGAGGCCAACCGCCGCAAGGGCGATACCTCCGAGAACCTGATCGGCCTGCTGGAGTCGCGCCTCGACGCGATCGTCTATCGCGCCAAGTTCGTGCCGACCATCTTCGCCGCCCGTCAGTTCGTCAATCACGGCCATGTCAACGTCAACGGCAAGCGCACCAATATCGGTTCGTATCGCTGCAAGCCGGGCGACGTGATCGAGGTGCGCGAGAAGTCGAAGCAGCTCGTCATCGTGCTGGAATCGGTGGCTCTCGCCGAGCGCGACGTGCCGGACTACATCGAAGCCGATCACAACAAGATGACCGCGACCTTCGCGCGCGTTCCGGGCCTGTCGGACGTTCCGTTCGCGGTGCAGATGGAACCGAACCTGGTCGTCGAATTCTACTCGCGCTGATCGAACACTATCAGCCGCAATATCAAAGGCCGCCCGTCGAGGCGGCCTTTTCTTTGCTGGCCATGTCCGCTAAGGCGGACGTCAACAGGACCGTTGGGCATCAGCGCCATGAACATGCTGCCGGACACCAAGTCACTCGACGTCAAGTCCGTCGAACCGATCGGCGAAGAAGCCGAGGGCGGCTTCCATCCGCTGTTCCGCGATGTGCCGTCCTCGGTCGAGTTCAACAAGCTGCGCAAAAGGCTGCTCAGATTGACGCGCCAGGCGATCGAGGACTTCGCCATGGTGAAGCCGGGCCAGCGCTGGCTGGTGGCATTGTCAGGCGGCAAAGATTCCTACGGCCTGCTTGCGCTTTTGCTCGACCTCAAATGGCGCGGCCTGCTGCCGGTCGAACTGCTTGCCTGCAACCTCGACCAGGGCCAACCGAATTTTCCCAAACACATCCTGCCAGACTATCTCAATGCGAACGGCATTCAGCACCGCATCGAGTATCAGGACACCTATTCCGTGGTGACCGACAAGTTGCCCGAGGGCAGCACCTATTGCTCGCTCTGCTCGCGGCTGCGGCGCGGCCATCTCTACCGCATCGCGCGGGAGGAGGGGTGTTCCGCGCTGGTGCTCGGCCACCACCGCGAGGACATCCTGGAAACTTTCTTCATGAACCTGTTCCACGGCGGGCGCCTTGCCGCCATGCCGCCAAAGCTCCTCAATGACGAGGGCGACGTCATGGTGCTGCGGCCGCTCGCCTATAGCGCCGAGGCAGATCTCGAAAAATTTGCCAACGCGATGCAATTCCCGATCATTCCCTGCGATCTTTGCGGCAGCCAGGAAGGGCTGCAGCGTAACGCCATGAAGGCGATGCTCGACGACATCGAGAAGCGCATGCCGGGCCGCAAGGACACGATGATCCGCGCCATGACCAATGTGCGGCCCTCGCATCTGCTGGACAGGAAACTGTTCGACTTCGCGGGCCTCGACGCAAACCCAGGACAAGATGTTACCGATGAGATTTGACGATCAGGCGATCGACTGGCTGGCCGAGCTTCTTGCCGAAGCGGCCAGGGCCGAAATCATGCCGCGCTTCCGCCGGCTGGGCGAGGGCGACGTGCGCCAGAAGACGTCCGCCGCCGACCTCGTAACCGAGGCGGATGTCAACGCCGAAAGGCTGATCACCGCCAGGCTGCGAGAGCGATATCCCGACGCCATGGTGGTTGGCGAGGAAGCTTGCTCGGACAACCCGGCGCTGCTTGGCGGCCTCGGCGACGCCGAACTCGCCTTCGTCATCGATCCGGTGGACGGCACCTTCAACTTCGCTTCCGGCGTGCCGCTGTTCGGGGTCATGGCCGGCGTCGTCGTCAACGGCGAGACGGTCGCGGGCATCATCCATGATCCGGTCGGCAAGGACTGGCTGATCGGCGCCAGGGGGGCCGGCAGTCATATCCACCACGCGGATGGCGCGCGGGAGAGGGTTGACGTCGCGGAACCGGTGCCTTTGTCGCAGATGACGGGCGCGGTTTCCTGGCAGTTTCTCAATGAGCCCGAGCGCTCGCGGCTCGCCCGCAACCAGACCAAGACGCTGTCGCAGTTCGCCTATCGCTGCGCAGCGCATGAATACCGGCTGCTGGCCAGCGGGCATGCGCATTTCGTCGTCTACAACAAGCTGATGCCGTGGGATCACCTGGCCGGCGCTCTTATCCATCAGGAGGCCGGCGGCCACGTCGCGCGGATCGATGGCAGCGCCTATCTGCCGTCGCATGTCGATGGGGGCCTGCTGGTCGCGCCGGACAAGGCAAGTTGGGACGAGTTGCGCCGCGAGCTCTGGGCTGAGTAGGGCCAATACCCGTGCCGGCGGCCGACAGGGTTGCCGGCCTACGTTATTCAGTGCAGATCGGTGACGTGCCCCGAAACGGGGGGATTGTGGGGCTGGAACATCCTGCCCCGCTCCGCAATCAGGATCATCAGCAAGGCCGCGACCGAGACGCTGCAGAAGCCGGCCGCGAGAGGCGTAACCGTGCCGTTGAAGGCCTGTCCGATAGCCGCGCCGATAAGGGCGCCGAGGAAGGTCTGCATGAAGCCCAGGATGGATGCCGCCGTGCCGGCAAGTTCGCCGAGCGGCTCCATGGCCAGAGCGTTGAAATTCGCGCCCAGTCCGCCGAACGGCAGCATGGCGCCGGCAAAGAAGGTCACGAAGAGCCAGAGTGGCATCTGCATTTCCAATGAGACCACCAGCCAGGTAAGGCTGATGCACAGGAAGATGAGCAGCGCGCCTTGCGAGAGGCGGCGCATGCCTATCTGTCCGACCAGACGCGAATTGAGATAGTTGGAGAAGGCAAGCACGCCCGCCACGCCGGCAAAGATCACCGGGAACAATTCGCCGACATGGAAGATGTCGATGTAGATCTGTTGTGCCGAGCTGATGAAGCCGAACATGGCAGCGAAGATGAACGTGCTGGCAAAGGCGTAGCAAAGCGTGAGCCGATTGGTGAGCACGATACGGAAGCCGCCGAGCACGGATGCTACCGTGAGCCGACGGCGATATTCAGGATGCAGCGTCTCCGGCAAGCGCAGCAGAGCCCAGGTCGAAACGATCAACGCCCCAATGGCCATGGTCACGAAGATCCAGTGCCAACTGGCGAACAGCATGACGAATTGGCCGATGCCGGGAGCGATGACCGGGATGGCCATGAACACCATGAAGATCAGCGACATCACCTCGGCCATACGTCGGCCTTCGAACGTGTCGCGCACGATCGAGACGGCGATGACGCGGGTCGCCGCGGCGCCGATGCCCTGGATGAAGCGCCAGGTCAGCAAAAGGGCGAAACTGGGCGCTATGGCGGCGGCGGCGGCGGCCAGGACATAGACGACAAGGCCAAAGACCAGCGGCGCGCGGCGTCCAAAGCGATCCGAAATGGGACCGAACAAGAGCTGTCCGCCGCCGAAGCCGAGCATATAGGCCGTGATGACATACTGGCGGTGGTTCTCGCTCTCCACGCCAAGCGAGGCGCCGATCTGCTGGAGTGCCGGCAGCATGATGTCGATGGCCAGGGAGTTGAGCGCCATGAGCGCCGCGCAGAGCGCGATGAATTCCCAGCGCGGAATGGGCAAGCTGCCTGCCCGTTGCGACGCTTCTACCTGCTTGTCCACGGCAAAGTCCGATCTTTCAAACGAACAAGCGCCGGCTTGCCGGCGCGCTGGTTCGTCTCATCCCCGATAGTTCGGGTTCACGATTGCCGAGGTGGGGGCGGCCCCGGGCGAGGCTAACCGGCCGGAGGGTTGGCCTCCGCGCGCCGGCGAGCAAAACCGATAAATCAGGCCGCGCCTTTGACGCTGACGCCCTTCTCGACCAGGAAGTCCTGCAACTCGCCGGCCTGGAACATCTCGCGCACGATGTCGCAACCGCCGACGAATTCGCCCTTCACATAGAGCTGCGGGATGGTCGGCCAGTTGGAATATTCCTTGATGCCCTGGCGCAGTTCGGCCGAGTCGAGGACGTTCACGCCTTTGTAGTCGGCCCCGATGTAATCGAGGATCTGCACCACCTGGCCGGAGAACCCGCATTGCGGGAAGCCGGGCGTGCCCTTCATGAAGAGCACCACGTCGTTGCTCTTCACTTCATTGTCGATGTAGTCGTTGATGCCGGTCATGGAGGATCCTTTCATGCCTGTGGGAGTCAGGCTCGAAACATGTCCTTCAAATAAACCCATAGGTTGGCTGAAACAAGACGTTAGCCGCGACACCAGGCCAATGGCGCAAGGGATATCGCGATTTTGGGCTAAGCCGCTGCGGGCGGCATGCGGAACGCGCGAGCGCGCGGCGCCTCTTAATCGGGAACGCTGGTCTGCAGCGCCAGCGCATGCAACACGCCGCCCATATTGCCCTTCAGCGCGTCATAGACCATCTGATGCTGCTGCACGCGGCTCTTGCCCCGGAAACTCTCCGCGACAACCTCGGCTGCGTAGTGGTCGCCGTCGCCGGCCAGATCGCGGATCGTCACCTTGGCGTCCGGAATGCCTTCCTTGATCAGTTTTTCTATATCGTGGGCATCCATTGCCATGGCAAAATCCTGTTTCAAGCGGGCAGGCGGGGTCTGTGACTCGGGGCGAGCCTAAAGCCTTTCCGGTCCGGATAGAAGCCGTCCCGTCGGCGACGGAAGCCTACTGGTCATCCTGCCTGGAATGAACCACGCCGTCTTCCGTAATGTCATCGCGCGTTGAATAGGCGCGGCCGAGGCTGAAGACCAGAACATAGAGCGGAATGTTGATCAGCAGGCCTGCGACGGGGAGGTAGCTCGTCATCCGCCAGGCCGGCGAGAAGAAGGCCTGGCCGTAGCCGTCGCAGGCCAGGGACGAGCCATAGTCCCAAACCGCCCCGATCGCTGCCGCGGCGACGAAGAGCTTGATGCAGGTGGCGACCTGCCTTGCCCGCGCAGGCTCCGGAGAAAGCCTGTTCCAGAGCACCAGGCAGACGATCGGAACCGCATAGATCAGGTTCTGAACGACGAGCATCGGCAGCGTGTCGTTGGCCGCGGCAAGGAATTGCGCGCGGGTTTCCAGCAACGGACATACCTCGCTCGAGGTCGTCGCCAAAAGGAACAGGACGAACGGTCCGAGAAACCAGAAGAAGAACAGGCACGGCCAGAAGGCGACTGCAATCAGCGCCCTGGCGGTTAAATCATGTCGCATAAAAAAGGATTTATGCGGCATGATTTAAGTCTTTTGTCGTAAGCATGTCTTTTTCCCGAAACCGCTGCACACTTTCGGGAGACATGCTTCTGGTCAACTGGCCTGATCCATGAAGCGCGGGAACCAGCCCTCATGGGCGGCCTTCAGCTCGCTGACCGGGATCGATCGTGCCTCGCCGAGCTTCAAGTCACGTCCGCCGGTGGTGCCGATCCAGGGCGCGAAGATGCCGAGCTTGCCTTGCTCCTCGCGGATCCTGTCCCATTCGCCGCTTTGCGGGTCGATCGACAGCGTCAGCACATAGCGGCCCTGGTCCTCGCCGAACCAGACCGGGATCGGGTCGGTGCCGGTAAGGCCGGGAATGGTGGCCCCGATGCCGGACGCCATCGCCATTTCGGCGAGCGCTACCGCCAGGCCGCCGTCGGAGACGTCGTGGGCGGCAGTGACGATGCCGGAGGCGATCAGCGCGCGCACGTGGTCGCCGACGCGCTTCTCATGCGCGAGGTCGACGGGCGGCGGCGGTCCGTCGACGCGGGCGTGGATGTCGCGCATATAGACGGACTGGCCGAGATGGCTGCCCCAGCTCGGCGGCGCGCCGACCAGCACGATCATCTGGCCTTCGGCGGCAAAGCCGATGCGCGCCATATTCGCCCAGTCGGCGATGAGACCGACGCCGCCGATGGTCGGCGTCGGCAGGATGCCACGGCCGTTGGTTTCGTTGTAGAGCGAGACATTGCCGGAGACGATCGGGAAACCGAGCGCGCGGCAAGCATCACCGATGCCCTTAACGGCGCCGACAAACTGGCCCATGATCTCCGGCCGCTCCGGATTGCCGAAATTGAGATTGTCGGTGGCGGCGAGCGGCAAGGCGCCGGTGGCGGTGAGATTGCGCCAGCATTCGGCCACGGCCTGCTTGCCGCCTTCGTAAGGGTCGGCCTCGCAGTAGCGCGGCGTGACGTCCGAGGAGAAGGCCAACGCCTTGGTCGGATGACCTTCGACGCGCACGACGCCGGCGTCGCCACCCGGAAGCTGCAGCGAATTGCCCTGGATCAGCGTGTCGTACTGCTCCCACACCCAGCGGCGCGAGGACAGGTCCGGCCCGCCGAGCAATTTCAACAATGCATCGGCGACATCGGCCTTCGGCGCATCGTTCGCGGCAAGTGGCGCCGGCTTCTTCGCCTCGACCCAGGGGCGGTCATATTCCGGCGCCTGGTCGCCCAGTTCCTTGATCGGCAGGTTGGCGACCTCGTCACCCTGGTGGATAACACGGAAACGCAGATCGTTGGTGGTCTTGCCGACAATGGCGAAGTCGAGCCCCCATTTGCGGAAGATGGCCTCGGCTTCCTTTTCCTTCTCGGGGCGCAGCACCATCAGCATGCGCTCCTGGCTTTCCGACAGCATCATCTCATAGGCACTCATGCGCTCCTCGCGCACCGGCACCTTGTCGAGGTCGAGCTCGATGCCGAGATCGCCCTTGGCGCCCATCTCGACCGCCGAACAGGTCAGGCCGGCCGCACCCATGTCCTGGATGGCGATGACCGCGCCCGACGCCATCAGCTCGAGGCAAGCTTCCAAAAGGCATTTCTCGGTGAAGGGATCCCCCACCTGCACGGTCGGGCGCTTTTCCTCGATCTTGTCGTCGAATTCGGCCGAGGCCATGGTGGCGCCGCCGACGCCATCGCGCCCGGTCTTGGCGCCGAGATAGACCACCGGCAAGCCAACGCCCTTGGCCTGCGACAGGAATATGGCGTTGGTCTTGGCAAGGCCTGCCGCAAAGGCGTTGACCAGGATGTTGCCGTTGTAGCGGGCGTCGAAATTGACCTCGCCGCCGACTGTCGGCACGCCGAAGGAATTGCCGTAGCCGCCGACACCGGAGACGACGCCGGCAACGAGATGCCGGGTCTTGGGATGGTCCGGCGCGCCGAAGCGCAACGCGTTCATCGCGGCGATTGGCCTTGCCCCCATGGTGAAGACGTCGCGCAGAATGCCGCCGACGCCGGTCGCGGCGCCCTGATAGGGTTCGATATAGGAGGGGTGGTTGTGGCTCTCCATCTTGAAGACCACGCAGTCGCCATCGCCTATGTCGACCACGCCGGCATTCTCGCCGGGGCCCTGGATGACCCGCGGGCCGCTGGTCGGCAACGTGCGAAGCCATTTCTTCGAGGATTTGTAGGAGCAGTGCTCGTTCCACATCGCCGAGAAGATGCCGAGCTCGGTGAAGCTTGGCTCGCGCCCGACAAGGTCGAGGATGCGCTGGTATTCGTCGGGTTTCAGCCCGTGCGCGGCAACGAGTTCGGGAGTGATCGGCACGGAATTGGAAATGGTCATGAGCGGCGATTTTTGTCCGTGGGAGAGGGGATTTTGAGTCTCCTCTTATCGCAAGCTTTCGCGCGATACACCCCACCGGATGATGAAAAACGCCGGAAAACTGCTGCCGGCGCCCGGTAGGCCTAGAGCGCGCCGGGTGGTCAGGAAAAACTGTCGTAGCCGGCGCGGCCTTCGTCGAGCAGGCGGCGAATGACGGCGACGCCCCCGGCGACGTCCTTTCTCTGCCGGGGCTGCGACACGCCGAAGCGCACGCCGTGGAAGACCTGCTCCGAGCGACCGGCCTTGAACTCGTCCTCGTCGTCGAGGAGCACGCCTTGCGCCAGACAGGCGTTCTTGAACGTGCCGGACAGCCAAGGGTCAGGCAAGGTCAGCCAAATGAAGGGCACATTGTCCCTTGCCTTGAAGTCGAAACCCGCCAGAACCTCGCGCACGGTGGCGAGGCGAGCCTGAACCTCGGCGATGCAGCGCGTGCGGATCTCAGCCGCCTGCCCCGACATCACCAGCCTCGTACCGACCTCGGCCAACAGGAAGGGCAGGCCGCCAGTCATCATCTTGTGGGCGATACGGATGCGATGGCGATAGCTCGGCGGACAAGAGAGCCAGCCGCCGCGAACGCCGGCCGCAACCGATTTCGACAGGCCGCCGGCGACGATCGTGCGCTCGGGCGCATATTCGGCCAGCAGCGGTGTCGGGTCGTCCGTGAGTTCGCCATAGAGATCGTCCTCGATCAGCACGACATTGTATTCGCGTGCGATCCGCGCGATCGCCTGCCGCCGTTCGGCCGAGAGGGTGACCAGTGTCGGGTTCTTGGCGGTCGGCATCAGGAACATCACCTTCGGATGTTTCTGCGCGCAGACCCGTTCGAAGTCGTCGGGGTCGATACCATCCCCGTCAGTCGCAACCAGCGCCGTGCGCCGCCCGATCAGCCCGGCGCTGCGCGCGATCTGCGAATAGGTGAGGTGCTCGAAAACCACGTAGTCGCCAGGCATGGTCAGCGCCGCGATCGCCGCCATGACCGCTGCGTGGGTGCCCAGCGTCGGCACGATGGAATCGGGCGAGGGGCGGAAGGCGTTGCGTCCCAGCCATCGGCTGCCTGCCTCGTACCAGCGCTCGGGGAAATCGCGCGTGTAACTCGAAATGTCGTGCGGGTGCTCCTGCGCCGTACGCGCCAGCAGGTCGGCGATCACGGCGCCCTGGCCGACATCGGGCGCGGCGGTGCTGTCGAAGCGCAGCTTGCCGCCCGGCGCGTCGATGAAGCGGGTGCCTTGCAGGCCCGGTTCGACATCGGGCTTAGCGGGCTCGGCGCGCTGGCCGAGCACATAGGTGCCGCGCCCGACCTCGCCGCTGACCAAGCCGCGCTCGCGCAGCAGCTGATAGGCCCTGCCGATGGTGCCGACGGTCGTGCCGATGTCATAGGCGAGGTCGCGCTGCGGCGGCAGTTTCGCACCGGCGTCGATGACGCCCTTGTCGATATCTGACTCAATGCTGTCAGCAAGGCGCTGATAGAGCGGACCGGAACCGGAGGAGAGGTCAGGGAGCCAATTTGTCATGGTGACAATTTTCTATATTGCACCCCTTGATGAGTCAATCCATATCGACCTTGCGATTGAAAAGGTACAATCGAGACAAGGTGCAGTGACAATGGACACAATCGAGACAATTGGTTACGCCGGTCCGGCGTTTCGCGGGCAGGCCGACCGTCAGAGCCGCCGCGGCTTCGTTGGTCGGGTGGTGCTTGTGCTTCATTCACTGGCCAGGCAGATCGACCATATGCTGGAGCGTCGGCGCGGCCGCCTTGCGCTGATGGAGATGACGGACGAGCAGCTCAAGGATATCGGCATCTCGCGCTGCGACGCCCATCGCGAGGGCATCCGGGCATTTTGGGAGTGACGGCTCATCTCCGGATCGTTTCAATCCGGGTTGGGGGTTTTCCCCGCAACCTGCCGATGCCGTGATCGACGAATACAGCAAGCGCGCTCAATCCGATGAACAGAGCGATGATGGCCACCGCCGAAACAGCGACGCTGACCGCGCCATTCTTAGTAATGTCGAGGAACGGATAGGGCACTTCGCCCGCGAAGGACGCTCGGAGTAGCGCGTAGGCGAGATAGGCGAGCGGATAGATCATCCACCAGGAGATATCGCGCCAGCGCGTCGTGCCATCCGCACCGGCTACGAGCCACCACAGCACGAAGAGCAGCGGTGTCACGTAGTGGAGCAGGATGTCGCAAAGCAGGAACAGGCCTTGCGGCCGCCAAAGTCCTGCCAGCACGGTCGCATAGACGATAAAGACCAGCGTGATGGCGACCGCGACTCCAGCCCGCATTCGCTGTCCGGCGAAGGCCGGGAACCAGGCATAGCCGGTTGGCGAGATCAGCGCGGCATGAACCATCACCGCGGCGATATTGGTCAGGATGGTGAAAAAGCTGAAATAGAAGACGATTGAGCCGAACAGGCCACGGCCTGCCGCCATCGACGCCGGAAGGGTGATAGCGAATTGCAGGACAAGAGCTATCAGTCCGATGACCAGTCCCGCGATCTGCAGGAACCGGCCCATGGCGGCCTCACGCGGTAGCCGCGCAGGACGGATTGCCGGCCTGCCAGCGGGCGATGTCGGAGCTGATGCGCGCGCCGAGCGGCTCGTTCAACAGCGGCCCGAACACGTCGACGCGGCTGGAATTGCCTTGCGCCTGCACGACCAGCAACGGCTTGCCGCCATAATGCTTGGCAGGCACCAGCAGGAACCGCGGCGTGCCGCTGTAGGAATTGAGCTCATTGGCCATCTGGTAGGTCTTGAAGGCTGGATCCTTGCTGGCGATCCAGCATTTGTGCGCCGAGATGGCGACCTGCTCCATGGCAAGCAGCGAGGCGCTTTTGCCTGAGGGAACCGGAGTGGTCTTGGGAGCCGACTGGCAGGAGACCAGTGCAAGCCCGGTGGCCGCCAGGAGCGCAAGGCGAACAATCGTCGGTCTCATGGTCATTACGCCCCCCGTTCCGTTAGGATGTCAAAGGATCAAGCCGCGATGCCGAGCGCGCTTTCGAACAGCGCGCGCCCGTCATCGCCGCCATGCGCCGGCTCGATCAGGTTCTCGGGATGCGGCATCAGGCCAATCACATTGCCCTTGTCGTTTATAATACCGGCAATATCGTTGATCGAGCCGTTCGGATTGGTGCCCTCGGCGTAACGGAACACCACCTGGCCTTCGCCTTCGAGCCGCGCCAGCGTCTCGGCGTCAGCGAAATAATTGCCGTCGTGATGCGCCACGGGCGAGCGGATGATCTGCCCAGGCTTGTAGTGGCGGGTGAACATGGTGTTGGCGTTGGCGATCTCGAGCTTCACCTGCCGGCAGACGAATTTCAGCGAGGCATTGCGCATCAGGGCGCCGGGAAGCAGCTCCGCCTCGACAAGGATCTGGAAGCCGTTGCAGACGCCGATGACGGCGACCCCCTTGGCGGCCTTTTCAGCCACCGCCCGCATCACCGGCATGCGCGCCGCGATCGCGCCGCAGCGCAGATAATCGCCGAAGGAGAAGCCGCCGGGGATGGCGATCAGATCGACATCTGGGATTTCCGTGTCGGTCTGCCAGACGGTCACCGGCGCCTGGCCGGAAATCTTGGTCAACGCCGCGATCATGTCGCGATCGCGGTTGAGGCCAGGCAGGAGGACAACGGCTGATTTCATGGTCAGGCGATCTCCACCGCGTAATTCTCAATCACCGTGTTCGCCAGGAGCTTGTCGCACATGGCCTTGAGGTCGGCTTCGGCCTTGGCCTTGTCGGTTCCGATGAGCTCGATGTCGAACACCTTGCCCTGGCGCACCTGGCCGACGCCGTCGAAGCCCAGTCCGGAGAGTGCATGCTCGATCGCCTTGCCCTGCGGGTCGAGGACGCCGTTTTTGAGGGTCACGGTGATGCGGGCTTTCATCGATGCTCCTGGGGTAATGGGTCTCGCGGGCGGCGGACCTGCCGTTTCCGGCAGGCCGCTCGGTCAGTGTTTCAGGCCCTTGGGCGCCTCGGAAGAGGCAACGAGCACCGGCCCCGTCGGGCGCGGCGGCTCATTCTCGTTGATGATGCCGAGGCGGCGGGCGACTTCCTGATAGGCCTCGACCAGGCCGCCCATGTCGCGGCGAAAGCGGTCCTTGTCGAGCTTGTCGTGGGTGGCGACGTCCCACAGCCGGCACGAATCCGGCGAGATCTCGTCGGCGACGACGATGCGCATCATATCGCCCTCGAACAGGCGGCCGCATTCGATCTTGAAGTCGACGAGCTGGATGCCGACGCCGAGGAACAGGCCGGACAGGAAGTCATTGACACGAATGGCCAAGGCCATGATGTCGTCGATCTCCTGCGGGCTTGCCCAGCCGAAGGCGGTGATGTGTTCTTCCGACACCATCGGGTCGTCGAGCGCATCGGCCTTGTAATAGAATTCGATGATCGAGCGCGGCAGCATCGTGCCTTCCTCGATGCCCAGGCGCTTGGACAGTGAGCCGGCGGCGACATTGCGCACGACGATTTCGAGCGGGATGATCTCGACTTCCTTGATCAACTGCTCACGCATGTTGAGCCGGCGGATGAAATGGGTCGGGATGCCCATGCGGTTCAAGTGGTTGAAGATGTGCTCGGAAATGCGGTTGTTGAGCACGCCCTTGCCGTCGACCACTTCATGTTTCTTCTTGTTGAAGGCGGTGGCGTCGTCCTTGAAGAACTGGATCAACGTCCCCGGCTCAGGCCCTTCATAGAGGATCTTGGCCTTGCCTTCGTAAATTCGGCGGCGATTTTTCATCTGATTTTTTCTCTGGGTCTGCGGGCAGGCGGCAAGTGACCGGTTCCTGTCCGTCTGCCTAAATTAGTATGGCGAAGGCGGCGTTCAATGCCGGTGTTATCGCAATCGCCCTGTTTGCTCAATCGCCAAATCCGGCGAATCAACCGCTTTCGGGACTGAAATGCCGCAGCGCAGCATGCGACGAAGCATATTGACCGGGTCGCGGCCTTTTGATTTGTGCTTGCCTACCACACATATTCACCGCGAACGCGAATCGGATTGACCGGAGGGACGCCATGAGCAGCATGAAAGACCGCGAAGAGGGCTTTGAGCGCAAATTCGCCTTCGACGAGGAACTTCGCTTCAAGGCCTCGGCGCGGCGAAACAAGGCGCTCGGCCTCTGGGCCGCCGAGAAACTGGGCAAATTTGGCGCCGAAGCCGAAGCCTATGCCAAGGAGGTGGTGGTCGCCGATATCGAGGAAGCGGGGGACCACGATGTCTTCCGCAAGATTCGCAAGGATTTCGATGCCGCCGGTGTGGACCAGTCCGACCATCAGATCCGCCGCACCATGGACGAGTTGATGGCTGAGGCGATCGAGCAGATCAAGAACAGCTGAGGCCGGACCCTGGCTGGACCAATCGACCGCTCGGCCAAACCGGGCGGTTTTTCTTTGCCTTCGCCGTCGTTTCCGGCTGAAACTGCGGCTTGCCATCAAGGAAAGTCCCGATGTCCCTCAAATCCCGCCTGGCCGCCGACGAAACGCTGTTCACCGCCTGGTCCGGGGTGCCGGATGCGCTGACGGTGGAAATCATCGCCAAGCAGGATTTCGACGCCGTCACACTCGACATGCAGCATGGCGGCCACCACGAGGACAGCGTGTTGCGCGGCCTGGCGCCGGTGCTGGCCGCCAACAAGCCGGCGCTGGTGCGCATCCCGGTCGGACGCTTCGACATGGCGAGCCGCGCCCTCGATTTCGGCGCCGAGGCGGTGATCGCGCCGATGGTGAATTCGGTCGCCGATGCCCGTCAGTTCGCAGCCGCGATGAAATACCCGCCGCTGGGCGAGCGCTCCTGGGGGCCGACCTATGCATTCCCACGCCACGGCAAGGGAGACCATGCCGAATGGCTGCGTGACTCGAACCAGCGCACCATGGCCTTTGCGATGGTCGAGACGCGGGCGGCATTCGAGGCGCTTGATGGCATTTTGGACACGCCCGGGATCGACGGCATCTTCGTCGGCCCGTCCGATTTCTCGATCGCCTGGTCGAACGGCGCCACCGTCAATTCGACGCTGGAAAGCATGATGGAGACGGTGGCTTCGATTGCCGAGCGGACGCGCAAGGCGGGAAAGCACGCGGCGATCTACGTCATCGAGCCGGCGGTCGCCGGGCGCGTGGTGTCGATGGGCTACCGGCTGCTCGCCATGGGCTCGGACCACACCCTGATCTCGCTCGGCGCCAGGACGCTGCTGAAGAGCATGCGGGATTCGATCGGTTCTTGAGGCCAGCCTTATGGCTGTTTCAACTCCGTCAGGAACTTGGCGAACGTCATCGAACCCTCTGGCCAAGGGCCGAAGCCTGCATCATGATTGAGATGACCGGCCTCGCCGGCGTCGATGAAGAGCGATCCCCAGGCGGCGGCAATGTCCTCGGCGACCTCGAAGGCGCAGAACGGATCGTTGCGGCTGGCGATCACGATCGACGGGAAGGGTAGGGGATCGCGCGAATAAGGACCGAACGTCATCAGGTGCCTCGGCCGGATATCCGGATTGGCGACGTCCGGCGGGGCAACGAAGAAGGCGCCAGCGACAGGCTTCCGGAATTGCGGGATGGCCTGCACCGCCGCCGCGACGCCAAGCGAGTGCGCGACGAGCACCACCGGCCGCTCGGCTTCGTTGACGGCGTTTGCCACGCTCGCGGTCCAGTCCTCGCGCACCGGCTTCGTCCATTCCGCTTGCTCGACCCGGCGCGCCGTCGACAGTTTCGACTGCCAGCGGGTCTGCCAGTGCTCGGGGCCGGAATTGGTGTAGCCCGGCACGATCAGAATATCTGCATCCTTGACTTTCATGGCGCGCATGTAGCGAGCGGCTCTCCCGGCTGCAACCCTGTCGGACATATCGATGCGATCACGATCGTGAACAACTTGTTCGATTCTTGCTGCCTTGTGTGAACGATCGCAAAGGGCGATCTGACAGGATAAGGAATGAGAGCTGACGGCTTGGAAATTCGATTTGGAACAAGCGTCGGCTGGATGGAGAGTTTGATGAGCGAACTGCCTTTTGCCGCGACCACCCCAGTCAGCGTGTCGCGCGTCGGGTTGAAGGCGCGCGACGCCGAGAACCTGGCCGCCTATTACCGCGCCGTTGTCGGCCTGCAGGAACTCAGTCGCGCAGATGGCGCGATTACCCTTGGCGCCGCCAATCGACCGTTGCTCGTGCTCGAGCCGGATTCTTCGGCCAAGCCGGATGACCCGCGCAGCGCCGGCCTTTTCCACACCGCTTTCCTTCTGCCGTCGCGCGCCGACCTTGGTCGCTGGATCAGTTACGCCGCCGCCAACCGCATCGGCATCGAGGGCGCGTCCGACCACCTGGTCAGCGAGGCGCTTTATTTGACCGATCCGGAAGGCAACGGCATCGAGATCTATTCCGACCGACGCCCGCAGGACTGGAAATGGAACGGCGATCATATCGCCATGGCGACCGAGCGGCTGAACCTGCCGGCGGTGGTGGGGAGCGTGCCGGCTGGCGATGCAGGCTGGCAGGGCGCGCCGGAAAACACAATTGTCGGCCATGTGCATCTGCGCGTCGGCCGGCCGGAAGACGCGGAGGCGTGGTGGCATGACCAGTTCGGTTTCGACACCGTCGCCAAATATGGCAGCCAGGCGGTGTTCCTATCGTCCGGCCATTACCACCACCACATCGGCGCCAATGCGTGGCAAAGCGCCGGCGCCGGCCGCCGCGATCCGTCCCGCTCGGGCCTCGCCTGGGTCGAGATGCGCTCGGACGATGCAAAGGCGGAGACGAGCCGCGAGGATCCCTGGGGCACGTTGATCAGGACTGTACCTGGGAAGGCGTGAGCGAGGTGTTTGCCACAGCTTCCTTCTCCCCGTGACGGGGAGAAGGAAGGTCAAGCTTCCCCGAAAACCCGCTTGAAGATCGTGTCGACATGCTTGGTGTGATAGCCGAGGTCGAATTTCTCCCGGATCTCGGCTTCGGAAAGTGCCGCCGCCACGTCCTTGTCGGCAAGCAGTTCCTCAAGGAAATCGGCGCCGTGCTCCCACACTTTCATAGCGTTGCGCTGAACCAGCCGGTAGGCGTCCTCGCGTGACAGGCCGGCCTGCGTCAGCGCCAGAAGCACGCGCTGCGAATGCACCAGCCCCCTGAACTTGTTGAGGTTCTTCTCCATATTCTCGGGATAGACGAGCAACTTGTCGACGACGCCCGTCAGGCGCGCCAGCGCGAAATCAAGCGTCACCGTCGCGTCCGGCCCGATCATGCGCTCGACAGAGGAATGCGAAATGTCGCGTTCGTGCCAGAGTGCCACGTCCTCCATCGCCGGCAGCGCCATCGACCGCACCATGCGGGCGAGGCCGGTGAGGTTTTCCGTCAGCACCGGGTTGCGCTTGTGCGGCATCGCCGAGGAGCCCTTCTGCCCTGGCGAGAAATATTCTTCGGCTTCCAGCACCTCGGTGCGCTGCAGATGGCGAATCTCGACGGCGAGGCGTTCGACCGACGAGGCGATCACTCCCAGCGTGGCAAAGAACATTGCATGTCGGTCGCGCGGGATGACCTGCGTCGACACCGGCTCCGGCTTCAGTCCGAGCTTTGCCGCCACATGCTCTTCGACATAAGGATCGATGTTGGCGAAGGTGCCGACGGCGCCGGAAATGGCGCAGGTTGCGATGTCTTCGCGCGCATGCACAAGCCGCTCGCGGCAGCGCGAGAACTCGGCATAGGCCTGCGCCAACTTGACGCCGAAAGTGGTCGGCTCGGCATGGATGCCGTGGCTGCGGCCGATGGTGACGGTGTTCTTGTGCTCGAAGGCGCGGCGCTTGAGCGCCGCGAGCAGGGCGTCGATGTCGGAAAGCAGGATGTCGCTGGCGCGCGTCAGTTGCACGGCAAGGCAGGTGTCGAGAACGTCCGACGACGTCATCCCCTGGTGGATGAAGCGCGCATCCGGTCCGACGAATTCGGCGAGATGGGTCAGGAAAGCGATGACGTCATGCTTGGTGACGCGTTCGATCTCGTCGATCTTCGCGACATCGAATTTGGCAGCGCCGCCTTTCTCCCAGATCGTCCTTGCCGCTTCCTTCGGGATGACGCCCAGCTCCGCCAGCGCGTCGCAGGCATGCGCCTCGATCTCGAACCAGATGCGGAAGCGGGTTTCGGGCGACCAGATGGCGACCATTTCCGGTCGGGAGTAGCGAGGGATCATCCGTTTTTGAGTCCTGCCTGGAAAAAGCGTTCGCCGCGTCCTAACAGAGGCCCGCCCGATGCTCAACGTCTCCGCCGTGCAAACCGGATAGCGGATCGAGCGTCGCGGCAATTGCCCGCATGGCAAAGTATCGGCAACGCCGGCCGATCCGACACGCGCGGCCATGTCGCGCCGCATAGCGGCGGCCGGTTGTCATTGGTCTTACTTTTGTCTCGTGGACGTCATGCCTGTCACGCCATGGTAAGCGAGACGTGCGGTGCGATGCATCCAATCCGGCGTTCGTTTGTTATTGTCGGCCGTCTCGCACCCGAAAAAGGCAAATCGCCATCCAGCGGAGGACCAGCATGAGCACCGACATCAGCAAGATACGCGAACATATGGAAGTGATCGGCGCCGATGGCGTCCATATCGGCACAGTCGACAAGATCGATGGTGACCGGATCAAGCTGACCAAGGCCGATAGCGGCATGGGCTCGCACAGGGGCCATCACCACTACATTTCGCTGGCCCTCGTCGCGGAAATCGATGGGCAGAAGGTATGGCTCTCCGCGAATTCAGATGTTGCGGTCACCTTCGAGGAAGAGAAATCCGATCGGACCTGATTGGCGCCGACCAATCAACGCGAAGACCAGACGGGAAACAGATCGCCGTCGGCCGGCGTAGCGGCATGGACGCCGCGGCTGATGGCGCGCGCCATGGTCGCGCCGGCTGCCGCGAACAGGTCGATCGCGGCATCGGCTTCGAGCTCGATGCCGCTCCTGCCGGTCGCCAGTGCAAACACAAGGTCGCCGTCCGCAGGCGTATGCGTCGGCCAGATGGCGCGGGCGAAGCCGTCATGCGCTGAAATGGCCAGTCGCTTGGCCGACGCCTTGGTGAGCACTGCGTCCGTGGCAATGACGGCGATGGTGGTGCTGCTGCCCCCGGCCTCGCCGCCGACGCGTCTGTCACGGTATTTCAGGAGGATTTCCCTGGCATCATGCGGCAGCGGATCGGGATAACCCAGTCCGCCGAATTCGCCCCCGATCTCGAAAGGCGCCGCCCAGAAATGGCGGGTGCGGCCGACCGTCACCGAGCCAGTCGGGTTGACGGCGGCAAGCGCGCCGATGGTGACGCCGCTGTCGAGCACGGTCGACACCGAACCCAGGCCGCCTTTCAGCCCGGAAGTCAGCGCGCCGGTGCCGGCACCCGCCGTGCCGATGTCGAAATCCTCCGTTGCCGCCTGCACAGCCCCATAGCCAAGCTCGCGATAGGGCGGATAGCGGCCCCAATCCTTGTCGCCGCCATTGCGCAGGTCGAACAGGATCGCGGCCGGCACGATCGGCACGCGGAAGCCGCCGACCTCGACGCCGATATTCTTCTCGCGCATCGCCGCCTGCACGCCTGAGGCGGCATCGAGCCCGAAGGCGGAGCCACCGGAAAGGGCAACGGCGTGAATCATCGCGATTGAATTCTGCGGCTCGAGCAGATCGGTCTCGCGCGTGCCTGGCGCGCCGCCCAGCACCTGGACGCCAGCCACGGCAGGTTCATCGCACACCACCACTGTGACGCCGGATTTGAGCCTGGCGTCGGCGGCGTTGCCAACACGAAGGCCAGCAACGTCGGTGATGAGATTACGCGGCCCCGTGCGGAACATCACTTGTCCTCCAGCGGTACGAAATGCGTGCCGTCGAAGCGGAAGACGCGGAACGGGTTCTGGGTTAGGTCGCCCTTGTCGTCAAAGCGGACTGTGCCGATCGCGGTCGTGAAATCATGGCCGGTCAGCGCTTGACCGAGCGGCTGGCCGGAGCTTTCCGCGCTGGCCAGCGCGGCCTTGGCGATCTCGACTGCCGCGTAGGCCGGCAGCGTGTAGCCGTCCGGCACGATGTTCCTGGCGGCGAAGGCCTGCACGATCCTGGGGTCGACAACCTCCGACCATTCCGGCGGCGCGATCATCAGCGTGCCAACGGGATAGGGGACATCACCGGGCGGCGTGCGCAGGTTCTCGCCGCCGGCGAAAGTGATGCCCGCATCGAGCTGGGCGGCGTCGCGGCCCATGATGGCGATGTCGTCGCCGTCGCCGCCGGCAAACACCTTGGTCGCGCCCGCCTTCTTCAGCCGGCCGACCAATCCGATCTGATTGTCGAGCTGTGGCCGGAACGTGTCGACGAAGACCGGTTTGAGCGCCGCCTGTTCGGACGCCGCGCGGAACGTCTCGGCCATCTCGCGGCCATAGATGGTGCCGTCATCGATGATGGCGAACAGGTCGTCACGCCACAGCTGCGTGAGCTTGGCGGCGACCGCGTTGCGCTCGTCGTCGCCGCGCGGGGCGAGCCGGTAGACCGGCCAGCCGGTCTTGGCGCGTCGGTCGGTCAGGCTTTCGGTGCGCACGCCGACCGTGATCACCGGAATGTTGGCATCCTTCAGGATCGGGAGCGCGGCCTCGATTGCCTCGGTGCAGAGAAAGCCCACCACGACGTTGACCTTGGCGTCGACGAACTGCCTTGCCGCCACGGCGCCGCCATCGGCGGTGCAGGCATCGTCAACGGCCTTGATCGCGATACCGTTGACCTCCGCCGCCAGCCCGGCGCCGGCCTCGACCTGCTTGCCCAGGATGGCCGATGGACCGGAAAACGGCGCGGCAACGCCGACCAGCATCTCGGCCTCGGCGCTCGCAGCCAGCCAGAACAATGCGGCCGTTGCCGTGATCAGCGCGGCTATTGTCGTCGTCAGAAGGCGCATTCGGGCCAAGAGGTCCTCCGTGCCGGGCGTATGGTTCCGGCACTATCGCAGCAAAGACCTAAAGGCTGGCTAAGCGCCGCGCAACACGGGAATTTGCGGATTACAGTCAAGCACTTCGTTCGTGCTATGCAACTTGTGGCGTGCAATATGCCGCCATATATAACGAACTGGTTCCGACAGGTGGATCATCGGGTGCTCAAGATCAATGATATCGGGCCTCAGCACTATCGCGATGCGATGGCGCATTTTGCTGGCCATGTTCATGTGGTGACGACGGACGGGCCCGGCGGAAAAAGGGGCGCGACCGTGATCGCCGCCTGTTCGGTCTCGGACACGCCGCCGACGGTGCTGGTCTGCCTCAACCGCGAGAACGTCAAGAACGAGGCTTTCGTCAAGAACGGCAAGTTCGCGCTCAACACGCTGGCCTCGGACCAGGAAGCCGTGTCGGTCGGCTTTTCCGGTGTCACCGGTCTGCCGGCAGAGGAGCGCTTCGCGCTGGCGGAGTGGGATGTGATCTCGACCGGTGCGCCGACGCTGAAAGGCGCGCTGGCCGTGTTCGACTGCGAGATCATAGACACCAAGGACCTTGCCACCCACCGTGTGCTTTTTGGCAAGGTGACAGGCCTGCGCATCGGCGATAATTTGCGGCCGCTGATATACCACAACCGCGGCTATCACTTTCTTTGAAACCTACAAGCAGGATCCACGGAGACAAGATGACCGCGCCGCGCCTCGCGCCGAAGACGATCGACGAGACGCTCGATCTTTTGACAGGCGAGGACTATGTCGCGGACCGTTCGCTGGCCACCGTGCTGTTTTTATCGCTACGCATGAAGCGGCCCTTGTTCCTCGAGGGGGAGGCGGGCGTCGGCAAGACCGAGATCGCGAAGGTCCTGGCCCATGCGCTCGGCCGCCGGCTGATCCGCCTGCAATGCTATGAAGGGCTCGACGTTTCCTCGGCCGTCTATGAGTGGAACTATGCCGCGCAGATGATCGAGATCCGTATGGAGGAGGCGGCCGGCGAGGTCGTGCGCTCCGATATGGAGCGCAATGTCTTTTCGGAGAAATACCTGATCCGCCGCCCGGTGCTCGACGCGCTGACCGGCAAGGCGGGCGCGGCGCCGGTGTTCCTCATCGACGAGCTCGACCGCACGGACGAGGCGTTCGAGGCGTTTCTGCTCGAGATCCTGTCGGACTTCCAGGTCACGGTTCCCGAGCTCGGCACGATCAAGGCGGAGGAGCCGCCGATCGTCATCATCACGACCAACCGCACGCGCGAGATCCACGACGCGCTGAAGCGGCGCTGTCTCTATCACTGGGTCGATTATCCGAATGCCGAGCGCGAGCTGGAGATCGTGCGGCGCAAGGTGCCGCAGGCGAACCGCCGGCTGTCGGCGGAGGTCGTGTCGTTCGTCCAGAAGCTGCGCCAGATCGAGCTGTTCAAGGCGCCTGGCGTCGCCGAAACCATCGACTGGGCCGGTGCGCTCACGGAACTCGACAAAGTGGCGCTCGATCCGGAGACCGTGTCCGACACGATCGGCGTGCTCTTGAAATACCAGGACGACATTGCCCGCATCGGTGAGGGCGAGGGCCGGCGCATCCTCAATGAGGTAAAGGCCGAGCTTTCGGCGGCGGGGTAGGCGCGATGCCGTTGCCACATCCGGAACCCAAGGAGGCCACCGCCGACGGGCGAATCGCCGATAACATCGTCTATTTCGCGCGGGCGCTGCGCAAGGCCGGCATGCGCGTCGGTCCGGCCTCGGTGAAGGACGCCATCGAGGCGGTGCTTGCCGCCGGCATCGGCTCGCGCGACGATTTCTACTGGACGCTGCATGCGGTGCTTGTCTCGCGGCACGAGGATCATCCCGTCTTCGACGAGGCCTTCCGCCTGTTCTGGAAATCGCGCGAGCTGATCGAGAAGCTGCTGGCGATGTTTTCGCCGGTCGCTCCGGATCATCGCGAGAAGCAAAAGCCGCGCGCGGCCGAGAACCGCGTCAGCCAGGCGATGTTCGAGGGCCATCAGAAAAACCAGCCGGTGCGGGAAGTACCCGAGATCGAGGTCGACGCGCGGCTCACCTTTTCCGGCAATGAGGTGCTGCGGGCCAAGGATTTCGCCCAGATGGACGCCGGCGAGATGGCCGAGGCCAAAAAGGCGATCATGGCCTTGCGCTTGCCCTTCGACCTGGTCCGCACGCGGCGCTTCAGGTCCGACGCACAGGGGCGCCGCATCGATCCGCGCGCCATGATGCGCTCGGCTGCCCGCACCGGCGGCCAGCTCATCCTGCCTAAATTCCGATCGCCGCGCGAAGTGCATCCGCCGCTCGTCGTGCTGGCCGACATTTCGGGCTCGATGAGCCAGTATACCCGCATTTTCCTGCATTTTCTGCATGCCTTGACGGAGAAGCGCCGCCGCGTGCACGCCTTCGTCTTCGGCACGCGGCTGACCAACCTGACCCGCCAGATGCGCCATCGCGATCCGGACGAGGCGCTGGCGGAATGCTCGGCGGCGGTGAAGGACTGGTCGGGCGGCACCCGCATCGGCGACACGCTCGCCGAATTCAACCGGTTGTGGTCACGGCGCGTGCTGGGGCAGGGCGCCGTGGTGCTTCTCATCACCGATGGGCTGGAGCGCGACGACGTGACCGGCCTCTCGGAGGAGATCGAGCGGCTGCACAAATCCTGCCGACGGCTGATCTGGCTCAATCCGCTTCTGCGCTTCGACGGTTTCGAGGCGCGGGCTCGCGGCGTCAAGGCGATGCTGCCCTATGTCGACGAGTTTCGGGCGGTGCACAATCTCGATGCGCTGGCCGATCTTTGCGCCTCCCTGGACCGGCGGCCGGCGGCATCGGTCGACCCCCGCCGCTGGCTGCAAACTGGCGGCAGGCGCGCCGCGTAGCCATATACTGCCTGGGAATGTTGCCTCGGGAAGAACAGACTTTGTGAGAAGCGACGATGGATGAGAGCATTTATCTCGATGAGGCACGCGATCCCCTGATCATCGCGGAAGGCTGGATGAAGGATGGCAAGGATGTCGCCATCGCGACCGTGGTCGAGACCTGGGGTTCGGCGCCGCGGCCGGTCGGCAGCCATCTGGTCATCGACGCCGAGGGCAATTTCCATGGCTCGGTTTCCGGCGGCTGCGTCGAGGGCGCGGTGGTGACGGAGGCGATCGACGTCATCGGCTCAGGCAAGGCCAGGATGCTGGAGTTCGGCGTTGCCGACGAAACCGCCTGGCAGGTGGGGCTGTCCTGCGGCGGCCGCATTAAGGTTTACGTCGAGCGGCTGGGCTGATCATTCATGGATCCGTATGTTCTCAAGACCTTGAACGAGGAACGTCGCGCCCGCCGGGCCGCGGTTCTAGTCACCGACCTTGGCGATGGCCGCGACCGCATCGTGCGCGAGGGCGATCCAGTGGCCGGCGATCTGGGAACGGCGATCGCCAACGCGTTCCGCACCGGCAATTCGAGGTCTGTGGAAGCGGAAGGGCGTACCTTCTTTCTCAACGCGCATCTGCCGCGCCCGCGCCTGGTGGTGATCGGCGCCGTGCATATCAGCCAGGCGCTGGCGCCGATGGCCAGGATCGCCGGCTATCCGGTCGAGATCATCG